>WNFL01285562.1_pt3 | contig 10489 bp, 8 predicted proteins | sample 5400361 | NCBI WGS metagenome assembly WNFL01 (sample SAMN13153351, study PRJNA577476) | soil metagenome | isolation source: 40 cm soil on Douglas fir-dominated hillslope | place: USA:California | collected 2013-09-17
TCAGCTTGGAAGTACCATCTGGAGAAGTGTCGCCAACGGCTCCGACGGCCTGATTGGCTCCGGCCTGATTAGTTTGTGATTGAGCAACTGTATTAACGAGATTTACGTAATCAACACCGGCTCCTAGGGATATCATCTGAGAAACTTGATAGGCTACGGACGGGTTGATATTCAGCATTGTAAACTCCGATTTGGTTGAAACATAGCGCAGTGAACTCGTCGGGGCCCAATCGGTAGCTATTCCGTAAGGGCTCGTGAGCCCTAGTCCTACGGCTAGCTTGTCGCTTCCCAGGGGCAAGGAACTTGTGAGAAAGAAATTGGGGATAGCTGCGAGTTGTCGCTTCATTTGGTCTTCTGGTACGCCTGCACCTGTTCGGTCTGAGAAGGCTATGAGTCCTGTGAGACCAAGAGACACTTGGCTACCCTGAAGCTGTGTAATCCCTGCTGGGTTAAAATAAACGGCCGAAGCGTCATCTGCCTCAGCGACAAAAGCATTGCCCTGACCTAGCGCTTTTGCTCCGACAAACTGAGTTGAGAAACCACTTGCTCCAACGGCAAATGATTCCGACGCCATGCAGAATGACAACAAAATTCCCAACCCAACCTGAATATTTCGCACATGTGATATGTCCCCCTCTGATTTAGGATGATGACGACTGGTTACGCTGCCGCAAGGCTGGCCCTGAAATAGACCGAACAGCTTCAACGTGTTTGCGCTCAAACAAGAGCGCCGCGTTTGAGCCATGCCCCACACGTTTCCACACTTTAAGCTTCCCTTTGCGAACCCAGCTAATCAGGGTTTGCCTGGAAATACCCAATTTCTGGCACGTCTCAGTCCGATCAAGAATAAGTTCAGGTTTCATTCTAGTACCTCATACCATCTTGTAACGAAAAAACGGTTCGGCGCGAATACCCGTCAGTTTTGAACACTTGCCGTATATATCAGGAGTTGTCATTCCTGTCAAGGGGGGTTAGGCAGAAATGTCCAAAATAATTTGTCAGAGCGGTAAGAGACAAACCGACGAAAGCTTGCGGTGGCAAGAGTATCTCCTTAGAATGGGGTTACGGAGATTGAATTATGGTTTTAGATTCAGCAATTAAAATTTTGGAACTAGATGAGATTCGAGCGAAGTACGAAAAACTCGCTCGCTGGTACGACGTCCAGGATATCCCTTACGAAGTAATGTGCGTGAATCGTTTGAGATCTAATCTAATTCCGAAGGCTACTGGAGAAGTTCTTGAGGTTGCAGTAGGAACAGGCAAAAATTTGCGTTATTACCCCCAAAACACCAAAATAGTTGCAGTTGATTACTCCCCCGCGATGTTAAAACAGGCACAGAAGAAGGCGAAACGGTGTAATCGGCAGGTTGATTTCCAGATTATGGATGCGGAAAACCTGGCTTTCCCCAATGAGAGCTTCGATACGGTTGTTTCAACCCTTACTGGGTGCACTTTTCCGCATCCAGAAAAAGCATATGCCGAAATGGCTCGAGTTTGTCGGCCCAATGGGAGAATTTTGCTTATGGAACACGGGCGAAGTTCCGCTTCTTGGCTAGGTTGGATTCAAGATCGCCTCGCGAAACCTTATTATCATCAATACGCGTGTCTATGGAATCGCAATGCGCTCAAGAGTATTCAAGACTCTGGATTAGAAATTATCCAGTCTCAGACAGCTCTTTTGGGTGTCTTTTACGCTATTGAAGCGAAAAAACGATTTTAGTTAGAGCTACTTTGTGGCTCCAAACCGATAAGTAACGTTTAGCGCGATTAAGTTCGCGAAATCCGAGTAAGTCCCATCGACGTTATAGGCAGCCGACGGAATTCCTGTCGCGTTCAAGGCCGCATTGTTGTGAATGGTCCGGTTATGCATGAATACGGCAGTATAAGCAGCATCAATCGACAATCTCTCCGTAAACGCATACCCTGCACCCGCAGACAGACCATAGCGGGTGAGGTCCATAAAACCCGGGCTAAAGGTCGATTCCGGCAATGCCCAAGGCTCATACCAGAATCCAGAACGTACTTGCCACTTCTCGCTGACCTTATAATTTACGCCCGTGCTAAAACTCCAGGCATCACGCGCGGTGAGGGCAATTGGATTTCCCAATACTCTGCCAGTGCTGGGATCGGTTGTAGTAAGCACAGCTTGCTGATTGGCAGTCGCGGCGGGATAACGCACATTGATATCGCTGCTTGCCGACCAGTGGTACCAAGCCGTATCGGCCTCCAATATCCATTTCTCGTTGGGTTTGAAGGCATAGCCGAATTGGACATTTTGCGGAAGTACTAAGTCGGTATAGGCCGATGTATGGAAACTTGTTCCCCCGAACACGGACGAAATCGCATCCGCTCCTGAAAGACCACTCACACTAACGTTTCCTTTTACTCGGAGGTCAACTTTGCTGTGGTAGGCAATACCGATGGCATTCTTTTCATTCGGCTGAATCACAACACCGGCATGATAGCCCCAACTGGCAGCCTGCCCGCGCAAACTAGCGGTTGCATCTGTGCCAGCGGTAGGAAATCCCAAAGCGGTATTAACGGCACCCACATTTATTTGTTTATCTAGCTCAGCATTAAACAAATTGACATAATCCACGCCCGCTCCAACTGAAACCATCGGATGAATCTGGTAAGCCACGGCAGGACTTACTTCCACCATATCAAGACGCGAATCGGTGGCTACATAACGCAACGGGCTATTGGAGCCCCAGTAAGTTTCCAGGCCGTATGGACTCTGAACACTTAAGCCAGCCGCTAGTTTTCCATCCATGAAGCTCTGGGTAACCGCCATGTTGGGCACTCCCACATTGGTCACACGCTCTTTTGTCTGAGTGCCAGCATCATCTTTATAAGAGCCGTGGATGTTTTCCCATGTTAGGCCAGCCGTTGCCTGTGTTCCCTTTAAGGAAGTCATAGCAGCCGGATTGCTATACGCTGAAGTCGGATCATTGTTCTGACCAGCCACCCCTACATATCCTTGTCCGGCGGAACGAGCGCTCGGAACTTCATTGCTGATGAAAGCGCTGCCAATTGCTAATGATTCCGACGCCATAGCGAATGACAAAAGAATTCCCAATCCGTAATTCATTTGTTTAAACATGGCTTATCCTCCCTATTAAACAGACTAGCTCTATTTTCCGCTCGTTTTAAGACTCGCACTATATAGCAGAGGTTTATCTTCCTATCAAGGGTGTAATGCAGAAATGTGGAAAATATGAGCTGTTTTGTCAACAATTTGACTGTTGCAGCTTATAGGTACAGGGGCTAGGTTTTATAAACGGGATCTTATGGACGCACGGTTTATTCATCTCCTAATGGCTCAGATTCTGACCGCTCTGGTTGGGGTATACCCCTATTTTGTCCGGCGCACGAAGATCGCTTTTTATTTTGCCGGCGCCCATATAACATTGGCGCTTTGGTGCTTGAATGAGTGTATTGTCTATTTGCCGGCGGACCATGCCGTACGCCTGACCTTGTTCCGAATCTCGTATATCGTGGGCATCGTCATGGTCTGGTGTTTCTTTCATTTCCTTCTGGGCATGGCAGAGATTCCCGTCTCTCGCCTCCGGGGGAACTGGCGTGTCATACAAGCCAGCGGAATTCTCTGTATCATTCTGACCTTCACGCCATGGCTGACGACTAATATTGACGAATACGCTCATCCCTTTAAGGAAATTCCGGGACCCATATATCCTCTCTTCATTGCTTTTATGCTGTGGGGGCTGGGGCTGCCCCTGTATCACTTGGGCCGGGCCTATAAAAGCACACACGGCCATGCACGCACACAGCTAAAGTATCTTTTTATTGCCTCGTGTTTTGCTTTCCTGGAAGGGCTCATCTTTTTTGCAAGTCTCTACATTCCTCGAATTAATTACTACTACTTCTATTTGCAGGTATTCTATTCCGCTCTTTTGGCCTACGCGATTGTGGCCCACCATCTTATGGATATTACGGTTATTATCCGGAAGACTCTGGAATATTCCCTCGTTACCGCGGTCCTCATGGGAGTCTATTTTAGCGTCGTCACCACAGGCGCCTATCTAATAGGAAGGTGGACGCCTTTCCCAGCAAGTTATTCATCGGCCTTAGCCGCCTTTATCATCGCCTATCTATTTCATCCTTTGCGTATGCGGGTGCAGCTATGGATCGACAAGAAATTTTTCCGTCAACAGGTTGCCAAAGGACAGGCACTCAGCGCCTTTTCAGATCATCTAACAGGCCATATGGGTATAAACGAGCTGGCAAAAGCCCTGCAGGAAGTCTTGGATGCGGCGCTCCAGTTAAAGGTGATTGGGCTCTATCTGCGAAATCAATCGGATCAAGTTTATGATCGTTGTTCGACCTCTCCTTCGACCGTATTGCCTCCTCAGATCAGTATTGAAAGTCCCTGGGTGACTGCGGCTCTTGCAATTGGGGCACAAGCACCCGTGCTGCCCGATGTCGCCAAAGCGTGGGGGATCGTCAAAGTCTTTCCCATGAATGGATCAAGCGGTTTGGTGGGGCTCCTCATGATTGGAGAAAAGTTATCGGAAGTAAGTCTGACGGGAGACGACGAGAGGCTAATACGAAGCGTTCTGGAGCAGGCCACTATGGCATATGAGCAAATAACGCTTTTTATAGGTAGATCCGACGCCGGCAATCTTGAGCTCTTAGCGGATGTCGCGAGCGGCTTTGTGCATGAGATCAAAACTCCGATTGCCAACATCAACCTGCCGGCGCAGGCCACCATGCGGGATTTGAATGCTCTCGAAAACGGAACGAACTCTTTGGAGCTTCTCTTGCCCAAGTTCAAAGAGAGAATGAAATTTATCATGACCCAAGCCTTTAAAGCGGGCGAACGAATTGACGCCATCCGACAGTTCGCCGCTATCGAGGATACGCGCGTAGAGGCTGTGGATCTGAGCCACGTTTTGAATGAAAGCATTTCCTCCCTAGAGCCGCAGCTCGAGAAATCGTCCGTTCGCGTACATTATGAAGTCCCGGCTGGCTTGCCCCTGATCCGAGCAAACGCTAAGCAGCTGGAAATTGTATTTGTGAATTTGATTAAGAATGCAGTGGAGGCGATGTCAGAAACAGGGATTCGTGAACAAAACAGGCACTTATGGCTTACGATCGCACGGGATGGAGCGTTCCATGTGGTCCATGTGAAGGATTCGGGGCCGGGAATTAAACCAGACGATTTAAACCATGTGTTTGACCAGTTCTTTACCACCAAGGGAAAAAGCGGGACCGGCGTCGGCCTCCATCTCACAAAACAGCTGACTGAAGCTATGGGAGGCTCTATCTGTGCCTCCAGCGAGTTGGGTCAAGGTGCCACCTTTTCAGTCAAACTTCCTTCCATGAACAGCCAGAATCCCAAAGCCTTCCGAAACACCTGACAGTGAGTACTTCAGCCCCCCAACTCGGTACGGGCCCCCAATAAGCGATTAACAGTTAATACTAAATCATCTACACCCTGCTTAGCACTCTTAAATCCCATCGTCTCCCACGTTTGCTCCAAGGTCTGCTGGGCCACTGGACTTTCCGCACCATACACCCAAGCAAATGCCGAATGAACACTTTGATCTGCTAGATTTTCAAGCTCCGCCTGTTCTGTTGCATTTTTTGGCACTCGAATATTATCCAGGAACTCTCTAAGGGGCTTGTTATCTTCAGCCACCGATATGTTTTCGGAAGGATTCGAGGCTGGCACTTGCGTGGTCACATTCCCGCTTGTATCTCCCAGGCCGACAGCCATTCCTCTAAACCAACTCCCCAGGTCAACCTGGGGTTGAGGACCAGTCACCTGAACATGAAAATGCCACCCCCCCACATTGTAAGTGACGGTCCATTCGCCAACTGAAGGATGAATTGTAGGCCATATGAAGGTAAAAGGGTCCGTCTTCGGTATCGATGCCTCCTTGACCTTAGCTGTAGGATCCGATTTTAGATGCCTTTCTAGGTCCCGGACGGTCCAACCTTCAGCTACGGCTTGCTTAGCAACGGCAATTTGCTGCTCTACGTTCGTTATTTTGGCTAAAAGTACTCCATGACTGACCGAAATTATCCAACGTTGGATAAAATCTTGTACCTCTTTGGGGAGAATCAGCAATCCAAGGGCTCTGGCAATAACCGGTTGGGTCTTTCCCACCTCTTTGGCGATGTCTGCCTGACCCATATTGTAGGGAGGGTCGGTCAGCTGCTTATAGCCCCGAGCTTCCTCTATCGGATTGAGGTCGACCCTTTGAAGGTTTTCCACTAGGGACAGGAGTTCGGTTTCCAACGCGGGTGTCTCGGGAGGGTAAACCCGACAATCAATATCCTGCCACCCCAAGCTGGCTGCCGCGCGGTAGCGACGTTCACCCGCAATGATTTCATAAAGCTCTCCGGCCTTACGGACGGTTATTGGGTTGATGAGGCCTCGCTCCTTTAGCGAGCTTTTGAGATCCTCAAGTTGCCCCGGATCAAAATAGGTACGGGACTGTGTGGGGTCAGGACGAATTTGGCTCAGCGGGATACGAAGGTACTCAGCAGCTAGCGTAGCAGTTTCCATGTGGACGGCCTCCTTTGGGAAGTTGGCGACATGCAATTTATAACTCTCTGGCCTTGGTTAGCCAATAGGTCGATGGGCCAAATTATGGGTGGGTCCTGAAAAACCAGGGAAGTGCTAGACAGCCAGTGTTGCTCTGACACAGCAGACCAATTAGTTTCTTCCCCTGTCTCTGACACTCTCTCCCATCGATCAAAATTTTGAATTGAGTCGAGGTTCGCGCAATGCATTAAGAGCTCGTGCGTTGATATGCGTCGGAAATCTTATTTGAAAGCCGTGCAGACAACTGATTTAATACGCAACAGTACCCACATGCTTAATTCGACCTATAAAAAACTCGCGAAAGCTATTCTGGATTTTTACCTCGGTCCGTTCGTCGGATCCCTATCGCTCACGATCATGGTTGGCGATGGGCGCGTTTTACGTTTTCTTTTAATTTGGTCGTTTTTGTTTCTGCTTCTGGGGCTGTTTAGTACCTGGATGGCCTCGCTGAACAAGATTCAAGGTGATCTTTTTGCATCTTCCTTTTATTCCCGATTTTTTTCGCTCCTGGCCGGAATTCCTTTTATTACCATCGTCTCCGACATATTGAATTTCAACCAAAACGCTTGGATTATCGTCATTTCTCTCATTGCGTTTATAGGAGCTTCCTTCGAAGGATGGAAAATATTAGTGACGGGTTCACGAAAGCAATGGACTTGGCCGTCTGGTTTGATGACCGCCTTTATGTGCTCTATAGTCCTCATCCTTTGGACGTCCGGCCTTCTTTTACGTCTTCAATTGGTTCCGAGAGGACTTCCTTACGAATATTACTGGGACGAGCCATTTGGAATCGGCATCGCGATTCGCATTTTAAAAACACACTCTTTAGATCCTCGTTTATTTTGGTATCCGTCCTTTATGGCTTACTTACAAACATTCGGGGCTTTCGTCACCTATGCCATTCTTAAGAACCACCATGTGATTGCCTCTACCACCGATATTATGACGGGATTGGATACGGCCTATATATGGACGATCAGCCATAGTCTCTTCTGGTATGTTGGGCGGATCATGAACATTTTGTACGCGTCCCTTGGGATGCTCGTTGTTTTTGTGATCGGGCAAAAACTGAACGGGTTCTGGAGTGGGGTGATAGCAATAGGCCTCATGGCGTTTTCTCCGCCGCATATCGATATGAGTGCCTGGATCATGGTGGATCCACTCACCGCTACGAATAGCTGTCTTTGGGCCTTATGTGTCGTATTGGGATGGCAGGCGAATTCTGCTGAACGCAAACAGAGACTCTATTGGCTCACGGCGCTTCTGGCAGGCATAACGATTTCCACAAAATACAATGCCCTTCCAATCCTTTTGCCCACATTGTTAGTTCCCCTTTGGGATCCCCATTTCCCGCGAGCCCATATCACACGATTCCTCGTTCGGAGCGTCCTTTTTGCACTCGTTGGATTTTTTATAGTGACTCCATTTGCGATCTTTGATTTTGCACCCTTTGTAGCTGATTTGACGGGACAATTTAAAGTTTATGCGACCACTGGGCACGATGCCCGCGATATTCCGATCTTCTCAAAGAAATTCGCACATGATTTTCAATTTCTCAGTCAGGCCATTCGATATGGTAAGTCGGGGTTGTTTTTGCTTTGGCTGTCGATTCTCATTGAACTGGCTATTGGAGTTCTTCGGCCAAAGCGCCGCTCACCCCTTCTTATTCTCATCTTATTTCCTGCACTCTACCTCCTCTTAATGGCAAAAATGAAGGTGAACTTTGAACGGAATCTGTTGCTCGTCATTCCCTTTATGACACTCACCCTTGGGTATTGGACGGGAGTGCTCCAAAAACGCATCTCGGGTAACCATAAATGGGTTTTTCACTTGTCCGGGTTTGCCCTCGGGCTCTATCTGTTCGGGGCGAACTGTCATAGTGCATTGGTAAATTTTGAAGGTCTAAAACGATATGGGTCAGACACTCGTACTCTCATGATGAATGACGTCAAACAAAGACTGACCCAAGAAGACGGACAGGTTTGGGTCATTGCCGAAAGCATGATTCATTCCGAAGAGGCGGATGGCTATAAGGACCGATTTCAATACATGGGGGCACAAGAGGCATGGCAGCGCTTACAAAGGGGACAGCGCCCGAGATATTTAGTGACGACAGATTTAGCGGACTATTCTGAGGCTGTTCTGAAGGCTAACGAAAAACTTATTGCTTCTGGGGCCCATATTGCGGTTCAGGATGGTGGATACGTCGGAACAAAGATTTACGCAACCAATCCAGCGGTTTATCTCATAAAGCCCTAATATTTAATAATAAAATTCACCGCGGCACTGGGCTGCATATTGTTGTGCGGCCCCCCACCGCCAGTCGGCGAGACCGTCTGCCCAGTACCGTCCGTCGTGAAGAGGGCGACACGCGTTGAGCCCGTATTGTCCACATCGATACCGGGAGAACCTTTTCCATAGAGGTGACTATGGGATGGCATTTCTGGAACAGTGAGAATATGTGTTTCTTCACCGATTGTCTGGCCTAAGGGTCGATTGGAAAGACCCGCTCCCTGACCCGCTCCAATAGGAGCTCGTCCACGAAAATCCGGAAGACTAAACGTGCTCACCCCATCGCCTATTCCCCACGTTGTGCCAATAGCTAAAAACAAAGCACTGTAAGCGCTCCGGCTCAAAGCCGATCCATCACACACGAGCCACCCCGCTGGAGGAGTTGCACTGGCATATGCAACGATTGAACCCGTAGGAACTAGGCCGTAGCCTAGGGCGACTTTGGCCGGAGTAATGGCATTATCGACCACCGTATTGCTGACAATGGCGTAAGCGGTTGCGTTAATGGGTTCGGTGGGCGAGAGCGCTTGGCCATTCACAGCTACTTTCAGATAGGGGCTGATCGTATCCCACGTATTGGGGGGCAGTAGCTGAAAGTTCAACTGAACGGAAAATAATCCATTTTTCACAGTAACCTGGTTGCTGATGACGTTGGAATAGGGAGTATTGCCTGATTGATCCGTCAGCTGAAACGTCATGGGGTATAAGGGCGGACTGTTTGCTGGACTGCCCTGATCGCTTAAAGTCCCTTGATACGTGATTAGGTTCGGGATGGCCCATACAGCCGGGCTGACCACCAACAAATTCAACAGGATAAGATGGGTAGCTTTTTTCATGATTGTGTCCTCCTTACTTCTTAGACGCTGACCCCCCCTAAAATATTCATGGTATTTTACAAGATTGACGGAGAATGAATATTTTTTCCGGGATTTGCGTCCAATATATGGAGGATACTTTCTGGCATATCTAAGCGTCGTGTTTTATCAAAAATCTTATTCTAATTGGAGGCAAATATGAAAACTAAGCATTTGTTGGGTCTGATTATTCTAATGGCTGCAATTCCGGTCGTACAAGCCTCCGGGGAAGAAGCCAGATCTCCTATCTGCCAGGTGCTGCCGCCGTGGATACTGCGCGTCTATACGACAGACCCCATCTCGCCATGGGTGGCATCCCCCGAAGTCGCCAAAAGCCCGCGATACAACAAGCCTGGTCAAGCGTGCATCGGAAACGTGATGTTTCAATACAAGAATCGCTGGGTGGATAAGGTCGAATTGATCGGTGAGTTTAATGATTGGACTCCCGAACGCATGATTAAGGACCGCAGCGGCATTTGGGTTCTAGTGAAAGATCTTCCGCCAGGCCGGTTCCGCTACAACTATCTCTTGGACGGCAAGAAAGAAATCCGGGACCCATGGAACCGGTCCATCGATGAAGACAGCCGATCCCGCGGAAGTTCCATTGTGATTGTAAAGTAGATGAAATGTATGCGAAACCATATCGAAGATTGCGCCGCCGGGAAGGCTGTGAGCACCGGGCGCCGCAAGACGGTCTGGATGACACCACAACTCGAAAACAGTAAGGTCTTTTTCGTATGCGCCGACCCGTACTGCACCGCCAGGCTTT
>WNFL01328442.1_pt1 | contig 10489 bp, 10 predicted proteins | sample 5400361 | NCBI WGS metagenome assembly WNFL01 (sample SAMN13153351, study PRJNA577476) | soil metagenome | isolation source: 40 cm soil on Douglas fir-dominated hillslope | place: USA:California | collected 2013-09-17
CTCATGATCTTCGGCGACGAAACCGCCAATAACACCCACTGCAGGCTGTGCGGCTCGCTGCTTTATTCCGTTGTCCGCGAGGGCGCCTATGTCCACGTCGCCATGGGAACCCTCGTTGACGATCCCTCGATCCGCCCGACCGCGCACATCTTCGTTGGCTCCAAGGCGCCGTGGTTCACGATCACCGACGGCCTTCCCCAATACGACGGACATGTGGCGGCGGTTTGACCGAGCCTACATCAAAAACACGCCCTTGCCGTCGACCTGCTTGTCGAACAGTTTGTAGGCCTCCTCCGCCTGATCGAGGTGCCAGCGATGGGTGAAAAGTTTATCGACATCGATGCCGCGCTCGACTGAGAACCGCGCGCAGTCCGCCTGGATGATATTTGAAAATGTCCATGAGGCTACCAGCGTCAATTGCCGGCGCAACAGATGCGGGCTGACGTCGATATGGACGTCGCCGCCTTCGCCGACAAAGCACATCGTGCCCCACACCTTGGTAGAGCGGATCGCGTTCAGGCGCGCATCCGGATTGCTCGAAGTGTCCAGCGTCAGATCGGCGTAGCGTCCGTGGGTGAGATCCTTGATCGCCGTCACCGGATCGTTCGAACCGGGATTGACCACCTCGTCGGCGCCGAACGCTTTTGCGCGCTCCAGCCGCTGCTGGCTGATGTCGAGCGCAATCACTTTTGCGCCCATGGCCTTGGCGTATTGCGTGGCCGCCAATCCCACCGGCCCCTGGCCGAAAATCGCCAAGGTGTCGTTGCCCGAAAGGTTCATCCGGCGCAACGCGCTGTAGGCGGTGCCGGAGCCGCAGGCGATCGCAGCACCCGCGCTGAACGATAATTCATCTGGAAGCGGCACCAGCGTGTTGGCGGGCACTTTCAGATATTGCGCGTGGCCGCCATGGGCATTGTTGCCGTAGACCTTGACCGGCACCTCCTGGCAGAGCTGCTGCCATCCGGAGCGGCAATGGTTGCACTGGGTGCAGCCCTGATAATGATGCACCATCACCCGCTGACCGACGCGCGCCTCCTTGGCATCGACCGCGGTGCCGACCGCAACCACGACGCCGCAGGGTTCATGCCCGGCGATCACGGGACCGTCCCTCATCGGGATGCCTGTTGCCTGCGTCTGACCCTTCGGGCGGCGGTACTGGTGCAGGTCGCTGCCGCACATGCCCGACGCCTTCATCTCGATGACCACGTCATGGGCATCCGGAGTGGGATCCGGGAACGGCATCAGTTCCAGTTCACGTTCGCCGGTAAACACAACGCCTCGCATGGCTTCCTCCGCCTGTTTTTGCTTGTGGCCCGATCTTGAACGAAAAAACATGATTGGCAAAGGTCGAACCGACAGCGAGCTGGCGTTACCAATGACAGGGAGTTCCGCTACCTGCTACGCCACTATCGCCAATGATGCCGACCCTGTTCGTTCGGTTGGTGACCTAACTCACAAAGCCCGGCGGCGGCTTCTGATAGGCAGGTTGCAGTGCTGGAAGGGCCGTAGTTTCGGAAGTGCCGTCATGAATCGTGGCCGCTGCGCTGCTGGTGTGCCAGCCGGCTCTCGCCGAAAAACGCGTGGCGCTGGTGCTCGGTAATTCCGCCTATCAAAACGTGCCGCAGCTTGCGAACCCGGTCAATGACGGCGCGGTGATCGCGGCAAAACTCAAGGATGCCGGCTTCGATGTGGTCGATTCCCGCCACGATCTGCCGGCGGCGGAAACGCGTCGTGCGCTGCGCGACTTTGCCGACCGCGCGCGCGACGCCGACATCGCGGTGGTCTATTACGCCGGCCACGGCATGGAGGTGGATGGCACCAATTACCTGATCCCGGTCGATGCGAAGCTGGAACGCGACACCGACGTCTACGACGAAGCGTTTTCGCTGGACCGCGTGCTGGTGGCGATCGAACCCGCCAGGCAGTTGCGGCTGGTGATCCTCGATGCCTGCCGCGACAATCCGTTCACCAGGCTTATGAAGCGGAGCATCGCGTCGCGCGCGATCGGACGGGGCCTCGCCAAGATCGAACCGACCAGCCCGAACACGCTGATCGCCTATTCCGCCAAGGCCGGCTCGACCGCGCTGGATGGCGATGCCAGGAACAGTCCATTCACCATGGCGCTGGCAAAGCACCTGACGACGCCGGGGCTGGATGTGCGCCGCGCGTTCGGATTTGTCCGCGACGACGTGCTGAAGACCACCAGCAACCGGCAGGAACCGTTTGTCTATGGCTCGCTTGGCGGCGACGACTTGCCGTTGGTGCCGGCAGCGAAATCCACCCAACCGGCGCCCGCACCCAATCCCCAGTCGGAGGCGCGTCGTGACTACGAACTGGCGCTGCAGATCGGCAACAAGGACGCGTTGAACGCCTTCCTCGCGCAATATCCGGAGGGTTTTTACGCAAACCTGGCCAGGATCCAGCTCGCCAGGATTGCGGCCGAAGAAACGCGCATCGCCGCAACCGAAAAGGCGCGGCTGGCCGAACAGGAGCGGGCACGGCTCGCCGCCGAGGGCACACAAAAAGCACAGCAATTAAAGGCCGCCGAGGCGGACGCGAAAGCCGCGGAACAGGCGCGTATTGCCGCCGAAAAGGCCAAGCAGCTCGCGCAGGAGCAAGCCGCCGAGGCCGAACGGAAACGTGTCGCGACCGAGACGTCCGCGGCCGACAAGCCTTCCGAGAAGATTGCCGCCATCAGCCCTGCCGCTGACAGGGCTGCAGCCGCTCCGCCGGCTGCCGGGAAGGACCCAGGCCAGAAGGGGACGAATGTGGCGTCGCTGACTGCCGGGCCACCTCCTGCGGATATCACCAAATCGCTGCAAACCGAATTGCGCCGCGTCGGCTGTCTCAGCGGAGATGTCGATGGCGAATGGAACGCCGTGTCACAACGCTCGATGGCGCTGTTCAACCGGCACGCCAAAACGAAATTCGACGTCAAGGTGGCTAGTCTCGACGCGCTTGACGCGATCAAGCTGAGGCCGTCGCGGGTGTGTCCGCTGATCTGCGAACAGGGCTTCGAGGCCAACGGCGACCACTGCAGCAAAATCGTCTGCGCCGAGGGCTCGTTCCTCAATGACGACAACGAGTGCGAAAAGCGGCGCGCGCGCATTCCGACCGCACGGCGCGAACGTGACGAGCGCCCCGACCGTTCCGATCGTATTATTCGTGAAAGGCCCAGGCCTGAAGTCAGCGTGTCCAGGCCACAAGCATCGGGCCAGATCGTGTGCGACCGCGGCGGCTGCCGCCCGGTCGATCGGGGATGTCATCTTGAATTCAAAACGACCGCGCAAGGCGGGCCCTATGAGGGTGGCGGCGGCAACGTGCAGATTTGTCGTTGAAGTGAGTTAAGCGAAGCGTGGCGACCTGTTTCGCCGTCATTCCGGGGCGCACGAAGCGCGAACCCGGAATCTCGAGTTTCCCCGATGTGCAATTGCACATCTGAGGTCTGGTCCTTTGGACCATCTCGTAATTGACGTTTCCAAATGCATCCTCGGCGCTTAAATCGCGCTTGCCGCGATATTGACCATCAATGCGACCAGCGCGGTGTTGAAAACAAATGAGATGATGCCGTGGGCGGTCGCGGTGCGGCGGATGGTCTTGTCGGTTATCCCGACGTCGGAGACCTGCGCGGTCATGCCGATCACGAACGAGAAATACACAAAATCCCAGTAGTCGGCTTTCTCGTGCTGATCGCCGCTTGGAAACTGCAAGCCTCCGGGTTTGGCGGGGCGGTAATAGTCGTGGGCGTAATGCAGCGCGAAAATGGTGTGCACGGCGGCCCAGGACAACGCAATCGTCACAGTCGCCAGCGTCAGTTCCGGCGCGCCGCGGTGCGATCCGCCGAGTTCGAAAACAATGGCGCCGATGCTGGCAAACGCGCCGAGCGCGGTCATCAGCAGGATCAGAAAGCGGCCATCGTCCTGCAGCACCGCGTTGCGCCGGATATGACGGATCTCACAGCGAAATGCCATGGTGAAGGCGAGCGTGAGATAAATCGCGATGAAGATATCCCAGCCGATCAGCGCGCGGGTGATTAATCGCAGCGATCCGGGCAGCAGCAGAAACGCCACGATTCCCAGCGCGACTGATATGAACAGGCGCGGCCGCGCATAGACCACGCGAACCGGCTTGGACATCTTCCGGAAGCGGACGAGACGGGGATCCTCGGCTTCCTTGGTCGTCATCGGCGTCTTCAATTCTTGCGCTCGGCGACGAATCGCGCGGCCGCGCGCAGCACGTCGCCCTTGGCGCCGAAGATCGAGAGCGCGGAATCGGCGCGGGCCAGCAGATCGCTCACGCGCTGCTTGGCACCTTCGATTCCGAGCTGGGTGACGAAAGTGGTCTTGCCCAATGCGGCGTCCTGTCCGGTCTGTTTTCCGAGCGCGGCGGCGTCGCCCTCGACGTCGAGCAGATCGTCGGCGATCTGGAAGGCCTCACCGAGCGCGCGGCCGTAATCGTCGAGCGCCTGATATTCTGTTGGCGAGGACTGGCCGAGAATCGCACCGGCGATGCAGCCGTAGCGCAACAACGCGCCGGTCTTCATCTGTTGCAGCCGCGCGACGTCGACCGGTTCGCGGTCGCCGAACCGGCCCTCGCCGGCGAGGTCAAGCATCTGGCCGCCCGCCATGCCGCCGACGCCCGCCGCCCGCGCCAGCGCGCGCGTGAGCAGCAGCCGCACGCTCGCTTCGCGGTGGATCTCGTCGCGCGTGATGATGTCGAACGCGAGCGTCAGCAGCGCGTCGCCGACGAGGATCGCGGTGGCATCGTCATAGGCCTTGTGCAGCGTGGGCCGGCCGCGACGCAGATCGCTGTTGTCCATCGCCGGCAGGTCGTCATGAGCAAGCGAATAGCAGTGGATGCATTCGAGCGCGGCGCCGGCCAGCAGAGCGGCCTCGCGCGGGACGCCGAACACGGCGGAACTCTCGACCACCAGAAACGGCCGCAGCCGCTTGCCGCCGCCGAGGCTCGAGTAACGCATGGCCTCGATCAGGCGTTTCGGCCGCGCGATCTCGTCGGGCAGAAGCGCATCGGATAACAACTTCGCGAGCAGTGCTTCGGTGTCATCAGCGGTCAGGTCCAGTCGCTTCGCAAAATCTGATAGTGCAGTGCCGGTCGTCATCAAAAACAGCTCCAGATCGAGTTTGGCCGGGACAATCGGTTATGGCATCGGCTTCGTCAATTCCGCCGTCATGGCAACTCGGCGTCTGGCCATGATATGATTCGGCCAAAAGGGAGTTCCTGATGCCTGCTTATGTCATTTTTGATGTCGAGATCCGCGACCCCGCGCGCTACCAGGATTTTATGAGCCAGGTGAAGCCGGCGCTGCAGGCGGTCGGAGCGCGATACCTCGCTCGCGGCGGTGCGCACAAGGTTTATGAAGGCGACTGGTCGCCGCGCCGCATTGTCATACTTGAATTTCCGTCCGAGGCGGTATGGGAAGCCTTTTATAATGGACCGGTGTATCAGGGTCTCAAGCATATTCGCGACGAATGCAGCTCGGCCCGGCTTGTGAGTGTGGAAGGTCTTGAGGCCTGATGCGACAGGCGATCCGCACTCTGGTGCTGGTCGTCCTGGTGGTCCTGTTGCTACCGTATCTGCTGGCGCCGCTCTATCGCGCCGGCCATCCGGTATCGACGCTGATGGCCTGGCGCTGGCTCACCGGCGCGCCGATGTCGCGGCACTGGATCGATTTCAGCGCGATCTCGCCCTCGCTGCCGCGCTCGGTGGTCGCCTCCGAGGACGCGAAATTCTGCAGCCATCATGGCATCGACTGGGACGCGTTGCGCGATGTGATGGATGACGCCGAGGACGGCGAGGTGACCCGCGGCGGCTCGACCATCACCCAGCAGGTGGCGAAAAATCTGTTCCTGTGGCCGGGACGCAACGTGGTCCGCAAGGCGCTGGAGTTTCCACTGGCGCTGTGGATCGATCTGGTGCTGCCGAAGCAACGGATCCTGGAAATCTATCTCAACATTGCCGAGCTCGGGCCGTCAGGCCAGTTCGGCGCGCAATCCGGCGCAGCTTACGCCTTCGGCCATCCGGCCTCAGCCCTGTCGCCGCGCGAAGCGGCGCTGCTGGCGGCGATCCTGCCAAATCCAGTCAGGCGCAGCGCCCGCAATCCCGGCCCCGGAGTGCGGCGTCTGGCCGGGACCTATACGGCCCGGGCGCAGGCCGCGGGATTGCAGCGCTGCTGGAGCGAAAATCACGCTTTTTGAGCCAGTTGGGTGTATTTTGAACCTAGCCTTGGATCGTCCCATCCTCTATAAGCGCGACCTTATCGGCATTTCAGCTCGCGCCAAAACGCTTCAGCCGTCCCCATTGGGACGATGCCCCCGACAACATCCCTAGAGGACACCGACATGGCCGTTCCCCGAAGAAAAACATCGCCCTCGCGGCGTGGCATGCGCCGCTCGGCGGACGCACTGAAGAAGCCGACCTATGCCGAGGACAAGGATTCCGGCGAATTGCGCCGCCCCCATCATCTCGATTTGAAAACGGGCATGTACAAGGGCCGGCAGGTTCTCAAGGCCAAGAAGGAATCCTGACGGAGGCGGCCAAGGCCTGGGCAGGCCAAGGGCCGCGTCGCTCGACATCTGGTCCCGGGATCGGCAAAATACGGCTCGCGCGCTGCGCGGGCACCCGGTACTTGCGAAATGCGAAGGCCTGAGCGGGCTGGAGTTCCGACCCGCGGCGCGATCACAGGTTGCGTGACGCAACGCAGGGCCGGAATCCCTGTGATCGGTGAGGTCTGCCTGAATTCCGCCAATGAGTGAGGTAAGACGGTTTCTTTAAGGCCAGCCCAACAGCGATTCGCCGGGGGAATGCCTTGGTTCTCTTGCTTGGAAAGAAGGCCTCGCCGATGTCGATGATCGGTTTTCCGCTGCTTCTGATTCCGCTGGCGATCTACAACATCATCGTCTTTCTGATGCCCGGCGTTTCCTTCGCCGATCCGGTTCTGAAGCTGACGTTGATGTCCGGCGCCGAGTGGCCGGTGACGCTGAGCGATATGCTTGTGGCACTCGGCATTTTGATGCTGCTGTTCGAGGTCATCAAGGGCGCGCGTCCGGGGGCGAAATATCTCACCGATCATTTGTTGTCGCTGGTGATATTTGGCGGCGCTGCCGCCGAATTTCTGCTGTGGCCGAAGTTCGGCGGCTCAACCTATTTCCTGCTGACCATGCTCGCGTTGGTGGATTTTCTGTCCGGCATCGCGTTGCGTGCCCGGCGCGGAACGCGGGCGAAGCCAGTCCCTGCCGCGGCCGCCCGACCGGGCACGAGAACACCGGACGTCGCAGCCGCGCCCGAACCGCGATTCAATCCAGAACCTGTGCCATCGGTGCCGGCAGCGGCTGCGGTGGCCGAATCCGTGCTGCTGGATCACCCCCAACCGAAATTGCTGCATCCCGAGGTCGCGCCACACGCGCCACCTCCCGAGGTTGCACATGTGCCCGCGCCGGAGGTTGCGCATGCGCCATCTCCCGAGGTTGCGCATGAGCCGTCGCCGGCGGTTGCACATGCACCATCGCCGGAGGTGGCGCATGAGCCGTCGCCGGGGGTTGGGCATGAGCCATCGCCGGAGGTTGCACATGCGCCATCTCCGGAGGTTGCACATGCACCATCGCCGGAGGTTGCGCATGCACCATCGCCGGAGGTTGCGCATGAGCCGTCGCCGGGGGTTGGGCATGAGCCATCGCCGGAGGTTGCGCATGAGCCATCTCCGGAGGTCGCACATGCACCATCCCCGGAGGTGGCGCACGAGCCATCGCCAGAGGTGGCGCACGAGCCATCGCCGGAGGTGGCATCGCCAGAACTGCAACCTGGCAGCAGTTCATCCCCCTCGCCCGACAAACCGCCGCGGTAATCTTTTCTTCACCCTCTTGCGGGGAGGATAAAGGGCACACTGACATCCCGATTTAGATTTAGATGATTTGCCGGGTCCGAAAGCTGGCGTCATGGACCGGGGGTTGGTTTGCGCTGTAAGCGGCTTGTGCATCGGCAGCCGTTGCCCGCCGCAAGCTGCGGGTTTGCGGAGCGCGCTCGGCGGTTGCAATCAAATGCGTGACAAAAATCGCGCTGGGCCGGGACAGCTGCTGGCTGGAAGCCTGCGACGATTGCCCCGGGGAGACCGTCGGCACCAGTGCGACGCAGGCCGGCCGTGCGTCCGCCGGGGCGCCATCATCTACCACCTGCTCTGGTCGACCATTGCTTAACATCGCCAATCGAAATCCGGCTGAACTGTCGCGGTTTGGGACGTTGCGCCCCTTTTCGACTTCGTCTTCGCAAGGGTTATGCCGGTTCTCCGCAGCCCGTTTCCGGCCACTGAACAACGTGTTTCGCGGAATATTTATGAACTTTGGCTAGGGTGGGGGCCGCGGCAGGCAGTATTCTCAGGCCAGGAATCATCCGGCAGTGTCCCGAAACGAGGCGGTTTTGACATCCACCCTCCCACAAGCTTCGAGCATCCTGGCCTCGCTCGGCCAGGCGGCCTTCGTGTGGGACATCGCAACCGACGCGATTACGTGGAGCGATCACGCCGCCGCGGTTTTTCCGGATATTCCGGCGGCGGCGCTGGCGAGCGGCGTGGAGTTGTCAAAACTGATCGAGCCGGTGCGTTCGATCCGGGCCGACACGCTCGGCCATTCGGCGCCGGCGCGCGGTGGCGAGGGTACACCCTACCGGATTGAATATGGCCTGCGGACCAGCACATCCGCTCCCGTGCTCTGGATCGAGGAATCCGGCTGCTGGTTCGCCGGCGCCGACGGCAGGCCGGCGCGTGCGCAGGGCATTGTCCGCATCAACAACGAACGGCACGCCCGCGACGAGCAACTCGTCAGGTTGTTGCGCCACGATCCTTTGACCGGCGAACTCAATCGTACGTATCTTGTTGCAACGCTGGCCGAGTCGATCGAGGAAGCCGCGCGCTTCCGCTCGTCTTTCGCCTTCATGCTGATCGGCATCGATCATCTGGCGCGCATCAACGACGCCTTCGGCTTTGATGTCGCGGACGCGGTGATATCCGAGGTCGGAACGCGCATTCGCGCGCGGCTGCGCAACGGCGATGTGCTCGGACGATTCTCCGGCAACAAATTCGGACTGATCTTGAAGAACTGCACCGTCGACGACATCAATGTCGCCGCCGAGCGGTTTCTGGCCGGCATTCGCGACGACGTGGTGCCAACCAAATCCGGCCCGGTCTCCGTGACCGCTTCGATTGGCGCGGTCAGCGTGCCGCGCTACGCGCGCGGCGCCGATGAGGCTGTTAACCGCGCCCAGGAAACCCTCGACATGGCAAAACGCCGCCGCGCCGGGTCGTTTTTGCTGTGGCGCCCGAATGTCGAGCGCGACGCCCAGCGCCGCGTCAATATCCGCGTCACCGACGAGATCGTCACCGCGCTCAACGAGCGCCGGATCGTGATGGCATTCGAGCCGGTGGTGGAGGCAGGCTCGCGCGACACCGCCTTCTACGAGTGCCTTGTCCGCATGGAACAGGCTGACGGGCAGGTTCTGCTGGCGCCGGACATCGTCCCCGTCGCCGAGAAGCTTGGCCTGATACGCCTCGTCGATCACCGCGTCCTTGAACTCGTGGTAGCCGAACTTGCGGGCGCGCCGAACGTGCAGCTCAGCCTCAACATCTCGCCCGATACCACGATGGACCCGGACTGGTGGGCTTCAATCGAATCGCTGATGCGCGCGCATCCCGGTGTGGCCGAGCGGCTGGTCGTTGAAATCACCGAGACGGTGGCGATCCAGGATATCGACGGCCTGCGCAGCTTCGTCACGCGGCTGAAAAATTTCGGCAGCCGGATCGCGATCGATGATTTCGGCGCCGGTTACACCTCGTTCCGGAATTTGCGCAAACTCGGCGTCGATATCGTGAAGATCGATGGTGCCTTCGTGCAGAACATCGCCCGTTCGGCCGACGATCGCGCCTTTGTGCAAACGCTGATCGATCTGGCACGCCGGCTGGAAATCAAAACTGTCGCGGAATGGGTTCAGGATGACGAATCCGCAAGCATGCTGCGCGACTGGGGCTGCGACTATATCCAGGGGCGGCTGATCGGCCTCGCGTCGACGCATCGGCCTTGGGGTGCGCGGGCTGAGACGGTGTCGCCGGCGGTGAGTTAAAGAAGTGCGTGTCCCGGACGCGGTGCAGCGCACTTAGCGGTGCACCGCAGAGCCGGGACCCACAAGAAACTGAGCGGCACTTTGGACCCCGGATCTGCAGCGCATCACTTCGTGCTTCGCAGCGTCCGGGGAACGCCGCTCTCACTCTTCCTTCTTCGGCTCTTTCGACATCCGCTCGAGGCGATCCTGCATGTCCTTCATCTGGCGGCGGAGATCGTCGATGTTGTCTTCTTCCGCGGCCGGCTCGGAGGTGACTTTGTCCGGTTCGGTGGCGCCGGCACTTCCGGTGCGGGGTGCTGCGAACGGCTTGAACATCGAAAAGGTTCGCTCGAACATTTCCATGTTGCGGCGGACATGCTCCTCC
>WNFL01038296.1_pt1 | contig 10488 bp, 9 predicted proteins | sample 5400361 | NCBI WGS metagenome assembly WNFL01 (sample SAMN13153351, study PRJNA577476) | soil metagenome | isolation source: 40 cm soil on Douglas fir-dominated hillslope | place: USA:California | collected 2013-09-17
GGCCCGAGCGGCTCCTTCGAGATCACCTCGGGCAGGATCAGGTGCTCGTCGGGCTTCGGCGCACGCGAGGCGCGCACCGCGACCAGGCCCGAGATGTCGGTGGTGTAGACGTCACAGCGCCCCGAGAAGTAGGCGTTGACCACTTCCTCGAGCTTCTCGATGACGACCGGCTTGAAAGTCATCTTGTTGGCGCGGAAATAGTCGGCGAGGTTGAGCTCGGTGGTGGTGCCGGGCTGCACGCAGATGGTCGCGCCGTTCAGCTGCTTGGCGCTGGTGATCGCGCGCCCGGCCTTGGCTGTTTTGCCTTTCTTCGCATCGCCGGTGGCGCCGGCTTTGCGCACCATGAAGCCCTGGCCGTCGTAGTAGTTCACGCCGACGAAGTTGAGTCCGAGGCTGGTGTCGCGCGTGATGGTCCACGTGGTATTGCGTGAGAGCACGTCGACCTCGCCCGACTGCAGCGCGGTGAAGCGCTGCTGCGCGGTGAGCGGCGTGTAGCGCACCTTGCCCGCGTCGCCGAACACCGCCGCTGCGATTGCCTTGCACAGGTCGACGTCGATGCCTTTCCACACGCCCTGCGAGTCGGGCTGCGAGAAACCGGCGAGGCCGACGTTCACCCCGCATTGCACGTAGCCTTTCTTGGTCACGGCCTCCAGGGTGGATTGAGCGTGCGCGGCAAACGCGCAGGCGAGCGTGGCCACTGTGGCAAGCAATCGTTTCATGGGGTTCCTCCTCCGATTTCGCGCTATTCTAGCCTCGTGCCGAAACTCGCCGCCAATCTTTCTTTGCTGTTTCCGCAGCTGCCGTTTCCGGAGCGCTTCGGCGCGGCGGCCAAGGCGGGTTTCCGCTACGTCGAGTACCAGTTTCCCTATCCCTTCGGCAGCGCGGCGGAAATTGCCTCGCGCGCGCGCGACGCGGGCGTCGAGGTCGTGCTGCATAACCTGCCCGCCGGCGACGCTGCCAAGGGCGATCGCGGCATCGCCTGCCTGCCGGACCGGGTCGCGGAATTCCGCGACGGCGTCGAGCGCGCCATCGAATATGCCAAAGCGGCGGGCTGCCCGCGCCTCAACACGCTCGCCGGGATCGCGCTGCCCGGCGTCGCGCGCGAAAAGCTGCGCGAGACCCTGATCGAGAACCTGCGCTATGCGGCCGGCAAGCTGAAGGCCGCCGGGCTGACGCTGCTCACCGAGCCGTGCAACCCGCGCACGATTCCCGGGTTTTTCCTGAACAGCTCGAAGGACGGCATCGCCGTCATCGACGCGGCCGGCGCGCCGAACCTCAAGCTGCAGTACGACATCTTCCACATGCAGATCGTCGAAGGGGATCTCGCCAAGACGATCGAGCGCCTGCTGCCGCGCATCGGCCATATGCAGCTCGCCGACGCGCCCGATCGCCACGAGCCGGGCACGGGCGAGATCAACTACGGCTGGCTGCTCGCCGAGATCGACCGCCTCGGCTACCAGGGCTGGATGGGCTGCGAATACATTCCGAAGGGCGACACCGTGCAAGGACTCTCGTGGGCGACGCCTTACCTAAAGTAGAGCTGCAAAGGTCGGTCGCTGAAAAGCTCAGAGAGTTCCTGCCGGAGCGCGCGGTGCTGTGGCAGGAAGAAGACACGCGCCCCTACGAGTGCGACGGCCTGACGGCCTACCGCCGCGTTCCCATGGTGGTCGCGTTGCCGGAAACCGAAGAGCAGGTTCAGCGCGTGCTGAAAACCTGTTTTTCCATGGAAATTCCAGTTGTTCCGCGCGGAGCCGGAACCGGGCTCTCCGGCGGCGCGCTGCCGCCCGGCGACGGCGTGCTGCTGTCGCTTGCCAAGTTCATGCGGGTGCTGCGCGTCGATCCGCTCGCACGCGTCGCGGTGGTGCAGCCCGGCGTGCGCAACGCCGCGATCTCCGACGTCGCCGCGCCCTTCGGGCTCTTCTACGCGCCCGATCCGTCGAGCCAGATCGCCTGCACGATCGGGGGCAATGTCGCCGAGAACTCGGGCGGCGTGCATTGCCTCAAGTACGGCCTCACCGTCCACAACGTGCTGCGCGTGAAGGGATTCACGATCCAGGGCGAGCCGGTCGAGTTCGGCTCCGAGGCGCTCGATTCCGCGGGCTACGACCTGCTCGCGCTCGCGATCGGCTCGGAAGGCATGCTCGCGGTGACCACCGAGGTAACGGTGAAGCTGCTGCCGAAGCCGGAGGCGGCGCGCGTCATGATGGCCTCGTTCGACGACGTGCAGAAGGCGGGCGACGCGGTCGCCGCGGTCATTGCAGCGGGCATCGTGCCGGCCGGCCTCGAGATGATGGACCAGCCGGCTACGCGCGCCTCCGAGGAGCATGCGCACGCCGGCTACGACGTCGAAGCCGCTGCGATCCTGCTGTGCGAGTGCGACGGCACGGCCGCCGACGTCGCGGATGAGATCGCGAAGGTGAAGGACGTGTTCGCGCGCGCCGGCGCGACGCGCATGACCGTCTCGGCGAGCGAGGCCGAGCGGCTGCGCTTCTGGTCCGGGCGCAAGGCGGCCTTTCCGGCGGTCGGGCGCATCTCGCCCGATTATTACTGCATGGACGGCACGATTCCGCGCAAGCGCCTGGGGGAGGTGCTGCGCTTCATCGGCGCGATGGAGAAGAAATACGGCCTGCGCTGCCCGAACGTTTTCCATGCCGGCGACGGCAACCTGCACCCGCTCATCCTCTTCGATGCCAACGACCCGGATCAGCTGCACCGCACCGAGCAGTTCAGCGCCGAGGTGCTGGAGAAATGTGTCGAGGTCGGCGGCACGATCACCGGCGAGCACGGCGTGGGCGTCGAGAAGATCGACCAGATGTGCGTGCAGTTCGGCACCGCGGAGCTCGAGCTCTTCCATGCCGTCAAGCGCGCCTTCGATCCCAAGGGCCTGCTCAATCCGGGCAAGGCGGTGCCGACGCTCGCGCGCTGCGCCGAGTTCGGCCGTCGTCATGTGCATGCCGGCAAGGTCGCGCACGAAGGCTTGCCGCGGTTTTGACTCGGGAACTCTTCAAAGAAAAAATCACGGAAGCTGCAGGCCGGCGCGCGCCGCTGCGTATCCGCGGCGGCGGCACCAAGGATTTCTACGGCAACGAGCCGCGCGGCGAGCTGCTCGACACGCGCGCGCACGCCGGGATCGTCGATTACGAGCCGACCGAGCTCGTGATTACTGCCCGGTGCGGGACTTCTTTGAATGAAATTCAGGAAATTCTAGGCAAGGAAAATCAAATGCTCCCTTTCGAGCCGCCGCACTTCGGCGCCGATGCGACGGTGGGCGGCTGCATCGCCGCCGGGCTGTCGGGCCCGCGGCGCGCAAGCGCGGGCGCGCTGCGCGACTTCATGCTCGGCGCGCGGATCATCGACGGGGCCGGCCGCGAGCTCGGCTTCGGCGGCCGTGTCATGAAGAATGTCGCCGGCTACGACATCTCGCGCCTGCTCGCCGGCTCGCTCAGCACGCTCGGCCTGATTCTCGAAGCGTCGCTCAAGGTGCTGCCCAGGCCGCCCGCCGAGCTTACGCTCACGCTCGAAATGCCGGAGGGCAAGGCGCTGGAGAGCCTGAATCGCTGGGCGGGCCAGCCGCTGCCGATCTCGGCGAGCGCGTGGCAGGACGGGGAGGTGACGCTGCGCCTTTCGGGCGCGCCGGCCGCGCTCGAGGCGGCGGCGGAGAGGATCGGCGGCGATCGCGTCGAGCCGGCCATCGCGGAGGGCTTCTGGCGCGACGTGCGCGAGCACGCGGCGCCGTTCTTCGCCGGCGCGACGCCGCTCTGGCGGCTGTCGGTGCCGTCGCACGCGCCGCGCATCGAGCTCCCCGGCGCGCAGCTGATCGAGTGGGGTGGCGCGCTGCGCTGGCTCAAGACCAATGCCGAGTCCGCGACGGTGCGCGCGGCGGCCGCGCGCGCCGGCGGGCATGCGACGCTTTTCCGTTGCCAGGAAAAGACCGCGGGCGCGTTCGCGCCGCTGCCGCCGGTGCTCGCACGACTGCACCGCGACCTGAAGTCGGCCTTCGACCCCGCCGGGATCCTCAATCCCGGGCGGCTCTACGGCGAGTTCTAGGCCTTGCTGAGCTTCTTTTTCTGCGCTTTGGCCGCAGCGCGCATTTGGGCGAGAAGCTCCGCGGCACGGGCTTGCGCCGTACGCTCCCGCTCCGCGTGCTTGCGCAGGAAGTACCGGACGAGGAAAACAAAGACGGCGGCAGAAACAGCCACCGCGAGCCAGAACATCGTCTTCACGGCGAAAGTATAGCGAGCGATGCAGACCGAGCTCGCCGACTTCATCCGCGACACGCCGCAGGGCCGCGAGGCCGACGCGATCCTGCGCAAGTGCGTGCATTGCGGCTTCTGCACCGCGACCTGCCCGACCTACCAGCTGCTCGGCGACGAGCTCGACGGGCCGCGCGGGCGCATCTACCTCGTCAAGCGGGTGCTCGAAGGCGCGACGCCCACCCGGAAGACACGGCTTCATCTCGACCGCTGCCTCACCTGCCGCGCCTGCGAGACCACCTGCCCCTCGGGCGTGCAGTACGGGCGCCTCGCCGACATCGGCAGGGCGATCGTCGAAGAGAAAGTGGGCCGGGGATTCTGGGAAGGAATCAGGCGCTCGGTGTTTGGCGCCGTCCTGCCACGAACCGGATTGTTCGGATTTTTTCTTTTTATCGGAAGATTGTTTCGCCCGCTTCTTCCTGAAAGCCTCCAAAAAACAATTCCAGAGCGTCAGCGCGCCGATGCTTCGTGGCCGGCGTCGCGCCATCCGCGGCGCATGCTCGCGCTCGCGGGCTGCGTGCAGCCGGCGATCGCGCCCGAGATCAACGCGGCGGCCGCGCGCGTGCTCGATCGCGCCGGCGTCTCGCTCGTTGAAGCGCCGGGCGCGGGCTGCTGCGGCGCGCTGCGCTTCCACCTGAACGACCAGGAGGCGGGCAGGGACGATATGCGCGCGCTGATCGACGCCTGGTGGCCGCTTGTCGAGCGCGGCGGGATCGAGGCGATCGCCATGACCGCGAGCGGCTGCGGGGCTTTCGTGAAGGAGTATGCGCATCATCTCAAGGAGGATCCCGCTTACCGGGACAAAGCCGCAAAAATCTCTTTGCTTGCAAAAGATTTATGTGAACTGGAATTCGAAGTAGAAACCGGAAAGAAAGGCCGAGTTGCGTTCCAATCCCCCTGCACGCTGCAGCACGGCCAGCAGATCAGCGGCAGGGTGGAGGCGCTCCTGCGCCAGGCGGGTTACGAGCTGACCGAGGTTCCCGAGGCGCACCTGTGCTGCGGCTCGGCAGGCACCTATTCGATTCTGCAGCCCGAGATCTCCGCCGCCTTGCGCGAGCGCAAGCTCGCCGCGCTCGGCTCGGGCGGGCCGCAGGTGATCGCGACGGCCAACATAGGCTGCCTGGCGCATCTGCAGGGCGGAACGCCCATTGCACCGAGCGGAACGCGAGCCCGCGTCGTGCACTGGGTGCAGCTGCTGGAGTAGACTTTTCGACATGCAAACCATCGTCCGCGCCGCCTGCCCGCACGACTGCCCCGACACCTGCGCGATGCTCGTCACGGTGGAGGACGGCGTCGCGGTCAAGGTGCAGGGCGATCCCGATCATCCCTTCACCGACGGGTCGCTGTGCACGAAGGTGGCGCACTATCCCGAGCGCACCTACGCGCCCGATCGCCTGAAGCATCCGCTCAAGGTTCAGGCGCATCAGCTGGGATGAGGCGCTCGACGAGATCGCGGGGCGCCTGAAGGCACTCGCTGCCGAGGATCCGGAGACGATCCTGCCGCTCAGCTACGCGGGCACGATGGGCCTCGTCCAGTACATGTCGATGGACCGGCGCTTCTTCAACCGGCTCGGCGCCTCTCACCTGGATCGCACGCTCTGCTCGTCGGCCGGCAAGGCCGGCATCAAGGCGACCCTCGGCGGCAGCTACGGCATGGACCCCGAGCACTACCAGGACTCGAAGCTGATCATCATCTGGGGCTCCAACCCGGTCACCTCCAACCTGCACTTCTGGGCGCGCGCCCAGGAAGCCAAGCGCCGCGGCGCGAAGCTGGTCGCGATCGACCCGTACCGCAGCCTCACCGCCGAGAAATGCACGCAGCACATCGCGCTGCTGCCCGGGACCGACGGCGCGCTCGCGCTGGGCGTGATGAATGTTCTTGTCGAGGAAGGTTTGGTCGATCTCGATTACATCGAGAAATACACGTTGGGATATGAAGAACTGAAAAGAAAACTTCCTCAATACTCTCCTGCGTGGGCAGCGCAGATCTGCGGCATCCCGGAAGACGAAATCGTCCAACTTGCCCGCGACTACGGCTCGATCAAGCCGGCGGCGATCCGGCTCAACTACGGCATGCAGCGGCACGCGGGCGGCGGCATCGCGGCGCGCACGATCTCCTGCCTGCCGGCGCTCACCGGCGCGTGGCGCGATCCGGCGGGCGGCATCCTGCTCACCACGGCGGACAACTTCAATTTCGACCAGAAGGCGCTCGAGCGCCCCGATCTGATGCCGGCGCGGCCCGGAAAAAGCGCGCCGCGCGTCATCAACCACTCGGCGCTGGGAGAAGCGCTCACCGCGGCGAATCCGCCGGTGAAGATGACCATCGTCTACAACAACAACCCGGTCGCGGTGTGCCCGGATTCGGAGAAGGTGCTGGCGGGATTCCGCCGGGAGGACCTCTTCTGCGTGGTCATGGACTCGTTCCTCACCGACACGGCCGACTACGCGGACATCGTCCTGCCGGCCACGACGCAGCTCGAGCACTACGACATCCACAAGGCGTACGGGCACCTGTACGTGCTCGCGAACAATCCGGCGATCTCGCCGGTGGGCGAGTCGCTGCCGAACAGCGAGGTGTTCCGGCGCCTGGCCGCGCGCCTCGGCTTCACGGAAGCCTGCTTTCGCGACTCCGACGAGGACATCGCGCGCCAGGCGATCGGCTCGGGCCACGCCAATCTCGCCGGCATCGACTGGGAGACGCTCAAGGCGAACGGCTGGCAGCGCCTGTCGCTGCCGAAGAAGTTCGCGCCGTTCGCGAAGGGCGGCTTCCATACGCCTTCGGGCAAGTGCGAGCTCTACAGCGCCACTTTGGAAAAGCAGGGGTTCGACCCGCTGCCGTTCTACAATCCGCCGGCCGAGCTGCCCTCGAGCAACCCGGCGCTGGCGAAGAAGTACCCCTTGAGCTTCCTCTCGCCGCCGGCGCGCAACTTCCTGAACTCGTCTTTCGCCAACCTGCAGCGCTTTCGGGACAGCGAAGGCGAGCCGATGCTGGAGCTCCATCCGGAGGACGCGGCGCCGCGCCGGATCACGGACGGCGACCGCGTGCGCGTGTTCAACGACCGCGGCAGCTTCATGCTGCGGGCGCGTGTCAACGGCAAGCCGCGCCGCGGCGTGGTGGTCGCTCCGTCGGTGTGGTGGAAGAAGTTCTCGCGCGACGGCAGGAACGCGAACGACGTCACCTCGCAGCGCATCGCCGATCTGGGGGGGGCTGCGACTTTCTACGACTGTCTGGTCGAGGTGGAGAAGGCCGCCTGAGGACGCGCGTGTCGGCGCCCCGGCGCCGCTGGTCGGCACGATTGCAAGGAAAGGTAAGTGCCGTGGCGCATTACCGGCCGAGTGCGCTCGCGCACATATAGCGTGTACCCCATGACGGGGGAACGCCTTGCCACGGCGCGGGTAGCGGCGCTGTTCAACGCTGCACGGCCTGCTTTCTACGCGAGTATTGCGATCGCCGGCCTGCTGCTGCTCGTCCTGTGGATCCCGGAGACCGATACGCTCCTGCAGGTGGCGGTGGCCTTCGTCGTCGTCGGCAGCATCATCGGCTTCTACGGCTCGATCGTGCGCACGCTGCGCATGCAGCTCGAGAACGACGATCTGATCGGGCGCCTCGCGCAGGGCGACGCGCTGCAGCGCGACGCGATCGAGAGCTTTCCGGAAGGCATTGCCGTATTCGATGCGGCGGACCGCCTGCTGGTCTGCAATCGCACCTACGCCGAGATCTATGGCGCGGGCCGCACGGCAGCCGAGCTGGTGGGTGCCTCGTACCGTGACATCGCGCGCAATGCCTACGCGATCGAGGTCATTCCGCCCGAGTATCAGGCGCCGCTCGAGCAGTGGCTCGAGGGGCGGCTCGCGCGGCGGCGCGGCACCGAGGGCGTGCCGGTGCAGTACCAGCTGCGCGACGGCCGCTGGCTGCAGGGCCGCTGGGTGCGCAGCCGCGGCGGCGGCATGGTGAGCGCGGTCACCGACGTCACCGAGCTGCGGCGCACGCAGGATGCCTTCGGGCGCGTGCGCGACGAGGGCAACCTGGTGCTCGACACGCTGCCGGTCGGGGTTGCGTTCTTCTCGGAGCGCACCATCGTGCGCTGCAACCGGCGCCTGGAGCTGATGCTCGGCTACGAGCCGGGCGAGCTCGTCGGCCAGAGCACGCGGGTGCTCTACCCGACCGAGGAGCGCTGGCGCGAGGCCGGCGAGCGCTACAAGCTGATGCGCGGCGGGGAAGTGCTGGAAGGCGAATTCAGGCTGCGGCGCAAGGACGGCACCGAGCTCTGGTGCCATTCGGTGGGGCGCGCGCTCAATCCTGATTCTCCGGAAACCTCGTCCATCGTCACCTACAGCGACACGAGCGAGCGGCACGCCGCGCAGCGCGCGCTGCGCAAGAGCGAATCGATGTACCGCAACCTGGTCGAGACCTCGAACGACCTGATCTGGTCGATGGATGCGCTCGGCTGCTGGACCTATCTCAATCCCGCGGGGGCGCGGCGCATCTACGGCTGCGAGCCGGCCGAGATGCTCGGCCGGCCGTTCCAGGAAGTGCTTGCGCCCGAGCTCTCCGAGCGCGACCTGGCGGTGTTCCGCCGCATCCTTGCGGGCGAGGCGGTGTTCGACTACCAGACGCGCCACGTGCGCCGCGATGGCACCCACGTCGACCTTTCCTTCAATGCCGTCGCGCTGCGCGACGCTTCCGGCGCCGTGGTCGGCGCCACCGGCACGGCGCACGACGTCACGCGCGAGAAGCAGTCCGCCGCTGCGCTGCACGAGATCGTCGAGAAGCTGCGCCTCGCGGTCGATGCGGCCGACCTCGTCTACTGGGAATGGGACCGCGATACCGGCCAGCTGAGCTGGGGGCGCGATCCATCGTCGCTGGTCGGCGCGCAGGGCGGCCGCAACATGCGCTGGAACGAGTATCTCGAGCTGATTCATCCCGACGACCGGGAGCGCTACCTCGCGACCGTCAACTCGGCGTGGGACCAGGCGGACACCTGTACCAACGAGTATCGCGTGACGCGCAAGGACGGCGCCTCGGCCTGGCTGTCGTCGCACGGCAAGCCGCTCGCCGACGCCTCGGGGCGCTTCACGCGCATGATCGGCGTCACCCAGGACATCACCGAGCGCAAGCGCCAGGAAGAAGAGGCGCGCTTCCTCGCCTACCACGATACGCTGACAGGGCTCCCCAACCGTCGGCTGCTGGATGACCGCCTGCGCCAGGCGGTGTTCCTCGCGCAGCGCCGCGATGCGCGCATCGCCGTGATGGTGATGGATCTGGACAATTTCAAGCAAGTGAACGATGTGCTCGGCCACCGCGCGGGCGACGCGGTGCTGCGCGAGGCGGCGCACCGCCTTGCGGGCTGCGTGCGCAAGGCCGATACCCTCGCGCGCCACGGCGGCGACGAGTTCGTCGTGGTGATTCCCGACCTGCAGCTCGACACCGACTGCCAGGTGGTGGCCGAGAAGATCCTGCGCTCGCTGGATACGCCGTTCCGCGTCGACGGGCGCGATTTCCAGATCGGCGCGAGCATCGGCATCTCGCTCTATCCGGCCGACGGCGGCGACGGCGAGGCGGTGTTGCGCAACGCCGACGTCGCGATGTATCGCGCCAAGCAGCTGGGACGCAACAACTACCGCTTCTACGGTCGCTGAAAACCTGGATTCCCGCTTGCGCGGGAAAGACGGTATTTCGAGTAAAGTGGGCGCATGACCCACGTCCTGCGCCTCGCGCGCTTTGTCGCGCCGTACCGTGCCCGCATCGCCGTCGCGCTCGCCGCGCTGGTGATCGCGGCGGGCTGCGTGCTCGCAGCGGCAATCCGGAGCTCCTTAACGGCGCGCTCGTAGCGATGATCGCGGTGGCAGCGCTGCTCTCGGCCGCGACCTTCGTGCGTTTCTTCCTGATGATGACGCTCGGCGAGCGCGTGGTCACCGACCTGCGCCGCGCGGTGTTCAACCACATCCTCGCGCTCGAGCCAGGCTATTTCGAGGCGACGCGCACGGGTGAGGTGATCTCGCGGCTCACCAACGACACGACGCTCCTGCAGCAGGTGATCGGCTACGGCCTGTCGATGTTCGTTCGCAACTTCCTCATGATGATCGGCGCCGCGGTGATGATGTTCGTGGTCAGCTGGAAGCTCGCGGTCTTCGTCCTGCTTGGCATCCCTGCGACGCTCATTCCCATCCTGCTGCTCGGGCGCAGGGTGCGGCGGCTCTCGCGCGACAACCAGGACCGCGTCGCCGATGTCTC
>WNFL01245053.1_pt2 | contig 10488 bp, 8 predicted proteins | sample 5400361 | NCBI WGS metagenome assembly WNFL01 (sample SAMN13153351, study PRJNA577476) | soil metagenome | isolation source: 40 cm soil on Douglas fir-dominated hillslope | place: USA:California | collected 2013-09-17
CGTCTGGTCGCGCAAACGGCGGATGAGCGGAATGACGGTCTCGCGGATGGCTACCGGGTCCTCGCCCGTTTGGATATTTAGATCTGTGATGCTGGAGGGACGATGGTGGATGAGCAACTCCGACAACTCGTCGAGCCGAGCCCGGTAGCGGTCCAGCGCCTGGTTGTCCCGGCGCATACCGCAGTATAGGCAATTTTCGCGGCAAAAATTGGAGATTTCAACGACGCCACGAAGAAAGACACGCCGCCCGAATTTGCCTCGGACTGCCTCGACGGCCCGCGCGTGCAATCGTTGCTGATCGATGCCGCGGCAGTGAAGCAGGTCGGCTACCCTCGGAGTCCCATTTGCGATCACGGCGACAGTAAAGGTGCTAAGGTCGCGTTCGGCAAACCAAATCGCTTGCGCGACTGCGCTTTGCGCTTGCACCATTGAGCTGGACACAGTAAGCGCAGGACACTTGTCCGACCGAGCCGATCAAGTTGACGAGAATTGGAAAACGCGTTGCGCGGCGGTAATTCCATGTCTGAACGAAGCCAATACCATTGCCGAGGTGGTGGCGCAATCCCTTCATCACCTACCCAAGGTGATCGTCGTGGACGATGGTTCGAGCGATCAGACGGCGGCGAACGCACAAGCTGCGGGAGCCGAGGTTGTTAGACTATCTCAGCCTGGCGGGAAAGGTGCGGCTCTGGCCGCGGGGTGGGAACGGGCTGAGCAGCTTGGGTTCACATGGGCCCTCAATATGGACGGGGATGGGCAGCATTCGCCGACGGATATCCCGAAGTTCCTGGTGGGCCAGCCGCTGGACCAACCAATGCTCGTGGTCGGCAACCGGATGCACAACTGCTCAGCCATGCCGTGGCTCAGACAAAAAGTGAACCGATGGATGAGTGCCCGGCTTTCTCGGCGGGCCGGCCAGGAGCTGCCCGATTCGCAATGCGGGTTTCGGTTACTGCATTTGGCCTGTTGGCGTCGAATGCAGCTGATGACGCGGCACTTTGAGGTGGAGTCAGAGTTGATTCTGGCGTCTATCCGACTCGGCGTGCCAGTCAGGTTTGTGCCCGTACAAGTGATCTACAGACGGGGCGGAAGCAAAATCAGCCCATTCGTGGATTCAGTGCGTTGGTTTGTCTGGTTTTTTCGGCGACGGCGTTGAGTGCGTTCCTAACGGTTTTAACTCCACCGTTTCGTAGACAGCGGCGTCCCGTCAGTTGCATAGCACGGTTTTCTCCTTGTCATGGGCAGCCTCTTCCAGAACATCTGCCTGTTCAATCGCGATGAGCAGCACAGTTGTTACCTCCGCAGATGCCTCCGTACGCGGCAAGCGTTTTCTTCTTCGAGTGCTCTGGTTTCTCCTTTTGGCGACCTGCATTGGATGGAGCTTGAATCAATTCGGGCGATTGCTGGACCAAAAAGGAAAGCGGGCCGGGTTCTTTGGGGGAGTCATACAGGGCGCGCTGATGCCTCTTGCGCTGCCGAATTTGGCCGTCGGGAATGATGTGACGATCTACTCGGAGTATAATACGGGGCGCAACTACAAGCTCGGCTATACTGTAGGAGTCAACGGCTGCGGCCTTATTTTCTTTGGGCTTTTCTTTTGGCGGGTAGGAAGACTGCGGCGGGCTTCGAAATTACCCTCGACAAAGTAAATGATGAAGACTACCGGCGAACGGAAGTCAACCCCGGCGTCCTGCTTGCCAACTTCCGACATTAAATCTAACTTCTCGCCTTCGTTCCTATGGAAAAAGTTGTAATCATCGGCACCGGGTGTGCCGGACTGACGGCTGCCCTTTACACGGCGCGCGCGAATTTGAAACCGCTGGTACTGACGGGCATTTTGCCAGGAGGCCTGCTCACGACGACGAGCGTGGTTGAGAATTTTCCCGGGTTTCCGGAAGGGATCGATGGCTACGAACTGATGACGCGCATGCAAAAGCAGGCGGAACGATTTGGCGCCCGCGTCCAATTTGGAACGGTGGAGGCTGTGGAACTGTCGCGTCGCCCATTTGTCCTGACAGTGGATGGCGAGTGCGTGGAAACGCAAACGGTCATCATCGCCACCGGCGCCAGCCACCGCCACCTGGGGCTCGAAACCGAGGAGAAGCTCGAGAAGAAAGGAGTTACGTATTGCGCAACTTGCGACGGAGCTCTGCCGATGTTCCGCAATCAGCCTCTGGTGGTCGTGGGAGGAGGAGACTCGGCTTGTGAAGAGGCCACCTATCTCACCCGGTTCGCTTCGGTCATATATCTGGTGCATCGACGTGATACGTTGCGGGCCTCCAAGGTGATGGCCTCTCGTACTTTGATGCACCAGCAGGTCAAGCCTGTTTGGGATTCCGTGGTAACCGAGGTGTTGGATGTCGATCAGGACAAGGTGACTGGGGTGCGTATTAAGAACCTCAAGACCGGGGGGAAAAGAGTCCTTGATTGCGCGGGTGTTTTCGTGGCGATCGGCCACATTCCGAATACGCAACTCTTTAAAGGAGTGATCGATATGGATGAAGCCGGTTATATTATCCCGCGGAAAGGATCGGCTACGAACATTCCTGGCGTCTTCGTGGCGGGCGATTGTGCGGACCAGATCTATCGCCAGGCAGTAACCGCGGCCGGGATGGGTTGCGCGGCGGCCATTGATGCCGAGCGTTATCTGGCGGCACTTAATCAATAGAACGCCAAAGTTGTTGACTGGAACGAGACATTGCGAATACTAAGTGGACAAATGAATGTTCTAAGCAATATCACTGTTTTACAGCTCTCGCGGGCGCTACAAATCAAACAACAGATCGAGGATCTGGAATCGGAGCTTGATCGATTAGTGGGAGAAGATGGCGGCGCCTTGATGAGGAGGTCCGTCGTCGGAACTGGACGCGGCCGAGGCAGCGGACGGTTGAGCCTTACGGGACGAAGGAAGATTGCCCAGGCACAAAAGGTGCGATGGGCAAAGTACAGGCTCAAACACCCGAAACCGGCGAAGACCGGCGTGAAGCGCCGTCTCTCGCCCGCAGCACGGGCGAGGATTATTGATGGTCAGCGCCGACGCTGGGCGGCGTTTCATGCGGCTCGAAGTCGGTGATTAGTCGTCAGTAAGATTAGTGATCCGTGCCGGCAAGTTTTCACTTTGCCGCACGAAGTTCTCCTTTCTTCACGAAAGTATCCGGTACCTCAATTGCTGTGGGGACTGGGGCCTTTTGCAAAGTTTTTTCATTTTTTTGTAAGATTGGCCCCTGTCCCTACGAATACTCGGAAGGATCCAGTGTGTGAACTATTGAGAGCGACTATGACAACCGGCAATAAACGCCCGGAAGGGCATGAATCCAGGACGTGCAAAATCGAGAAAATCCAAGGCGAAATCAAAAGGCTGGAGGATGAATTGATGCGAATATTTAGCACAAGTACGAGTGGGAGCAAAAGAATGAGGAGAAAGCCAAGGCAGGATGCGTCCATCTGAGCCTTTTTGTCTCTGCAAAGTCTTTGACGGGGGGGCGGCTTCTGTTAGGTTGCCTCCACAGTTCGCAAAGGTAAGAAATGATTGGATATATCATCAAGAAATTCGTTGGGTCGAAGAATGACCGGGAGGTCAAAAGGCTGCGAACGCTGGTTACCAGGATAAATGAGATCGAAGCTTCCTTGCAACCGCTGCCCGACGAGGCTTTGCGACAAAAGACTGCTGATTGGAAAGCGCGACTCGCCAAGATCGAAGGAAAGGAGGCGCTGGCGGCAGAGTTAATGGAGATCCTGCCGGAAGCCTTTGCGGTGGTAAAGAATGCCTGCCGGCGACTGTGGGGAACCGAGATTATTGTCCGCGATCACCCACTGAAATGGGAGATGATTCCGTTCGACGTGCAACTCATTGGCGGATATGCGCTGCACACCGGGCGAATTGCTGAAATGGCCACCGGAGAAGGCAAGACGCTCGTCGCCACCTTGCCGGTTTATCTCAACGCGCTCAGCGGACGTGGTGTCCATGTGGTGACCGTGAACGATTACCTGGCAGCGCGCGACGGCGAATGGATGGGGGCGGTCTACCGTTTCCTGGGATTAACGGTCGGCTGCATTCTGCACGATCAATCGCCAACGGTGCGGCGCGAGCAATACAATTGCGATATCACTTACGGAACCAATGCGGAATTTGGTTTCGATTACCTCCGCGATAACGGCATGGCCATTCGTGCCGAGGAACAGGTCCAGCGCGGACATTATTTCGCGATTGTGGACGAGGTGGATTCGATCCTGATTGATGAAGCGCGGACGCCATTGATCATCAGCGGACCATCAGTGGTGAATGTAGACAACAATCTATACGACCAGTACAAGCCAACGGTGGAGTCGCTCGTGCACACACAGGAACGGCTCTGCAACCGGTTTCTTTCAGAGGTGGAGGCGCTGATCAAGAAGCTGCGACCCGCGGATGGCTCGAATCCGCAATCTCCGGACGCGCTGGAGAAAGAAATCGGCCTGCTCCTTTTCCGAGTCAAGATTGGCAATCCACGGTCTGAGGGATTGATGCGCTTGCTTGAAGAACCAGAAAATCTGCGGCTCATGAACAAAGCCGAACTGGAAATGCACGCCGACCAATCCAAGAAGCAGTTGTATGCGGAAAAGGAAGAATTGTTCTACGCCATCGACGAGAAGAGCCATGATGCGGATCTTACCGAAAAAGGACGCAATTTTCTGAGCCCGAAAGATCCGGATGCGTTCGTCCTGCCAGACCTGATTTCGGCGTTTCACGAAATCGACAACGGACCCGAACTGGACGTGCACAAGCGGTTGGAGACGAAGAATAAATTACAGGCGGATTTCGAGGCGAAGGCGCAGAGAATTCACGCGATTTCGCAATTATTGAAGGCTTACAGTCTTTATCTGAAAGACGTGCAGTACGTGGTGCAGGAAAACAAGGTCATTATCGTCGACGAAAACACCGGACGTTTGATGACGGGCCGGCGCTGGAGCGACGGGTTGCATCAGGCCGTGGAAGCCAAGGAAGGAGTGGAGGTTGAGCGTGAAACGCAAACGCTGGCCACGATCACGATTCAAAACTATTTCCGCCTTTACGAAAAGCTGGCGGGCATGACGGGAACGGCGGAAACCGAAGCCACTGAGTTCTACGATATTTACAAACTGGGTGTGCTGGTGATTCCGACGAACAAACCGGTGGCACGGAAGGATGCGCACGATACGGTCTACAAAACAAAGCGCGAAAAATTTACCGCAGTGCTCAAAGAGATCACCGCGATTCATCAGCAGGGGCGGCCCATCCTGGTTGGCACTGTCTCGGTGGAGACGAGCGAACATTTGTCGCGGATGTTGAAGAAGGCGGGGATCGTTCATTCGGTGTTGAACGCCAAGTACCACCAGCAGGAAGCGGAAATTGTGGCGAGGGCAGGGCAGCGCGCCGTGGTGACGATTGCAACGAACATGGCCGGGCGCGGCACGGACATCAAGCTGGGGCAGGGGATTCCCGATGTGGGAGGGCTGCACGTGATCGGCACAGAGCGGCATGAGGCGCGGCGGATCGATCGGCAGCTTCGCGGCCGTTGCGCGCGGCAGGGCGATCCCGGGTCGTCGCACTTTTTCATTTCGCTGGAGGATGATTTGATGCGGTTGTTTGGCTCGGATCGAATCGTCAAGTACATGGAGAAGATGGGTCTTGAAGAAGGGCAGGAACTGGAGCATCCCCTGTTGAACCGCTCGATCGAACAGGCACAGAAGCGGGTCGAGCAGCATAATTTCCAAATTCGCAAACGCACCCTGGAATACGATGACGTGATGAACAAACAGCGCGAAGTCATTTACGGCTTCCGCAATGAGATCATCAAGGCGCCGGACGTGCGCGATCAGTTGATGGACATCATGGAAGAGGTGGTGATCCAAAAGGTGGACGAGTTCACCTCGCCCACGACTGAAGTGAGTGAGTGGAGCGTGCGCGCCTTGGCGGATTGGGTGAACCTGAATTTTCCGTTGGGCATGCCGGAGGGAGAGATTGTTAAAGCGGCAAACGCAGGCACTGAAACTCCAGTGGCAGGTTCGGTTTACGATGGATTGAGCCCGTCACAGTTCGCGGTGTGCCAGTTCATTTCGGACAACGTGCATAAGGCCTATGAGCTGAAAATCAAATTTGAAGAGTCTGAGGCGCTGAAATCGATCGAGCGTTACACAATCCTCAGCGCGATCGACAAGCTTTGGCAGGAACATCTTTATTCGATGGACAGTCTGCGCAACAGCATCGGTTTGCGCGCTTATGGACAGCGCGATCCGCTGATCGAGTACAAGGCCGAGGCCTTCAAGATGTTCGATGAGTTGATGGTGAACATCAAAAGCGAGGTTTGCCACAACATCTTCCGCAGCGCCTCCAGCCTGATGGCGTTCAACCAGTTCCTGCACAACATGCCGCAGCGAACGGAGCACCAATCCACCAGCGCCTTCGGCGGCGGCACTGCGACCGCATCGACGGGCGCTGCCGAATCGCAGCCCAGCGACATGGTGAGCGAGGCCAACGAAGCGGTGTCGAAGGCCAAGCCGATCCGCGCAGGTCCGAAAGTCGGCCGGAATGACCCGTGTCCATGTGGGAGTGGAAAAAAGTACAAACAGTGCTGCGGCCGCTGAGAACACCGCTGGCGGAGTGCGGATGTCTTCACGCGCAGCGTTCCTGGATTGGATCGTTCGTTGCTCTCCTGGTCGCTGCATTTCCGGGTGACGCGGCCTATATCCACACCAATCTTGCTCCACCGATCCTGCAACGGGAATTTCGTGGAGCGTGGCTGACCACACTGAATAATATCGACTGGCCATCAAAGCCCGGCTTGCCGGCCGAGGAACAGAAACGGGAGTTGGTGCGGATTATAGACCGGGCGGCACAGATCCATCTCAACGCGGTGCTTTTTCAGGTCCGGCCCGCTTGCGATGCGTTCTATGCATCGCGCCTGGAGCCGTGGTCGGAATATCTAACCGGTGACATGGGTAATCCCCCCGCCCCTTGGTATGATCCGCTCCTGCTGGCCATCGAGGAAGCGCACAAACGAGGTTTGGAACTGCACGCCTGGTTTAATCCGTTCCGGGCCAGGCATGTATCGGCAACGAATGCGCCCTCTTCGAAACACATCAGCCGAACCAATCCGCAACTCGTGCGGAAGTACGGGAAGGATCTGTGGCTGGATCCCGGCGAACCCGCGGCCTGCGATCATACAGTGAACGTGGTGATGGATGTATTACGGCGCTACGACGTGGACGGGATCGTTATGGATGACTATTTCTATCCCTACAAGGAAAAGGATCGCAGCGGCAAATTGATCGACTTTCCAGATGGGGCAAGCTGGCAGCGTTACGCCGTGTCCGGAGGAAAGTTGAGCCGGGATGATTGGCGGCGTGACAATATCAATCGTTTTGTGGAACGGATCTACCGCGGAGTGAAGGCTGAAAAACCCCACGTCAAGTTTGGCCTGAGCCCTTTCGGAATCTGGCGGCCGAAATTCCCGCCGTCGGTCGCCGGATTGGATGCGTTCGCGGATCTCTACGCAGATTCCAGGCTTTGGCTGCGCCAGGGTTGGGTGGATTACCTGGCGCCGCAGCTTTATTGGACGAACGATGCGCCAAAACAGAGCTTTCCAGCTCTGCTGCAGTGGTGGGCGGAGCAAAACGTCAAGGGGCGCCACCTTTGGCCCGGTGGGACGCTCGGCCGGCTGTCGCCCAACTATTCTGCGCACGAGGTCGTGAGGCAGATACTTCTCACTCGAAGGCAATCGGGGGCCAGCGGCAATATCCATTTCAGCTTTACACCGCTTTTGCGAAATCGAGTGGGAATAACCGATGTGCTGCTGAAAGATGTCTATTCGCAACCAGCGCTCGTTCCGGCGTCGCCATGGCTGTGCAAAAGCCAGGCGCCTATTGTCAAAGCTCAGGTTCAGGAGGATTCGAGCGGCGTGACCATTGCGTGGGCGAGCAATGAACCGGCGCAATGGTGGATCGTCCAAACAAGAGTGGAAGGGATTTGGAGGACCGAAATGTTGCCGGGGCTGTTTGCGAGTAAATCGTTGGGCCATCGACCTGAAGTAATTGCGCTGACCGGAATAGACCGGTGTGGCGCAGCGTCGAACCCGGAGGTGATGGCGCGAGTTCCTTAACGCAGATTTTCCCGTTTGCAAGTCGCTGTGTCGTTCGATTTTCAGTTGGCGGGCCGTTGAATTTTGCGAGCGTCCAGGGTTCCTGACCGCCGGAAGGTTGGAAATCTGGGACACTTGTGGAATTGGGCGCTGTGCCCCGCCTGAGATCAGTTTTGGAAGGGCTGTAAGCCGAATTTTGTCTGCGCCTCTTGCGAGGCGAAGAGAATCATTTGTCTTAGCAGCCAGTACCCGAGACTCGACCTTTCGGCCGTGGAACAGGCGGTTCCGGAGTCTCCTATTTGGCCTTGCTCCCGATAGGGTTTTCCGTGCCTCCGCGATTACTCTTGGAGCGGTGGGCTTTTACCCCACCTTTTCACCCTTGCCTCCGCGCCGAAGCGCGGCGGCGGTCTATTTTCTGTGGCACTCTCCGTCAGTCCGGCTTGAACCGGACCGCCCGCGCGTATCCCATCCCAAAGATGGGTTGCGTGGCATCGCGCCTTTTGGAGTTCGGACTTTCCTCCCCGAGCTTGCGCCCGAAGCGATTCTCCACCCTTCCAAAACTGAAAGATGAAGATACTGAGCTTTGAAAACTTTTCAAGCAGGAGTCTGCTCTCAACAAGCAACTGGAATCGAAGGAACGCGACTGCCCGGCAGCTTTCGGCAGGGAGAATTGAATCTCGTTACGCCAATTCGCGCAGACAACGATCGTAGTCGCGCGTAATCCGTTTACTCGGCAACCGCCAGGTCCATATCGCGGGTGTAGTAGAGGATACGGCCGCAATTCGTGCAGGTAACGATCTCCTGCTCGGCCTGGCAAGTGACGACGGTGGCACGGCTGAGTTGCATGTGGCAGCCACCGCAAACGCCGTGTTGAATTCCCACGACAACGTTTTCCCCTTTTTGTTTGAAGAGACGCTCGTATTTGGAACGAATACTCGAATCGACTGCTCCAGCCAGTTCGCCCCGGTTGACTTCCAACTCGGCCAGTTCCCTCTTGAGATTTTGTTCGCGCGCGGCCATGTCGCCCAATCGCGAATCGATATTCTTTTTGGCGTCCGCGGCCAGTTGCGAGGCGCCGGCGGCCTGCTTTTGAGCCCCTTCGCCTTGCTCCATAAGCTCGAGTTGCTGGTCCTCGAGCTTGGAAATCACCGCCTTGCAATTGTCGATCTCGTGAGTGAGGGCGCGATATTCCTCGTTCTTCTTGGTTTGAAACTGCTGGAGCGAGTATTTCTCAATCTGCTGCTTTTTGGCGTCGACATCGAGCTCAAGCTTTTTTCGGTCGGATTCGATCTGTTTGACGCGCAGGCGCGCGGCGTCCAGCTGAGCTTGAGCGTAGGCGAGTTTGGCCTCCAATTCATGGCGCTCCTGGGGAATATGGGCAAGATGGTCCTTGATTTTAAGGAGCTTCCGGTCCCGGTCCTGTAAAATCAGCAATTTTTCGATGACTTCAAGCATGCTCGTTCGGTCTTTCGCGTGGAAAAGATTATCGGTCGTTTGAGGTGAAGTCAATGCAGGTGGAAAAATGGCAGTGAGTCGACCGTTACGGGAAACATTGAGCAAGGGGTGCGTCGATTTTTCCCAGAGCTTCGCGCTGGACAAGTTGCGCGGGAATGGTTCGGCGCCAGGGCAAAAGGCGGTTGTCAAACATTGAACATTTCCAGTAGCCTAGGCTCCAATCATTTGCGCACTCCTATGTATTGCTCCGCGTGGGAAATGTCGGCTCCGCTTTCAGTGCGGTTCCATCTGATGAGCAATGGCGGAGCTTTGAGCGCGTGTGGCTGCCAGATGGCTCACCGCCGCTGGAACACTTGCTTTTTTCGAACAAATCCGTGAACCAATCCCGCCAGCGCAGCTTTCCACCGAGCTCACCGGCTTCCAATAGCCGGCGCATAGGGTTTCTGCGAACACTGCTGCTGGGTGCCCTGGCGCTTTGGTGCGTGAAGACGTTTTTATTTGCGGGAGAGTCACCGACCAGCGGGGAATCGCGCAAGACAAAGCCTGAACCCATCAGGGACGTTTCAGCAGAGGAGTTCGATCGGCTGCGCACAAACAGAACTTCGGTGATTTTGGATGTTCGTTCGACGCGAGAATATGCGCTGGGCCATGTGCCAGGCGCGGTGAATATCGACTGTTACGAAAAGGATTTCGTGGAAAAGCTGGCGGCCCTGGATAAATCACCCACCTATCTGGTGAATTGTGGAGCTGGCGCGCAAAGCGCAGGAGCCTGCGAAAAGATGGTGAAACTTAAGTTCAGGCATGTCTACAATTTGCAGGGCGGATACAGGGCGTGGGCGGAAGCGGGAAAGCCCGTGCAGAAGGTGAAACCTGAGACGCCGCGTGAAAAGGAATAATCGAGCGGCACATCAGAGCGCGCAAAGAATCGTCCAGTCAT
>WNFL01330364.1_pt3 | contig 10488 bp, 12 predicted proteins | sample 5400361 | NCBI WGS metagenome assembly WNFL01 (sample SAMN13153351, study PRJNA577476) | soil metagenome | isolation source: 40 cm soil on Douglas fir-dominated hillslope | place: USA:California | collected 2013-09-17
GGCGGCGAGGGCGGAAATCAGCAGGGTTCTCAAGGCTTTCATTTGCGTATCCTCCGTGTCTCGATCTCGAAACTGTGGACATCTTCGACTGGGCCATGCCGCGGCCGCGCGGGCTTGGAAAGCCACGCGGTCTGACCGTGCAACGCGCACGGCCCATGATCGGATGACACCCCGCCGGCGGAAGGGTTTACGAGGCCTGGTGGCGGTACCGTCCGAGCTCTTCCTTCAGCCATTGTGCGCTGGGGCGGACGCCCGCGCCGGGGCAATCGACCTCATACGCCTGGCCGCTCATGCTGCTGCGGCTCGCCGCGAGGTCGATGAAGGCCTCGGCCGAATCGACCGTGCTACGCGCCGAAAGGTAGTCGTATTTCGAGGCCAGGTGGCTGCGCGCCTTGGCGCCGTCGTACCACGAGCCATTGCGGCCGAAGCGGCAGCCGGACTTCTCGAGGGCATCGAAAAGGTGGGTGATCTCGCCCTGGGCCTGGCTGGGTGGGGGGGCGGCAACCGCGGGGGCGCCGGAGAATGCGGCCGCGAGGGCCAGTAGCAAGCCTGCTTTGGTGAGTGTCGTCATAGCAATATCTGACCCGCCCCGGGCAGGCGGGTTCGAGGGCGCCGGTTTCGAATGCAATGCAGGTCAGGGCTGAAACGGCAGCGACGCGCAGGCTTCCAGTCCCCCGCCTTCGCGCGCGACGAGGTCGAGGCGTCCCCCATGGATCGCGGCGATGCGATCGGCGATCGCGAGTCCCAGGCCGGCCCCGGAGGCGCCGCTGCGCGCCTCGTCGCGGCGGGTGAACGGGAGCTTCAGGCGCTCGACCAACGCCGCGGGGATGCCGGGACCGCGGTCGAGGACGCAGAGCCTCGCCTCCGTGCCGGCGAGCGAAGTGCGAACGACGATCTCACCGCCGGCGTGCTTCGCGGCGTTGCCGATGAGGTTATCGGCCAGCCGCTGCATCGCGAGCGGCCGCAGCATCATGGGTGGCATCGGTACGAGCTCGCAGCGCACGTTCGCGCCGGCTCGGGCAGCGCGCTCCGCGCAGGACCTCGCCAGCTCGGAGAGATCAATCGACCGCAATGGTTCGGCGGCCTCGGCCCGCGTGAAATCGATGAACTGGTCGATGATCGCGTTCATGTCGTGGAGGTCGGCGATCATGCCGCGCTGCACTTCGGGAGCGACCTTTTCGCCGAGCATCTCGACATCCAGGCGCATGCGCGCGAGCGGTGTTCGCAGGTCGTGTGAAATGCCGGCGAGGAACGTCGCCCGATCGCGTTCGGCTGCGTGCAGATCCTGCTTCATCTGGTTGAACGCCCGCGTGAGCGCGCGGATCTCGGTCGGGCCGCGCTCGGCAACCGGCGCCGGATCGCCGCCCTTGCCGAGCCGTTCGGCGGCGCGTGCGAGCTCGTCGAGCGGGCGCGTCAGGCGCCACATGATGAAGAACGTGGCGAGGATCGCGATTACGAGCCCAACCGCCCCCCACGCGATGAACGCCGTCGCCGGATCCCGGTCGATGCGCCCGCGCGGGAAGGCGATCCAGAACTCGCGCGCGCCCGCCGGAAGCCGGATCCACAGGACCTGCGCCGGTCGTCCCTCGCTCCCGCGCACGTACACATCGGTCTCCGGCCCGAACATCTGGCGAAGGTGCTCGCGGAACATGCGCACCGGCGGAACGTCGCCCGCCGGCCGCATGGGCTCGCCGCCACGCACTGGCGTGATGCGAATGCCTTCCTTCTCCGCGATGCGCGCGACGAACTCGTCCTGCTGCGCCGGGCTCATCGTCTGCAGCGCCGCGCTCACCGTCTTCAGGTGGCTCACGAACTGGCCAATCCCCATGCGCATGCGCGGCTGCGTCACCAGCTCGTGCAGCAGGTACACCGCCGCAACCTCCGATAGCACAAGCGCAGTGACCATCACGATGAGCGTGCGCCAGAGGAGCGATCCGGGAACGAGCCTCACTTCGCGGGCGCCCCGTCGGGTACGAACACGTAGCCGAAGCCCCACACGGTCTGGATGTAGCGCGGGCTTTGCGGGTCCTCGCCGAGGAGCCGCCGCAGCCGCGACACCTGGACGTCGATCGAGCGGTCGTAACTCTCGTGCTCACGCCCGCGTGCGAGGTCCATGAGCTTGTCGCGCGACATCGGCTCGCTCGGGTGCGAGGCGAGGACCTTCAGGAGCGAGAACTCCCCGGTGGTGAGCGGCACGCTCTGGCCGTCGCGCGTAAGCGTGCGCGTAGCGAGGTTGAGGGCGTAAGGCCCGAATTCCACGATGCGCTCCTCGGGGCTCGGCGCGCCCGGCATCTCGGGCGTGCGCCGCCGGCGCAGGACCGCGTGGATGCGGGCGACCAGCTCGCGCGGGTTGAAGGGCTTCGCGAGATAGTCGTCGGCGCCCATCTCGAGCCCGACGATGCGATCGACGTCGTCGCCTTTCGCGGTGAGCATGATGATCGATACGTCGTTGCCGGCGGCGCGCAGCCCCCTGCAGATCGCCAGCCCGTCCTCGCCCGGAAGCATCAAGTCGAGCACCATGAGGTCATAGCGCACGCGCTGCAGCTGCCGCTCCATCGAGGGCGAGTCCGCCACGGTGTCGACGGCGAAGCCTTGCTCGGTGAGATAGCGCTTGAGCAGGTCGCGGAGGCGAAGGTCATCGTCGACGACGAGGATCTTCTGGCGTTGCACGGTAGGCATGCTGGAAGAATCCGGCAAGCGGGCCGTCGGCCGCGCCCGGGGTTGTAACCAGATGTTAACAGCGCGCCCTTTGGGAGCCGGCCCCTTACAACCCGTTACCAGTCGCTCGTTCGCCGAAATGCATGTGGGGCGTTAGGAGACTACGCTCGGCGTCATGGAACTGCCCGAGCGATCGCTCGATCACCCCTTACCTCAAGGAGACAGCATGAAACTCATCATTACCCTCACCGCCGCCGGCCTGGCTGCCGCGTCGTTCCTCGTCTTCGCCGCGCCGGGCGAACACCAAGGCCGCATCGCCGAGCGTCTCAAAGCCGCGGACACCAATGGCGACGGCCAGATCAGCAAGGCCGAAGCCGCGGCGCTGCCGATGATCGCGAAGCACTTCGACGAGATCGACGCGAACCACGATGGTCAGGTCACGTCCGACGAGTTGCGCGCCTTCCACGAGAAGCGCCGTGCCACCGCAGCGGCTGAGCACTTCAAGAAACTCGACACCGACGGCGACGGCAGGATCAGCAAGGCGGAAGCGCAAGCCAACGCCCCGCGTCTCGCCGCGCACTTCGACCAGATCGACGCCAACGGCGATGGCTTCATCACGCCCGAAGAGCTGAAAGCCGCGCACCAGCGCCACGCCCGCGGTCCGAAGTAAACTCTGCGGACGGGGGTTAGCCCCTCGGGACAGGAGTCGAATGGCCATCCGCGTTTTCCTGGCGACCTTCCTCGTCGCCGCGTCGGCCCACGCCGGGCCGATCGGCTACGAGGGGGCGCGTCACCTCTTGAACCGCGTGGGATTCGGCGCGACCGACGCCGAGGTTCGCGACTATGCGAAGCTCGATAGGGATGCCGCAGTCGAGCGCATTCTCGCCGGCGCGCGACGCGAAGCGAGCCTCAAGCCCCCGGCCTTCGTCGATGGTCCGTTCGTGCGCTTCGTTCCCCTCAACACCTTGAGCGATGAAGATCGCCAGCGCGAAGTGCGCCGCCGGCAGGATGAGGCCTTCGCGATCCGCGAGTGGTGGCTGCGCGAGATGCTGAATACGCCTTCGCCCATCACCGAGCGCATGACGCTCTTCTGGCACGGTCACTTCGCGACGAGCCTGCAGAAGGTCTACAGCGCGAAGCTCATGTACGGGCAGAACGCGCTGCTGAGGAGCGAGGCGCTCGGCAATTTCGCAACGCTCCTTCACGGCATTGCCCGCGATCCGGCAATGCTGATCTACCTGGACAACGCGCGCAGCCGCCGCGAAGCCCCGAACGAGAACTTCGCCCGCGAGGCGATGGAGCTCTTCACCCTGGGCGAGGGACGTTATACCGAACGGGACGTAAAGGAAGCCGCGCGCGCGTTCACGGGCTGGAGCCTCGAGCGCGACACCGCGACCTTCGTGCGCCGCGCCGCCTGGCACGACGGCAGCCCGAAGACCGTGCTGGGGCAGACCGGACGTTTCGACGGCAAGGACATCCTCGACATCCTGCTCGCGCGGCCCGAGACGGCCGAATTCATCGCGACGAAGCTCTGGAAGGAGCTCGTCTCTCCAACGCCGGATGCGAAGGAAGTGAAGAGGCTCGCGGGCGTTTTTCGCGACGCCCGCTACGAAGTGAAGCCGCTGGTACGCGCGCTGCTCCTGAGCGATAGCTTCTGGTCGAAGGAAAACCGCGGCGCGTTGGTGAAGTCGCCGGTCGACCTGGTCGTCGGCACGCTGCGCCTCTTCCAGGTCCAGCCGATGGACCTGAGGCCCGCGGTGATCGCATGCGCCACGCTCGGACAGAACCCTTTCGCACCGCCGAACGTGAAGGGCTGGCCGGGTGGCGATGCCTGGATCAATTCGGCGACGCTGCTCGGCCGCAAGCAGCTCGTGGAGCGCCTGTTGCTGAACGACGATCGCATGGAGGCGCGCGCGCCGATGGCGCCCGCAGAAATGTCGGCGGCAGCGCCGGCGAAGGGGCCCGAGGAGCGCATACGCCGCGCGATGGAGCGCGGGCTTGCGACCTATCGCGTCGATTGGGAAAAGTGGGCGGCGCGTCCCGCGGATGAATCGCCCGACCGGCTCGTCCTCGCGATCGCCCCGGCAAGCGCCGTCTCCGCGGAGACGGCGGGCATCGAGCGCGTCCGCCGCCTCGCCGCCGACCCGGCCTATCAACTGAAATGACGATGCGCCGCCGCGATTTCCTGCGCATCGCCGCAACCGTCTCGGTCTCCGCCGCGGTTCCACGCGCTCTCGCGCAAGCGTCCCGCGATCCGGAGAGAAAGCTCCTCATCCTGGTCGAGCTGAAGGGCGGCAACGACGGATTGAACACCGTCGTCCCCTACGCCGATCCGCAATACGCGCGCCTTCGCCCGCGCCTCGCGATCGCGCGCGACCAGCTCGTCGCGCTGAGCGAGCAGGCCGCGCTCCATCCTTCCCTCGAAAAACTGATGCCGACGTGGCGCGATGGAAAGCTCGCGATCGTGCAGGGCGTCGGCTATCCGCAGCCCAACCTCTCGCACTTCCGCTCGATCGAGATCTGGGACACCGCCTCGAAGAGCGATGAGTACCTCGAGGACGGTTGGCTCGCGCGTTCCTTCGTGCGCTCGCCGCCGCCGAAGAGCTTCGCCTCCGACGGCGTCGTCGTCGGCAGTGCCGATCTCGGACCGCTGTCCGGTTCCAAGGCGCGCACCATCGCGCTCACCAATCCCGACCAATTCCTGCGCAACGCGCGATTGGCGCGAAGCGAGGGGGAGGGGGGCAATGCCGCGCTCCGGCACATCCTCAAGGTGGAACACGACGTCCAGCAGTCGGCCCGACGCATCGCGACGGGACGCGAATTCAAGGCTGAGTTTCCGGCCGGGCCATTCGGCAACGCGCTGAAGACCACAGCGCAGCTCGCGGCGAATCCCGCCGGCGTCGCGGCAATCCGCCTTTCGCTCACCGGCTTCGACACGCACGCGAACCAGCCGGGCGGCCACGCCAACCTGCTGCGCCAACTCGGCGAAGGGCTCGCGGCGCTGCGCGCCGCCCTCGAGGAAGCCGAACGCTGGGATTCGACGCTTATCGCCACCTACTCCGAGTTCGGCCGGCGCCCGCGGGAAAACCAGAGCAACGGCACCGACCACGGCACGGCCGGCGTGCATTTCGTGATGGGTGGGACGGTGCGCGGCGGCCTCTACGGCGCAGCGCCGGCACTCGATCGCCTTGACGGCAACGGCAACCTGCCGTTCGCGGTCGATTTCCGCGGCTACTACGCGACCTTCCTCGATCGCTGGTGGTCGGTCGATTCGCGCGAGGTGCTCGGAGGGCGCTTCGCGCCCATCGATTTCCTGGCCTAGCTGGCGGCAAAGATAGTTAGATTTTAGATTAAGATAATTCTATAAGTAGTTAATATTAATATATAAAGTATATCAAGATTGGCGGGTTATAATCGGCGCACCCTTCAGCCGCCCGCGCCCTTGAACCTCCTCGCCATCGAAACCTCTACCGAGCTCTGCTCGGTCGCCCTGCTGCGCGGCGAGGAGCTCTTCGTCGAGGAGGCCATGGCCGAGAACCGGCACTCCGAAATGCTCCTGCCGATGCTTCGACGCTTGCTCGAGCGCTCGCACCTGCGCACCGTGGAAATGGACGCGTTCGGCTTCGGACAAGGGCCCGGATCGTTCACCGGAATCCGCATCGCCTGCGGCGTTGTCCAAGGTATGGCGTTCGCGGCCAAGCGCCCCGTCGTTCCGATCCCCTCGTTGCTTGCGCTAGCCGAGCAATCGAACGAAGGGCGCGTGATCGCGGCGCTCGATGCGCGCATGGACGAAACCTATCTGGCGGCTTACGCCCGCAATGGCGAGGACTGGGACGTGATCATTGCGCCGCGGCTCGCGGCACGCGATGCGCTTCCGCCGCTGCCCGGATCTCGGTGGGCGGCCACCGGCAGCGGGTTCGATCGCTTCGATTGGCTGCGCGAGGCCTATCGCGGATCCGTGGAGATGCGGTTCGAGGGCGATCTTCCGCGGGCGGGCTCGGTTGCGCGCCTCGCGGCGCGCCGCCTTGCGCGCGGCGGCGGTGTCGCGGCCGAGCAAGCCGCGCCCCTATACTTGCGCGACAAGGTGGCCCTCACGACGCAGGAAAGGCAGGCGAAGCGGTGAGCGCGGTTCCCATTCCCCAGTTGCACTACCGGCGGATGCGCATGTCGGATCTTCCGGAGATCGCGCACCTCGAGAAGGCGCTCTACACGTTTCCGTGGAGCCTGGGCAACTTCCGCGACTCGATCACCGCCGGCTACGACTGCTGGACCGCGACGCGGTGTTGATGATCGCGCTCGACGAGGCGCACTTGCTCAATATCGCCGTCGCCGCCGAATGGCAGAACCAGGGCATCGGCCGGGCGTTCCTCGCGCACATGATCGGCGTCGCGCAGTCGGCCGGCTGCCAGATCATCTATCTCGAGGTGCGGCCCTCGAACGTCTGCGCGCGCCATCTGTATCGCACGGTCGGCTTCCAGCAGATCGCGATTCGTCCCGACTACTATCCGGCACTGCACGGCCGCGAGGACGCGCTCTTCCTCGGGCTCACGCTGTGAACGCGCGCATGCTGCGCGAGCTCGAGCTCGCCGAGGTGGCGGCGCTCTATGCCCCTGCGACCACGGCGACACGCGTCGTCGAGGCGCCGTCGTCCACGGCTTCCGTCGTCGAGGCGCCGTCTTCCGCCGATTCCGATGTCGCCTCCCTGTCGTGGTCGCAGCTTCGCGAAGCGGTTCGCGATTGCCGCGCCTGCGGGCTGTGCAAGGCCCGAAAGCAGGCGGTCTTCGGCGTGGGCGCGGAGCGGGGACCGTGGCTGTTCGTCGGGGAAGGGCCGGGCGCCGACGAGGACGAGCAGGGCGAGCCCTTCGTCGGACAGGCCGGCAAGCTCTTGGACGGCATGCTCACGGCCGCGGGTCTCGCGCGCGGCCGCGATGTCTACATTGCGAACGTGGTCAAGTGCCGCCCGCCGGGCAATCGCACGCCGGCCCCCGATGAAGCCGCCGCGTGCGCCGCATTCCTCGACCGGCAGATCGATCTCATCGCACCGAAGGTCATTGTCGCGCTAGGGAAAACAGCAGCGACGCGCCTCCTCGGAGCGGAGCCGGGCAGCCTCGGCGCCATGCGCGGTAAAGTGCATCGATATCGCGGCACGCCCCTCGTGGTCACCTATCATCCCGCCTACCTGCTGCGAACCCTCGTGGACAAGGCGAAGGCATGGGAGGATCTGCTATTCGCAAAACGCGTCCTTGCAACTCCGGAAAGCCCATGACTCGCATCGTTGCGTTGTTCCTCGGACTGGTGATCGCAAACGTTCCCGCATTCGCGCAGGTTTCGGTGCGCGACGATCTGGGGAGATCCGTCCAAGTCAAGACGATCGCGCAGCGGATCGTGACGCTCGCACCCTTCCTGACCGAGCTGGCATTCGCCGCGGGCGCGGGCGATCGAGTCGTCGGCGTCGGCGCGCAGAGCGAATTTCCTCCGCAGGTCACCAAGCTGCCGCAGCTGGCGAGCGGCGCGGGCTTCTCGCTCGAACAGCTCGCGGTGCTCAAGCCCGACCTCGTCCTCGCGTGGAGTGGGGGAATTCGCCGGGAAGACGTCGATCGGATCAGCGGGTTCGGGGCGACGGTTTTCGTCGCGCAGGCGCGAACGCTCTCCGATGTTCCGCGGCTGCTCACGGTCATTGGCGTGCTCACCGGACGGGACGTGACGCAAGCCGTTAACGATTACGAAGCGAAGATCGAGAAGCTGCGCCGCGATTACGCGCGCCGCACGCGCGTGAGCGCGTTCCTCGAAATCTGGAACCGTCCGCTCACCACGATATCCGGCGGGCACTTCATGAACGAAGCCCTCGACATCTGCAGCGCCGACAACGTCTTCAAGGACCTCACCGGATTTGCGCCGCAGGTCACGATGGAGGAAGTGCAGGAAAAGAATCCGTTCGTGATCGTGGGAGCGGGCTCGGCGGCGAATGCCGAGGAGTTTCGCGCCAACTGGATGATCCGCCAGGCGCTCCCCGCGGTGAAGGCCGAGCGCCTGCTCTTCGTCGATGCCGATGCGATCCAGCGCCCGACCCCGCGCACGCCCGACGCGGTCGCGGACCTTTGCGCGAGCCTGGACCGTGTGCGCCCGTCGCAAGCGGGGCAGGTCGCCCAGCCCGGCTCGCCGGCGTCGACGCCGGTGCGCCGCGGTTCTTCCCAGTACGGAATGTGACCGAGGGTTGAAAAGGCCCTCCGGCGACCCCATCATTCGTCGGGCCCGACTACGACAAGAACAGGAGACGATTCATGCGCAAGCTCATGTGGCTCGCAACGCTGCTGGCAGTGGTCACGCTTTCCGGTTGCGGTTACAACGATTTCCAGACGAAGGACGAGCAGGTCAAGGCCGCCTGGTCGGAGGTGCTCAACCAGTACAAGCGGCGCGCGGACCTCATTCCCAACCTGGTCGCCACGGTGCAGGGGTACGCCGCCCAGGAACAGAATGTCCTCATCGGCGTCACCAACGCACGCGCGCGGGTTGGCAGCGTCCAGGCCACGCCCGAGGCGCTGAACGACCCGGCCGCGATGCAGAAATTCCAGCAAGCGCAGGGCGAACTTTCGAGCGCGCTCTCGCGGCTGCTCGTGGTCGTCGAGCGTTATCCGGATTTGAAGAGCGACAAGAACTTCCGCGACTTGCAGGCGCAGCTCGAAGGCACCGAGAATCGCATCACCACCGCTCGCAACCGTTTCATCAAGACGGTGCAGGAGTACAACATCCTCGCGCGCCAGTTCCCCACCAACCTCACGGCCATGCTCTTCGGCTACAAGACGAAGGCGAGCTTTACCGTCGAGGACGAGAAGACGATCGCCGAGCCGCCGAAGGTGGATTTCGCGCCGAAACCGTCGGCCGCGCCGGCGCCGAGCGCTCCGGTGACGCCTCCCGCAGCCGCGCCGGCGCCCGCAGCGCCCGCAGCGCCCAAGAAGTAACCCCCTTCGCAGCCTCGATAAGCGAAGGGTAATCGGATGACCGGAGTGCTCGGCCGCCTCATGCTCGGGGCGGCCGCGACGATTCTTGCCGCAGCGGCCGCATTCGCGGCCGATCCGCCGGCGGAGCCGATTCCGGTTCCGAAGCTCACCGGGCATGTCGTCGATCTCACCGGCACGCTCACGGCGCCCGAGCGCGAGCGCATCGACGCCAAGCTGCGCGATTTCGAGCAGGGCCGCGGCTCGCAGGTTGCGGTGCTTCTCGTGCCGTCGATCGGACCGGAGGCGATCGAGGACTTCGCCACGCGTGTCACCGATGCATGGCAGCTCGGCCGCAAGGGCGTCGACGACGGCGTGCTCTTCGTGATCGCGAAGCAGGAGCGCAAGATGCGCGTGCACACGGGGCGCGGCGTGCAGGGCACGCTCACCGACGTGCTCTCGAAGCGGATCGTCGCCGACATCGTCGCTCCGCGCTTCCGCAACGGCGATTTCGCCGGCGGCATCGACGAAGCGGTCGACGCGATCATGAAGGCGATCGAGGGCGAGAGCCTGCCGCTGCCGTCGAAGAAGCCAGAGCGCAAGGTCGGCGCGGTCTCTTCCCATGGCGATTTCGTCTGGATTGCGTTCTTCCTCGTCCCGGTCGTGGCGATGGTGTTGCGCGGCATCGTGGGCCGCTTCGCCGGCGCCGGACTCACGGGTGCGGTGACCGGGGCCGCGGCGGGATGGATCTTCGGCAGCCTGGTGTTCGGCGCCGTCGCCGCGATCCTCGCATTTCTCTTCGGTCTCTTTGCCGGTACCGGTGGCGCAGGGGGAGTGCGGGGCGGCGGAGGATGGGGCGGCGGCGGCTGGTCGGGCGGCGGGGGCGGCTTGTCGG
>WNFL01415389.1_pt1 | contig 10488 bp, 11 predicted proteins | sample 5400361 | NCBI WGS metagenome assembly WNFL01 (sample SAMN13153351, study PRJNA577476) | soil metagenome | isolation source: 40 cm soil on Douglas fir-dominated hillslope | place: USA:California | collected 2013-09-17
GCGGTGGAGGTGGCGGCGGTGGAGGCGGCGGAGGCCCTTGCAAGAACCACCGGATGTTGAGCATCAGATTGTGCGCGTTGGCGTCGCCGTACTCGACGGTACCGGCCGCGATACCGGGCGGCGAGTTGAACCTATGGGTGGTCTTGGCGACGGACACATAACGATAATCGAGCTGTAGATCGAGCTGCGGGGCGATCGACCAGATGACGCCGGCGATCAGCTGATAGGCAAAAGCGGTATCGCCCTTGCGGTTGGTTTCCGTCGGGTCGCGATAGGCGGCGAGCACGCGGCCTGCGCCTGCGCCGGCGCCCAGGGTGAAGGCGAATTCCGGCGAGATCGGAATGTCGTAGGCGACGACTCCCATGACGGTGCCGACCGAGACATGGCCGCCGGCCCCGGCGATCAAGGTGCCGCTTGGCGTCGTCGCAGATTTGACGTCGTAACTGGCGTAACCGTCTTCCAGTTCGAGGCGGAGACCTGAAGCCCATTTGTATCCGGCGGCAATATCGAAGCGCGCATTGTTGTCGAACTTGATCTTGCCACCCGGAATGGTGCGTTGATATTTGATCTCATCCATCTTGCTCCAACCGGCTCCCAGCCCGAGATACCAACCGTCTCCTCCGGCGATTGCTGGTGTGGCAAAGGCAACGAGCGTCGCGCTCGCAAGGGCTATCGTTCTGAGTTTCATATGCATCCCCAGTTAAATGCGGCGGCCGCGTAATGCGCGACATCGCCGGTCCTGCCATTGCGGCTGGAACGGGGCCTAAACGAGGATTTCCGCCATGGGTTCCGTGGGTATTCCCCGAATCCCGGAATCGCGGGAGAATTTTTGTCGTGTGGTGCTCTGCTGCCACAAAGTGGCAAAAATGTTTAGAGCTCCGGAGTTGGCGCCGTCCATTCGGCAACAGCATCAGGAGTTGCTTTCAAAACAAAGGCATAGCGTCCCGGCAAGAGGTGCAGGGCGCAGCCCGGACGCTTCCGCGCGCCCGCTTCCAGGAGAGTCAGGAGCTCGTCGCGTGGGGCCACATGAAAGAGCCGCAACCAGGCGCGAAGCGCATTCGAAGCCACGGGCCAGAGCGAACGCAGGTCGCCGAAATCGACCACGTGGACAAATCCTTCGGGGCGCACGGCCTTCGCTGCCGCCCGTATGGCTGCACGCCAGTCCGGAATCATCGAGAGGCTGTAGGAGAAGATCGCATGGTTGAACTTCTGCTCGGATCCGAAAAGGCTCGGTGTCAGTTCTTCTGCCAGCGCATGCTTCAGCAGGATCCTGTCCGACAAGCGGGCGCGCGAAACAGCCTCGTTTGCCGTGCGCAGCATTTCGGCGGAGGCATCGAGACCGAAAAGCTTCGTGCCGGGATAGCGCTCCGCGATTCGAATGAGATTGCGCGCGGTGCCGCAGCCGATTTCGATCACGCGCTCCCCGGGCTTTGCGTTCAGCTGCCTCACCAGCCTGTCGCGTCCCAGCAGATAATATTTCCGGGTGAGGTCGTAGAAGTGCCGCTGGCGCCGGTAGACCTTGTCCATCAGCACGGAGTGGGCCGCGCGACCTTCCCCATCCCCCATGTTTCTCAAGGGGTTGTGCGTCTCGCGTAAACGTGGAAACCACCATAGATCGAGGATCGGTCGCGGGCATGAAAGGCGCGGCTCTCGTCCTCGAGGTAGGTCCATGCGGCCAGCAGCGCGGCGGGAAGCTTTTTCGGCAAGGGCGATTCGGCGCCGGCCGTGCGAAAGATGACGCGCGCATCGTCTTCGACGGCCGTGCGGTCGATCTGTGTCCAGAGCGCGGTCATCTGTTCCGCCGTCATCCAATCCTGCGCGTCCAGAAGGACATAGCGGTGAAGCGACCGCGCAGGTTGGCGGGCGAGAAAGTCGGTCATGGAGGCGTGATGCACATCGACGCGGTTCACGCGAGATTTTATGGCTTCGTAATTCTCCGCCATGAGATAGGCGGGAACTGCCATCCGGCCTTCGATGTCGTAGCTGCGTCCGAATGCCTGCCAGGCGAAATAATTGTCCGCGATGGGAAAATCGCAGGCCAAGCGTTCGACGCGTTCGCGCAGCGTGGTGACCGGATTGCCGTCGGACGCGGAAGCCACCAGCTCGTCATATTGGGCCGGCGGAATGCCCAGCCCGTAATAGGATACGGGCATGCGCGAGAGAAAACGCACCAGCCTGTTGTCGAAGAGCGGGGCAATGGTGCGCTCAAACAGCACCCGCTGTTCGGCCACATCGCGCGCCGAGAGAATGTCCTGCAACCTCTTGCCGTGAAGCTTCGCGACGGCATGCAGGACGCCGATGAAGCGGCCGAGCAAGCCATAGCGATAAAGATTGCGCGCGAACATATTGATGCGCCGGCCGTGCAGCGGCATGCGCCGCTCCCAATAGCGGCGGGTCTGCGGATCGAGCCGTTCGGCCAGAAAATTGTCGAAGATATTGCGGTTCGCTTTGTCCTTCGCGCTCCCGAAAAAACGGAAGAAGGAATCATGATCGGCGAGATGTTCGAGCGCCTGCAGCTTCAGCCGGGTCAGCGCGATATGATTGGGATTGAGGTCGACCGCGATGATCCGCTCCGGTCCCGCCGCGAGGTAGTTGAGGACATTGCATCCGCCTGAGGCAATGGTGATAAGCCGGTGCTGCGGTCCGAGCTTCAAGGCTTCGATGTCGACCGCGGGGTCTTCCCAAATCTGATTGTAGACAAACCCCTTGAACATCAGGGTGAAAAGCCGCTCCAGCGCGCCCCGTTTGGTGGTTACAGGCCGTTGATGCGCGGCGCGGTCAAGAAGAGCGTTGCCCATTGGGCTGTTTTCCAGGCGTGAGAGGGACGAGGCAAGGAAAATCTTTGCGAACTGTAGACACAATGGAACGATTCGGCGGCACCGAGAACCCTTGCGCCGTGCTTTCGGCGAAGCTTGCGCCACTCTCGTGCGGTCTCTAAGGAGAGCCGATGAGTGGACCCGCGGTGCCAAGCTCCGATGCTTCCCGGGACGAAGGAGGCGCGACGGAATCGCTTTCTTCGTTGCTTGCGCTGCTCGACCTCGAGACGCTCGACACCAATGTTTTTCGCGGCGTTTCGCCGAGGGACCGCTGGCAGCGGGTGTTCGGCGGCCAAGTTCTCGGTCAGGCTCTGGTGGCGGCTTACCGTACCGTTGAGGGGCGCGAATGTCATTCGCTGCACGCCTATTTTCTGCGCGCCGGCGATCCCAAGATCCCCATTCTCTACGAGGTCGACCGCAGTCGCGACGGCTTGAGTTTCAGTGCGCGCAGGGTGGTGGCGGTCCAACATAATGAACCGATTTTCACCATGTCGGCGTCTTTCGAAGTACCTGAGGCCGGGCTCGAGCATCAGATCGCGATGCCCAGTGTGCGCGAGCCCGAGAGCCTGAAAAGCGAGCGTGAATGGCGGATGGAAATTCTCGCCGATCTGCCGGAGCACGCCCGCGGCTGGTTCTTGCGCGAGCGCCCGATCGAGATCAGGCCCGTCGAGCCGCCAAATCGCTTCGCAACCGGCAAGCACCCGCCGCGCCAGATCGTATGGTTCCGCGCCGCCGGGCCCTTGCCCACGACAGCCGCATTGCACCAGTGCGTCCTCGCTTACGCATCGGACATGACGCTTCTGGACACATCGCTTTTGCCCCATGGTTACAACCTCTTTAGCAGTGCTTTGCAATTGGCGAGCCTGGATCACGCGATGTGGTTTCATCGTCCGTTCCGTGCCGACGAATGGCTGCTCTACGTCGAGGAGAGCCCGTCCGCATCGGGCTCGCGCAGCTTCAATCGTGGGGAGATTTTCCGGCGCGACGGCACGCTGGTGGCCTCGGTCGCTCAAGAAGGCTTGATCCGGCTTCGCCGCCCGCCTTCAGCCTGAAGCGCGGGCCGAGTCCTGATCGGAAGAATCCGCGAGGGAATGTGCGACGGCGTTCAGCCGCTCGATGGCCTGCAGAAGCGCAGCGGTAAGGGCGATGAGTTGATCTGAAGCCAGAGCGGGCCGCTGGCGGGCGAAATTTTCGAGCGCCGCCAACCCTCCGGAAAGCGTCTCCAGGACACCGGCCGCGTCGCCATCTTCGGGCGGCGCATGACTCTCCTCGGGCACTTTCGCGTTCTCTTCCGCGGTTTGGCGTTCCAGCCGCGCGGCCGCGTCCGACAGGCGCGCCACGGCGGCGACGAGCGTGTCGATCACGACGCGCGGTTGGCGCGGTGCGGCATCCATCTTTGCCTCGCCGCGCTCCGTGATGCGCGCGATCCCGCTGCGAGCAAGCTCGGTGGCTTCGATGGCGACGTGCCCCGCCTTTGCTGCCCGCAAGCCGGCATGCTCGATGCGCAGCCTCGCGTGATTCGTCGCCGTGGCCGTCTTGGCGAGATCGGCTTCGAGGCGAGCCGCACCCTTGGCCAGGCGCTCGATGATCTCCATGTGGAGCCGTGGCAGCACCCGCGCTGCATGCGAAGCGGCGGCAGCTTGGCGGAGTTTGTCGGCGGCGCGGGCGATGGCGCCGATTTCGTCGCCCCGCTCGAGACCCCACAAAGGATCCGAATTTGCGCCGCCGGCGGCGGCCCTGACGCTGTGCCGCAGGGCGTCGAGCGGGGCGATGAGCCGCTCGCGCAGAAACCAGGCGAGGGCGAACAGCACCATCGACAGAAGCGAGAGGGCGCCGACCGATGTCGCCTGCGCCCAGACCAGCGCCTGCGCGAGATCGTCGATGCGCTCGATATTGGCGCCCTCGGCGGCGGCGGCAATCCTATCCTTCAAAGCCGCGTAATCGCTTTCGAGCTGGGCGCTCGAAATCAGTCCATCCCGCCCGCCCGTCGTCCCGGCGGCGAACAATGCGGCGCGGCGGAACGGCGCCTCCAGACGCCGCAAGGACGCGGCGGTGTCGCGGGTTCGCTCGCTCGTGCTCGCGCCGGCAATCAGCGACAGGCTGATATCGGCGTCATCGGCAAGCCGGCGCAACTCGGCGCCTTGCGTGCGGTCGCCGGTGACGAGGAACGCCTGGTAGGTCTTTAGAAAGCCCTCATAGCCCAGGTCCTTGTCGAGCCGCTGGAGGGCGGCGACACGCGCGACCGGGGCTGAAGCGGGGTCGGAGAGACTTTGGTTCAGGGCGCCGGTGAAACCGATGGCGAAGGCTGCGGCTGCGGCGGCGACGGTCAGGGTCAGGAAGGAAGCGGCGATCACACGTTTGAAGTGCGCGCCAAGCGCCACACTGTTCCGTTTCGTCATCGCCGGCGTGCCTGTCCTCTGGCTGATTCGCCGGAGCCGAGGATACAGGAAGGGGCAAGCGCTGACTCGCGCCGCAGCTCAGTAATTACGGGTGCGCGTGATTCGCCGCGGAGCCGAGATGCAAACTATGGAAAACAGGCCGCCGCCGATACAGGAACCACATAGTTCGCCAGGCCAAAGTTAAGATTATAGGTCGCGGAGGCGGTGACCGAATGACCACAAGCCGGTGTCGAATAAGCAAAGGTCGGAGTGAGGATCGACGAACCGTTAAAATGGCTCTGGGCATAGGCAATCGTCGTGGCATTATCGGAACACACCGTGGTCTTTACCGAGGAGCACCGCGCCGCTTCTTCCACGGCATAGTGTAGACTCCCCACCACGAAAAGCAGCATGCACATGTAGATGGTGCCGAGCATCAACCCGATAAATACCGGCCCGAGAATCGCGAACTCAATGGCGCTTGTGCCGCGCGCGTCCTTCAGAATGGCGAGGTGCGGAAATTTTGGCATTTTCAACCCATTCGCATCCATGCCGTCCGTGTGATCGGCGTATCGAAAAGATCGGCCACGGATAGCCCGGGAAAAAGAGGGGCGTAGGTGTAGGTTGTCTCGACCTTGATGTAATCGGCGGGCGAGTTGCTGGGCGTGCCCGCCGTCGAACAATCGGTAGGCTTGGTCGAGACGCTGCTGACATATTGCAATGAACCTGACGAGTTCACGCAATAATATCCTTCCGCCGGTGAACCGGATTTGAGAGTGATGCTCGTTCCTAGCGTTGTTCGTTGGACCGCCGCTGTCACCGCGGAGTTCAGGCCGGAGCATTTTGTGGTCGCGGGAATGTGCGTAAGATCACACGTTTGCCATGCCGCCTGCGCGCCCATCTCCGTGGCGTTTTCAACTTGCAACCGATCGATGAGATAGATCGCGATATCCGTCGCATTGACGATCCCTGCTGCCAGCACGGGTACGATCAGGGCAAACTCGATCGCGGCGACACCGCGCCTTTCTTTGGCGAGCGCCCGTACGAAGGAGAAGAATTTTCGTGATTTGCGCATGAGAAACCCCATCTCCGCTCTCATTGCACGAGTTGTCCGCGCCCAGGCGCCTGGCCGGTCGGCATAGTCAGACCCGCCGCCGCGCACCCACCATGCGCAACGATTGCCCCGGTGCCGTTTATGGTGATGTTGCTGGCGACCATGGCAAAACAAGAGCTGCCATTGCTTGATTTGTTGACGATGCCGCTAAATGTCACATTTGAATGTGGCAGATACACCAGGCCCGTCAGGTCCCATGTCGGGCTGTTGCCGGCAGCGGAGACATCGACTCCATTTGTGAGACTGGGGTCCTGATACAGTGCAGCGCCGGACCAGGGGCCCGAAGTCGGCGCTTTGATGTCGAGGGTCCCTCCGCCCGTCGGGGCGTGCGTGTAGCCATTCTCGTTGGTTCCGGAAAAAACGACAGTCAGTGCGGAACCATCTGAGGTCCTCAAGGTGTAGCCGTTGGTATCCAGCCGGCCATTTTGGATGACCAGCACCGCGCCGGCAGGCGCATCGACCGTCACATCTCCCGTCAACTGCATATCGCCGCACATTTGTACATTGCCGCTAAGAGATTTCGAGCCGTTCCAAAGATTGGACGAGGGCAGATCCGGGTCGTTACGGTGCGAGGGCTCTTGCGGATAGGATGAACAGGTATTCGCCGGAATATTGCTCGCCAGACCCACATAGGGATCAGTCACGATCGGAATGTTGGATTCGGGGACAACGCCGCAATTGTTCGACGTTAGGTGCGCGTCGCCATAATCGGCATTGAGGTTGCTTCCGTGGCAGACCGCTGAAGAATTGGACATGACGCTGCAGCCCGAGAAATCGGCCTGCGGTCCGCCATTCGACGTCAGGTCGGTTCCGACCGTGTCCAGCGCGAGCAGGCAATATTCGCGCTGTTGCGTGCCTTGTTTGGCGATTGCCACGGCACCCAAGCTTACGCGGTGTGGTCCGTTGCCAGTCGTATTGCCGGAATATCCCACCATTTGGCTCAGGTAGAGCGGCACGGTCTTGGTGATCGTCACGCTGTAGCAAGTGTTTCCGCCGGAAGGGCATGTTGCGGAATTGGATGCCGTCACCGTCACGTCATCGGCGCCGTCGACATAGCCGTAATTCGCTGCTACCGCTTTGGCTTCTGCCGCATAATTGGTTCCGCCATTGGTGGCAGCGGCGATGGCCGAAGCATCGGCGGCGTTCTGCTGATTGCGTTTCGTAACGTACCAATTGGAGGTTTCAAAGCCGAGGGCGAGACTGCCCATCAATACTGGCGTGAGAAACGCAAACATCGTGGCGACGGTGCCACGCCGGTCGCGCATCATCCGACCCAGGACTTTCCAGCATTTTGTCATCACGGCGGTCTCTCCCCTTTCGTGTGCAGGTGAGCACGTCTTTCGTTGTCATTCTGGGGGAGAGGTTTTTCGTACCCGTTTCACAAATTGTTAAAATTTGACGGGGGAAAGCTTTGTTCAGGCGCAGAAATGCGTTTCCGGCGGCGCGATGACGCTTTCGGGCGAGGGGGATCGCCCGCCCGGGTATGTCGTCAATGCCCGCTGGCAGCCTTGACGCTCAAGGCTTCGCGGCTGTCGATCTGCCCGCTGACGGTGGCGTAATCACCGGTCTCATCGCCCGGCGTTGGCGCCGCCTCGCAGCGCGCGGACGTGCAGTTCAGGGTCCTCTTCGATGCGCCTCGCTGAAGAGTTACGGTACTTCCGGGACGCTCGAGCACGGTGATCTGCTCGTTGAGGGTCTCGCGGCCCTTCGCGTCCAGCGCCACCACATTGGTGGTGCCGAAATTCTTGCCCAAGATGAACACATGGTTGGGATCGATCACCGTAATATCGGCAATTACCGGATTACCTACGAAAACGGTCTTGACCGGTCCGGCGAAGGTTAGAATGCGAACCTGGTCGAGCGCGACCTCGATCCCGGCCGCATGAGCCGCCGTCGTTGCCAACAACAAGCCGGTAAGGCCCGCGAGAATGCCGAATGCCGGCGCGAAAAGGGCACGGGGACGAATGGTCATCGCATTCTCCGAAAAGATGGCCTGTCACGCTACCCCGAGGCCGTAAACGAAGGATGAACTTCAATAAAGGCCTGGGAGGAGGCGCGCCGTGCGCGCGCGGTAGCCTTCATATTCGGGAAAAAGCATCGACAGCACGTTCTCTTCGTTTTTCATCCGCAAGAGTTGGAAGGCGAATTGCAGCACCAGGATTCCCAATGCGAGCGGCGACAAATATTGCAGTGTGAGTCCGAGCATCGAGATTGCTTCGCCGAGATAGAGCGGATGACGGATGCGGGAATAGGGACCGTCCGTGACGAGGCGGCGCGCTTCGGCCATCAGGCTGAAGGACCGTCCGAGATGCAGCAGCGAAAAAATCGCGAAAGCGACGCCGCAGAGAATAAGCGTCAAAGACAGGAATGAAAGCATCAAGCCCATCGGATGCGGCGGCAGCCAGACCACCGCGACGCCGAGATACGTGCCCGCGATCGCGGCCAGGCGCGGCATCACGCCTTTCGCCTTGCCCTTGGCCGGCCGCCGCAGGAGAAGAAATATGAGCGCGAGCACGATGAGGGCGATGCCTGCGGTTTGCGCCAACACCGAAAGGACGAAAGCAATGTCGATCTTTTTGACGTCGGTGGTTTCAAGCTTCGCAAAGAGCGCCGGCATGAGGCTGCCCGCAGACGAGCCGTACCACAGGATCAGAGGCCCCGCGCAGAGGACATCGTAGATTTTTGTCGTTTGAAAAACGCGCCAGGATGCGAAGAAACCTTCGCTCTTCGCGCCGGCGTGACTGGAGGAGGGAGATTGATGCACCGAGACCCCGTGCCTTCCCGGGCGCGCCCGAGACGATGAGATGAAACTATTCGGCACTGTGCGTCATCCGCCTAAAAGAAGGATGAAAATGCCTGTGGTTTGCTCAGGGCCGGCGCTCAGCATCTCATCGGCAAGAGGTGATGCAAACCGCTCTCACCTCCTCCGCGACGAAAGCGCGCGCACGCAACGGCAATCGAATACGAACCGATCGCCGGCGACGTTGCACTCGTTATCATTTCAACCGTGAGAGCTTCGGGTGGCGCAGTCTTCCGGAATGTTCGCCAACATCAACACGAGCGTGCTTGAACGCGAATTGCGAGATATTGCTAACGATGAGTGATGTGCTTGCGTCCAATGCGACAAAACTGTGAGATTTGCAGGACATTATGCGTTTCCCTTCGTTCTTGGAAGGTATCCATCTTCATATCTCGTTAAGCCCACCCACCTAGCATGCAATTGTTCACGGATAAGAGCCAACCGGCCATTCGGGTGAACGATCAGGGTGTAACTTGCAAGTGGAGGCTTCCATGCTCAATTTGGTTTCTCGTTTCATCAGCAATGAATCCGGCGCCACGGCCATCGAATATGGTCTGATTGCCGCGGGCATTGCGGTTGCGATCATTGCGGCGGTGCAGTCGGTCGGTACCGCGCTGAACGCCAACTTCACGAAATCTGCGAATGCGATCAACCCGTAAGACGGGCATCGGATTCCGGCGCGTGCTTGCCGGATGCGTAGCAACGGCCGCCCTTGTGGCGGCCGTTGTGTTAGCGGCCAACGACATAGGGCGCGATCCTACTTTTTACGATCCCTTAAGGGGCGCCGCCTAGTGTCCTTTTGTTCGCGACAACTGAGAATCTCAGAGGTGAACGGTCAGGGTGTAACTTCGAGCGGGAGTTCATTATGCGAAAATTTCTTGCAGATTTCTTGTCCAATGAATCTGGAGCGACGGCCATCGAATATGGTCTGATTGCCGCCGGCATTGCGGTCGCGATCATAGCGGCGGTGCAAAGCGTCGGTACGGCGCTGAATGCGAACCTCTCGGCCTCCGCGACGGCGATCAACCCGTAAGTCGAAACGAAGATGACGGCTGCCGACGGCTGCTGACGGCCGCCGACGGCAGCCGTCAGCTCTCTACAAAGGAACGGTGAAAACTCGCATGGCGGTTTCGATCCTGCTCGTCGCGATTCTGCCAGCCCTCCTGGTTGCGGCCGCGTTCTTCGATCTGACGAGCTTTACAATTCCCAACATGTTGCCGGCAGCGATGTTTGCGCTATTCGCAGCCTTTTTGCTGGCAAGCACGCTCAACGGGCACAGCCTGAGTTGGAGCGAGACCTGGCCGCATTTGCTCGCCGGCGCGGTCGGGCTCGTCGCGGGCATGGCTCTGTTTGCCGCCGGCTGGGTGGGCGGGGGAGACG
>WNFL01429806.1_pt1 | contig 10488 bp, 11 predicted proteins | sample 5400361 | NCBI WGS metagenome assembly WNFL01 (sample SAMN13153351, study PRJNA577476) | soil metagenome | isolation source: 40 cm soil on Douglas fir-dominated hillslope | place: USA:California | collected 2013-09-17
CCGTCTCCCCAAACACAGAATCAAGCGCCGCGCGGGCCTGAGAGTAATCCTCAATGGTTACTACTTGCGTGTGGCTTCGCCTGCTCCCCTGCACAAGCAGGCGACCGCTGAAAATTAGGATCAGTGCGCCGAGAAGTACGATTGGAATCGGCCCGCTCACAGCCGTAATGTCCTTCCTACACGCGTCGACAGGTGAGCGAGCGCGGCTCTCGTCTTGGCCATGAGAAGTGCGTAATCTCGGTCGATTGCACTTTCTGCGGGCGGCAAGGGCTCGGGCTGGGAGGACCAAAGGCTTGCACACCAAATGATGAAAGTTATGAGATGCGTTATTGGAATTAACTTTCTCAATCCAATCGAAGATTCGTTACCGGGAGTAGACAAGAAAGCTAAATTCACCACATCGAGTGCAACCAACAATGAATAGCCGAGAGTCAAGCCCAGGAGATTGCGCCCAAACGAAATTCGGTAACGCCCAAACAGCCACAACATCACCAATAGAAGCGGACCCTCAACGTAAAGGAGGTACCGGCCAAGGTCGGCAGTGGCACGAGGAACGGAAGCAAGTCCTCCGTGTAGAAGATCCGAAGCAGCGTAGGTAAGGGCCACAACGAACACGACGAGCAACAATTCTTGGGCGATACGTTCCACTCCCGGGTTGTGCCGAAGCGCCCGCTTGAAAATCTCGAAGATTACGGCATAGCTAGCAACGATCCTGACGAGCTCGGTTTGCCAGTAGAAAGCTCCGTACAAATTTGGAGCCAGGCTATGGCAGAGGAAACGAAGAACTTCGATCAGGAGAAGGCACCCGATATAGCAGTAAAAGAAAGGATATCGTTTCTGGAGCCCTGCCCTCAAACCGCGGAAGAGGATAGCTGCTTCCAGAGCAATCGCAATCAACCAAATCAGATTCGTATCCATGGAGGCCGAGTCGCGCGATAGTGCCAAATCCTAACACGGAAGCAAGAGGAAGGTGTATTGCACCTTCCTCTTGCTTGTCTTACCGTTTGCCAAGGAAGGGGCGCCTTAGCGTTTCAATTGACGCGCGGGCGCTGGAGATCCCCAATCGCCTAAAAGGTCGGGCGCGTATTGGTCGAAACAGGAGGCGCCGGAACTGACGGCTGGTAAGGTGGTACGGGTGATCCGCCTCTACCGATCACCGTCGATTTGAGGTTGTTTGAAACTGGGGGCTGGGGGGGCGGATAAGGCGGTACTGGTGACCCACCTCTACCAGCTAACCTTGATGATGCGAATACACCTAGAAGCAAACTGCTGAGTTTCCGTGAGTACATTGTGTCCTCCTAAGGACGAAAATCTGAGCTGGAAGGCCAGCCCAGTCGGAGCTATAGAAGCACAAAAAAACAAATGAGAATGTCGGTTCGATTGCTTCGAATGGAAGTCGCTTGCTATGACAACCAAAGCAGGTCGGATGCAAGGGCAGCTGATGGTACGTTGCCGAAAATCTAAGGGGTATACGCTTGCTCAGACAAGCAGGCCATATCGACGCGAATGGTTTTCTTGGCTTCTCTGGGTTTGTTTTGGAGATTCGGTTTCTACAGTGCGCGTTTTCTCGACACGGAAATTCGAGGGGCAGGGGAAGGCGACGAGGACCGTACGTCGCGTTTTAGCTTTGGCTTCCTTTCTGACGTAGATTGGCGATTCACTCGTTTGATCATTCTGCGAGCCAAAGCCATCACCAATTGCCTATCCCGGTCAGACAATTTGCTGAACAGACGGTTGAACTGATTCAGGTGGCGCAGATCTCTTTTCGACAAACTTCCCGAAGCCTCTTGGGAGTTCGTGCTTCCGGGAAGAACGGGCGGCTGGTAAGGACCGTCTTCTTCATAAACGAGGTGAAACACAGGCACTTCCAGAGCCCGAGCAAATCTCGTGAGCGTTTCCAGAGTCGGGATTGTGTGCCCATTCTCTACGCGAGAGATGTAGTAGCTGTAAAGGCCAGTGCGCTTCTCCATGTCTATTTGAGAAAGCGCCTTGTATTCGCGAAAGGCACGCAACCGCTCTCCGATGATCACTTTGGCCCCTGTTATCTGGAGGTTTGCCGCATCCTGCCGAAACCGGATTGGGTCAGATGTGGGTTGGTTTTAGGTCGAGGTCCAGCACCGGAATGGAAGGGTTTACTTCGGTTGAGCGTGACTGGATATGAGCGATCTGAAGCTGTTGCTCCCAATCGGGGTGGCAGACGATGACTTTGGCGGACAAATTGCCGTCATCTGTCTGCTGACAAAGAATGATTACAGAGTCCCAGATCTCTGCAGCGCCGTTTCTTCGGAGCCGTTGCCCGACGCGGACAGAGACTGAATTGGTCTTCGCGTGAAGTCGGCCGGCATCGCCGGCGTCGCAATGAACTTCAAATGCGAGGCCGTCATTTCCATTGTTCCGGTCGGACCTCATACCTATTTGACCCTCACGCGCTTGATTGCTAGCCGGCCTTTGGCACTGACAGGACCTGTCTCTTTTTCATGGGAGAGTATACTTTGTGGAATCATACATTGAGCCGTTAGAGTATTTGTGCTGCGTATGCCATCGCATGGCAGCACAGTTGGAACGGGTGCTTCCGAAAAGAGAGCGTTTGCGCGCGTTTTAATCCAATTGCGCAAAGAACGCGGCCTATCGCAAGAAGCCCTTGCCTCGAAGAGCGGATACCATGCGAAGTACATTAGCCTCCTCGAACGCGCTAAATATAGTCCCTCTCTTACAACCATTATTGAGATTGCTGAGGCCTTGGGCGTTTCGGGATCTAATCTTGTTCTCCGTGTCGAGAAGCTCCTTCCGAAAAATCGACGAAGACGCCGCGATTCGCGTGACATCCGGTAGCTGACGGACGGGGCATTTAATTGGTCACCCATTTTTGTCTGGGATAGTATACTCTCCTTTCCATAGGGATAGTATACTTTGTGGAACTATAATTGGTAACCCTTCAATCTATAGCCGCCTATGGGCCGAAAAGGCGGCAAATCACACCCACAAGATCCTGTTGTACGCGCTGCTTTCGCCCGCGTGATGGCGGAACTTCGGGGGAAGCGTGGCCGGAAGGGATACGTGTCGCAGGAAACGGTTGCGGCCAGGAGTGGATACCACGAGAAATACATCGGCCTACTTGAGCGACGTAAGAATACGCCAACATTGACTGCAGTTTTTCAATTCGCATGTGCACTGGACGTTTCACCGTTAACTCTTGTGAGCCGTGTTCGTAGACTGCTACCGAAGTTCAAGCATTTGGAGCGGAAGGACAAAGACTAGCAATGCTAATTGCGGAAGTGAAATGCGAGAGTGCTAGCGCTTCAGTGTGTGAGTTCTCTTAACTGAAAGCAGATACCTTCAAGAACTGCAGCTGTGTGGGGGGGCAAAAGAAATACCAGAATGGCCCGAAGAGCCATTCTCACAGCCGACCGGCTTTCAGAAGTAAAAAGATTTGAATCTTCACGGTCACAACCGTTTTTGTTCGAAGTCAAATCGAAGAGTTGACCCCTCTACGTTTCCGTCAGCCGGATTCGATTGAATGGAGGCAATTCTCAAGGGCTCGTCCCAGTCGGGATGCAAAACCACAACCTCAACCGTTAACGATCCATCGTCCTGCTCTTTACACTCAACGAGCAAGGAGCCCCAGAACTCCTCTTTTCCTTCTCTGCGAATCTGCTGCCCAACCTTTACAGACACCGCATCGCTGGCAACTTCAAGATGTCCCGCATTTCCTGCATGACAGCGCACTTCGAACTTCCGGCAGTTCTGCCTGGCGCTTGGGTTCAATTTGGACTCCTCAACCGTTTTGTCATAGGGGGTCGCCAGAGGTCGATTTGATAGGCGCAACTTCCTGTTTTTTTGTGGCTTGCCCGTCCATTAAGGTTTACCTCCACAGGTTGAACCATGACCGAAAGGGGTCGTTTTACATGAAAGTAAGTTCCCAGAAGTGCCAGATTGGGAGAACTTCTTCCTCGGTACGATTTGAGTTGCACGCGCTTTTCCTGCCGACCACGCGTGAAACGCTAGACTTACTCTCGCTCGGCCCGGTCCGGGGACGAAATCGGGTAAAACCTAGAGGTGATCTGAGACATTTGTTGCACGCAAGATACCACCCGCATCCACTGAATTTCTGCTTGTCATAGCAAGCAGAAACGCAAGAACTATTTGGATACATCGACCAGGACCATCGGCCCAATCGTGACCGAGTCCTCTGATTTTATACCGTTACAAAATAGCCCAAATGATTCCAAAGCAGTAGCAAAAGTTAGCAAAAGTAGTAGAACGAGAGGCCGAACAAGTTGGTTGGAGAGCTGGCTTTTTTGTCTGCTATAAGAATCGGCCTCTAGAAGGATTATGACCTATTCATATCGCAAGGCGAGTATCGGATCGACACGCGTTGCGGGCCGCGCAGAAAAATAGCATGCAGAGACCGCGACGAGTGTTAGAACAATTGCACCACCAAAGAATGTAAGCGGGTCAATAGCGCGAATCCCATACGAAGCCTTGGTACCAAGAATTGCGGATCGAACGTAAGTAATCAGCATAGTGCTCGGTATAGCAAGCTATGATTGGAATTTGTCAGGAGGACCCCGCCGACTTACTTCGGCGTATCGACGGGTGGGGGGCAGAAATACCGACTAAGTCGCCCACGGAGAAAGACGAATTGTGATGGCCGCCACCATGATTCGTCGAAGTCGCCTCAGCGAGAGCTAGTCGACGAGACTGCTTGGTGTCTTTGGTGTCTGTTTGGGGCCAAAATTGGTGCTATTCATGCGGAATAGTTGAAAGAGTTGAAACAGGCGAGACCCTGGAAATCGCCAATATTCATGCGGTTGTCATGCATGTTGCTGAAAAGATGGTAGGATGGCAAAAGCGGCTGGGTGAGTATCCAAAGATTCTCACTCACTGAACGTCGACAATAAAGGAATTTGCGGCCCGCTAGCGTGGCACCCTGCTCGGAAGTTCCAGATACCCTAAGTAGGACGAGGTGGTGTTCGGGCTTAACGGGTATAGTCACAGGCTCAATGCCGTTCTGGTGGAACTGATCGGCGGTCGGTGGATTGCATCGGAACTCTCCCTGAGTGTGCTCCTTTCCATACACGTAAACCGAACCGACGCGGCGATTTGGTGGGCGTGTGCATCACGACTATTGCCGCGTGTTGTTTTGCTCGTCTTTGGTTAGGTCCTCGAGGCCAGACCCGCACCAGAGTTCACGCACCTACGGACAACCTTCGACGGTCTCCACCGAATGCTCTTGACATCGAAACTCCCGCGGCGTATAAAACTTTCCTCTTGGTAAATGGGAAGCGCGGTGAAAATCCGCCACTGCCCCGCAACTGTAAACGCCAGGATGAGAGCAACGATGTGCCACCGGGATCATTTCCTGGGAAGGCAGCTCAAATCCGATGAAGCGTAAGTCAGGAGACCGACCGGGAGCACGTCAACTGCTTTAATCGACTTCGATGGGAGAGTCGAGGAGCGTCTTTCTCGGGACATTTCGGTCCTTGGAATCGCCCCAATTAGTTTCCCGCTAGATTGAAGGGAACAGCATGCTAGAAGCCCACCCGCATAAGGTGACCTTCGTGCTTGGCGGCGTACGCAGTGGGAAGAGTCGCTTTGCGCAGCGAGTCGCTTCCGGTTTTGGGAGTGTGGTCTTTATCGCTACCGCGAAACCGAGCGATCCCGAGATGGAACTGCGCATCGAGCGTCATCGCAAGAGCCGTCCTGCCACATGGCAGACGCACGAGGTGCCGGTCGATCTGGATGTGGCTATTTCAAGTCTTCAGGATCCAAATCAGTTAGCGGTGATCGATTGCTTGACCGTCTACTTGGCCAATGTCATGAGCAAAGCGCAGGGGCAAGAATCAGCGATCAAGGAGCACACGGAGCGATTCTGTTCTGCTCTGAAGGAAACAAACGCTTCGATCATCCTGGTTTCGAATGAAGTGGGGAGTGGAGTTCACGCAGCGACTGCGACCGGAAGAATTTATTGCGATCTTTTGGGCGAGCTGAATCAGTGTGTGGCAGCGCTCGCGGACAACGTAATTCTGATGGTTGCGGGCATACCTGTTCCCGTTAAGGGAACGGTGCCTGTCGCCGCGCAATCGAATTTTGAGATCGATCATGAGGTGTTGGGAGCAGTTCGATTGTAGAGCTGCTGGGAACAGTTAACGGCTGACAACAATTTAATCGGCAGGATGCTCGGGAAAGCGGTGAGAATCCGCTACTGCCCCGCAACTGTAAGCGATCGGGAAGATGTGATGGCCACTGCCTAACGGTGGGAAGGCCTTCGCACAAGATGTCGATCGCGAGTCAGGAGACCGGTCTTGCCGATGTAGTTAGGTCCATTCTTCCGAGGGGGAGAAGACTATGCAGATCGGCAATTCAGGGTGGCCCAGTACCGTTTTGGCGGTTCTGGTCTCGGTTTTTCTATCCACACTTTTCTCCTTCGCGGCGCGCTCCGCCGAGTTGCGCGGCACAGTCTCCGATCCACTCGGTGCGGTCGTTCCCCACGCAGCACTAACACTCTTTCGCGATCACACCGAGCTCGCACAAACCACTGCAAATGACGTGGGTGAGTTTGTCTTTTCGTCGCTGAGCGCCGGGCGGTACCGGGTGCGCGCGACGGCGCCTGGTTTCACGGAGCAAGAGAGTCCCGACGTATACGTCGGCGGCGATAAAGCTGCGCACATTGTTCTGTCGCTGAAGATAGGAACGGTAACCCAGCAGGTGGTGGTGTCCGCGACCGGAACTGCCGCGCCTGACTCTCAAGTGGGCGCAGCGGTTGCGGTCATTGCCGACGAGGGAGTCAACGCGAAACTGGACGTGCTTGAGCCGCTTCGACTGGTTCCTGGGATTCAAGTCCTCCAAACCGGCCTGCGGGGCGGAACCACGGATCTGTTTGTGCGCGGAGGGAATGCTGACGCCAACAAAGTATTGCTCGACGGGATTCCCGTGAACGACATCGGAGGACGGGTTGAATTCGGTAATCTCGCTTCTACTGGAATAGACCAAGTGGAAGTCCTCCGCGGGCCAAACAGCGTTCTGTACGGCGCCGACGCACTCGCGAGCGTCGTAAGTCTGAGCACGCGGCAGGGCAATACTCGCTTGCCGGAACTCAGCTATTCCATCGATGGCGGAAATTTCGGCACCAAGCGCCAGGAGGTCTCGATCGCCGGAGCGCACGGCCCGCTGGACTACTTTTCCGACTTTTCCCGCTTCGATACCGAAAACGGCGAACCGAACAGTGCCTTCCACAATGGGACCTACGCCGGCAACTTCGGCTGGTCGCCAAACAGCTCGACTCAGGTTCGCTTTACGTTGCGGCGCACGGCTACGGCGCTGGGACTGCCGAACGCTCTCGATCTCTACGGCATAGCGGACGACTCCTTCCAGAAGGAGCAGGACACGTATTACGGAGTAACTGCGCAGAACCAGACGACCGAGCGCTGGCACAACCTCGTTAGATACGGCGTCACCCGGCTCCGCTTCCAGTTCGACAATCCGAGCCCGACAGGAGAGTCTTTCGATCCGTTCGGCTCAGGTGCGAATTTCCTGGGAGACCAAGTCACCCTGCGCGGCGCCAACGGTTTCGTGACAAGTGGACGCGCCATCCTGGATTTTGCCGGCGTGTACCCTTCCCTGTTTGACAGCCAATCCAAACGGGACTTCGTCTACAGCCAGTCCGACTGCAAGTTCAGCCGTCATCTTTCTGGTCTGTTTGCGTTCCGTTATGAGAAGGAGAGCGGCTTCACCCGTTTCGCTGGAACCAAGACTCCGACCGACCGCAATAATTTCAGCTACATCGCTCAGGTCGAAGGCAATCTCTGGGACCGGCTGTATGCCACCGCGGGGGTTGGAGTTGAAGATAACGCCATTTTTGGAATCGAGGCTACGCCGCGGGTTTCGCTTGCGTACTACCTCGCCCGCCTACAATCGACCGGCTTCTTGAACGGCACCAAGCTGAGATTCAACTATGGAAGGGGGATCAAAGAACCAGCCATCTTCGACGAGAGCACGTCGCTCTTTGTTTTGCTCTCTCAACTTCCCAACGGCCCTCAACTCGCATCCCAGTTCCACGTAAAACCGATCGGCGCCGAGCGCTCGCAAAGCTTTGACGTCGGCGCCGATGAAATCGCCTGGAATGGACGCGCGAAACTCGGGCTCACTCTCTTTCACAACGAATTTGGAGACCAGATCGAGTTCGTGGACGCCAGTGTGCTGCCGCAGCTCGGGGTTCCGGTCGCAATCGCTGCCGCGACCCCATTCGGGGCGACCGTTAATTCAGGCGCCTATCGTGCCATGGGGGCGGAGGTGGAACTTGAATTGAATCTGGGACACGGTATCACCGCGAGAGGAGGCTACACATACCTGAATGCAGTGGTGCAACGTTCGTTCGCGAACAGCGCGTTCTCGCCAGCATTCAATCCCAATTTTCCGACGATTCCGATTGGAACATCCACACCTCTCGTCGGAGGCCGCCCATTTCGCCGAGCGCCACATTCCGGAGATTTCCTGATCGGCTACATCCGGTCCAAGTTCACGCTCTCACTCGGTGGAAGCCTGATTGGGAGACGCGATGACAGCACACATCTCACCGATGCATTCTTTGGCAACAGTTTGCTGCTTCCTAATAGAAATCTGGATGCTGCCTACCAGAAGATCGATTTCAACGGCAGCTTCCGGATCAATTCGGCAATCGAGTTGTACGCCAGCCTAGAAAACATATTGAACGAGCATTACGACGCAGCCTTTGGTTTTCCCTCTTTGCCGTTCACGTTCCGAACCGGAATGAAATTTACCCTGGGAGGCGAGTCGTGGAAAATCCACTAGCGGGTCTCTCCGAGCGGCCTCTTGAGATCGTGCCTTCCACAAAGTGCGCTGTTCATGCGTCGCGCGACTGGCAAACCTTCGCGAAAGCGAAACTGGATAGCCTGACCAAGCCTGCAGGCAGTCTTGGGCGGCTCGAGGAGATTGCCGCCAAGATTGTGTGCATTCGAGAAGAGGAACGCCCAAGTTGCGCCAACAAAGCCGTCTACGTCTTTGCCGCGGATCACGGTGTCACCGAAGAGGGCATAAGCGCCTACCCCAAGGCCGTGACGCAGCAGATGGTCCGAAACTTTCTTGCGAATGGGGCGGCCATCAACGTTCTTGCACGATGCGCCGGCGCTGAAGTCATTGTGGTGGATGTGGGCGTCGACGCGGATTTCGACTCTCATCCCAGCCTTGTCGACAAAAAGATTAGACGTGGCACTCGCAACATGGCGATCGGACCAGCAATGACCGAGTCCGAGATGGGTGCGGCGATCGGAGTCGGGAGAACGCTGGCTCAACAAGCGCGCATTCAGAACCGCGACCTGATCGCCGTTGGAGAAATGGGTATCGGGAACACGACCGCGGCCGCGGCGATTACTGCAGCGTTGTCGGGAAAGCCAGTGGCCGAGGTGACGGGATCGGGAACAGGAGTTTCGCCTCAAGCACTCATTCATAAGCGACAGATCATTGAGAGGACTTTGAGCGTAAATAGTATCGACAAGAATTCCAGTCCACCCGATGTCCTGCAAAAAGTGGGCGGCTTGGAAATTGCGGCGATGACCGGCATGGTGCTCGAAGCACAGGAGCAACGCGTTCCCCTTGTCATCGATGGTTTTATTTCCACCGCCGCTGCTGCCCTCGCGTACGCGATTGAACCGAAAGTGAAGGATGTCCTCTTCGCCGGGCATGTCTCCGAGGAACCCGGTCACTGCGTCTTGCTGGAGTACATCGGGCTGGATCCGATTTTGAATCTCGCAATGCGCTTAGGCGAGGGCACCGGGGCTGTGCTGGCCATGACGGTGATCGAAGCGGCGGTCAGCATGTTCAACGAAATGGCAACGTTCTCGTCGGCTGGAGTGAGCGGGGCCCTGTGAGGAAAACGGTAAACGAGCTTCTGCTGGCGTTTCAATTCATGACGCGAATTCCCATCTCGGGATTGCCGCGCGAGCGTCACGCCCTGGCTCGTGCCGCTAAGTTCTTTCCCGTTGTGGGGCTGGGAATTGGGCTGATTGCGGTTGTCATTCAGCGCGCTCTAGCCGCGCGCGTACATCCTCAAGTGCTCACGCTGGTGCTCATCATCTATCTCGTGTTGATCACCGGAGCGCTTCACGAAGATGGGTTGGCCGACGCGGCGGATGGTTTTGGCGGCGGGTGGACGGAAGAAAAGATCCTGCTGATTATGCGAGACAGCAGGATTGGCAGCTTCGGAGCGGTAGCTGTCACGCTCTCGCTGCTCTCGCGTTTCATCCTTATTAGTAACACCTCACCCGCTAGACTTTCGGGGTTCCTGGTCGCGTCAAGCGTGCTCTGTCGATGGACGGCCCTGCCCCTCGGTTTCTGGCTGCCTTATGCCCGTGAAGACCAGGGATTGGGAGGGGCGGTCGCAGGCCGCATGCCTCTCTCATCGTTGCTGTGGGGCACAGGTTTTGCCGTGCTCAGCGTAGCTGCGGCGTTGGGTCTCGGCGGTCTTTTGCC
>WNFL01009028.1_pt1 | contig 10487 bp, 10 predicted proteins | sample 5400361 | NCBI WGS metagenome assembly WNFL01 (sample SAMN13153351, study PRJNA577476) | soil metagenome | isolation source: 40 cm soil on Douglas fir-dominated hillslope | place: USA:California | collected 2013-09-17
CGGCAATGGTTGCGACCGGGGCGAGACGTATTGGGGATAGTATCGTGCTAGAGCTTTCATTAGCGTACCGCCGACCCAAGAGAGACGCCGGAAATAATCGTACCGACGAAGCGTTTGACGAAGTATTTCATCGAGCTCATCGGCACCACGATGACATCATCGGGCTCCACCTTCGGGTCTGGGCTCTTTTGCGCCATCACACTGTCCAGATCCACGGCGAGCGTTTGCACGTTGGTCGGCCCGCGTCGCCGATAAATACTGACCGATCCGTAGTCGGCGAGCTCTGGATCTACGCCTCCGGCCACGGCCAAGGCCTGAGTCAGGGTATATTCACGACCAATGGGGTAGGAGCCGGACTTACGGACTGCGCCATCGACAAAAAACATTCCGGCTTGGGGAACGTTGACCACGTCACCCGCCTGCACCGCCATATTCACCACCGCGGCGTCTTTACTATCGATGACCTGTCCAGAAGGATTGGCCAGAACCATAAGATCAATCACGGCAGTTTGTCTCTTGCCGTCGGGATCTTGCCGATAGAGAAGAACTTGGTTGCCCGCCCTTTCGGAAATACCACCCGCGAGAGCAACCATATCGATCACGGTCTTCGGCCCGGTAAGTTCGAAGATGCCTGGTTTTTGCACGGCTCCCATAACGGAAACGCGCTGGCGGTATTCGGTGATCAAGACGCCGACTTGCGGGTTGCGAATGTATTGTTCATATTTTGTTTTCATTTCTTGTTCGAGTTGCCTGGTGGTCTTACCCTTCGCGGTCAGGGCGCCCACTAGGGGAACAACGATGATGCCGTCTTGGCTCACCCGTAAAATCACGCTTCGCGGCGTAACTCGCGCGTCTTGTTCTGGAATATTGTAAATGGTCACTTGAACAAGATCGTCTGGCCCGATTCGATAGTCCGCGGTCGAACTGCTTGACTGAGAGGCGGCGATCGATAGTGCTTGATTAATTTCGTTGGTCGCGGACGCTGGCGCTGGAACAGTCTGACCTGGCGGCAACCCTGTCGGACTAGGCGTCGCAGTGCAGCCGGACGCAAGTGTCAGTGCCCAGGCGTAGAATACCCAGAGTCTAAATTGCTGTTGTGTTAACACGCTCTTTCCCTCCATCCGACTCGCGCACATAGCTCCGCCGTCAGGGGTCCTCCCTGCTCTAAACCATATCAATAAACGGGTCGGAACGGGCAGGACTGCTAGTTTTCCGCCGAACTCGAACCCGATCCGATTACCGCGCCGTCAACCGTCCACGCCGCGCGGCTGCCCTTGATAAATTCAACGCCAAACTTCACGCATACCTGGCGGCTCAAGAGCTTCAATAAAACTTTTACTCGGCCGCGATTGTCAGGCGGCGATTGAATGATTCCCATGAGGCCGTCAAACGGCCCGCCGGATATTTCAACTTCTTCGCCGCGCTTCAAGCGCGACCGTGCTTGGATGATCCCCTTCTCATTGGCTTGAGCCTGCAAAAAACGCATGACACTTTCATCGATCGGAATCGGCTCATCGCTGAAACTCACGATACGCTTCACTCCCGGTGTCCAGATAATCAGGTGCGATTCCATCGCAATGTTGACGCGAACGAATAAATAATTCGGAAATAGCGGAACAATTCTGTTCCTGCTCTGGCGACTGCTGGGAACCCACAATCGAGGAAAGTAGCATTCCACTCCTTTGAGTGAGAGATGGAATTGTGCCTGTTCCTCTTTGTTTCGATTGCTGTAAACGGCGTACCAATCTCGCGGCAAATTGTCCAAACGTGTTGTCCTCTCAATTAGTTGCGAATAAAAAAGGAGCAAGTGATATGCCACGTGCATACGAAATTATTTCGCGCATTAATTAAGGGAGATATATCGGGTTGACATTGCTGAAACGAAAACTGTTTGAAAAACTCCGACACTAAAGCAGTCAAAACCGTAAGGATTTTTGCTACAGGAGAATTTTTTACAGGCAATAAAATCGATTTTTTGGCTTCGAATCGAGCCAGTTGTGGCCGGTTAGTAGCTATTGGCAGACCACAGTTAATAAAACCTGCGAAGATTTGTGAAGATGTCACTCGCAACATCACTCTTAGTGCTGACAAGAATGTTTTAAGATATCTTAGATATATGCGTCATATTTGGCCGAAACATATACGACACCGAAACGCAAATATCAAAGAATTATGATCAACACCGCACTCCAAAATCGAACTCGAACGCATTTAACGGGGATTTTCCTACGCGAACGTAGGTATAATCCAGCGCTCTTCAAATTATCACTCGTGTCTTTTCGTCTCGAATTTTCCGCGAGATACTCAAAAAAGGGGCGGTATTAATCGCACTTGTGACGACTGGAGGAACTTATCGGCCAGAGTTGGCCGACGCACCAATCGCAATACGCACTAATTTTTAATTCTAGCTGAGAACGCTAGTTCAAGGAATTTTTCTTGAACTGAAAAAAGATTTAACCGCGCAAGAACACTAGCCGAACTCGATTCCGGCTGGAAAGAGCTCGCATTTTAAGTTGTGATTAGCGTTAAATCGGTTACAGACCATGCATGCCCGGCACTCTTGTCATCTCCATTTCATAATTTCGTGGACAAGTCATCTTCTAGTTTGGGTAGTCATTGGTTTTTCCGTTGCCACAATAGCGGCGCAACCGAGAGCGCGTCGACACCGAATTTGAGGAATGGCGTCAAAATCAAATGGCGAGCGAAGTATTGAGGAGCTTCGATGACGGAAGAAGTTGGTGGGCCCACCTGGACTCGAACCAGGGACCAACCGGTTATGAGCCGGTGGCTCTAACCAACTGAGCTATGGGCCCGCGAGAAAAAATTTGATTGAAGGTATATGCGACGCGCTTCGAGTTTTCGGTCAAATCAACCTCGATCAGCGCGATCCACTAAAATTTTAGTTCTCCATGAAGCTCTTCAGCCGCTTGCTGCGGCTTGGATGGCGCAGTTTACGCAGCGCTTTTGCTTCGATTTGGCGAATGCGTTCGCGCGTGACGGTGAATTTCTGGCCTACTTCTTCCAGCGTGTGATCGGATTTTTCACCGATGCCGAAACGCATACGCAAAACCTGCTCTTCGCGCGGCGTCAACGTCGCGAGAACCTTGCGCGTCTGTTCCTGCAAATTGATATTGACGACGGCATCCGAAGGCGTGATGATCCGTTTGTCTTCGATGAAATCGCCTAAATGGCTATCTTCTTCTTCACCCACCGGCGTTTCCAAGGAGATCGGCTCCTTGGCGATCTTTAGAACCTTGCGCACTTTATCGAGGGGAATCTCCATCTTGGTGGCGATTTCCTCGGGAGTGGGCTCGCGGCCAATTTCCTGGACGAGGTAGCGCGATGTGCGGATGAGTTTGTTGATCGTCTCGATCATGTGCACGGGAATTCGAATCGTGCGCGCCTGATCGGCGATCGCGCGAGTGATCGCTTGGCGAATCCACCAAGTGGCGTAGGTCGAGAATTTATAACCGCGCTGATACTCGAACTTATCGACCGCCTTCATCAAGCCGATGTTGCCTTCTTGAATCAGGTCGAGAAATTGCAAGCCGCGATTGGTGTATTTCTTGGCGATACTCACGACCAGGCGAAGATTCGCTTCAATCAATTCTTTCTTCGCTAGGTTTGCCTTGGTCTCGCCTTCGATAATCGCCCAAACCCGCCGCTTGATTTCTTCGGCGGGAATCTCGAGATCCTTTTCGATGTGGCGGATATCACGCCGGCTGGCACGAATTTCTTCGGCCATGTGGACGATCGCGTCATGGCCCATGCGAAACGAGCTGATCAACTTCGGCCAGACTTTTTTGTTGGTCTCACCATTGGCGACGATCTTAACGATTTCCGAAGAGGGCTTGCCGACACGCCGTTCATATTCTTTAATGCGCCGCTCCAGCGTCTGCATTCGCTCCATCGTGCGCTTCAGTCCGTCGGCGATCGCCTCGGTTTGCTTATGGTTAAGCTGGAGATCCTTGAGTCCGTTGATGATCTTGTCGTTGTACTTGACGACGCTGTCCTGGAGCAGTTGTCGGCGCCGCGCTGAAAGCCGCTTGGCCTCAAGTTGATGTTTGATCTTCTCCCGATCGTTAGTCGTCCGACGAATTTTGGCAATCTGATCGAGCAACCGTTTCTCGTGAACTTCTTCTTCCTCAAAATTTTCGTTATCCTCGCTGTCGCCTTCCTCTTTGATGATTTCCCGCACACGAATCTCGTGCTGAGCGAGTTTTTCACCGAGATCGAGGATATAGCGTAGCGCGAGCGGGCTGGATAAAACTTCGTTGATGACTCTATTCTCGCCGTCTTCGATTTTTTTGGCGATTTCAACTTCGCCTTCGCGGCTGAGCAGAGAGACCGTACCCATTTCACGCAGGTACATGCGCACGGGGTCACCGGTCTTACCCACGACATCACCGTCGGCATCGCTCTCGACTTCTTTCTCGTCCTCTTCCTCTTCTACAATCTCATCACCCGCGCCGCCAAGCGTCACACGCGCGTTCGAATCCACCACTTCGATGTCCATTTCCCCGAAAATGGACATCACGTCGTCAATCTGATCCGGCGAGACCACTTCGGCCGGCAACATATCGTTGACGTCGTCGTAGGTCAGGTAGCCTTTCTCCTTACCCAGGTCGATGAGCTTCTTGACCTCCTTCATATTTTTCTTTTCCGCCGGCTGGCCGACGGACTCGGAGGCGTTTTTGCCCTTGGCTACCTGATGGTGAGTTTCGGCTCTGGCCTTCGGCGTTCTAGCTGGCGTTCTTTTCGAAGGAGGTCTTGCCATTCTAGTATCCTTTCTCTCTTCGCATTCTCGTCTTTTTGTTCTTCTGCTGCACGCATCGCTAGGCGCAAGTTGCGCTTCAATCCGACAAGGTATTTGCGGCGCAAATACAGCAAACAGTCCTTGGCCATTTTGCCGCACTCGGCATCCGACAATTGTTCGGCTTCTAAAACTAAGGCGGCGATCTCATGGGCCAATTCTGGCGCCATCTCGTGCATCAACTGCGATACATCTATATTCCTACGTTCTTGCCATTCCCGGATGATCCCGTCAACCAGCGGCCGCCATTTCGCGCCAAACCACTCGACAACTTCTTTCTCATCTGCGACGCTGCTCAAAATCGACGGTAATCGTAACATCATCCCCAACAGCGACCGTTCGGCATTGGTATCGTGGTTGTCATCCTTTGCCAGTGGCGCGACAACGTGATTGCCTTGCGATGGTCTTCCCGCCGGAGCGGCGGCTGGACGGCGCAATAACTCTTCGCGGATGCCCAACATGTCGACCGCGCGGCGCACCAATAAATCGACTTCGAAGGCGTTGGTCACTTTTGCCATCAGGCGACTAATCTCGGTGGCAATCTGGCTCTTGCCTTCGAGCGACTTTCCATAGCGTTGTTCGAGCCAGGAGAAATAATAATCCGCCAACGGTACCGCCCGTTCCAAGACCGCTTCCAGCGCCACTTTGCCTTGGGCGCGCACAAACGTGTCGGGGTCTTCGCCTTTCGGCAAGAATGCCGCGCGGCCAAACATGCCCGCCTCGACGAAAATCTCAAAACTGCGCGACGCCGCTTTCAGTCCGGCGTCATCGCCGTCGAATAATGCGATAATATTTTTCGTGTAGCGGGACAGCGCACGCACATGCTCAACCGTTAAGGCCGTGCCCAGCGTCGCCACCGAATAGGTAACTCCATACTGCGCCAAGGCGATTGCGTCTAAATAGCCCTCGACTACAACCACACGGTCGGCTTGGCGAATCCCTTCTTTGGCTTGGTACAAACCGTAAAGCGTCGAGCCTTTGTGAAACAGCGGCGTTTCCGTGGAATTCAAATATTTAGGCATGCCCTGGTCGAGCACGCGGCCACCGAATCCGACCACTTTGCCGGCAGGATTAGCAATGGGAAACATCACCCTGGAGAAGAATTTTTCATGGTACTGCTGCGGCGCACGTTGGCCGATCAAGCCGAGTCGCAATGCATCATTGATCGAAAAATTTTCCTTTTTGGCTAAAGATAACAGACCCGAGCCCGTTTGCGGCGCGTATCCAAGCAGATATTTTCGCGCGGTCGCCTCATCGACCCCTCGGTTTTTGAGATAGTCAAACGCTCGCCGTCCTTCCGGATGCGTGAGAAGAATCTTGTGATAATGTGCCGCAACCTGGTCGTTAACCCGATAGAGATTCTCCCGTTCACCGACATCTCTTGAGGATCCCGATCGTTCGCTGCGTTCGATCGTGATGCCGTAACGTTTGGCGACGTGTTCGACCGCTTCGGGAAACGTCAGCTGATCGTATTGCATCAGAAAATGAAAAACGCTGCCCCCAGCGTGACAGCCAAAGCAATGATAGATGCCCTTTTCTTCGCTGACTGTAAAAGAAGGACTTTTCTCAGAATGGAATGGACAAAGGCCCATATGATTGCGCCCGGCCTTTTTGAGCGTGACGTAATCGGCGATAATCTCAACAATGGAAGCCCGGTTACGAATTTCGGAGATTTTGTCCTGAGTGATCATTGACGACGGATTACAACCGGTTTCCGTTTGGCGCTGGAACCTGCGCAGAGCCTTTATCAGAGAATAACTTTTCTTTGCCGATGCGGACGAGATTTTCCGCCAAGTGCGATAACGGCGCAACCAGGTAGGAGGCCGCGAACCGCTCACGCGCCGGCTCCGGCAACCACTTGGTCGAGATGATTAGAAAAATTGCCAGCGCCGTGAACGTAGCCCCCTTGCCTAAACCAATCACCACCCCACCACTACGGTTAAGCGTTTGCAAGAACAGCAGCTTCTCCGATCGATGCAACAACCAGCCAATCAAACTGAGTCCGAAATAAACGAGAAAAAATATCAGAATGAAAGCCGAGCCCTTTAGAAAAAGCGGCGAGAGTTTCCAATGTCCAGCGATATAGTTCGCGACCTGGTGATCGAAGGTTACGGCAAGCATGAAACCGGCAATCAACCCAACTACAGAAAATATTTCTCGGAATAAGCCCCTAAAAAATCCCCGTAAACCGAAGAGCGCTAACACCAACAACACAATCAGATCGACCCAATTCACCGGTGAGAACCATTTTATCGATTGCGCAAACGAACGATCCTAACACTACAATCGTGAGTCATTAAGTCTATGCCCAAGTTGGTGGTTCAGTACGACGGCCCATCTAGCAAATTCTCGCTTCACCAATAGCCCCCAGACCTTGCCCAGGCGAGTTAGCCGCTCAGAAGAGCTTTCGCCAACTCGTTCACGCGCTTACCATCGCTTCTTCCGGAAACCTTCGGCATGAGCACCTTCATGAGTTTGCCAAGGTCCTGAATGCCTTTGGCTCCGGCCTCATCGATGCTTGAACGAATCAGCACCGTAATCTCATCTTCCGTCAAGGGTTGAGGAAGATAGCGTTTCAAAACGGCAAGCTCAGCTTCTTCTTTTTGCGCCAATTCTTCGCGCCCGCCCTTGCGAAACATTTCAATCGCTTCGTTGCGCTGTTTGCTAAGCGTCGAAATGATTCTATGAATCTCTTCCGTTGTCAGCTCTTTGCGAACTTTGATTTCTTCGTTGTGCATGGCGGATAGAAGAAGCCGGAGCGTCGACAGAGTAATTCCATCGCCGCTCTTCATCGCGGTCTTCACGGCTTCTTGAATCTCAGCCTTCAGTGACATTCTCTAAGTTGTTAGAAAAGCGCTCAAGAATTGGTTAAAAAGAATGACGTACCCGCCGTAACGCCCGTTTTTTCGCGGCGATGGCTTTTTTCTTTCTTTTTACGCTGGGTTTTTCGTAATGTTCTCGTTTACGCAACTCAGCGAGGATACCGGCCTTTTCGCACAGTTTTTTAAAACGTCGGATAGCGCTCTCAATGGATTCGTTTTCTCGGACTCGAACTCCGGTCATAAAGTGCACTCACCCCCGATCAACATGGACCACATTTTGTCCGCAGGTAAGTGTAAACTATTTCACTCCCAAGTCAAGCAATTCGCTTTTAAAATAGACGGCTTGGAGCCGATTGACCGGTTTCATAAGGAAATTTAGTAGAGCTCGCGATGGCGCAATCGCCAAGCGTCGAAGCGATATCAGCGGCTCTTTAACTTCCAAAACTTCTCCGGGAAATCCGTGATCATTCCCTGGATGCCAAGCGAGGCGAATTCTTCCATTTGACGAACATCATTTATCGTCCAAACATAAACGTCGTGCCCGCTGTCCCAAGCGCGGCGTAAGAATTCGCGCGAGGCCAACTCCTTCTGTACATTGATGGAGACCGCGCCCAAACGGCTCGCTGCCGCGAATGGATCATCTTTAATATGTGAACCGAATATCACGGCAAGGGTCGCCTCCGGAGCAAGTTCCCGCACTCGATCCAGTACACGATAATCGAACGACGAGATCATCGTGCGATCCAAATAATCATAGTGACTTAAAATAAACAGAAGCTTAAGTTCAATGCCTGGCGGCGAGGCCGCGAAACTCTTGATCTCGACGCAAAGGTCGACGTTGCCGGCAACGGTTTCTACGGCCTCTTCCAGGGTCAGAATCCGTTCCCCCTTGTAAGCCTTCTTGCGCCATTGACCGATGTCGAGAGTTTTGAGCTGTGCGAGGGTTTTGTCGCGCAATGCGCCGCGCGCGCCGGTAGTGCGCCGGAGCTTTTCATCGTGAAAGACGACGACATGACCGTCCCGGCTGAGTTGGCAGTCGAGCTCAATCATATCCGCCCGCGCTTCAATCGCTTTGGCAAACGCCAAGCGGGTGTTCTCCGGATATTCACCGGAGGCGCCGCGGTGAGCAATTTTTTTAAAGCCCGCCATTACGTGGAAAACTTTTCGCAATCCGGTTGTGGGAAGTTTTAATCGGAATGACTTTCAGCACCGGCACGAAGATGAATCAAGAACTCCTTGTTGCCCTTGGGCCCGAGTAGCGGCGATTCGGTGAGGCCAAGGATCTCGTAATTCGATCCCAACGCAGCGGTTCGAATCTCCTCGATCACGCGCGCATGATCTTCCGGTGCGCGCACCACCCCGCCCTTGCCCACTTTACCCTTGCCCACTTCAAATTGCGGCTTGATCAATGCAACCACATCGGCGCACGGAACTAACAGCAACTTTACCTGCGGAAGTATTAACTTGAGTGAAATAAATGAAGCGTCAATGGTCGCGAGATCCGCGAGCCGCGGCAATCGGCTGACCTCCAGATAACGGATATTAGTCTTTTCCAGGACGATGACTCTGGGGTCGTTTCTCAGTTTCCAATCCAACTGCCCATAACCGACATCGACGGCGATCACTTGCGCCGCGCCGAAGGCTAACAAACAATCCGTAAAGCCGCCCGTGGAGGCGCCGACATCGAGGGCAGTCTTGCCGGTGACATCGACAGAAAATTCGCGCAGCGCCTTTTCCAACTTGACACCGCCGCGGCTGACGTACGGAGCAGTCGCTTTGAGACGAATCTCGGCACTGACGTCGATCAAGTTACCCGCTTTGCTCGCCGCCTGGTCATTAACCAACACCTGGCCGGCGAGAATCCGGCGGCGGCCATCCTCGCGGCTGCCAACCAATTGGCGTTCGACCAGGAGCAGATCTAAGCGCTGCCTCTTTCCCATCCCTCCCTACTTTTCTTTTTGCCGCGCCGGACCATTTGCAGAGCCGCCTGAGCGATCGCGTCTTTATCAAAGCCGCAAATCTTCCGCAGCTCGTCCTGCGTGCCATGGGGAATAAATCGGTCCGGCACGCCGAGCCTTTTGACTTCAACACCGGTAATTCCAGAGTCGGCAAGAAACTCCAACACGGCGCTGCCAAATCCGCCCGAGATCGCATGATCCTCGACCGTGATGACTTTCGGCACGCGGGTGAGCAAATCGCCGAAGAGCGCTTCATCCAACGGTTTGACGAAACGAGCATTGACCACCGCCGCGCTGATTCCCAACGGAGCAAGCTCCTGAGCCGCTTTCAACGACGGCAGAACCGTATTACCAATTGCCGCGATTACCACATCGCTGCCGTCGCGCAGCAGCTCCGCTTTACCGATGGGCAGACTTTTCATGTCGACATCGATTGGCACGCCCCACCCTTCCCCGCGCGGATAGCGTAACGAAATTGGCCCGCTATAGTCCACCGCGGTCTTGAGCATATGCTGCAACTCATTTTCATCTTTCGGTGCCATGATGACCAAATTGGGAATCGACCGCATGTAGGCGAAGTCGAAAACACCGTGATGGGTCGGTCCGTCGGCACCCACCAAACCGCCGCGATCAAGCGCGAACACCACGTGCAGATTCTGCAAACAGACATCGTGGAGAATCTCGTCATAACCACGCTGGAGAAAAGTCGAGTAGATCGCGACAACTGGAATATAACCTTCGGTCGCCATGCCGCCGGCGAAGGTCACCGCATGTTGCTCGGCGATACCGACATCATAGGTTCGTTTGGGCAGTTCACGCTGGAGTTTATCGATGCCCGTGCCGCTGCCCATCGCCGCGGTAATACCGACGATTTTAGCGTTCTCCTTCGCTAGG
>WNFL01446498.1_pt1 | contig 10487 bp, 8 predicted proteins | sample 5400361 | NCBI WGS metagenome assembly WNFL01 (sample SAMN13153351, study PRJNA577476) | soil metagenome | isolation source: 40 cm soil on Douglas fir-dominated hillslope | place: USA:California | collected 2013-09-17
CGAATCCAGGAATAGACAATGATCTCTTCAGTTATGCAACGAATCACCGATGACAAGGTGAAATTCATCGATCTCCGCTTCACCGACACACGCGGCAAGGAGCAACACGTTTCGGTGCCGGTGTCGGCATTTGGCGAAGACAAGTTCAAGAGCGGCCATGCGTTTGACGGTTCCTCGATTGCCGGCTGGAAGGGCATCGAAGCTTCGGACATGCTGCTCGTGCCGGATGCAGACACGGCCTTCATCGACCCGTTCTACGAAGAGTCGACCCTTGTCATGACCTGTGACGTCGTCGAACCGGCGGACGGCAAGGGTTACGAACGCGACCCGCGCTCGCTCGCGAAGCGCGCCGAAGCGTACATGAAGAGCACGGGCCTGGGCGACACGGCTTTCTTCGGTCCGGAACCGGAATTCTTCATTTTCGACTCGGTCCAGTGGAACACGGACATGTCGGGCTGCTTCGTGAAGATCGGCTCGGAAGAAGCACCGTGGTCGTCGGGCAAGGAATTCGAAGGCGGCAACACGGGTCACCGTCCGGGCACCAAGGGCGGCTACTTCCCGGTCGCGCCGGTCGATTCGTTCCAGGACATCCGCTCGGAAATGTGTCTGCTGCTCGAGCAGATCGGCATTCCGGTCGAAGTGCACCACCACGAAGTGGGCGGCATGGGCCAGAACGAAATCGGCACGAAGTTCTCGACGCTCGTGCAGCGCGCCGACTGGACGCAGCAGCTGAAGTACATCGTCCACAACGTCGCGCACACGTACGGCAAGACGGCGACGTTCATGCCGAAGCCGGTGGTCGGCGACAACGGTTCGGGCATGCACGTGCACCAGTCGGTCTGGAAGGACGGCCAGAACCTGTTCGCAGGCAACGGCTACGCCGGCCTGTCGGAATTCGCGCTGTTCTACATCGGCGGCATCATCAAGCACGCCCGTGCGCTGAACGCGATCACGAACCCGACGACGAACTCGTACAAGCGTCTCGTGCCGCACTTCGAAGCCCCGGTGAAGCTGGCCTACTCGGCGCGCAACCGTTCGGCCTCGATCCGTATTCCGCACGTGTCGAACCCGAAGGGCCGCCGTATCGAAACGCGTTTCCCGGATCCGATGGCCAATCCGTACCTGTGCTTCTCGGCGCTGCTGATGGCGGGTCTGGACGGTGTGCAGAACAAGATCCATCCGGGCGAAGCGGCTGACAAGAACCTGTACGACCTGCCGCCGGAAGAGGATGCGAAGATCCCGACCGTGTGTGCCGGCCTCGATCAGGCGCTTGACGCACTGGACAAGGATCGCGAGTTCCTGACGCGCGGTGGCGTGTTCACGGATGCGATGCTGGATGCGTACCTGGAACTGAAGGAAGGCGAGCTGCAACGCGTCCGGATGACCACGCACCCGATCGAATTCGAAATGTATTACTCGCTGTAAGTGGCGATGGCGCTTCGCCTGCTAAAGCGAAGCGCACGCCCGACGTTCGCGATCGGTCACGAAGGGACGGCGGCGCCGTCCCTTTTTCGTTGAACGGTCCGTTGGACGGGCGATGTCCACGAGCTTCGCCGCGTTCGCCTTATCAACGTTCCATATCGGCCAGATTGATACACGATGGATCTGAAGAATCTGATCAAGGCAAGGAAAGGGCACGCCGAACCGCTGTCGAGCAATGCACAGCTCGTCGACTCCGGCCTGCTGCCGGGATTCGAGGCATTGCCGACAGTCGTGCTCGTGCTGGAAAAACGCACATTGCGTGTGGCGTTTGCGAATCCGTCGGCGGAATCGATGCTCGATCTGTCGCGCCGGCAACTGATGCAGATGGCGTGGCACGACATCTTCTCCAATGCGGACGAACTCTCCGTCACGATCGCCGCGATCGCAGAACACCGTTTTCATGCAACCCATCTCGACGCGGTGCTCGAACGGCCAGGACACGAATCGCTGCATGTGCATGCGATCGTCGGCTTTCTCGAGAGCGCGTCGGATTACGTATTGCTCGAACTCTTCGAGAACGAGCGCCATATGCGCACCGATCGTGAGGAGCGCATCCACGATCTGACCACGGTCAACAAGCAGTTGATCCGCAATCTCGCGCACGAAATCAAGAATCCGCTCGGCGGTATTCGCGGCGCGGCGCAGCTGCTCGAATTCGAACTCAGTGCACGTGAGCGCGACGAATTGCGTGAATACACGCAGGTCGTGATCAAGGAGTCGGACCGGCTGCAGACGCTTGTCGACCGCCTGCTGGAACCGCATCGTCATCCGCATATTGTCGGTGACGTGAACATTCACGAAGTATGCGAGCGCGTGCGCGCGGTGATCCTCGCGGAGTTTCCGCGCGGCCTCACTATCGAGCGCGACTACGACGTTAGCGTGCCCGATCTGCGCGGCGACAAGGAGCAGTTGATCCAGGCGCTGCTCAACATCGTGCGCAATGCGGCCGAAGCATTACGCGAACGTATTTCACAGGGCGACGCGCGCATCGAGTTGCGCACGCGCGTCGCACGCAAGATCACGATTGCGAAACGCCTTTGTAAGCTGGCACTGGACTTGCATATCACGGACAACGGCCCCGGCATTCCCGCGGACATCCGGGACCGCATCTTCTATCCGCTCGTTTCGGGGCGCGAGGATGGAAGCGGTCTTGGCCTGACGCTCGCGCAGACTTTCGTGCAACAACACGACGGTTTGATCGAAGTGGAAAGCCGGCCGGGTCACACCGAGTTTCAGATCCTGTTGCCGCTCGAGTAACCGCTCAGGCACGCAGCTCAGGTAATCAAGCCGACACGCACCTCAAGACTTCTGAACGACCATATGAAGCCGATCTGGATAGTAGACGACGATCAATCGATCCGCTGGGTGCTCGAGAAAGCCCTCGCACGCGAGAACTTCGCGACACGCAGTTTCGCGAATGTGCGCGAGGCGGCGGGCGCGCTGGATCATGACAGCCCGCAGGTGCTGGTGTCCGACATCCGGATGCCGGGCGGCTCCGGCCTCGAACTGCTGCAGACCGTGCGCGAGCGCGTTCCCGGCTTGCCCGTCATCATCATGACGGCGTTTTCCGATCTCGATAGCGCGGTCGCCGCGTTTCAGGGCGGCGCGTTCGAGTATCTCGCGAAGCCGTTCGACGTCGACAAGGCGGTCGAGCTGATCCGTCGTGCCGTCGACGAAAGCGTGCGTGGCGAACACACGTGGGACGAGCGCGTGGCCGAAGCGCCGGAGATGCTCGGCCAGGCGCCCGCGATGCAGGATATGTTCCGCGCGATCGGCCGTCTGTCGCATTCCGCGGCAACCGTGCTCATCACCGGCGAATCAGGCACCGGCAAGGAGCTGGTTGCACGCGCGCTGCACCGTCATAGCCCACGCTCGAACGGGCCGTTCATCGCGCTGAACACGCCNNCGAAGGATCTGCTTGAATCCGAACTGTTCGGCCACGAGCGCGGCGCGTTCACCGGCGCGCAGGCGATGCGGCAGGGCCGCTTCGAACAGGCGGAGAACGGCACGCTGTTTCTCGATGAAATCGGCGACATGCCGTTCGACCTGCAGACGCGTCTGTTGCGTGTGCTGTCGGATGGGCAGTTCTATCGTGTCGGCGGCCACAATCCGTTGCGCGCGAACGTGCGCGTGATCGCGGCGACGCACCAGAATCTCGAATCGCGTGTGCGTCAGGGGCTGTTCCGCGAGGACCTGTATCACCGGCTCAACGTGATCCGGCTGCGTCTGCCGGCACTGCGCGAACGCAGCGAGGATATTCCGCTGCTCACCCGTCACTTCCTGCAGAAAAGCGCACGCGATCTGGGCGTCGAACCGAAGCGCGTGTCCGACGAGGCGCTCGCGTATCTCGCTTCGCTGCAGTTTCCGGGCAACGTCCGCCAGCTCGAGAATCTCGCGAACTGGCTGACCGTGATGGCGCCGGCGCAGACGATCGAGATCAAGGACTTGCCGCCGGATCTGGCGCCGCCGATGCGGCAGGCGGCACGGCGCTGGGCGGCGGGACAAACGGCGCGGCCGCTTCGTCACCGTCCATCGCACCGGGTGCGATGCCCACGAGCGCGCCTGTGAGCGTCTGGGAGAGCGGGCTGCGCACGGAGGTCGCGCGGATGCTGCGCGAGAATTCGGCCGATGTGATGGACGAACTGTCGCGCCGTTTCGAAGCCGCCGTGATTCGCGAGGCGCTCGATTTCACGCGCGGCCGCAAGGTCGAGGCGGCGGAGCGGCTCGGTATCGGACGCAACACGATCACGCGCAAGATTCAGGAGTTGAACCTGGAATAACAGGCTTTTGCACGAAGTCACGAAATGAAAAACCGTCCGGGCGCTGACTTGCGTCCGGACGGTTTTTGTTTCCGGCCAGCGAGCCCAAACCGTGACTTCGCGCACACCTTGCAGCGTGCAAACCAGCGGTCATTCCGATCGCATAACGCCGGCAAGGCATAATCGACGCTGTTCCTTCTCAGACAGCTCACCATGCCCGCTGCACGCCCCTGGCCCCGCACGCCCGATCCATTCCTGCATCTCGAAGATCTACACGCGCCTGCATCGATGGCGTGGGTCGAATCGCAAAACGCGCGCACGCAGAGCGCATGGCGCACCGGTGAGCGCTTCGAAGCGCTCACGCGGCGTCTCGCCAGTGCTTATCTGCCACGTGAACGGCCAGTGATTCCGAGCCGCTGGAAAGACTGGGCGTACGACTTCTGGCAGGACGACCGCAATCCGAAAGGCCTCTGGCGAAGGACGTCGTGGGCAAGCTGGCGCAGCGGCGCGCCGCAGTGGCAGAACCTGCTCGATGTCGACGCCCTCGGCGAAGCCGAAGCGACGCCGTGGGTCTGCGCCGATATCGACATCCTCTATCCCGACGGCGATCGCGCGCTGATCGCGCTGTCGCCGGGCGGCTCGGACGCGACGATCGTGCGCGAGTTCGACATCGACAACCGGCGCTTCATCGACGACGGCTTCGCGATTTCGACGGCCGGCAAACACACGGTGTCGTGGATGGATCGCGACACCGTGTACGTCGGCTGGGACAACGGCGAAGCGACGCTGACGCGCTCAAGTTATCCGCGCGAAGTGCGGCGCTGGACGCGCGGCACGGCGCTCGTCGATGCGCCCGTGGTGTTCGCCGGCGAGTTCGACGACATCGGCGTCGAAGCGCATTACGATCCGGTCGAGCGGCGTCACACGGCGGTGCGCGACGTCGATTTCTTCGATTCGCACACGTACTGGCCTGACGACGAAGGCGTGTGGCAGCGCTATGACGTGCCGTCGCACGTGGCGGTCGGCGGCTGGCATGGCTGGCTGCTGCTCGAGCCGCGCCTCGACTGGGATTACGACGACGCGCACTATGCCGGCGGCGCGCTGCTCGCGATCCGCGAGGACGCGTTTCTGGCCGGCAGCCGTCGCTTCGTGCCGCTCTTCACGCCGACGCCGCTCACGTCCGCATGCGACTGGACGCACACACGCAACACGCTGATCGTGTCGTATCTCGACGACGTTCAAAGCAGAACGCTGCTCTGGCAGCCGCATCGATCGGCCGATGGCGAATGGCGCTGGGAGTCGCGCGTGTTTCCGTCACGTGAGGGCGCGCAGTCAGCGCAGGTGGACGTGTCGCCGATCGAATCGACGCTGAACGACGAGGTCTATGTCGACGTCGACGATTATCTGCAGCCGCCCGAGTACTGTCTCGCTGATCTCGCAAAAGACGACCTGTCCGCGTGGGAGCTAATCGACCGCTGGCCGACGCAGTTCGATGCCGCGCCGCTAACGGTCAGGCGCGGTCACGCACAATCGAAGGACGGTACGCGGGTGCCGTACACGCTCGTCGGTCCGCGCGATGTGCTCAATGCACAGACGCTCACAGCGAGCCCGTGTCTGCTGACCGGCTACGGCGGCTTTGCCGTGCCGTTGACGCCGGATTACCTGGTCGGCCCCGGTATTGGCTGGCTGGAGAAGGGCGGCGTCTACGTGGTCGCGCATATTCGCGGCGGAGGCGAGTACGGAACCGGATGGCATCTGGCGGCGCAGCGCGAGCATCGTCAGCGCGCATTCGACGATTTCATCACGGTCGCCGAAGCGCTGATCGCCGACGGCGTGACGACCGCGGCGCAACTCGGCATTCAGGGCGGCAGCAACGGCGGCCTGCTGGTCGCCGCGTGCATGACGCAGCGTCCGGATCTGTTCGGCGCCGTGGTGAGCGAAGTGCCGCTGCTCGACATGCAGCGCTATCACCTGCTGCACGCAGGCGCGTCGTGGATGGACGAATACGGCGACCCCGACGATCCGGACGAAGCCCGCGCGCTCGCCGCATACTCGCCGTACCATCGCGTGACGGCCGATTCGAAATATCCGCCGGTGCTCTTCACGACGTCGACGAGCGATGACCGTGTTCACCCCGCGCACGCGCGCAAGATGGTGGCGCGCATGCAGGCATTCGGACACGAAAACGTGTGGTACTGGGAAAACACCGACGGCGGCCACGGCGCGGGCTCCGATGCGCTGGAGCGCGCCGCGTACGATGCGATGACGTATGGTTTTCTGTGGACGTGTCTGGGGAAGGGTAGTGCTGCAGGTTGACGGTCCCGCTCGCGGGCGGTACTGAAGAAATCAGCCGTCCGCGAAAGAGGTGCTTCAACCGACCTGCGCGACAACCGGCGCGTGATCCGACGGCTGGTCCCACTTGCGCGGCACCCGGTCGACGTCGCAGGACGTGCAGCTTTCAGCGAGTGCCTTCGACAGCAGCACGTGATCGATGCGCAGCCCCGCATTGCGGCGGAACGCGAGCATCCGGTAATCCCACCACGTGAAGGTCTTTTCCGGCTGCTCGAAGAGCCGGAACGCATCGGTCAGGCCGAGTTCGACGAGCCGCACGAAGTGCGCGCGTTCTTCGGGCGACACGAGGTTCTGTCCTTCCCACGCCTTCGGGTCGTGCACGTCGCGGTCTTCCGGCGCGATGTTGTAATCGCCGAGCAGCGCGAGCTTCGGATACTGCGCGAGTTCGGCCGTGATCCAGTCGTGCAGTGCATCAAGCCAGCGCAGCTTGTACGCGAACTTGTCGGTGCCGGGCGCCTGGCCGTTCGGGAAATACGCGGAAATCACGCGCACGCCTTCGATCGTCGCGGCCACCACGCGCTGCTGCGGATCGTCGAAGCCTGGAATGTTGCGCACGATCGATGTTTCGTCGACGTTCAGGCCGTCGCGCACCAGGATGCCGACGCCGTTGTACGTTTTCTGACCGGCGAACCAGCTGCGATAGCCCTTGGCCTCGAGCTCGGCGCGCGGGAATTTTTCGTCGGGCAGCTTCAGTTCCTGCAGACAAAGAACATCGGTCTGGCTCAACTCGAGCCAGTCGATTACGTGCTGCTGGCGAACCTTCAGCGAATTTACATTCCAGGTGGCGATTTTCATGCTGTACCGGAGAGGGCGGCTTCGATGGATGGGAAGTTTACCTGAAGGGCGTCGACGGCTGTCCGTGATTTGTCGGTGCGGTCGCTGGCCGGGCGATTCCGTGTATTCAGAGGGTGCATCAACGGGGGAAAATAATTCCGGAGACGCACGGCCGCGCAGCGTATAGTGAAGCGACATGCACATTTCACAGGGGCGCATCATGGCCGAATTTTACCCGGTCCTGTACAAGGATTTTGAAGTACATCCCCTCGTTTTCTCGAGGGAGTTCAACAAGTTCGACGGTCACAAGAAACACGCGGAGGGCTACGACGTCGCGGTGCGCGTGTGCCGTCCGGGCGCGATCAGCGGCTCGAAGGCGAGCCGCGTGTTTCGCCTCGCGCGCCAGCTGACGTTTGCCGATTTTGGCGTCGCGAAACGTAGCGCGAGCCAGTACGGCGCGGACATCATCGACGGCAAGATCGAAGGCGCATCGGTCGCGGATCTTTGAGCGCGCGAAAAAATCTGCATGAATGTTTGACGGGCTGTGGGGACGTCAGTACAATTCGCTTCCTCTGACGCGGGGTGGAGCAGTCTGGCAGCTCGTCGGGCTCATAACCCGAAGGTCGCAGGTTCAAATCCTGCCCCCGCAACCAGCGATACTTTTGCAATTGCTTAAGTCATCGCCGACGATCAACCCGCCTCGGCGGGTTTTTTGTTTTCTGCGCGCTCTGCGCTGTGTTGCGCATTCCTCCACCTGTACCTGATCAAGCACCCCAACGCTTTCTGACGCCGATAGAATCGAAGGCACACAAAGAAGCCAGGAGCCGCTCATGGACCTGATCATTCGCCGCGCCGTCCTGCCGGAGCATGCGCCGGATCGCAATGAACCCGTCGACATCGGCATCGAGGCCGGCCGCATCGTTGCCGTCGAGCGCGGGCTTGCCGCCAGCGCCGCGCAGGAAATCGACGCGGCCGGTTTGCTCGTCACGCCGCCGTTCGTCGACCCGCATTTCCATATGGACGCGACGCTGTCGTACGGTTTGCCACGCGTGAACGCGTCGGGCACGTTGCTCGAAGGCATCGCGCTGTGGGGCGAACTCAAGCCGCAGCTGACACAGGAAGCGTTGATCGAGCGCGCGCTCCAGTACTGTGACTGGGCCGTCGCGCGCGGGCTGCTGGCGATCCGCACGCACGTCGATGTGTGCGACCCGCGTCTGCTGGCGGTCGAAGCACTGCTCGAAGTGAAGCGCCGCGTCGCGCCGTACATCGATCTGCAACTGGTCGCGTTTCCGCAGGACGGCGTGCTGCGCAGTCCGGGCGCCTTCGACAATCTCAAGCGTGCGATCGCGCTGGGCGTCGACGTGGTCGGCGGCATTCCGCATTTCGAGCGGACGATGGCCGATGGCGCCGAATCCGTGCGCCTGCTGTGCGAATACGCGGCGGAGCAGGGGCTGCGCGTCGACATGCATTGCGATGAGTCCGACGATCCGATGTCGCGTCACATCGAAACGCTGGCGGCGCAGACGCACCGGCTGGGTCTGCATGGACGCGTCACCGGTTCACATCTGACGTCGATGCATTCGATGGACAACTACTACGTGAGCAAGTTGCTGCCGCTGATGCGCGAAGCGGGCGTCGCGGCGATCGCAAATCCGCTGATCAACATCACGTTGCAGGGGCGCAGCGATACCTATCCGAAACGTCGCGGCATGACGCGCGTGCCGGAGATGCTCGCGGCGGGCATCAACGTCGCGTTCGGCCATGACTGCGTGATGGACCCGTGGTACAGCCTCGGCTCCGGCGACATGCTCGACGTCGCGCACATGGGCCTGCACGTCGCGCAGATGACGAGCCAGGCCGGCATGCGCGCCTGCTTCGACGCGGTCACGGTCAACGCGGCGCGCATTCTCGGCCTCGAAGGCTATGGCATCGCGCCGGGCTGCGACGCGAATCTCGTATTGCTCGACGCACGCGATCCGGTCGAAGCGATCCGTCTGCGCGCGACGCGGCTCGCCGTGATCCGGCGCGGCAAGGTCGTGAGCCGTTCGCCTGCGCCGCACGCGACGCTGTCGCTCGACGGGCGTCCGGCGCAGATCGGCTTCAAGCTGCATCGCTGAGCAGAGCGGGCAACGCATCCGATCAACGTAAAAAAAGCCGGCGATGGTCTGCGCCATCGCCGGCTTCTGTTGCGCCGCCGCGTTACGTTATAAAAACGGCGTCATGGCGAACGCACGTGTTAGTGCGTCGCGCCCGGCGCCATGCCGTTATGACGCAGCAACGCGTCGATCGTCGGCTCGCGGCCGCGGAACGCCTTGAACGATTCCATCGCGGGGCGGCTGCCGCCCACTTCGAGAATCTCCTTGCGATAACGCGTGCCGGTCGCGACATCGAGCACGCTGCCGTTCGCCGCCTGCGCGGCTTCCTCGAACGCGGCGTACGCGTCGGCGGACAGCACTTCCGCCCACTTGTAGCTGTAGTAGCCGGCCGCATAGCCGCCCGCGAAAATGTGACTGAACGTATTCGGCCAGCGCGAGAACGACGCCTGCGGCACGACATGGAAACGCTCGTTGATCTCACGCGCGATATCGATCGCGGTTTTCTGACCGGCTGCATCGAAGTCGACGTGCAGCGTCATGTCGAACATCGAGAACACGATCTGACGCAGTGTGCCGAGGCCGCTCTGGAAGTTCTTCGCGGCGAGCATCTTGTCGTACAGCGGGCGCGGCAGCGGCGCGGCCGTATCGACGTGCGACGTCATGTCGGAGAGCACGTCCCATTCCCAGCAGAAGTTCTCCATGAACTGCGACGGCAGTTCGACCGCATCCCATTCGACGCCGTTGATGCCCGACACGCCGAGTTCGTCGACGCGCGTCAGCATGTGATGCAGCCCGTGACCGGTTTCGTGGAACAGCGTGATCACTTCATCGTGTGTGAAGCACGCGGGCTTGCCGCCAACCGGCGCCGAGAAGTTGCACGTGAGATACGCAACCGGCGTCTGCACGCCGCCTTCGGCACGCCGGCGACGCGTGCGCGCGTCGTCCATCCATGCGCCGCCGCGTTTGCCTTCGCGCGCGTACAGGTCGAGATAGAACTGCGCGACGAGCCCGCCGTCCTGGTTCT
>WNFL01051456.1_pt1 | contig 10483 bp, 11 predicted proteins | sample 5400361 | NCBI WGS metagenome assembly WNFL01 (sample SAMN13153351, study PRJNA577476) | soil metagenome | isolation source: 40 cm soil on Douglas fir-dominated hillslope | place: USA:California | collected 2013-09-17
ATCCCAGCTTGTCGGGCCGCGGCGAATCCCTCAAGAAATCCTCGCCCCGCAGGCTCACTCAACGGCGTAACGTTGAATGAAGCTCACCGCGGCGGCGGACCAGCCAACGGCGAAGGATGCGGCCCCCTCCCTACCCTCCCCCGCCGGGCGGGGGAGGGTAGGAAGAGGCATTGCGGCGCAGGGCCGGATCGACAATGGTCCTCCGGTCGCCGTCATCGACATCGGTTCCAATTCGGTTCGTCTCGTCGTCTATGAGGGGCTGACCCGCAGTCTGACGCCGATTTTCAACGAAAAAATTCTGGCCGGGCTCGGCCGCGAGGTGGTGACCACGGGCCTGCTCGCCGCCGATGCGGTCGACAAGGCGCTGGCGGCGCTGACGCGGTTTCGCGCGTTATGCGACGCCATGAGCGTCGGCAAAGTGTGGGCAATCGCCACCGCGGCATGCCGGGACGCCCGCAACGGCCCCGCCTTTATCGTTCAGGCTGCAAAAGCGTGCGGCGCGCCGATTGATGTTCTGTCGGGCAAACGTGAAGCGGAACTGTCGGCGCTCGGAATCATTTCGGGGTTCCACAAGCCGGACGGCATTGTCGGCGATCTCGGCGGCGGCTCGCTGGAGCTGACCGATGTGCGCGGTCACCGGGCCAAATCCGGCGTCACGCTTCCGCTCGGCGGCCTCGCGCTGCAGGACGTCTCGGCGAAATCGCTCGCCAAGGCGGAAAAGATCGTCCGCGACAAACTCGGCCACGTTGCGCTTTTGAAGGGCGGCCGCGGCCGCGACTTCTATGCGGTCGGGGGCACCTGGCGCTCGCTGACGCGGCTGCACATCTCCCAAACCGGCTATCCGCTTCACGTGATGCACGGCTATGTGATTCCGGCATCCGAAGCGGTGGAATTCTCGCGCCTAGTGCGCCGGGTCGACCCGGAAACGCTGTCCAAGATCGAAACCGTGAACGCGGCGCGCCGTCCGCTGCTCGCCTATGCGGCCTTGGTGATGGAGCACGTGGTGCGCATCGCGCGCCCGCAGCGCATCGTGGTATCGGCGCTCGGCGTGCGCGAGGGGCTGCTGTTCGATAAGCTCGGCGATGCGGAGAAGAAGCGTGACCCGCTGTTGGCGGCGGCGCAGGAACTCAACGTGCTGCGCTCGCGTTCGCCCCGCCATGGCGAGGAGCTCGCCGATTGGACCGACAAATTCATGGCGTCCTCCGGCCTCGAGGAGACCAGCGAAGAGAAGCGCCTGCGGCGCGCCGCCTGCCTCCTTGCCGACATCGGTTGGCGGGCGCATCCGGATTACCGCGGCGAGCAATCGCTCAACATCATCTCGCACGCGGCCTTCGTCGGCGTCGATCATCCGGGCCGCGCGTTCCTCGCGCTCACCGTGTTTTTCCGCCACGTCGGCTTGGCCGCCTTTGCGGACGATGAATTGTCGCCGCATGTGCGCGAACTCGCGAACTCGCGCATGATCGACCACGCCCGCGTCCTCGGCGCCACCATGCGGGTCGCCTATCTGGTGTCGGGCGCCATGCCGGGGGTGCTGCCCAATACGCCGCTCGTCGTGGAGCGCGGCAAGCTGAAACTCAAGCTCTCTGGCAAGTACCGCGACCTCGCCGGCGAGCGAGTGTTCGCGCGGCTGAAACAGCTGGCGCGGCTGATCGGCCGCGAGCCCGTGATGGTGGCGGAGTGATGAGGTCCCGAGCCGATATTGCGCTCGCAGGTCCGCTCAATGCCCCTGCGCCATCAGGTCGATCACGTGGAAAAGGAGACTCATCAAACAGGAACTTGCGCGCACTTTATGGGTTACTGGTTTAGTCCTTGTTTCTGGGTCTCCGCAGGGCGAGCCGCAGCGGGTCCCGGGTAACCTAATTGTTCCTACGATGATAATCGCCTGTACATCGCGCTGCGATCGAAATCTTTCTTCAGAGAGCGGACCATGACTGTTGTTGACACCAGCGACAATACATCCGGCCACCTACGGGTCTTGATGAATAAAGGCGTAACGGGGGTTGGCCGCTATTACTCGTCGCGCGCATGGAAGCGGCTCACGAAGCCGGAGGCGACGGCCTTGAGCGATGCCGGCATCCAGATCTTCGCGGTGTTCGAGGACAAAGGAGATCCTGAGCTTTCCGTCAGTAAGGGCATCCACGACGCCCAAATCGCCCTGCAGCAAGCGACCAGCATTGGGCAACCTCAGGGAAGCGCGATTTACTTCGCCATGGAGCACCTGCCCAATGGCTACAATGATTCGCACCTTCCGGGCATCAGAAACTATTATCAAGGTTTGAAGGAAGTGCTCGACGGCAAGTACAATCTCGGCGTCTACAGTGACGGCATCGTCTGCGATGCGCTGCTCAGCGGCGGCTTATGCGAGTATGCTTGGCTGAGTGCGTCGACCGCCTTCCCCGGATCCAAAGATTTTGATCGCAGCGGGCGGTGGGCACTTGCGCAGCGGAAGGTCGACCTCGACTGGTCCGGTCTGAGCATCGATACAAATGACGCCAAGGACGACTTCGGCGCCTTCCGGCTTGGTGTTGCGGCGCCTGTCGCGATCGCCAGGCCTTCCCTGAAGCCCGCAGCGGTCGCGGCGGCACGGGCGTTTGCGCCCAGAACAGCCACCCCGGCCATTTCGGCGACAGGTTGGACGCTGCTGGTTCGACGGCTGCGCACCGAGAAGCGAGCATCAAAGCCCAATGCCCGCACCGTCGGGATGTATCAGGTCTATGTCGATGGTCAGCCCGTGGCGGGTCTGGCCGGTATGACTGTCGAGCGAGAAGGACCCGGTGACAACGGCCCGGTCGGGAAAGCCGGCCACCGCTGCATCGAGTCCGGCACCTACCCGTTGCGCGGCCATGACACAGAGAACTACGCCACCGTTGGCTTCGCGACCGACGGCGATCATCCGCGTCCCGCAATCGAGGTTGGCGATACGGCCGGCCGCACCGCCATTCTCATCCATCCGGCGTCCGGTTACGGCAGCACCATCGGATGTATCAACCTCGCTGGACGCCTTGATGACGCGGACTCCGACTTTTCGCTGACGGACAGCACGGCGCGGGTCGTTGCCCTCGTCAACGACTTGCAGCGAGACGCCGGCGGCGCGCTGCCTCGCGAGGGTGCCATCGCGAATTGCCATCTTGTTGTGGTCGACCCCCCTATCGACCAAATCGGCAGCCAGCCGCTGCGTCTCGGCTCGCATGGTCCGCTGGTCAGGGACTGGCACGCCTTCCTGACGGCCCAGGGGTTCAGCATTGGTTCAGCCGATGCCGACGGCAGCTTCGGCACCCACACCCACAAGGCGACGGTTGCGTTCCAGAGTGCCCACGGCCTCCGCGCTGACGGCGCCGTCGGTCCGCGCACGATCGCAGTCGCAAGGCGGCTCGGTTTCGGTGCCCCGTCAGCACCGGTCCCAGCCGCGCCGAGCGCTGGCAGGTTTGATGCGGTCGCGGCTAAGACGAGCCGGATGATAACTCCAACAGCGACGTCCGCAGCGGTCATCGCGGCCGGGCCGAGCCGCGCTGTGGCGCGCCGCGTGAGATCGGCGACAACGAGATCGCAGCCACGATCCGCAGGGCGCTCCAAACACCCTCGAAAGGTGCGACGCACTAGAGCCTGAGGATCATGGCTAAGGAGATTGGCCACGCCCTCAACCGTGCATCGCATCTGGCGCGCCTTCGGACTGCAGCCGCACGGCGTGGAGAGGTTCAAACTCTCGTCCGATCCGTCGTTCGTGGAGAAGGTATGTGACATCGTCGGGCTCTACTTGTCGCCGCCCGAGCGCACCGTCGTGCTCCTGCCCTGTGATGGGAGCCCGGCGCCGATGACATGACCGCTCGGCTCTCCCCACCACATCTATTCGGCCCTTGTCATAACTCATTGCGCTTGCAGCGCCGGCATGATGCACCAATTTATGCCGCGCGGTTGCTCTCCTCCCGCCTTGCTCCAGTCACACGATGGTGGCCTCTTGCGCCAACCCAATCGGAGGAGGGGAGATACCGATGAGCTCCACGCGATCCGAGTTCCCCGCGGACCTGTTAGCCGGCGAGCCATCGGTCGCGCGACCGCGGCCCCGCAAAAGACCCTTGCGCTTCCTGATCGCGGTCGGCATCGGGGTTGCCGCCACGCTGGCGTGGCAGTCCTATGGCGATGTGGCCAGAGAAATTATCGCAAGCTCCTACCCGCAGCTTGGCTGGCTGGCGCCGCAGGCTGCCGCTGCCCAAGCCGCTCCCACGACGATCGCGGCAGCCACCGCTTCTCTCGATCAGCAAGAGCTCAAAGCGGTGTCGCTTGGCCTCGCGGCGGTGAGGCAAAGGGTCGACCAGCTCGCGGCCCAGGTCGCCGCCGGCCAGGAGCAGATGACGCGCGACTTCACCACCAAGCTGCATGCGGTCGAGCAGGACATCCTTGACAAGATCTCCGGGCCGGCGCCGCAGCCAGCCGCTGCTCCGGCCCGCAAGCCCGTGCCGTCGCCCTCGCAGGCGGCGCCGTTGCGCTGATCTTCGGAACGGGCGGCCGCGCCATGGCCTTGCTGGCCCGCCAAAGGTCGCGCTGAAGACCCTCAGCAGGGCATCGCGAGCAACAGGCCGGACGATGCGCGCAATGGTCGCGCATGCGTCAGCGGGGCATCAACCCAAATTGTTGCCGGCAAATCGCTCGCCTAGTAAGCTAAAAATTTGCGGTCCTAACCAATAGGCGCACGCATGATATATGACAAATTATGGGAAATTGCGGAGCGCGCCGACTGGCGCCTCATGATCGCCGAATACAATGCGTTGGCGATCGGCGCATTTGTGGTCGCAGCAGTGCTGATATGGAGCAGAATTCGATTGTGGAGGCGAATCCGCAGGATTGAGAACCAACTTAAGAAAATGGAAAAGAAAGTCAGTATATTGGAAGTGCAAGAGTCGGGCCGCTTGATGCGCTTGATGAAGGAGCTGAACGCAAAATCCAGAGTGAGGGTTGATCCTCGCGATGCGGCGGCGGAAATGAGCGGTGGCGATGTTGTCGGGCTGATGACGTCGCCTCCCACCTCGCCTGCGCAGGGCGATAGCGCAAAATCAGCAAAACTGCCCGGCTAGTAAGAGGCCGTTAACGTCGAAACCAGTTTTGCATTCGGCCTGACCGCAATCCGCTCAAGAAAACGCGTACTGCACGCGGGCTTGCGCTCAGTGTCTCGCCAATTTATGCCCCGCGGCCGCTCTCCTCACGCCTTGCTCCAGTCACATGAAGATGGCCTGTTGCGTCTGTCCGGCCCGGGGAGGGGGAGATGGCGACGAGTTCCAGGCTGAGGGTCGCACTGTCGGAGTTCTCCGAGGGCCGCTGGGCTGCCGAGCCCCCGATCGACCCGCCTCTGCACCCGACCGAACTGGACCTGATCCAGAACATGCGGTCCTCGCGCGTCAAGCGTGCCTTGCTCGTCCTCGCCGGCTTTCTGATCACGTTCTGCATCGGTATTGCGGCCACCCTCGCTTGGCAGTCCCACGGCGATACGGTCAGAGGAATGGTCGCGAATTTGTCGCCACAGCTCGCCTGGCTGGCGCCGCAGGCCGCGCCTGTTGCGGAGGCTGCCCCCACCGCGTCCGCCGCGAGCGCTTCTCCCGATCAGCTCGCAGCCATATCGCGCAGTCTCGCTGTTGTGCGCCAAAGCGTCGACAAGCTCGCCGCTGACATCACCAAGCTGCAGGCGACCAAGCCGGACACGGTCAGCCCGGACATCCGGGTCAGCAGGACCTCCCCTCCTCCACCGCCGGCAGCCGGCGCCCCGGGGCGCAAGCCCGGCACGCCGCCGGCCCCGGCGCCGCAGGTCCGGTGACTTCCGGAGACGGAAGTGACCGCCCGGATCTGTTAAGGCATTGTCGTATATGAACGTCATGAAGGTCGTCCCCGCGCCTATGACCGGCGGGCGAACAAGCTGTTCTCGCCAGCAGAGCGGGCAGCGGCGGAACTCGAAATCGCGCTGGCGCCGACCGCATGGCCCGTGATCTCCCGGCCGGGGCATTCCAGCTAAGCCGGATAGCGTCCTTTTGCTGGGGAGATCGTGGCCATGGCACGGCTTCTGTTGGCTTTCACCGTGACAATTTTGATGGCCGGGTGAGACCAAAGAGGCCAATGAGACGATTACGCCGGGCGGCACGGCGACCGACAGCGACCGCGGCACTTGCGGCCGCGCCTGGATCGCAGTTAACTTTAGAACGAAAAGGCCCCGACCAAGGCTTTTCACGACCAGTTCAATGAGGTTTTTGATCGGCAGCATCCGAGTGCAAGGCGTAGCGAGCCGAAATCATGCGAGTTGTCTTCATCGCCGCCATGCTGGCCGCGCTATCAGTGCCAGCCCGTAGCGAATGCCTTCGCAGCGCTGACGCTGTGTGGAATGCGCATCCCGGATCACACGCCACATGGCGGCTGCGGCTGCCGGGACATGAGGGAACGAAGTGCTGGTTTGCGAGAGGTTCAACGAACTCTCCGCGCGGGGCGGCGAGGGCCTCGGCGGCCGATCGACCTGACGAAAGGCCGGCCCGATCAAATTCTCAGGAGACCGTGCCTCCCAGCACGCGTGAGCCATCCTCGATCCTGATGTGGGGCACGCCGATGCGGATCGATCCGACGTGGGAAGAGATGTTCACGCGGCGGGAGCGTGGTTCCGCCGAGTGATCTCCAGCACGCCGCAGCCGTGACCGCCGGGCGACGCGGGAGGCCGCGCCGCAATCAGCGCAAGCCTCGCCAGCGGGATGAGGATCAACGGCGACGCAAGCCAGCAGCGCGGATCTGTTTGACGCCTTTTGAGCCGGCCGCCGATTCGATCCAACCGTCAGCGCGCGGTCGGTACCTGCGCCGACCGCGGAACGGGTTTGCGTGCCAAAGCAGGGGCCGGCCGCGGCGCGGGCTCTGAATTCTTGTGATGGGTCTGCTGCTCGATCGCCTGCAGCTTGGTGATCTCGCGCGTCAGCCGCTCCTGGCCAGCGGTGAGCTGGTCAACATTGCGCGCCATCCGTTCCTGGCCGGCCGTGAGTCTGTCGACATTGCGCGTTGTCTGCTCTTGAGTGACGGCGATGCGGTCGACGCTTTGCCGCATCGCATCGAGATCAACCGATACTGTATTGAGCCGTTGCTGATCGGGAGAAGACGCAGCTTGCGCCGCCAGCCCGATCGCGTCGGGAGCGCTATACGCAATTGGTGCGGTCCGCGGCGCCAAAAAGCCAAGCTGCGGATACGAGCTCGTGATGATGAGCCTCGCCACATCGCCGTAGGACTGCCAGGCCAAGGTGGCAGCCACACCGATGCAAAACGTGATCAGTAAGCCGTTGAGGCTGAGCATGGCGTTCGTCCTGCACCGCGGCTCCAACGCGATCATGGGTGATCCCGCTCGCGTCAAAGCAGCGCCGCCTCCGGCCGCATGGGCATATAAGCCGAGCGACACCTGAAGTTGAAACGTACAAACATCAATAATGTTCCGCGTGACGTTCATTACCAATCCCAGGGAGAAGGACTGCGAGTGATCGGCGCCCGCAACGCCCACATCCGCGCTTGACGTCGAAACGAGGAATTCGGAACGGGCTGATGGGACCGGCGTTGATTGTCGCGATGGGCGGCAACGCGAGGACTTCCCTATGGCGTCGTCCCCTCGAAAACGTCGTCTCAGCCTGAAAGCGCGCCAGGCGCTGGAGCTGCTCGCCGTCGACCAGCGCGGCCTGGCCGAGGCGCTGCTGCTCACCTACGGCTTCACCCGTGATCTGCTCGCCGGCCTCGTCTACACCGGGCTTGCAACAGCACAGCGGCAGACCGTCAAAGCTGGCGGCAAGACGATGAGGGTCGTTCGCATCAGGATCACTGAAGCCGGGCGGAGGGCGCTTGACGGCTAACGCGAGGTTCCGTCCCCAGAGTCCGGCAGGGTGATTCTTAGCCACCCCCAAACGGTCGGAATCACATGACGCAGAATCAGCTTAGCTGGTCGGGGCAGCAGGATTCGAACCTGCGACCTGGAGTACCCAAAACTCCCGCGCTACCAGACTGCGCTATACCCCGCCAGGGTCCATGGGCAAGAGACGCCCATGCAGGCGATGCCCTCGCATCGATACACGCTTCCACCGACACCGGCAATGTCTCGTAGCGCCGCCCCAAAAGGCGTCTCGCAGAACGCCTCCGATGCCGATTCGACGACCAGCGAATCAATGCGAGGCGACAAAATGCGTTCCGCCGTCCGGACGGACCTCCGGCGCCACCATGCCCTTGGCATAGCGGCGGCTCGCCCCGGCACCCGCTGCCCTGCAGGGACCATCATAAACGACTTCAATTGAGGCAATTTCTCAGGCCAAGCGATCGACGGGTTTCTGCCAACCCATTGATACGTAGCTCGGGTATTTCAACATCCGATGATGGCTCGCTGGCGGGTTGCAGCGCGCGGACAATTCCATGACCTCATATTGGTTTCGATTGGGGTAACACAGTATACCCAGGGAGGCTATATTATATACGTAGGGCGTCTATATTATATTATCTATAATATTGTTACAGATCGACAAGTGTTATCTCGGTTTATACTTGACACGTATCCGTTCAATGACGAGTATCGACAGCGCCGCAATAAACACAATCACAGTCGCGCATCGCGTTGCAAAACGTCTTCGACGCTGAGCAACGCTGTCATCGGTCAAGGGGGGGCGTATGTCGGTAGTTGGAAAGGGCCGCCGTTGTGGCCGCGTAGTTGCGTGTCGTTCTGGCTTATTTACAACATCGAATTCCGTGGCACTTGTTCTGCTCACGGCCAGTCCCGCGGCGGCTCAATCGGCCGCAGAAGGCAATCGGAATCCCACCGCATTCAATACGCGCGGCTTCACCGGCAACGGCACCGTCATGACGCTCTATGACGGAACCGGCTCTACGTCGGCGCCGGCACCCTCACGTTCCCCCTCGACAGCTGGTCGGCCGACAGAATCGAAGTGCTGCGCGGCCCCGCTTCGGTCATGTATGGCGAAGGCGCGATCGGCGGCGCAATCAATATCATTCCGAAAGGGCCTCTCCCTTTCGCTCGCAACGAAGCCGAGGTGTCGTTCGACACGAACAGGACCAGACGGATTGCCGTCGATAGCGGCGGGCCGATCAGCAAGGATGTCGCATACCGATTTGCCGCGACTGGCAAATGTCGGACGGATGGGTCGATCGTGACAACACGTCCAATGGGGCGCGTACTGCAGCCGTACGCGTGCAGTCGGCCGACAATGTCGCCTGGACGCTGTCGACGGACTATGCCGACCGCAAACCGTCACGCTACTTCGGAACACCGCTGATCAATGGCCGCCTCGACGAGTCGCTGCGGTTCACGAACTTCAATGTCGGCGACAGCAATATCCACTATCGGGACAGCTGGATCAGGGCGGCAGCCGCAATTGGGTGTTCCAATATGCGCTCGGCCAGAAACAGCGCCGCATGACGCTGGGCTCGGCCACCGCGGTCTCGCTCGTCAAGGCCAGAGAGATCGCCAGCGAGTTGCACGCCAATGCTGCCATCGCATCGTCGGGACGCATACCTGATCGCCGGGTCAGGTTATACTGGCCGCGTTTCGGAAGGGGGAGGAGCTATGCGAACAGCCATCTGCGGCGCCTTGATGGCGCTGGCAATCACGACGGCGAGCGCCCAGCAAAGCTTATTCTCGGCAAATTCTGTCCTGCCGGGTTGCAAAGCTGTGTTCGAGGAGGGTCGGGGCTTAGGCCGCCAGGACACGGGCTACTGTGTGGGAGCGATCAACGCGCTGACTTTCCTGTCACCCACCGAGTGCATCGAGATCCCGGATGAGGTCACGTTCTTGCAAATATTGCTGGTCATCGTCCGCTTCATCGAGGCGCATCCGCAGAGAATGGATGACGCGTTCGTGGGGTTGGCTTTCGAGGCGCTGCTCGAAACGTGGCCATGCCGCAAGTCACCGGGCCCACCGCCCTGATCGACGTGTTACCCCGGGCGAAGCGAGGGCCCGTCACCGCCGGCCCTTTTTCACCTGCCCATCGAAGACCCTGTAGGCTAAGCGGCAATCGGTCATAATGCTATCGATGGTAGCCGCGAATGTGCCAGGGCACCTTGGATGCTTGAAAATAAATTCCAACCATCCAAGGACGTCGGACCAAGCGGCTCCCTCGATCAGCTTCCGAACCGAACGCACAGCATTGTAGCCGGAAGGGAAGTCATCCAGCGTGTGATGATAGCGGACCTGCGCATCCTGCAACATCTGGAACCAAGGTTGGCCCAGGATGTACTCGTAGGCTCCTTGTTGCTTTGCCCTCTCAAGTTCTCGCTTCAATGCCGACCAGGTCACGGCACGGAATTCTTGCGAAATCTCGGCGCGCTTTAGTTGGACCGGCAGCGGTTCGAGCCCTTGCGCCTGCGCAAATGTAAGACGCCTTTCGCTCAGAGTCTGTCCGGAGAGTTCAGGCCGGATTGCAGAGTTTTCTGAGCATGAGGCGGATTGATGCGAGGCGCAAGAACGCGAGCGCCTTTCTGTTGA
>WNFL01063786.1_pt1 | contig 10482 bp, 8 predicted proteins | sample 5400361 | NCBI WGS metagenome assembly WNFL01 (sample SAMN13153351, study PRJNA577476) | soil metagenome | isolation source: 40 cm soil on Douglas fir-dominated hillslope | place: USA:California | collected 2013-09-17
CTCGGGCTGCCCACCTACATCTTCCGAGCTGACGGAGTCCCAGCGCCCGCCACTGTGACAGTCCGCTCCAGTCTCGGTGCCGAGGCGATCGACGTCCCCGTGACCATTCGCTGACGACGCCTCGGGCCTCGCGCCCGACGTGCCGGAGGCGCCCCGCGGCGGCCAAGCGCCGCCGCGGGGGACCGGTGGGCCGGACGGCGGACCCGACAACCACTCGAAACCCATTCGACTCAGGAAGATGCGATGAACCCAAACGAGACGAAATCCCCCGAAAGCCGGTCGCGAAGAGCAGGGGTGGTGGGGAAGGTGCTCTGCGCGGTGCCGCTCGCGTTGCTCTTCGGCGCGGGCGCGGCCCGGGCGGTGACGAACCCGGGGAACCTCTCCGCTCCGCCGTCGCTCAAGACCGTCCCGGTCCCCGAGCCGGCCGCCCTGATGAACTTCGTCAAGGACAGGAAGGCCGCGATCAACCTCGGGAAGGCGCTGTTCTGGGACATGCAGGTGGGCAGCGACGGCGTCCAGGCCTGCGCGAGCTGCCATTTCCACTCGGGGGTGGACCACCGGACCAAGAACAACGTGAACCCCGGGCAAGCAGGGAACGACAACACCTTCCAGCTCGTCCCCGGCCCCAACGCCACCGTCGCCGCGGGGAACTTCCCTTTCCACAAGCTCCGCAACCCGGATGACCGCTTCTCGATCCTCAGCGACGTGAACGACGTGATGGGATCGCAGGGCGTCTTCTTCACCAAGTTCCTGGCCGTCGACCGCGGCGAGCCCGTGGACGAGGGCAGCCCGGTGGCGGATTCCGTCTTCCACGTCGGGAGCTACAACACCCGCCGCGTCACCGGCCGCAACGCGCCCAGCGTGATCAACGCCGCCTTCAACTACAACAACTTCTGGGACGGCCGGGCCAACTTCATCTTCAACGGCGTCGACCCGTTCGGCGACGCGAACGTGAACGCGCGCATCTTCTCCAACGACGGGACCGGCGCGCTCAAGCCCGTCCAGATCCGTCTCGAGAACTCCAGCCTGGCGTCGCAGGCGGTCGGGCCCCCGGGAAACGACGTCGAGATGTCGTTCTCGGGCCGGACCTTCCCGGACATCGGGAAGAAGATGCTCAGCCTGAGGCCACTCGGAAGGCAACTCGTGCACGGGTCGGACAGCGTTCTCGGGCCACTTGCGCGCCGGAACAAGCGGTGGATCCGGCCCGGCCTCGCCACGACCTACATGGACATGATCAAGGCCGCGTTCCGCGATCAGTACTGGAACGTGAAGGACCAGGTCGTCACCTACGACAGCACGGGCCCGCACATCGTCGCCAAGAAGGGGAACATGGGCTCGAGCACCTACTCGCAGGCCCAGGCGAACTTCTCGCTCTTCTTCGGCCTGGCCATCCAGATGTACGAGTCGACGCTCATCTCCGACGACGCTCCTTACGACCGCTTCCAGAACGGCGACAAGAGCGCCTTGACCAAGTCCGCGCAGGAAGGACTGAACCTCTTCATGACGCCCGCGGACGTCGGGTTCGCGGGCGGGAGCTGCTTCAGCTGCCACATGGGACCGGAATTCACCAAGGCCACCGTGAGCAACGTGGGGCGCGTCACCTTCTTCGGTGACCTGCCGGAGCAGATCATCGAGCGCATGGATATGCACGACGGCCACGGCGCCACCTACGACTCGGGCTACTACAACATCGGCGTGCGGCCCACCGAGGAGGACATCGGACGCGGCGGAAACGACAAGTACGGCTTCCCTCTCTCGTTCGCCGCGCGTGCGCTGCTCATCCAGCAAGGCAAGCCGCCCCCGTTCCCGAACCCGGCGAACATCTGCGGCGACGTCGTGACGCAGCCCTGCCCGATCAACCGCCTCGCGGTGGACGGGACGTTCAAGACGCCCACCTTGCGCAACGTCGAGCTCACGGGCCCGTACTTCCACAACGGCGGTCAAGCCACGCTGATGCAGGTGGTCGACTTCTACACGCGCGGCGGCGACTTCCACGAGCACAACATGGCGAACCTCGACTCGGACATCGACCGGCTCGACGGCATGAACGAGTACGGGAAGAACCGCATCGTCGACTTCCTCCTGGCGCTGACGGACGACCGCGTGCGCTATGAGAAGGCGCCGTTCGATCACCCGGAGCTGTTCGTGCCGAACGGCTCGCCCGGAAACAGCACCGCGGTGAATTGTGCCGCCGGGCAGACCTGCACCGAGTTCATCCGGGTGGCGCCGGTCGGCTCGAGTGGCCGGACAGCCGAGAACCTGCCAGCGCTGGAAACGTTCCTGGGTCTCGATCCCCACGCTCACTGAGGCCCAGATGCCGCGACCAGCTCGCCATCATACCAATTCGTTCGAAGGGGGGATTTCCGTGAATCGAATCAAGCTCCTGTTCGCGCTCGGCGCCTCCGTCGCGGTGCTCGCGAACCAAGGCTGTAACTCGTCGGCGCCGTCTTCCGGGCGCACGTCCGAGGCAGGACGAGCGTTGACGACCGCAGGGACGGTGGCGGGTCTATCGCTGAGGGTCGATCTGTTCCCCTACGCGCTTCCCGGCGAGACGTTTCCGGTGGAAGTGTCGTTCCGAAACACGGCGGGACAGCTGATGAACGTGGCCGACAACATCACGGTCAGCCTGAGCACCAACCCGACCGCGGCGACGATGACGGGAACCACCACCAAAGCGCCGGTCAACGGTGTCGCGCGGTTCGATCTCACCCTAGGCTACGTGGGACAAGGCTACGGGATCACCGCGTCCTCGACCCAGGCCGGGACCGCCACCTCGGCCCTGTTCTCGGTGGCGTACTCCCAGGACGTGGACACGGCCGCGAACCCGGCCGGCTACACGCTGGCGACGGCGCCGCTGATCAGCCCGAAGGTGCCGATGTTCAGCATACTCGCCCCGGGCGAGGTGCAGTACTACCGGTTCCGCGCCAGCGCCGGACAGCAGTTGGGGGTGTTGAGCTACGCAAACCGGATCGCCATGGCGAGCTGGGACACGGCGATGCGCGTCCGCCTCATCGCTCCGGATGGGACGACCGAGGTCTCCCGGGTCACGGCGGTGAGCCCCGACGCGCGCGGCGTGGACAGCGGCGTCTCGCTGCTGCGCATCCCGCAGGACGGCGACTATTTCATCGCCTGCGACGTGGATCAGTCGGGCTTCCTGGCCGGGACGTACGCGATGGTGATGACGCTCGGAGCCAACCCCGGGACAGGCCTGCAGCTCGAGAGCGAACCCTGGGGCACCACCGGCCAGAACGACACGATCGCGACGGCCCAGAAGCTCAACACGGGCAGCCTCTATGGCCACTACGACACCGCCGCCGGCGGCGTCGCCAGCTCCGACTTCTACGCGATTTACGTCACCAGCCAGTCCCGGGTTCGCATCGATCTCAACGGCGCCCGCAGCGGCGCCGCGTATGGCGACCGCGCTTGGGTCGGCCGGCTCGAGCTCCAGGACGCGACGGGCGCGGTGCTGTGGGGGAACGACAGCTCGTACGGCCTGGACCCGGCAATCGATTACGTCGTCACCACGCCGGGCACTTATTACGTACGCGTCACTCAGTCCGATTACCCGAACAGCGGCGGCAGCGGCCCGTATTACCTGAATTACCAAATGAGCCTGTACTCCCCGACTGCCGAACCCGGCACCAACACCAGCACCGCGACCGCGATGTCCATCGCGTACAGCCGCGAGGTCAGCGGCTCGTTCAGCGCCGCCGGTACGCACTACTACGCCTTCGGCGGCACGGCGGGGGACGTGGTGCGTCTCATCGTACAGGACCGGACGCACCTCCAGGGCGCCTCGCTGGCCATGAACCCCGCCTCGACGGCCGACGTCGCATTCCTCGGCGGGGACGGCGTCACCGAGCTGGGCACCGGCGTGTCCTACCCCAACGGCGCGAAGAGCAAGTTCAACTACCGGCAGACCATCCTGCAGACGACCGGCACGTACTTCGTCCGCGCCACCAGCGCCAGCGCCGGAAGCTTCGGGCTCCGCCTCGAGCGCCTCGCCGCTTCGGCTCGCGAGGTCGAGCCGAACGACACGGCCGCCACGGCGACCCTCGTGCCGGCGACCGGATGGATCTCGGGTTCTATCGCCACCGCGGGTGAGCAGGACCACTTCAAGATCCACGCCGAGGCCGGGCAGCTCATGACCGTGTCGCTCCTGGGACCGGCCGGCGGCGGACTGGGCATGGCGATGGCGGACTGGGGTTCGGCCCTGGTGCCGAGCATCGAGGTCCGCAATTCGCTTGGCACCCTGCTGTCGGCGACCTCGGTCGACCGGAGGGGCGGGCTCAACTTCGCCGAGACGCTGCAGCACCCGCTGGTCGGGCAAGTTGGCAACGCGCCTCCGACGATGCAGACGTCCTTCCGCCCGCCGGCCGCAGGCGACTTCGACATCACCGTCACGGACGCGGACGGGCAGGCAGGGCCCAACTACTTCTACGCGCTGCACGTGTGGAAGAACCAATGAGGAGCCGCTCGTCACGCCTCGCCCTCTTCGCCACGGTGGCCGGCCTCGCGCTGGCCGCCCTGGCGCGTCCGGCGGAAGCTGGCGAGGGCAACCTGCCCCGCGCCAGGAAGGTGTCGGTGGTGCCGCTCTTCGACGCCAACAAGCGGTTCAAGCCCAAGAAGACCTTCAAGCTCCAGTTCCGCGCGCGCGAGAAGCCTTCGGGTGCGCCGGTCGCCCTGGACGACATCTCGTTCTCGCTGCGCCACGGTCCGGGCGACGCGGGCACGCAGCTGCCGGCGCGAGAGCTCAAGAAGGGCGTCTTCGAGGTGCCCTTCACGCCGGCCGGGCCTGGCCAGTACGCGGTCGTCGCCTCCGTCCGAGGCGCGCCGGCGGCCTCGATTCCGCCCGTCCGGCTGGGAGTGGTCGGCGTCGCCGACGGCATCATCGAGGAGCCGCCGGAGGCCGACGCCGATGTCGCGCGCAAGGGAAGGAAGCTGGGCAAGAAGCGCTGATCACCCGTGGGCGCGAGGAGCGCCCGCCTTTCGAGGTGCCGCTGTGGGCAGATTTGGCATTCGGGCAGCATTCCTGGTCGTCCTCGGCCTCCTGTGCGTGGTCGCGGTCTATTTCCTGAGGTCCGACCGGCCGACCGAGGACCCGGCGAGCCTGGCGGGCGTGGCCGCTGTCCCGGCGCAGCCCCCGGAGTACCCGCGGGTCGTCATCGAGGACAAGGGACGCCTCGAGATCGTCCGGCCGGTGCAGCAGCCGCTGCCGCCGACGGTCGTCGAGCCGCTGTTCGAGGTGGACGCGCGGCTCACGCTGAACGAGACCACGAAGCTGAAGTTCGCCGCGCACGACAGGGCGTCTGGACGCCCCCTGTCGGGGGCCACCGTGACGGCATCGGTGATCCAGGGAAAGGGCCCGGCGCTTCCTCTGAGCGTCGAGGAGGTCGAGGACGGCGTCTTCGAGGTGCCGTTCACGCCGCGCGGGCCTGGCCAGTTCCAGATCGCGCTGAACGTCGATGGAGTTCCGTCTGGCTCTCGGAAGGTCGGCGTGGTCGGGGCGGTGGGCGCTACGGACGGCAAGGTCGACATCGTGGACCCCTTGTCCGTCGACCCGCGCGACCCGCGCGCGAGGACCTCCGGCAGATCGAGGCGCCGTTGAACGGACGCTGCCAGGCACGCCCTTCAATGATTCGGCAGTCCAATCCATTGGCAATGGCAATCCAGCGCGCGCACAAGTGGAGGCACCCCATGCAGTCTCGCGGAACGAATGCCCGGACGGCGAAGGTCGGCTCGATCCGGTCCAAGCTGATCTCTCTGGTCATCGGTGCGACGGCCGTCATCGGCGGCCTCGTGGCGTTCGCCCCGCAAGCGTATGCACAGATCCCAACCGGGGGGGTACCTAGCCCCATGTTCGGCGTGCAGAAGTTCACGCAGCCGATGCCGCGCTTCGACCTGCTGCCGCGGAACCCGGTCGCGACGTTGAACCCTCCGCCGGCGGAACAGTCCAACCAGACCCAGCAGGCCTGCGACCCGGCGCTCGGGGGTGGATTCGGACCGATCGAAGGGCGCCCCCCGGGGTCGCTCTGGGCGCACCAGGGCTTCGCTGATTTCCCGCCGCAGGTGGCGGTCGAAATCAGTACGGAAGGGGCCAAGGCGAACACCTCCTACAATCCCGGGGTACCGCCGCAGCTCAACTCGGGAATCGATCCCACCCTTCCCTTCCCCGCGAAATTCCACCCAGGCCTGCCGGTCCAGAGCCCGCTGAAAGTGTGGACCTTCAACGGCACGATCCCGCCCAAGCTCGTCATCGGCCGCTACGGCGAGCCGATCCTGTTCCGCGAGCACAACAACCTGCCGGTCGACGCCGCCCAGAACGGCGGCTTCGGGATCCACACCATCTCGACGCACGAGCACAATGGCCACCACGGCGCGGAGAACGACGGCTTCACCGGCGCGTTCTTCTTCCCCAACCAGTTCTACGATTACCACTGGCCAATCGTGCTTGCCGGGTTCCGCAGCCTGAACACGGGGGCGACGGATCCGAAGGCGGCCGCCCCAGACGACGCCGGCGGCACCTATCGCGTGGCGGGCGACTGGCACGAGACGATGAGCACGCACTGGTTCCACGACCACATGTTCAGCTTCACCTCGCAGAACGTGTACAAGGGCATGGCTGGGATGTTCAACATCTACAGCGCCCTTGACCGCGGCAACGAGGCGATCGTCGACGGCGTGAACCTGCGCCTCCCGAGCGGCAGCGCGAAGTCGTGGGCGAACCTCGACTACGACGTAAATCTCATGTTGGCCGACAAGGCGTGGGACGCGCAGGGCCAGCTCTGGTTCAACATCCTCAACACCGACGGGTTCCTCGGCGACCGCGTCACCGTCAACATGGCCGACAACCCGTACTTCGAGGTCGAGCGGCGCAAGTATCGGTTCCGCATCTTGAACGGCGCGGTTTCGCGCTTCTTCAAGATCGCCCTGAGCGACCATTCCCCGATGATCCAGATCGCCAACGACGGCAACCTGCTGCCGAAGCCGGTGACGCTCACCGAGCTGGACGAGATCGGCATCGCCGAGCGGTACGACATCGTGATCGATTTCTCGCGCTACCAGGTGAACGACAAGGTCTGGATGGTGAACCTCACCGAGCACCTCGACGGGACGAGGCCGAACCGCGACGTGACGCTCGCGCAGGCGCTGGCGGGCCAGTCGACCGATCCGGCGGTCGGCATGTTCCTCGAGTTCCGCATCGTGCGCGATCCTCCGACGCCCGACGTGAGCCAGGTGCCCACGACGCTGATCCCCAATCCGGTCATCGGCGGCGTCAGCAGGCGGCGGGACTTCAAGTTCAACACCGGCGCCGTCGCCACCACCACGGGCAGCACCGCCGGCGCGGGAAAGTGGGGCATCGACACGGACGGCTCTGGCGTCACGCTGGACGCCGACTACGGCCGCATCTCGGCGGCGCCAAACACGAACGCCAGGGAGCTGTGGACGCTGACCAACAAGGGTGGATGGGACCACCCGGTGCACATCCACTTCGAGGAGGGCCAGATCCAGCTGCGCAACGGCACCTCCACCAACGTCCCCGCCTGGGAGAAGGGCCGCAAGGACGTCTATCGGCTGCGGCCGGCCGGGAGCGTCACCCTGGCCATCCAGTTCCGCGACTGGTCCGGCACCTTCATGGAGCACTGCCACAACACCGTCCACGAGGACAACGCGATGCTCTTGCGCTGGGACCTCGACCCGCTGGGCTTCTCCAAGCTCAACCCCTTGCCCACGCCCATCCCGACGCCCCAAGGCGTCACCTTCGTCCCGCCGGACGACATCCTGCCAACCGCTTACTGAGCGAAACCGGGTGAACCATGAACGCTGACATCTTCCGTCTCTTCGGTCTCACCGTTGCCCTTCTCCTGGCGGTTCCTGCCGCGCGCGCGCAGGAGGCAGAGTCGACCTTCAAGACGCGCGTGTCCGGCAAGCTCGTGGGCGCGCCAGAGGACATCAAGTGCTCGGGACCGGTGAAGCTTTCGGTGATGGTGCAGAACGATCCCGGCAAGCAGGCGAACGCGATCGTCACCGTCGACACCCAGGACTTGAAGTGCAGGGGCGTCAGGACCAAGACCGCATACGTCAACTCGGGCCATGCCATCCTGACCCGGCTCCTCTCGTCGACGGACGTCACGGAGACCTCCATTGCGGTCTATCCGGACACTTCGGATGGCCACCTCAACGCGCGCTCGGCCCTCTTGTCGCTGAAGCTCTCCTACGACGTCGCAACCGGGGCGCTCCGCGACGCCAGCGTCGCGCTGTCGAACACGCGCCCGACGCGCTCGCCCAACCACAAGCTCTGAGCCGGGCACCAGGGGGGACACTGATGCAAGCGGGGTTGCGGGTCATCCAGACGGTTGCGCTCGTGGTGGGCGCAACCGCCCTGCTCCTCGCGCCCGGCGCGGTGGCGAGTGGCACTTGGGGAGCGGATTACTTCCCCAACGTCCCCTTGACCACGCAGGACGGCAAGGTCGTCCGGTTCTACGACGACCTGCTCAAGGGCAAGGCGGTGGCCATCAACCTCATGTACACGCACTGCAGCGGGAGCTGCCCGCTGGAGACGGCGCGGCTCGCGCAAGTGCAGAAGGTGCTCGAGGATCGAGTCGGGAAGGAGATCTACTTCTACTCGATCACCATCGAGCCTGACCGCGATACGCCGGAGGTCCTCAAGGAGTACGCGGCCCGATTCCACGCCAAGCCGGGCTGGCTCTTCCTCACCGGGAAGATGGAGGACATCAAGCTGATCGCGGGCAAGCTCGGCCTGTCCTCGCTGACGGATGGGTCGAACAAGGACGGGCATCTGCCCACCCTGATGGTCGGCAACGAAGCCACCGGCCAGTGGATGCGCAACTCGGCGGTCGACAATCCTCGTTTTCTCGCCATGACGATGACCCGCTTCCTGGACGGCTTCAAGAACGCGAAGCCGGTGAAGAGTTATGCGGACGTGCAGTTCCACGACCGCGGCAAGGCCGAGTACCTGTTCGCAACCCGCTGCTCGGCATGCCACAGCATCGGCCAGGGCGACGGCATCGGTCCCGATCTCGCCGGCGTGACGGCCCGGCGTGATCGCGCCTGGGTGACGCGCTACATCGCGCAGCCCGACCAGATGCTGGCCGAGGGGGACCGAGTCGCGACGGAGCTCTTCGCGAAATACAGGAACGTGCGGATGCCGAACCTGGCGCTCGACGCGGAGGAAGTGGCGGCATTGTTGTCTCTCGTCGAAAGCAAGGCAGCCGGGGCCGTCCGGTCCGGCGGAGGCATCTCCGCAGCCGCGAGATGACGGGTGCCGGGGCCCGGAACGGAAGACGCCGCTGAGTGGCCTGGCCATGCGCGACGTTCGTCGTCAAAACAATCAGCCGACCCTGGCGAGAACGTTCTCACGGGCGGATTCACGGCATTTTCAAACCGGCCCTAGGAAACTTCACCTGGCGCAGGTTCAATTCCTGAACGAAACATATTTGCTAAATCTTCGATAATCCAATCTGTTGACGATGGCACGCCTGCTGCAACGCATGAAGACGAAACGATCCGGGTTGCCGTCCGGCAGCTCTGGGGGGGCGTTCATCGGCGGGAGCGATCGTGTCCGCCGAACGGGAGCAGGGAGCCAGCACATGAATCCTAGGGGAAAGACGAACTCCACGGCGAGAGGCCGGCGCATCCGTACGACAATCCTGTGCGCGGCCGGCGGCGCGGTCATCGCTGCAAGCGCCGTCCTGCTCGCGCCGAAAGCCCGGGCAGACGGTGGCGGCGGATCCTGCGGCGGAGGCACCAAGATTCCGACCGGTGGCTGCGGGCCCAGCTACGCTCCCGTCGGAATGGGGAAGTTCAACCAGCCCATGCCGCGATTCGACGTGCTGCCGCGGAAGCGTCCCTGAACCCCGCTCCGACGGAACAGTCGAACCAGACGCAGCAGCCCGTTGCCGCAGCGCTCGGAGGGGGAACCGGCCCGATCGAGGGACGCCCGCCGGGGCCACTGTGGGCGCACCAGGGATGGAACAGGTTCCCACCCCAGGTGGCCGTCGAAGTGAGCATGGAGGGGGCCAAGCTGAACACGACGTACAACCCCGGCGTTCCGGCGACCCTCAACTCAGGCATCAATCCCGCCACGCCGTTCCACCCGCGCTTCCATCCCACGCTGCCGGATCAGACCGCCACGAAGATGTGGACCTTCAACGGTACGCTCCCGCCCAAGCTGGTCCAGGGGCGATACGGCGAGGCGATCCTCTTCCGCGAGCACAACACCCTTCCGGCGGACAAGACGCAGAACGGCGGCTTCGGGATCAACTCCATCTCCACCCATGAGCACAACGGCCATCACGGCGCGGAGAACGACGGGTTCACGGGCGCCTTCTTCTTCCCGAACCAGTTCTACGACTACCACTGGCCGATCTTGCTGGCAGGCTTCAGCTCCATGAATACCGGCGCGACCGATCGCCGGGCTGGAAGCCCCGACGGCGCAGGCGGCATCACCAACGTGGCGGG
>WNFL01245497.1_pt1 | contig 10482 bp, 9 predicted proteins | sample 5400361 | NCBI WGS metagenome assembly WNFL01 (sample SAMN13153351, study PRJNA577476) | soil metagenome | isolation source: 40 cm soil on Douglas fir-dominated hillslope | place: USA:California | collected 2013-09-17
GCCGTTCACCGCGGAAACCCCGATCGCCGTCCTCCACAAGACGCTGATGGAAGCGCCGCCGGCGGCGACGAGCGTGAACCCCGCGCTGCCGGCGGAGGTGGACCCGGTCTTCGCGATGGTCCTCGCGAAGGCGCCCGAGGCGCGCTACGCGACGTGCCGCGAGCTCGTCGACGCCCTCTCGCGCGCGCTCGACGTGACCGCCGCGACCGAGGCGATGCCGTCCGGTACGCTGCCGATGCCGCGGACGCCGACCCCGACGCCGAGGACCGTCACGCAGGCGACAGCAGCGACACCGGCCGACGCGTCCGGGCCGACCTCTCCCGCGATTCCTCCGCCGCTCTCCGTGCGGGCCGTGCCCCCGCCCGCTCCGGCGCCGCCGCGCGGAGCGCCGCCCGCGCTCGCGATCGCCGCTCTCGTGGTGGCCGGCGCGGCGGCAGGCGCGTACTTCGCGCTGAGGAGGCCGGCCGCTCCCGCGCCCGGTCCCGCGCCGGCCCCGGCTGCCGCCACGCCTCTCGTCACCATCCCGACGCCGGTCACGGCCGCCGAGACGCCCGCGGCCGCGCCTCTCCCGACGGAGCCCCCGATCGTCGTCATCTCGAGGGAGCCGAGCCCCGTCCCGACGCGCCGGCGCCCGAGCCGTCCGACGCCCGCGGAGGCGCTCGCCGAAGGCGGAGAGACGGAGCCCGCGGCTCCGCCCGCTTCGCCGCCGCCGCGGCCCGAGCCAGTGTCCCGCGAGCAGGCGGGCGTGCGTCCGGAGACGACGATCAGCGTCCGCCTCGGCGTCAAGATCAACGTCGACCCGACGGACGCGCGCGTCTTCCTCGACGGCCGCTACATCGGCATCTCGAACGACTGGGACGGCCACGGCGGCGGTGAGCTCCTGACGTTCGAGGACGAAGGCACGCACAGGCTCCGCTTCGCGTTTCCCGGGCGCCGCGACCGCGTCGTCGACGTGCGAATCAGTCGAAGCGCCGAGAAAGACGTGAAGGAGATCGAGGGAAAGCTGGACGAAGGGGCGCCGGGAGGGCCCACGGGACCGGAGGGAAAGCTCGACCACCCGAAGTACCAGACGAAGGGCTCGATCCGGCTCGTGGTGGAGCCGCCCGACGCGGAGCTGATCGTGGACGGCAGGAGCCTCGGGCCCGCGTCGCGTCATGCGGAGCAGGAGCTGGCGCTCAAGGGCCCGGGCGTCCACGACCTCGTGCTCCAGGCGCCCGGGTACAGGTCGAGAGCGTTTCGGGTGATCGTCGCTCTCGCGGCGAAGCGGGATCAGGTTCTGATCAAGGAAAAGCTGAAACGCGATTGACCTGTCTCGCTCTCGTGCCTGCGTGGCGAGCGCTTCACTTCGTCCCGACGATGCTCTCGAGCTCGTCGGGCTGCTTCGGAGCGGCGGCGCTCAGCACTTCCGATCCCCTCTCCGTCACCGCGACGTCGTCCTCGATGCGGACGCCGATGCCGCGCAGACCAGCGGGGACACCGTCCTCGTCGAGGCGGAAGTAGAGGCCGGGCTCGACGGTGAGGACCATGCCGGGGACGAGGAGACGCGAAGCGCCGTCGGGCTCGACGTAGCGGCCGCGATCGTGGACGTCGCGGCCGAGCCAGTGCGAGGTCCGGTGGAGCGTGAAGCGCTGGTCCTCGTTCTTCTCGAAGGCTTCGCCGCGGTCGCCGGAGAGGAGGCCGAGGGAGAAGAGGCCGTCCACGAGGACTCCGCGCGCGGCGGCGTGGACGTCCTCGATCCGCGCGCCGGGGCGCACCGCGGAGATCGCCGCTGCCTGCGCGGCGAGGACGAGCTCGTAGACGCGGCGCTGCACGGGCGTGAAGCGCCCCGAGACCGGATAGGTGCGCGTGACGTCCGAGGCGTAGCCCTCGTACTCGCACCCCGCGTCGACGAGGACGAGGTCGCCGTCGGCGAGCGGGGCCGAGTTCTCCACGTAGTGGAGGATCGTGGCGTTCGCTCCGCCCGCCACGATCGTCGGGTACGCCGGGCCCGCCGCGCCGGACGCGCGGAAGCGCCGGTCGACGGCCGCCTCGAGCTCGTACTCGCCCCGCCCCGGCGCCGCCAGCGCCATCGCCTCGCGATGCGCCTCGGCCGCGATCGAAGCGGAGCGCGCGAGGAGCGCGAGCTCCTCCGAGTCCTTCACGAGGCGGAGCTCGTGGAGGATCGCCGTCGGATCGGCGACGCTCGTCGGACCGCGGAGCGGATTGCGCGCCTCGCGCCGGAACCGCGCGAGGAAGTCGACGACCCTCAGGTCGCCTTCCTCGCTCGCGCCGAACGCGTGATGGAGGACGGAGGCGGCGCGGACCAGGTCGGGCAGGCGAGCCTCGAGCTCTGAGAGCGCGTACGCCTCGTCGGCGCCGTACTCCGAGATCGCGCCCTCGGGCCCCGCGCGCCGCCCGTCCCACGTCTCCTTCGCGCGGTCGCGCGGCCTCACGAACAGGAGGAACCGGCGCCGGTCGGCGTCGAGGACGGCGACGGCGTCCGGCTCGGGGAATCCGGTCAGGAAGTGGAAGTCGGGGTCGGGCCTGTAGCGGTAGCTGACGTCGTGACCGAACGCCGCCTCGGGCGGCGCGAAGAGGAGCGCGACGCCGCCGCCGAGGCGCTCCATGAAGCGCGTCCGCCGGCCGGAAAGGAGCGCGCGGCGTCTCTCCTCCATCGGGGGTGAGTGTAGCGGCGTGAGAGGATCGTCTCCGTGGGAGAGGGCGCGGCGCGGATCGTGAGGCGCCTCGCGCACGACAGGCCCGAGGTCGCCCCCTCGCGCCTCAAGCGGGCGGTCCTCGACGGGCAGGTGACCGTCGACGGCGCGGTCGTCGACGACCCCGGCGCGCTCGTGCCCGAAGGCTCGGCCGTCGTTTGGGATCCCAACCGTCAGGTGCGGCGCCATGTCCGGACTTCGCTCGCCGTGCTCTACGAGGACGCCGATTCGGTCGCGGTCTTCAAGCCGGCGGGTCTCCTGACGCACCCGACCGAGGCGGCGGAGAAGGACACGCTCCTGTCCCGCGTCAGCGCGTACGTGGCGCGGCGTGCGAAGGGCCGCGGCGGGGCCGGGGGGCGCAGCGCCAGCGGAGCCCCCAACCTCACACGCGGCTACGTCGCCGTCGTCCACGGCCTCGACAAGGAGACGTCGGGCATCCTCGTCTTCGCGACGAGCCGGCGCGGCCTCGTCTCGCTGCAGTCCCAGCTCCGCGCTCACTCGATGGAGCGCATCTACGCCGCGGTCGTCGAGGGCAACCTCGCCGCCGAGAAGGGAATCTTCGACGCGCCGCTCGTGGCCGACCGCGGCGACCGCCGGCGCGGCGTCGCGCGGGAAGGCGAGGCCGGTCTCCCGGCCGTCACGGAATGGCGAGTCGTCGAGAGGTTCGGTGTCGCGACGCTCGTCGAGGCGCGGCTGAAGACCGGACGCACGCACCAGGTGCGCGTCCACTTCGCCGAGGCGGGCCATCCCCTCGTCGGCGACCGCGTCTACCGGGATCCGAAGCGTCCGCCGTTCCCGGTCCCGTTTCCGCGTCAGGCGCTGCACGCCGGGCGCCTCGGCTTCACGACGCCGGACGGCGAGAAGGTGCTCCTGGAGGCGCCTCTGCCGCAAGACCTCGCGGATCTCCTCTCGAGTCTGCGAGCGTGGAAGCAGCGTCAGGGGGGTCGGGGGGGATCGCGTCAGCAATCCCCCCCGCATGTCAAGTAGCGCGCGCACCTTCTCCGGTCGACGGCGCAGCCGTCGGCGCGCGCGGCGCCGGGACAGGACGCCCGGCGCCGCAGCGAGAGGGAGTCCGCCTACTCGAGGACGACGATGACGACGCGCCGGTTCTGCGCGCGGCCGCGCGCGGTCTTGTTCGGCGCGATCGGGAGCGTGTCGCCGTAGGAGATCGTTGCGAGACGCCCGAGCGGGAGCTGGTGCTGGCGCGCGAGGTACCTGCGCACCGCCTCGGAGCGCTGCTGCCCGAGCATGTCGTTGTACTCGGAGCTGCCGGTGTCGTCCGTGTGCCCCTGGATCTCGAGGTAGACGCCCTTGTCGAGACCCTTCACCTTCTGCGCGAACTCGTCGAGCGCGACCTTCGCTTCCTTCGTCAGCTCGTAGGAGTTGACCTTGAAGCGCACGCGGTCCTCGGAGAACGACTGCTGGAAGACGATCTTCCCCTTCGCGAGGACGCCCGCCTCCTGCGCGCGCTTCAGCGCGTCGGCGGCCGACTGCCCGAGCTGCTCGATCTGCTTGCCCTGCTCCTCGACTTTCTCGCCGGTCGCCTTCTGCTTCTCCTGCATGTCCTCGAGCTGCGCCTCGAAGGACTCGAGCTTCTTGTCGGTGCGCGAGGAGACCTCGCCCACCTTCTTGTCGACGTCCTTCGTCGTGGCGCAGGCAGAAAGCAGGAGTGCTACCGCTGAAAGAATTCCAAAACTGAACCGGGTGTTGAAACGCTGCATTCGACTACTCCTTCTTTTTTGAGCTACCGGGAAGGGCTCTTTCCCAGGTAAGGCGGATCGGTGCCGCGGTAGCCCGCTCGGACGCGCACGGGGCGTGGACGCCCGCCGAGCCGTAGCGACAGCCGATGGTATCTCAAATCCCCCGAGCCAGTTGGAGCGAAACCGAGGATGTATTGGGACCTCAGGTCCCGCTCGATCTCGAGCACCGCGCCCTCCAGCTGCTCCGGCTCGGTCACGATCTCCAATCGCCCGCCCGACATGCGAGCGATGTGCCCGAGCACATCCAGGTTGAGGAGCGCCTCCTGCGTCGTACCGGGCGCAGGCGTCCCGACGGCTTCCGAGCCGCGCAGGCCGAGCGGATAGACGGGCACGTCGATTCCCTCGAGGATCTTCGTCAGATCGGCCTCGGTCAGGTGCGACGCGTTGTCGATGCCGTCCGTCAGGAGGAGGATCGCGCGCGCGCCGTTCTTCCCTCGGAGACTCTCGTCCGGCATCCGCGCGATGGCGTCGTAGAGCGCGGTCTTGCCGAAGGGAACCACGGTGTCGAGCCCGCGCGTCACCCGCGCGACGTCCGCCGTGAACGGCACGGTCTCCTTCACCTGCCCTTCCGAGAAGACGTAGAGCGCGTAGTCGTCGCCCGGCACCCGGCGCGCGAGGAGCGCGCGGAGCGCAGCCCGCGCCCCGTCCATCTTCTTGCTCAGCGCCATCGAGCCCGAGCCGTCGAGGAGGATCGCGAAGGAGACGGGGGCCGCATCGCTGTGGTCGAAGAGGTCGGTCGCGACGGGCTGCCCGTCGGCGAGGAGCGTGACGTTCTTTTTCTTCAGGTCGCGCACGGGCCGTCCCTTCGCGTCGGTCACGACGAACGGCACGAGCACGTATCCGACGGAGACCGCCGCGGTGGCGCGTTGAGGTGCGGGGACGGGCGTCTGAGCGGCCGCCGCGAACGCGGCGAGGACGAGGGGGAGCGCGGACTTTCGCATCGGCAAAGATGGATGCGGAGCGGGTGCCGCGCTCCGAAAGAATCAGCCCCGGAGGAGCTCCGCGGCCGAGAAGAAGAAGACGATCTCGCGCGCGGCGTCGGCCGCGTTCGCCGACCCGTGGACGGCGTTTCTCTCGATCGACGTTCCGAACTCCTTGCGGATCGTGCCGGGCTCCGCCTTCTGAGGATCCGTCGCGCCCATGACCGCACGCCAACTCGGGACCGCGTGCTCGCGCTCGAGGACCGCCACGAAGACAGGCCCGGACGTCATGTACGTGACGAGTGACGGGAAGAATCCCTTCGAGGCGTGCTCGGCGTAGAACGCCTCCGCCTCGGGGCGCGAGATGAAGTGGCGCTTGAGGGCGACGATCCGGAAGCCCTCGGCCTCGATGCGGCTCAGGATCTGCCCCGCCTTCCGCGACTCGACCGCGTCGGGCTTGAGGATCGCGAACGTCTTCTCCAAATCGTTTCCTTTCTCTTCCGCTACGACAGGACCTTCTTCAGCTCCGCGCCCATGAGCGCGGGTGAGTCGACGACGTGGACGCCCGCCGCGCGCAGAGCCGTCACCTTCTCGTCGGCGGTCCCCTTGCCGCCGGAGATGATCGCGCCCGCGTGCCCCATGCGCCGCCCGGGGGGCGCCGTGCGGCCCGCGATGAACGCGACGACCGGCTTCTTCAGGTTGCCGGCGATCCAGCAGGCGGCCTCCTCCTCGGCCATGCCGCCGATCTCCCCGATCAGGATGACGGCCTCGGTCTCGGGGTCGTCCCGGAAGAGCGCGAGCGCGTCCTTGAAGCTCGTGCCGTTCACGGGATCGCCGCCGATGCCGATGCACGTCGACTGCCCGAGGCCCAGCCCGCTCGTCTGCCACACGGCCTCGTACGTGAGCGTGCCCGAGCGCGAGACGATGCCGACTCCGCCCGGCTTGTGGATCCGCGCCGGCATGATCCCGATCTTCACCTTCGCGGACGGCCGGATGACGCCGGGACAGTTCGGACCGACGAGACGCGCCTTCGTGCGCTCGAGGAACGCCTTCGCGCGGATCATGTCGTTCACGGGGATCCCCTCGGTGATCGCGACGACGAGGGCGACGCCGGCGTCCGCGGATTCCATGATCGCGTCGGCCGCGGCCGGCGGCGGCACGAAGATCATCGACGCGTTCGCGCCGGTCGCCGCCACGGCCGCCTCCACCGTGTCGAAGACCGGGATGCCGTCGACCGAGGTGCCGCCCTTCCCCGGCGTCACGCCCGCGACGACCTGCGTCCCGTACTCGCGGCACTGCATCGCGTGGAAGTGCCCCTCGCGTCCCGTGAGCCCCTGGACGAGGAGGCGCGTCTCGGGCCCGACCCAGCTCGTCGGCATCACGCCGCCTTCAGCGCGGCGACGACCTTCTCCGCCGCGTCCTTCATTCCATCCGCCGGGATCACCGCCAGGCCCGAGCTCGCGAGAATCGCCTTGCCCTCCTCGACGTTCGTTCCCTCGAGGCGCACGACGACGGGCACCGTGATGCCGATCTCCCGCACCGCGTTGACGACGCCGTTCGCGATGATGTCGCACCGCATGATGCCGCCGAAGATGTTGATGAGGACGGCCGCGACGTTCGGGTCGGACAGGATGAGCCGCATCGCGTTTCGCACCTGCTCCTCGTTCGCGCCGCCGCCCACGTCGAGGAAATTGGCCGGACGCGCGCCCGCGTACTGCACGATGTCCATCGTCGCCATCGCGAGGCCGGCGCCGTTCACCATGCAGCCGACGTCGCCGTCGAGCTTGATGTAGTTGAGGCCGAACTTCGACGCCTCGACCTCGAGCGGGTCCTCCTCGTCGAGGTCGCGATACGCCTTGATCTCCGCGTGCCGGAAGAGCGCGTTGTCGTCGAAGCTCATCTTCGCGTCGAGCGCGAGGACGTCGCCGCCGCCCGTGATCATGAGCGGGTTGACCTCGGCGAGCGAGGCGTCCGTCTCCAGATACGCCCTCGCGAGCGCGCGGAGGAGCGCGACGGCCTTCTTGTGCGTCTCACCGGTGAGCCCGAGCGCGAAGCCGACCTTCCGCGCCTGGAACGGCGAGAGGCCGAGGAGAGCGTCGAACGGCACGCGGAGGATCGCGGTCGGGTCCTTCGCGGCCACCTCCTCGATCTCCATGCCCCCCTGCGACGAGGCCATCAGGACCGGCATCCCGAGCGACCGGTCGAGCGTGACTCCGATGTAGAGCTCGCGCGCGATGTCGAGGGCTTCCTCCACCAGGACGCGCTTCACCTTCCGCCCCTCGGGGCCCGTCTGGTGCGTGACGAGCTGCATGCCGAGGATCTTCCGTGCGACCTCTTCCGCCTCGTCGGCGTTCTTCGCGAGCTTCACGCCGCCGCCCTTGCCGCGGCCGCCGGCGTGGATCTGAGCCTTCACGACGACGCGCCCGCCGAGCTCGCGCGCGACGAGGCGCGCCTCCTCCGGCGTGTCCGCGACGCGGCCCTTCGGCGTCGCGACGCCGAAGCCGCGCAGGATCTCCTTCGCCTGGTACTCGTGCACTTTCATCGGCCGCGCAGATTAGCAGCCTTCGCCGGGGGTGCGGCGTCGCAGAATCGGGGGGGAGGTTCTCGATGCCCCACACCAACGCCGCCAGCGGTACGAACATCGAAGAGGTCGCCGACGGCATCTACAGGATCAACACGCCCGTCACGATTCCCGGCGGGGCGTTCAGCTTCAATCAGTACCTCGTCCTCGACGAGGAGCCGCTCCTGTTCCACACGGGTCCGCGCGGGATTTTTCCGTTCGTCTCCGAGGCGCTCGCGACCGTGATGCCCATCGACCGGCTCCGCTGGGTCGGCTTCTCGCACTGGGAATCGGACGAATCGGGCGCCCTGAACACGCTCCTCGCCGCCGCTCCGCGGGCCGAGCCCCTCTGCGGGCGCGTGAACGCGATGATCAACGCGGACGGCATGGACCGCCCGCCGCGCGCGCTCGCCGACGGGGAGGCGCTGCCTCTCGGGCGTCGCGTCGTCCGCTGGCTCGACGCCCCGCACGTGCCGCACGCCTGGGAGTGCGGCTACCTGATGGAGGAGACGACGAAGACGTTCCTGTGCGGGGACCTCTTCACGCAGCCCGGCCCCGGCACCGCCGCGCTCACGACCGGCGACGTCCTCGGCCCGAGCGATGCGTTTCTCGACCCGATCGACTACTGGGCCTACGCGAAGGGCACGCGCGCCCACCTCGAGCGCTTCGCGTCCCTCGCTCCGACGACCCTGGCGTGCATGCACGGCAGCGCCTTCTCCGGCGACGGCGCGACGCTGCTGCAAGGCCTGGCGCAGGCCCTGGAGCAAAGAGCGGCGAACTCGCGTTCGCCGCTCTGAGCCCCCGGCCGTCCGCATAACAAAGGCTTGAGCTGCGCGCTACGCGCGTCAGCTCCAAGCCGTTATGCGGCGGCTCCCTTCTTCTCCGACGCTGTTATGCGGCGGCTCCTATCCCCGTCTACCCCTTCTTCTCCGCGGGTTTCGCCGCCGGTTTCGCCGCCCCGCCCTTGGCCCGGTGATAGCTCCCCTCCATCACCGTGTTCCACGCCGAGCCGTCCTCCGACATTTCCCACTTGAAGTCGTAGGAGTCGGGCTTCACGTTCGTCATCGTGTAGCGGCCCTTGTAGGCCTTCCCGTTCATCTTTCCTTCGTTCGTGTACGTCCAGACGTCGTTCTCGACGTTGCCGTACGCGTGCTCGGCCATGCCCATGTTGTCCACGCCGTAGTACGTGTACTTCTTCTCCTCGCGGTCGTACGAGAGGATGCCCATCCCCTTCATCGCGCCCATCGGGCTCTTCCCTTCGTCCTTGCAGACGACCGTGTAGTTGCCGGAGAACCACGAGCAGTTGCTCGTGCCGGTCATCTTGCCGCCGGGTCCCATCGGGCTCGGCTTCATGTCGCCTTGCAGATGCCAGGTGCCGACGAAGTAGCCGAGCTTCTTGTTCTCCGGACCGGGCTTCGGCATCTCCATCTTGTCGATTTTCTTCTCGTCCTTCTTCTCGTCGTCGGCGCGGGCGGCGCCGGCGAGCGCGAGACAGGAGACGAGGGCCACCGCGAAAAGCTTCTTCATGTGGGGTCCTCCTTCTTTCGATGGGCGGGATTCTAGCCACGATCCTGTCCGGAAGAGCAGCCCGTACACGCCGGCTCGTAGAATCGAGACTCCGAGGAGGTACGCGGGCGACGCGAACGGCGACGGCCCCGTCGACGTTAGTGACGTCTTCGACCTGATAGTCTTCCTCTTCGCCGCCGGGCCGGCGCCGAAGTGAGAAGGTGAAGATGGGGCTCGCAGGGGAGCGATCGTGGATGGTGCTCGTAGCGGCTTCGGTCCTCGCCGCAGGCGCCGCACGTGCTGGCGGGTTCGCGCAGGGGCCGAAGCTGTTCGGGTCGGGCGCCGTCGGGGCGGCGTTCCAGGGTCCGAACGCTCTCTCCGCCGACGGCAATACCGCCATCGTCGGCGGAGCCCAGGACAACTCGCAGGTCGGCGCCGTCTGGGTCTTCACGCGCTCCGCAGGAATCTGGACGCAGCAGGGCGGGAAGCTCGTCGGGCTCGGTGCCGTCGGCGCGGCGCGGCAGGGATTCTCGGTCGCGCTCTCCGCCGACGGCAACACCGCGCTCGCCGGCGGACCCGTCGACAGCTCGAGCGCAGGAGCCGCCTGGGTCTTCACGAGGACGAGCGGTGTCTGGTCGCAGCAAGGCGGAAAGCTCGTCGGCACCGGATCCTCGGGCATCGCGCAACAGGGCTGGTCGGTCGCGCTCTCGGCGGACGGAAACACGGCGATCCTCGGCGGATACAGCGACGCCTCTCAGACAGGCGCGGCGTGGGTCTTCATCAGGACGAACGGGGTCTGGTCGCAGCAGGGCGCCAAGCTCGTCGGAACGGTCGGCACCGGAGCTCAACAGGGACTCTCCGTCGACCTCTCGGCGGACGGCTCGACCACGATCGTCGGCGGCGCCTCCGACTCCTCGAACACAGGCGCGGCGTGGATCTTCGTGAGGAGCGGCGGCGTCTGGACGCAGCAAGGCGCCAAGCTCGTCGGCACCGGGGCGGTGGGCGCAGCGAGCCAGGCTTACTCGGTGGCGCTCTCTTCGGAC
>WNFL01179902.1_pt1 | contig 10481 bp, 7 predicted proteins | sample 5400361 | NCBI WGS metagenome assembly WNFL01 (sample SAMN13153351, study PRJNA577476) | soil metagenome | isolation source: 40 cm soil on Douglas fir-dominated hillslope | place: USA:California | collected 2013-09-17
GGCGCGCACGCGGGCCTGCGGCGAGAGCGCCGGCAGCTGCGGCGCGGCGATCGGCGCCTGCAGCTCCGGCGGCATGATGTCCTCCACCGTGAACTGCTCTACCACCTGCGTGTACTTGATCTGCACGTCGAGGCGCTGCTGGTCCCAGTCGATGAGCTCCTTGATCGGGCTGGGCAGGTCCTTGTAGGCGGCGATCACCGCAACCAGCGTGCCGATGTCGAGGCTTCCCTTGATCACCAGGTAGCCGCCGACCAGGTAGAACAGGAACGGACCGACCTGCGAGAGGAAGTTGTTGAGGAACTTGATGAGGAACTTGCGCTGGTAGAACTCGAAGCGAATGCGGAAGATCCGGCCCAGGCGCGACGAGATCTCGGCGCGCTCATAATTCGAGGTGTCGTTGGCGTGCACCTCGATCGCCCCGTCGGCGACCTCGGCGATGCGCCCGGCGAGCTGCCGCGCGGAGAGCTGCCGCTCCTTGGCGAGCTTCAGCAGCTGGCGCCGCAGCTTGGGGATCACGAAGGCCTGGGTCACCACCACGCCGAGCGCGATCATGCCCAGGTAGACGTGCTGGAACAGGATGAAGAACATCGCCGTGAGCGCCTCCCCGGCGAGGAACAGCGGGGTGATCAGCGACTCGCCGACGAAGCCGCCGAGCGGCTCGACCTCGTCCTTGATCATGGTGGCAAGCTCCGCCGACTTGACGCGCCGGAAGCGCGTCAGCGGGAAGCGCAGGATGCGGTCGAACAGCGCGTAGCGCAGCCGCCGCAGCATGCGCTCGCCGAGCCAGCCCTTCATGGTGTTGATCTGGAACTTGAGGCCGCCGTTGACCACGATCAGCGCCAGGAAGGCGAGCGTCAGCGCGACCAGGTAGGGCAGCTGGTGCAGCGCGAAGCCGTCGAACAGGTGCAGCGAGCCGCCGCCGAGGAAGGCGGGCAGCGTGAGGTGGACCTTGAGGAAGGCCACGGTGGAGCTCGCTTCGGGGAAGCGCTTGCCCTGGATCGCCTCGTTGATGATCGCCTTGGGCAGGTCGAGCATCGAGAAATAGATCAGCATCGAGGCCACGACCAGCGGAACGATCATGAGCTGCTCGCGCTTGCTGTATCGGATGATGAAGCCGAACAGGGACCGTTCCATGGGTGGGGATCATAGTGCAAGCCGCCCGGGTTCGTGCCACAGTAGCGGCCGTGAACGCGGGAAAGACTGTGGGGGACGACTTCCTGGTGCGGTTCTGGGGCGTGCGCGGCAGCATCGCGGCGCCCGGGCCGGCGACCGCGCGCTACGGCGGCAACACCTCATCGATCGAAGTGCGCTGCGGCGCGCGCCTGCTGATGTTCGACGCGGGCACCGGCATGCGCTACCTCGGCAACCGGCTGGTCGCGGAGGCGCCGCTCGACACCGACATCTTCTTCACCCACACCCATTTCGACCACGTCTGCGGCCTGCCCTTTTTCAAGCCCTTCTTCCAGCCGCAGAACAGCTTTCGCCTGTGGGCCGGGCACCTCGGCGGCGACCTTACCCTGCACCGCGTGCTGCGCGAATTCATGATCGCACCGCTCTTCCCGGTGCCGCCGGAGGTCTTCAAGGCGAAGATGGAATACCGCGACTTCCACGCGGGCGAGACGCTGGCGCCGGGCCCGGGCATCGTGCTGCGCACCGCGCCGCTCAACCACCCCGACGGCGCGACCGGGTATCGCATCGAATATGCCGGCAAGTCACTGTGCTACGTCACCGATACCGAGCACGTGCCGGGCAATCCGGACCGCAACGTGCTCGGGCTGATCAAGGGCGCCGACCTGGTGATCTACGACTGCATGTACACGGACGAGGAATACGCGAAATCCTACGTCGGCTGGGGCCACTCGACCTGGCAGGAAGCGGTGCGCCTGTGCAAGCCGGCCGGCGTGAAGCAACTGGTGGTGTTCCACCACGATCCCGACCACGACGACGACAGGCTGGACGCCATCGGCCGCGAAGTGGCGGCGGCAATGCCGGGCGCGCTCATGGCGCGCGAAGGCCTCGAGTTGAAACCCTGATTACTTGTACGGGTCGGCGGCGTCGCGCAGGCCGTCGCCAAAGAAATTGAAGGCCAGCACCACCACGAATACCGGCACCACCGGCAGCATCAACCAGGGATAGAGCGCCACCACGTTGATGTTCTGCGCTTCGTTGAGCAGCACGCCCCAGCTCGTGACCGGCGGCCGCAGCCCCAGGCCGAGGAAGGACAGCGCCGTTTCGCCGAGGATCATGCTGGGGATCGACAGCGTGAGCGAAGCGATGAGGTGGCTGGTGAAGCTGGGCAGCAGGTGGCGGGCGATCACGCGCTGGGGCGAGGCGCCCATCAGCACCGCGGCGGAGGCAAAGTCCTCCTCGCGCAGCGCGAGCAGCTTCGAGCGCACGGCGCGCGCGAGCCCCGGCCAGTCGAGCAGGCCGAGGATGATGGTGATGCCGAAGTAGACCAGCACCGGGCTCCAGTTGACGGGCAGCGCGGCCGACAGCGCCATCCACAGCGGCAATTCCGGGAAGGAGCGCACCATCTCGATGAAGCGCTGGATCAGCGTGTCCACCCAGCCGCCGTAGTAGCCGGAGATGCCGCCCAGCGTGATGCCGATCACGAAGCTTACGGCGATGCCGAGCAATCCGACGGTCAGCGAGATGCGCGTGCCGTAGACGATGCGCGAGAGCACGTCGCGCCCGAGCCGGTCGGTGCCGAAAAAGAAGAAAGTGCCGTTCTCCGCCGGGCAGACCAGATGGAAGCGGCCCTCGAGCAGGCCCCAGAACTCGTATTCGTCGCCGAGGCAGAAGAAGCGCAGCGGCTGCACCTTGGCTTCGTCCGGCCTGAATTCGCGCCGCATGGTCTGCATGTTCAATTCCATGCTGTAGCCGTAGGTGAAAGGCCCAACCCACTCGCCCTCGTGGAATAGGTGCAGCTCCTGCGGCGGGGCGTAGATGTGGCGCGAATCGCGCGTGTGCAGGTTGTAGGGCGCGAGGATCTCGCTCACCAGGATCGAGGAGTAGACCGCGAGCAGGATCAGCGCGCAGAACACCGCGATGCGGTGGCGGCGGAATTTCCACCACATGATGCGCCACTGCGAGGCGCGGTAGAAGCGCTCCTGCTCGGGCGTGAGCTTTTCCGTCGCGAGCGGCTCGAAGGGCTCCGGCGATACGTAGTGCTCGAGCTTCGCGCTCGACGCGCCCGTCTCTGCACTACTCATTTCGCCGCGCCTCCGGTCAGGCGGATACGCGGGTCGAGCGCCGCGAGCAGCAGGTCGGAGATGAACATGCCGATCACCGTCAGCAGCGCGAGGAACATGAGGAAGGAGCCGGCCAGGTACTGGTCCTGGCTGCGCAGCGCCTCGAGCAGCATCGGCCCCGAGGTCTGCAGCGACAGCACCACCGCGACGATCGCCGAGCCCGAGATGACCGAGGGCAGCAGGTTGCCGATGTCGGCGATGAAGGGATTCAGCGACATGCGCAGCGGGTATTTGACCAGCAGGCGGAAGGGCGGCATGCCCTTGGCGCGCGCCGTGACCACGTATTGCTTCTGCAATTCATCCAGCAGGTTGGCGCGCAGGCGCCGGATCATCGCCGCCGTGCCCGAGGTGCCGATCACGATGACCGGAATCCACAGGTGCGTGAGCACCGAGCCGAACTTGGCCCAGCCCCAGGGTTTGTCGAGGTATTCCGGGTCCATGATGCCGCCGATCGTCAGGCCGAATTGCACGTTGGCGAAATACATGAGCACCAGCGCGAACAGGAAGTTCGGCGTCGCAAGGCCGACATAGCCGAACAGCGTGAGGCCGTGGTCGCCCCAGCTGTACTGGTGCGTGGCGGCGTAGACGCCGATCGGAAAGGCCACCGCCCAGGTGAACAGCACTACCGTGAAATTCAGAATGAAGGACAACAGCATGCGGTCGCCGATGACCTCCGACACCGGCAGGTCGTGCTCGAAGGACCAGCCCCAGTCGCCCTGCAGCAGGCCGGAGAAACCGCGCTCGGTGGGCCAGATGCCGACCCAAACCGCGTATTGCTCGATAAAAGGCTTGTCGAGGCCGTACTGCTTGCGCAGGAAATCGACCTTCTCGAGCGCCGCCTTGTCGCCCTGGCTGCGCAGCTCGGCGATCCGGTTGGAGAGGAAATCATCACCAGCAGCGTCGGGATCATGATCAGGATCCGCCGGATGGTGTACGTCAGCATGCGGGCGCGCACCCTGCGTCGCGAACCACGTCGAGGCTCCCGGCTATTTGCTGATCCAGAACGTGTCGGGCCGGTAGATGCCGAAGAAGGCGCCCGGATCCCAGTTGTAGATGCCCTTCTCCGGCACGTTGCGCAGCGAATTGCGCACCACCACGGGCTGCGCGACGCCGTTCACCACGCCGATAACGTACAGCTGCTCGCTGTGGATCCCGAGCATGCGGTGCCAGATCTTGGCGCGTTCCTCGCGCGTCGCGCCGGCGCGCCAGGCGGTGTTCAGCTTGAGCAACTCGGCCACCTCCGGGATGTCCGGCGCCTCGCCCGACTTGCCGCTGGTCTCGAAATGCTGGCCGAACTTCGGCCAGTGCAGCTGGTCCTGGCTGGTGGGCGCGAGCTCGCCGGGGCTGGTGTCGGCGCTGGCGAGGCCGTTCTCCAGCCCGGTCCACACCGACATCAGCGCTTCGCCGGAAAACACGCGGTTGCGCAGCACTTCGCGCTGCGAGGGCTTGGGAAACAGCTTGATGCCGACCTGGCGCCAGGTTTCGCGGATCATCTCGAGCACGTCCGTCTGCTCGGTGCTTTCGCCCGCGGTCTCGACGATGATTTCCATCGGCCGCCCGTCCGGCAGCAGGCGCACGCCGTCGGGCCCGCGCTTCAGTTTCATGTCGTCGAGCAGTTTGTCGGCCGCCTTCTTGTCGAACTGGGTCCAGCGCGTCTGGTACTCCTTCCTGTAGAGCGGGCTCTCGGCCACCACCGTGTCGTTGCTCTCGGCCGCAAGCCCGAAATACAGCACCTGGTTCACCTGCGCGCGGTCGATCGCCAGCGACAGCGCGCGGCGGAAGCGGGGATCGCGCACGATCGGCTTCCATACCGGGTCGTTGACGTTGAGATTCGGGAACAGCGCGACCTGCGAGCCGCGCGCCGTCTTCCACAGCAGCGTCCGGTAATGGTTGGTCTTCTCGCCCTTCTTGAGGAAGGTGTAGTTGTTGAACTGGATGTCGCGCGCCTGCAGGTCGGATTCGCCGGCGCCGGTCTTGGCGGGGATCAGCTTACCCTCGGCCACCGCCAGCACCACGCGGTCGATGTAGGGCAGCTGGCGGCCGCCCGCGTCGACACGGTGGAAGTACGGGTTGCGCACCGATACGAAGCGGTCGGCGGGCGGCTTGGTGATGTTCACCCAGGGCTGCAACGTCGGCAGATTTGGATTGTCGAACTGGTTCATGTTGTCTTCGCGGTTGTGGATCGCCGCCCAGCTCCGCTTGCCGGCGCCGCTGGTTTCGGTCTCCGCCACCTTCTTGTTGTATTTGCGGTGAAACTGCTTGAGGTAATGCGCGGGCCGGAAAATGAACAGCGGCGAGGCGCCGGCCATGCGCGGCAGGAACTCCGGATTGGGCTTGGACCAGCTGTAGCGCACCGTCTGCTTGTCCGGATACTCGACCTTCGGCGCTTCGCCGCTCACCAGCAGATCGGAGGGAGGGCCGGTCGGGCTGAGTTCCTTGTTGTTGGCGACGTCCTCCCAGAAATAGCGGAAGTCCTCGATGCTGAGGGGCTGCCCATCGGACCAGCGGTGGCCCTTGCGCAGCTTCATCGTGAACACGCGCTCGTCCTTCGCCTCGATGCTCTCGAGGATGTCCGGCACGATGTTGAAATTCGTGTCGTAGCCCACCAGCCGCGCGTAGCCATACACCACCATCATGCGTATGTCGCGGCTGCGCCCGATCAGCATGTTCAGCGTGCCGCCGTGCTGGCCTGGCTGCGCGCCAGCGGCCAGCTTCACCACCAGCGGATTCTCGGGCAGGCGCTTGGCCACCGCCGGCAGCTTGCCGGCCTTGACCTCCTCCTGCAGCGCCGGGGGCTCGACGAAATTCGCTTGCGCGCCAGCGTTGGCGGCGGCCCCCGCGAGCAGCGCAGCGAGGACCAAGGGGGGAAACAGGTTGTTCATGAGCGAAGCTCCGATATATCGGCGCCTTCGTGGGCGCGCACCAGGTGTTCGGCCCCGATATCTAGCATGCCTGCGCGGACCACGCCGTCGAGACGGAACGGCGCCGGCCAGGCGCCCGGGTCCGACGCCTTGCCTTCCATCAGCGCCGCGAAGTCGAGCTTGCGGTCAAGGTCCGGGTCCGGCACCGCGGCCAGCAGCGCCTTCGTATACGGATGGACGGGGTTGCGGAATAGTTCCTCGTAGGGGGCGAGCTCCACCAGGCGGCCTGCACACATCACGGCGATACGGTCGGCGAGGTAATTCACCACCGCGAGATTGTGCGAGATGAAGATATAGGTGAGCCTGAGCGCGCTTTTGAGGTCCAGCAGCAGGTTGAGCACCTGCGCCTGGACCGAGACGTCGAGCGCCGACACCGGCTCATCGCAGATCAGCAGCTGCGGGCCCAGCGCGAGTGCCCGGGCGATGCCGATGCGCTGGCGCTGGCCGCCGGAGAAGCTGTGCGGGTAGCGCCTGAGGTAGCGCACGTCCAGGCCGACCAGCGCCATGAGCTCCTTCACGCGCGCGAAACGCTCCTCCTTGTCGCCGACGCCGTGAATCACCAGCGGCTCGGCGAGTATGTCGTTCACCGTCATGCGCGGGTTGAGCGAGCTGAACGGGTCCTGGAACACGAACTGCACCTTGCGCCGGTAGTCAAACAGCTCGTCGCTCTTCAGCGCGAGTACGTCGCGCGGCGTGCCGCGGTCGTTGAATATGATCTCGCCGCTGTCCGGCGTCACCGAGCGCAGCAGCATCTTCGCCGTGGTGGTCTTGCCGCAGCCCGATTCGCCTACCAGGCCGAGGCACTCGCCCGCGCCGACGTGAAAGCTCACGTCGTCGACCGCGCGCACCTCGCCCGCGAGCTTGCGGCCAAGGATCGAGGTCTTGCGGGTCTGGAAGCGCTTGACCAGGTTTCGCACCACCAGCAGCGGCTCGTTGCGCACCGCCTCGCCGCTGCGCGGCTCCTGGTGCGGGCGGCCGCGCCCGGAGATCAGATGATCGGTCGCCGCCTGCAGCTCGCGGATCGGCGTCAGGCGCTCGCCCGGCGCCATGTTGAAGCGCGGCACGGCGCGCATCAGCGCCTTCAGGTAGGGATGGCGCGGGTCGCGGAAGATGTCGACGACTGCGCCGGATTCGACCACCTTGCCGTGGTACATCACCACCACTTCGTCGGCCATGTTGGCGACGATGCCCAGGTCGTGCGTGATCAGCAGCATCGCCATCTTCAGCTCGGCCTGCAGCGATTGCACGAGCTGCAGGATCTGCGCCTGGATGGTGACGTCCAGCGCCGTGGTGGGCTCATCGGCCACCAGCAGCGCGGGCCGGCAAACGAGCGCCATGGCGATCATCGCGCGCTGGCGCAGGCCGCCCGAGAGCTCGAAGGGATAGGTGTGCTCGGCTTTCACCGGATCGGCGAAGCCCACCAGCCGCAGCATTTCCAGCACCGCCGCGCGGCGCTCGGCCTTGCCCAGGCTCGAGCGGTGCAGCATCAGCGATTCGCCGATCTGGTTGCCGACCGTATGCAGCGGCGAGAGCGCGGTCATCGGCTCCTGGAAAATAATCGAGATGCGGCCGCCGCGGATGGCGCGCGCCGCGGCGCCGTCGGGATCGAGGCGCGCGATATCCGTCGCCGGCGCACCGCGCAGCTTCGGATCGTGGAACAGGATTTCGCCCGACTCGATGCGCGCGACGCGCGGCAGGATGCTCATCACCGCCTGCGCCACCATCGTCTTGCCCGAGCCCGATTCGCCCACCAGCGACACGGTCCGTCCCTCGGGAATACGGAGGGACACGCCGTCCACCGCCTTGACCGTGCCGGCATCGACTTCGAGATAGACCCTCAGGTCGCGGATCTGCAGGACGTCGGCCATTACGCTCGCAATGCGTCCAGGTTGCTCAGCGTCGAGGCGTCAAGCGCGATGCCGCGCGCCGCCGCCGCGCGCGCCGCGGCGCGCACGAGCTCGGCGAAGCCGTCGAGTTCCGAATCGATGCGGATCGTGTGCTGCGCGTCGCCCAGCTTCAACTGCATCCACCCCTCCTCGCGGTCGCGGCGCGTCGAGTAATAATCGAGCCGCAGCGAACGCAATTCCTCCCACCGGATAGCGACGCCCATCGGACCCCGGGCGCGGATTCCGGTCTCATCCAGCTCGAAGTGAGTCAACTGGCGACAGACCGTCCGGGCAAAGTATACGAGGAATAGCGCGGCGACCGCGGTCGCCACCCACGCGACGGGCGCGGCCAGCTGCGCGAAGCCGAGCAGGCCGAGCGCAGCCGCGACCCCGGCGGCGCTGCCCGCGCAAGCAAGCCACAGCGCGCGCCGCGGATAGCGATACCGGGAGCGCGACGGCGGGGTCACGAAACGTGAAATAGTTCCGGCGCGCTGCGCCAGCGCACGGCGTGCGCGGTCTGGCATGTTTCAAACAAACGATCGAGGAAGGCCCAAGCCGCCGCGTCGTGCACGGCGTGGTGACTCAGCCAGCCGGTCGCTTCGTCCGGGTCGGCCCGCCCTTCGCGTTTTGCCGCCAGGTGCTGAACGGCCGCCCCCAGGGTCGCCTCCTCGCCGGCGAATCCGCGCCCCGCGTGCCAGGCGATGAGATCGACATGCGTGTTGACCTGCCCGACACCGGGCGCCGCCAGCGCCGCAGCGCGCGCGCCGTAGCGCGTGAGGCCGCGATAGCCGGCCGCCGCCAAATGCGGCGCGAGCGCTTCCGGCAGCCGGTTCCACGGCGGCGCCAGGACGGGGACGAAGCGATCGCGCGCAAGCAGGCCGAGGCGCTCCTTTGCGGCGAACAGCCGCGCGATCGCCGCGGCCGATCGCTCGGTGGCCGGGAATTCGGTTTTTTTCTCGTTTGCGGCCGCGCGGTTGCGATGGTCGGTGCCGTGCTGAAGGACGGAAACGGCCGGTCCGATGCGCTCGAAGATCTCCTCCCCGCATTGCAGGGGAATCACCGCGAGCGCCAACGGCACCGACGCGCCTTGCGCGAGCGCGAGCAGGCGCGCCAGGGCCGGGTCCAGCCGCGCCGCATCGTCGTCGCGCCACCAGAAATCGACCGTGCGCCCTGCGTCGCGCCAGCGCGCCATCTCATCTGAAAACGCACGCCAGGCCGCGCTCATCTGGCGTCCTGCCGCGCCCAGCGCGCCACGAGCGCGGCGCTTTTGCGCGCCCCGTCGAGGTCGATCGCGCCCGGCGACGGCTGCGGCGCGCGCGCGGCGCGGTCGATCGCCGCGGCGAGCGCCGATGCGCTCAACGCCGGCTCTTCCAGCACCTCCAGGAGCCCGCGCCTGGCAAAGCAATGGGCGCGCAGCGACTGCTCGGTCTCGTTGCCGCCGGCGAAGGGCACCACCACGGCGCGCGCGCGCGCCTGGACCGTCTCGAGCAGCGTGTTATACCCGGCCTGGCTGATCGAGAGCGCGCAGTTGGCGAGCAAGGTGGTGAAATCCGGCCTGCTGCGCTCGACAGCGACGCCGTTCGCATGCGCTGACAACTTGCGGAAGTCCTCTTCCGGCAGATTGTGCCCCGCGAGCAGGCGCCAGCGGCGATCGCGGAGCGTGCAGAGCGGCCTGGCCTGCAGGGCCGCCTCGAGCAATCGCGCGCCGACCGCGCCGCCCCCCGCGGAGACGATGACCTCGCCGCGGCCCGCATCGCCGCCCGCTGGCGGCGCTACATCCACCACGTAGCCCGTGTATGCCATGCGCCCGGCGATGCGCGCGGCGTCGGGAAAGCTTGTTTCGAAGCCGATGACGCCGGGATCGCCGTGCACGAGCACATGGTCGAAAAAACGTTCGACCAGTCTCAGCGTCTCCTCGTGGCGCTCGCGGCTGCGCTGCCCGCCGAGGATGTCGCGCACCGAGCAGACGACGCTCGGCCGCGGCGACGCCGCCTGCGCCGCTTCCAGCAGCGGCAGCAGTTCGAAACGCATCTGGCGCCGCCCAAAGGGATAGAGCTCCAGCATCAGCACGCGCGGCGCGGCGGCACGCCAGGCTTCCAGCAAGGCTGCGCTGCGCGTGCGCTTCCATGCTTCGTCGACGGGACGTCCAGTCTCGTCCAGCAACACTTTGAAGCTGAGATCCGCAGCGCTCGCAGGAGGCAGCTGAACGAGACGAACGCCCGCGCTCGAGATTCCGGGCACCGCGGGCCCGCCGCTGGCAAGCGTGACCGTCAAGCCCTGCGCAGCAAGAGCCCGCGCAAGCACGGCTGCCCGCTTCAGGTGACCGATCCCGAGCAGGTGCTGAACGTAGAGGAAGACGCCGGCTGCGCTCAACGCACACCCGCCGGCGCGGCAATCCGGGCAAGCAACGGCTGCAGCCGCGC
>WNFL01052523.1_pt2 | contig 10480 bp, 12 predicted proteins | sample 5400361 | NCBI WGS metagenome assembly WNFL01 (sample SAMN13153351, study PRJNA577476) | soil metagenome | isolation source: 40 cm soil on Douglas fir-dominated hillslope | place: USA:California | collected 2013-09-17
AATACTTTATTTGGGAGTTTTAGGGATGGCCAGAGAACTTCTGGAGCTTCCCTTTGAGGCATACGCGACCTTTGTGATCGAACAACGGTTCGGGTTTAATCGTGCCACGTTGAAAACTTTTGTGCTCGATCGACTGAAGGGTTGGGCGCTGGCCGCCTTGCTCATGGTCGGTTTTCTCACCATTGTGCTCAATCTCTTGGAACGCTTTGGTCTCCAGATTTGGCCCGTGGCCTGGATAATCACAGCAACGGTTTCGATTCTGCTGATGTACCTCTCCCCAACGCTTATTCTGCCGCTCTTCTTCAAGTTTTCTCCCTTGCCGGCAGGACCGTTACGGGAAGGCATTTTGGCCTATTGTCACAAACAAGAATTCCCGCTCCGCGACCTTCTGGTCATCGACGGCTCGCGTCGTTCATCGAAGGCAAATGCCTTTTTTACCGGCTTCGGTAAGAACAAACGAATCGCGCTCTTCGATACGCTCATTGAAAATCATTCGGTCCCGGAGCTGATCGCGGTGCTGGCTCATGAAGTAGGCCACTTCAAACATCGCCACGTGATCCAGCATTTTGTTTTCGCGCAAATGAATCTTTGTTTCTTGTTTGTTCTGGCGTCCCTTTGTCTTTCTCGACCCGAACTGTACGCCGCGTTCGGAGTCACGCATCATTCTTACTATGTTGGGTTCGCACTCTTTTCTCTGCTGGTGCAACCGCTCGCGATCATCTTAGGGGTGGTGCTGAATTATTTGAGTCGCCGTCACGAATTTGAAGCGGATCGTTTCGCTGGCGAGTCGACCGGCGAACCAGCAGCGTTGATCTTCGCCTTGAAGAAACTTAGCAAAGACAGTCTTTCGAATTTGACACCGCATCCACTACTGGTCGGATTGCACTTCACTCACCCGCCGGTGCTGGAACGGATTCGGGAGCTGAGGAATGTCGAGAGCAAGATTGGCGGCAGCCGCCCTGCGATCGGCAGCGCAATTCCGGACGTTATCACTCCCAAGGAGTAATGCTGGGGCGCATGGGCGGTATGGCGTTGCCGGTTCCCATTGTGTCGGAGGGTGCGTCGCTTGCGACGCCCGGAAACAGCCCCTGATCATGAATGCAATTGTAAAGGTTAAGACATATCCTATACAACTCGCTCCTATATTGTTATAATCGTTAGCAAAAGAAAGCATCTTCCCTCGTTGAGTCCTCTCCCGCTACCTGTTCTTGACGATTTACACAAAAAAGTCAGCCATACCAGAGGGGTGTTGAACCAGGTGGCTCGGGACAAGAGCGAATCCTTCCGCTGGATTGTTTCCGGGCGTCGCAAGCGACGCGCCCTCCGACACGATGGGAACCGACAACGCCAAACGCCAAGGCTTCGCCATGATGGGCCTCGCGAGCACCTCGGGAGTCATCAACGACTTTTAGCTTAGCGCTCATGCGCAGCCGCCAGATTGTAAGCCTCAAAAAGAAGGGGCCGGAGGGCGCCAATAAAGATGCCCAAACAACGAGACCATTGTTCAAAAGATACGGCCATCTGACCTATGCCTTGATCAAGATCTAGTTTCTGTTTCTTTGAGATCTCTTTGAGCTTTTGTTCAAAATTTGTTTTCGCGACCCTTTGCAGAAAGTCGCACTCAGTCGTCGCATCAGTTTTTGCTGCAGCCGGTCCATCTCTTGAAAACCGAAATCAGTAGCGTCGTCGTATCCTGCCAGATGAAGGAGTCCGTGAACCAGATAGAGACAGAGTTCCTCAAATAGCTCCTTGCCGAGTTGGCTTGCCTGGCGATCCGCAGTTTCGACACTGATGATTATCTCGCCATGGTGGAAAGTAATTACATCGGTCGGGCCAGCGATCTGCATAAACTGGAGATGAATGGCCGAGATTCGTCGGTCGGAAACCAGGACAGCTACAATTTCCGCAGGCAAAGCGGTTCGCTCAACCGCCTCCACTTCTTCCAAAGCGCATTGCGCAAATCGGGAAAACAGCTGAGAATTGATTGTTCTCGCACGCTGCCGATTCAGCAACGAAATTTCGGGCATCAGGCTGCCGATGCCGGCGGCAGATTACGCAACCGGCGGGACTCTTGCTCGGCCTTCTCCTCGTCCTTGGGATACTTGATCCGGGTATGCAGCATGTTTTGCAATGTGAACCGGAAAGTCTCGGAAATTGCTCGAATCTCCTTCAAAGTTAAATCGCATTCGTCCAACTGGCCCTCGGCAATCCGCTTATTCACAATTTCGTTCACCAATTGCTCAATTTTTTGCGGTGTTGGCTTATCCAGACTGCGGGACGCGCTCTCCACGGCATCGGCCAAGCTAATAATTCCGCTTTCTTTGAATTGGGGTTTAGGTCCGCTATAGCGGAAGCTCTCCTCACGTACCTCCGGGATATCCTCCTCCCGAATATTCATGATCTTGCCGCCTTCCCGTGCATCCCGCTGTTGTTGCAACGCTCGTTTGTAAAAATAGCTGACCAAAGAAGTCCCATGATGCTGCTGGATAACGTCGATTACTTTTTGGTTCAGCCCATATTTTAGGGCGATATCAACGCCTTCTTTTACATGAGCGATGATGATCAGCGCGCTCATTGTCGGGGCCAAATCATCGTGCGGGTTTTCGTCCCCGATAATATTTTCCGAGAAGTAGTTTGGCTTTACGAGCTTGCCAATGTCATGAAAATAGGCGCAAGCGCGGCACATTGTTCCATTGGCGCCGATTCGATTGGCCGCAACCTCTGCGAGGTCGGCCACCACGTCGCTGTGGTGCCAGGTACCGGGAGCCTCGAGGCTAAGGCGCAAAAGAACTGGATGGTTACGATCTGCCATCTCCAGCCAGGACATGTCCGTGGTGATTTGAAAAAGTGACTCCAAAAGCGGCAAAGCGCCGCCCACCGCCATTCCGGTCAACATGCCGTTTAAGATCGCGGCGAGAGATTGCTTTCCGAACATGCCCCAGTCCATGTCCGGCAATTGCAACCAGGAAATAGAGATGATTCCAAACGACACCGCGAGCAGCCAGGTAGCCAATCCAACATAAAAGCCGGCGCGCAAAAGACGGCTTCGTCTGCGTACTTGAATTGTGACGAATACAGCGATGAAGCCGCTAATGAGGGACATCACCAGCAAAACCGCGTCAACCCCGCGAAAGAGAATAGAGCTCCACAGACTGACGAAGACAGCCGCATAGATGCCGTAGTTCTTGCCTAGAAGCACTGACAGCACGAGCGGCGCCAAAGCATAGGGAATGAGTAGTACCCCGACTTCGGGTCGCAATGCTCCGTGCGGATCGCTGCAAAATACCATGATCAGCTTCGCGACACACAGGTGGAGGAGCATGACCCCAAAAACCAAAGCAATCCGCGAATTCTTATGAAAGGTTTCGGGGAAATTGATCCAGAGTTGGGCCAACGCTATGATGAACACCAGTAGACCAATGAGGAAATATTTCGCAGGTTCCGGGTGTTCTCGAGAAAATATCAGAAGACCCAGTACCAGAACGAAGGCGACAAACATTCCGGTTTTGACCCATGGGTTTGACTCAAGCTTGCGGACCCACTCCTTCTGCGTCGACTTGCGCCTTTGCTTATTGCAAGCAAGTCCTTTTTTGACCAACCGCTTTCTGTCCTGTGATCCAAACATACCCTTTGACAATTCTAGTTTAGCTTGTTTGCACGCTACCGCGAGGACGGTCCTTGTTTCTCCCTGAACGCTTTGTAGGCATTAATGATCGATTTCACAAGCGAATGCCGCACCACGTCGCGTTCTGAGAATTCGATAAACTCGATACCTGTGACTCCTCGCAGTGCTTGCAGCGCCTCGATCAATCCGGACGTCTTATTCGGCGGAAGATCGATCTGCGTCTGATCGCCGGTGACCACGCACTTGGAGTCCGCTCCCAGGCGGGTGAGAAACATGAACATTTGTTCTCTGGTGGTATTTTGCGCTTCATCCAGGATGACAAAGGCATCATTGAGAGTCCGTCCGCGCATATAAGCGAGCGGAGCGATCTCGATTACCCCCCGATCCATAAATTTCTGAATTTCCTCAGCCGAAATCATATCATACAACGCATCATAGAGGGGGCGCAAATACGGAAAGATTTTCTCCTGGAGATCGCCCGGAAGAAAGCCGAGTGCTTCACCCGCCTCAACAGCCGGGCGAGTCAAAATGACACGCTTAACGGTCTCTCGCTTCAATGCTTCCACGGCCATTGCCATGGCCAAATAGGTCTTTCCGGTACCGGCTGGGCCAATGCCAAAGACAATATCGCATGCCTGAATTGCTTGGACATAGGTGAGCTGCTGACTAGTCTTCGGACTGATCGGCGTTCGCCTGCTCGAACCAAGGATCTGCACTTTGGCAAGTTGACCCAATGATTCTTGCGATCTGCCACTTACGACGTCGAGAGCATATTGGAATTCATGTCGGTGAATCTGCATACCCCGTTGTCGGGCTGCCTCGAGCTGACTAAAGAGCTGGCGAGCCTTCTCGATGTTGTTGCGCTCTCCTTCGAGTCTTAGCCACCCATCTCTGGTGGTGACTTTGAGATCGAGCTTCTCTTCCAGCGCCTGCAAGAGTCGGAGATCGTTCGCATACAGGTTTTGCAGCGCCCGCCCATTCTCAAATTGAAGCGTTTCTGACTCCACCATCTCGTGTCCTATAAGATCGTGACGCTCCGGTAAAAATAGCTCATCGATGTGCAGTAGTTCTCACGATGATTAACGCAGAACTTACCGTGTATCGGAAACCGAACTCGAAGCAAAGCAAGGATTAAATGCGGTCGACAACTCCTTACTTTCACCAAACCAGGAGAAAGAGTGGGACGATCGGCTACCTGTCTTGGATGCGCTCATTTGTACCCGTACACCATCGCCCAATGGGTGCGTTCGAATGGCGAGGAAATGACCTCCACGATGATGTAATAAGTACCAGTGGCGGGAGCAATAACCCGCGCGGCTGCAAAATGGCCTTTTTGCCAGGCGTCATTCTCAACCAGTTTGCCTCGAGAATCGTAAACGTGGATCGAGACGCGGGCATTTTCCACATCGGTTCCCATGCAAAACCAATAATCATTTCCCTTGAACAAAGTGTGAGTGATTGTTGCCTGTTGCTGTTTGACGCCCAAATCTCCGCCCCACTCGTCTTGGCGAACCACGTACCCCTGTTTCACATAGGGATCCATCGCCTCCATCGCCCGAGAAATCGCGTCATCCACACTCGCATAAGCCGCCGCCTGCGCCGCTAGAACGCCGATCGCAATGAATAATCGTCTCACAAGTGCTCTCAAGCCTTAGAATTAATCGCCTTCACTACATCTCCGGTTATATCGTGAATTCGCTTCACGGAAGCCGGTGTGATCTTCTGATTGATGAGTGGAGAAATTTCATCCAGGCTCTTCTGAACCTTGCTGACCAATTGATTGTTCCGTAGCCGCGGCGGCATCCCAGCTAGTCTTTCTTGAAAGTACTTCAGGAGATCGGGCTGATTCAATAAATCAGCACCGTCGGCTGAGTAACTCTTGCCGACAATCGACGTGAGCACCTCGGTTCCTCGTAGCCATCCACCCAGGCTGACCAGATGGGCCAACTGGTCATCCCGCAACTGGATCATCGCATTTTTTACATCAGAAAGCGCGCCATCCAGTTCGCGGCGAACGCCCACCCAATCGTCCGAATCTGCTTTAGTCAAAATTGAGTTGGTTCGAGCTAAAACCGTTTTTTCGACCCCGATTGCACGTGCGAGCTGTAACACGTCACGACCAACTTGCTTTACTCGCTCCCGATCGGTCGCTTCGACCGCAACAAAACCTTCGGCCACCACTGAGCCAAGCAACAGGGCGATCTGCGCTCGCTCTCCTCGATTGTTTATGTTCGGGTTACGCAGTTCACCGCGCCAGTCGGGTGTGCCTAGTTTATCTAAGACATTGAAAACCTCACTTGGCAGAGGCACAACGATATCGTCCAATTTCGTCGCGGGGAAACGGTTCAGATCGATCTGCCGAGCTGGTGCGTCAGCTGCTGCCAATTGGGGAAGAGCCGTCGCCATCATAATAACCAATGGAAAAAGAATTCTTTTCATCTTTCTTAGAGAAAACAGTCGGGAGGCGAAATCGGTTTGCTTTTGGCGGTAAGCGGCTAAATCTCCCGTTTTTAGACGCCTTGCTCTCGAAATATCGGGCCCAGCCTAAAAGCAAACTGCATTTTGAGCAAACGCCGAATGACGCGAGGCGACTGTTAGCTCCCACAGCTCAACTCGCTCACGCTAAGAGAGTTTAGCTTGACCTGGGCGAGCAGCGCTACCATCTCTCCAGACCAAAGGATTTTCGATGAATTTAAGCCGATTAGACGAAATCCTGGATCAGTTCCCAAGCAAACGGGTGCTGGTGGTCGGTGATTTGATGTTAGACGAATTTATCTGGGGGCGCGTTTCTCGCATCTCTCCGGAAGCACCAGTTCCAGTAGTCGAGGTACTTGGGGAGTCGTACTACCCCGGAGGTGCCGCTAACGTGGCCCGTAATGTGCGTGAGTGCGGCACGCAAGCGTACGTTATGGGTTTGATCGGGGATGACATTGCTGGGACGAAGCTTCGCAAGATCCTCGAGGAAACCGGCATTCGTCAGGAAACCGTCCAGGTCGCTCCGACATTCCAAACAATTGTCAAAACACGAATCATTGCCCGCCAACAACAGGTTGTCCGGGTTGACCGAGAGCGGGCCTGGGCTCTCAGCGAAGAAATCGAAGACGCGTGCATCGAGACAATCAAACAACTGCTTCCTCAGATTGATGCCATTATTCTGGAAGACTACGGAAAAGGTTTTTTGCAACAATCGTTCATTGATAAGATTGCCGTGCTCGCCGCCGGAAAGACAGTTACCGCGGACCCGAACCCGCGAAATCAACTTCAATGGAGAGGAATTACGGCAGTTAAGCCAAATCGGACCGAGGCCTTTTCCGCTGCAAACGAACCGTGGAAGGAACCAGCGGAACATCCGACCAAAGATCAGGCACTTCTCGCGATAGGTCTAAAACTGCTCAAGATCTGGGGCCCTAAACAACTTCTTATTACCCTCGGCGACCAAGGAATGATGTTGTTTACCCCGGAGAGATCTCCGTACCACATTCCTTCGCGAGCGAGAGAGGTTTACGATTTATCGGGAGCTGGCGATACCGCGATTGCGTTCTATACGCTGGCGCTGCTTTCCGGTGCAACCGCGGTGGAAGCTGCCGAGATTTCTAACTATGCCAGCAGTGTCGTGGTGGCAAAGTTCGGGACGGCCACGGTCACGCCACAAGAGCTAAAAGACGTCTTCTCCTCTTATAATCATCATGGGCCTCGCTAAGGCAGTATTCCTCGATCGCGATGGTACCCTCATGCACAACGTTCCTTATTGTGCTGATCCGGCCAAAGTACAGATTCTGCCGGGCGTGTCCCAGTCGCTCAGAAAATTAAGGGAGCACGGATTCGCGCTGGTAATTGTCACCAACCAGAGTGGGATCGGCCGCGGTTATTTCGCAGAGGAGACATTTTGGAAAGTTCAAGCCGCTTTCGAGCGGCAGGTCGGACCTGACATCATTGATGCCACCTATTTCTGTGGAGACCATCCCGACGAAGCCACTGATCGGAGAAAACCTGGACCCGGAATGTTAATCGAGGCAGCTCACGACTTGGGCCTGGATCTAGCCTCTTGTTTTCTGATCGGAGACAGTGAATCCGATATCGAGGCTGGAATTCGAGCCGGTGTGAAAGCAACGGTTTTGATCGGGACAAAGGAAAAAGAACCTCAGGAACGGGTGTGGAGTGCGAAAAGCTTCCCGGAAGCAGTGGAACTCGTCCTGCGCGCCTTCGGCGCGATGACAGATGACAAATAGCAGATAGCAAATAGCTGCGACTATCTACGATTTCTGCTATTGGCCGGCTTTCTTTAAGGACCGCTTTGGGAGCGTTCTCCGCTATCAAAATCGAAAGTAGCCAATCTGCTATTTGTGGTCTGTCATCTGTCATCGCACTGAAAGTGCGCAGCAAGAGCTTGATTCAACGCTGGTCGCTCAGGTACAACCTTCGCTCATGAGCAGGGTCGTCGCCATCATTCCGGCCCGGTGGGGATCGACCCGCTTTCCCGGAAAACCATTACACGGCATTGCCGGCAAACCTCTCATCCAGCATGTCTGGTCTCGTTGCCTCGAGGCCAAAGTTTTCGATCAAGTCATCATCGCCACCGACGACATGCGCATCGTAGAAGCAGCTTTCCAGTTTGGCGCCGAGGTTGCCCTTACCGCAGCCGAACACAAGAGCGGCACCGATCGCATCGCGGAAGTGGCAAAAAAGATGAAGGCTTCCCTTATATTTAATGTTCAGGGAGACGAGCCGCTCATCGATCCGCAGCTGTTGCGTCGACTAGTCAAGAAAATACAGCGCGATCCGAAGATGGACCTAATCACCGCCGCGACACCGGTATCTCCACAGGAAGCCGAGAGCGAACACATTGTCAAGGTGGTGGTAGATCGAGAGGGCTCGGCCCTTTACTTTTCGCGGAGCAAAATTCCGTTCGCTCGCTCGGAAAATGGGCCGGGCTGGCTTCGACACCTTGGCCTGTATGGATATCGTCGCAGAGCGTTGTTGGAATTTGTCCGGTTGACGCCGAGCCCCCTGGAGGTGACGGAACAGCTCGAACAGTTGCGCGCACTGGAAAATGGCATGAAGATTCGCGTCGTTATTTCAAAGAGCGGTTCGATCGGTGTGGACACGCCGGAGGATGCCAGTGCGATCGAACGTCAAATTTTAAGCGATGGCGGCACCTCTGCAGCTCCGGCCGGCCGATGATCGTGGCCATGAGGTGTGCCAACGTCGGCACCCCCGGGCCGGCACCAGAGTGAAATGAAATACATTTTTGTAACAGGAGGCGTGGTTAGTTCATTGGGCAAAGGATTGGCGGCGGCGGCTTTGGGCACTTTGCTGGAACACCGAGGGATTCGGGTCATCATGCAGAAATTCGATCCCTATCTCAACGTGGATCCGGGTACGATGAGCCCTTTCCAGCACGGCGAGGTTTACGTCTTGAGTGACGGAGCCGAAACCGACCTTGATCTGGGTCACTACGAGCGTTTTACCAATACCGTCCTCTCCCGAGCCAATAACGTGACCAGCGGACAGGTTTACGAAACCGTCTTGGCCAAGGAACGACGCGGTGATTACCTGGGAAAGACGGTTCAGGTGATTCCCCACGTAACCGACGAGATCAAGGGACGGATTACCCGAATGGCGAACGAGCATCCAGCCGACGTGATTATCACTGAGATCGGCGGTACGACGGGCGACATTGAGGGTCTACCTTTCCTGGAGGCAATTCGTCAATTCCAGCTGGAGGTCGGTCCTGATAACGTAGTGATCATGCATGTAACGCTGGTGCCTTACATCAAAGCTGCGGGCGAATTGAAGACAAAACCTTCTCAGCAGAGCATCGCAAAGCTACGAGAGATCGGCCTGTACCCGAACGTTCTTCTTTGTCGCACGGAATGGCCGCTGGAACTCGAGGTGCGACAAAAGCTATCCATGTTTTGTAACGTCCCACTTCCTGCGGTGGTGGAAGTAAGAGATGTAGAACACACCATTTACGAACTCCCACTCACTCTGCAGGACGAAAAACTGACGAAACTATCTGCCGGCTCCTCCGCTTTGATACTCCTCCGGCCAATATGTCCGAATGGCGTAAGTTTGTTCAGCGCGTTGTTCATCCCCGCAAGCAGCTGAAAGTGGCTGTGGTAGGCAAATACATTGATCTCCAGGACGCCTACAAGAGCATTTACGAATCGCTCACTCACGCCGGAGCAGCCAACGACTGCGGAGTAGAAATCTTAAAGCTCGATTCCGAAGATTTTGAAAATCATAATCCTGCTAAATTCCTCGGTGCCGTAGCCGGAATCATCGTTCCGGGCGGATTCGGTGATCGCGGGGTCGAAGGTAAAATTGTCGCTTGCCGCTACGCGCGCGAGCACCGGATCCCCTATCTGGGCCTTTGCTTGGGCATGCAGGTCGCCACCATCGAATTTGCGCGCGATGTCTGCGGTTTGAAAGGAGCCAACAGTACCGAGTTTGATGACAATGCAGTCGATCCAGTGATTTGCCTATTGGAAGAGCAAAAGGAAGTCCGCAACAAAGGAGCTTCCATGCGGCTCGGGAGCTGGCCGACCATGATCATGCCAGGCACATTGACCCACAAGCTCTATGGAGCAAAGCAAGCGATGGAACGGCATCGTCACCGTTACGAATTTAATCTGGGCTACCGGGCAATGATGGAAGAAAAAGGCCTCGTGGTGAGCGGGACCAGCCCCGATGGCCGACTAGTGGAGATGATTGAATTACGAGACCATCCCTGGTTTGTCGCCTGCCAATTCCATCCAGAATTTCTTTCTAAACCGAACGCTCCTCACCCGCTCTTCCGAGGTTTCATTGCGGCCTGCTTGGCTAATTCAGCATAGATCGCGCACGTCCGTATAG
>WNFL01138541.1_pt1 | contig 10479 bp, 10 predicted proteins | sample 5400361 | NCBI WGS metagenome assembly WNFL01 (sample SAMN13153351, study PRJNA577476) | soil metagenome | isolation source: 40 cm soil on Douglas fir-dominated hillslope | place: USA:California | collected 2013-09-17
GCCGAAAAAGTTGAAGCGGTAGACAGCGGACGCGGCGAGAGTGCCAAGGATGAGGGCAAGGACCGTCGCAAGCGTGGCAACTTTCAGCGTGAGAAAGAGCGCGGATTGTAAATCCGGGTTTTCCAATGCACGCGGAATCCATTTGAGCGTGAGTCCAGGTGGCGGGAAGGAATATCCTGCTTCATCGGTTGTGAACGCATATAAAAAGATCAACATCAAGGGGATATTCAGGAAGAGTATGGTGCCCGCCGCACTCAGTTTTAAAAACAAGGAGGCTTGGTCACTGGAAGGCTGGGATATTTTTTTAAAGAGCATCGAAGGCTCCTAACTTGCGGGCGATCAATAAGTAAACAATCATGATGACAATCGGGCCCATCGTGAATGCCGCCGCCAAGGGGATATTTCCAGATGTGCCTTGATACGTGAGCACTGCTTTGCCGATGAAAAAACTGGAATTGCCAAACAGCGATGGCACAATAAAATCGCCAAGCGTCAGCGAGAATGTGAATATTGAACCAGCAATCACGCCGGGAAATGCCAGTGGCAGAATCACATTGCGAAATGTTTGCGCTGGACTCGCACCCAGATCGCTTGAGGCTTCAATGAGAGATTTGGGCACACGCTCGAGCGCGGTTTGAATCGGCAGGATCATATAAGGCAGCCAAATATAAAGAAAGACCAGGAACACGCCAGTGATCGATACCGAGAGTGAAGGTCCGCCCAAGATTGGGGAGCTTAAATACCAACTCAATAAACCATCGAGATGGATGAGATGCGCAAACCACGAAACGATGCCTTCCTGTGCGAGGATCAATTTCCATGAATACACGCGTACAACATAGCTCGACCACAATGGCAGAGTGACCGCAAGATACAAAAATGTTTTCATGCGGGGTGAGGCAAAGCGCGCCATATAATAAGACAACGGGAACGCGACGATTACACTTGCCACCGTCACAGCCAGCGCCATCGCAGCAGTGCGAAAAAAGATTTGGAGATTTGTAGGAATCAACAGCTTGGCATACGTTGACAAAGTGAACTGACGCACCACCTGTCCGGTAAAGCCATCCAAATAAAAGAAACTGTTGACGAGCATGGTCAGCAGCGCGCCAATATACACCACTAAAAACCAGAGTAAGGGTGGCAGCAACAACAGCGCCAAAATAAGTTTAGGACGAAGATATAAATACGTGGAGAGACGTTGCCACATGTCAGCCTCCCAAATAACGGATGTGTTCTTTTTTCCAGAGCAGGCGAACCTGCTGGTTCTTTGCCCGCATCACATCCATGGAAGTTGTTTTTAAGTTTTGTTCAACGACCACCAGATCGCCACCTCCATCCAATTCAACCAGATAGCGGGTATATAAACCCAAATAAATCACATCACGCACTTTGCCATCGGCTGCGAACATATCGCCATCAACTTTTATATTCGCTTCTCCCAAATGGATTTTTTCAGGGCGGATCGAAAATTTCTTGTCTGAGTTGGTAATGCGCTTGGCAACTTCACCGGTCACCAAATTGGAAACACCCACAAAACCAGCAACGAAGGGCGTGGTGGGATATTCATAGATTTCAGCGGGAGTGCCAATTTGTTCGATCTTGCCTTTGTTGAATACCGCAATGCGGTCACTCATCGTCAGCGCTTCTTCTTGATCATGCGTGACGAAGATGAAAGTGACGCTGACACTTTGCTGGATCGCTTTGAGCTCCACTTGCATTTGCTGGCGCAGTTTCAAGTCCAGTGCGCCGAGCGGTTCATCGAGCAGTAAAACTTTGGGATGATTGATCAAGGCGCGGGCCAGCGCGACGCGTTGACGTTGTCCACCAGAAAGCTGCGCGGGTTTGCGTCCGCCAAATCCGGGCAGGCGTACGAGCTCGAGCATTTCATCCACCTGCTTCTCGCGCTCAACTTTTCCTACTTTTTTGATCATCAAACCATAGGCAACATTTTCCCCAACGGTCATATGCGGAAACAAAGCATAATCTTGAAAGACCGTATTGACATCGCGTTCATATGGCGGGAGAGTGGCAACATCCTGACCATATAAAAGAATCTGACCGGAGGTTGGACGATCAAAGCCTGCGATCATGCGCAGGCTGGTGGTTTTGCCTGAACCAGAAGGTCCAAGCAGGGAGAAAAATTCGCCATCACGAATCTGCAGAGAAACATCATCAACTGCCTTGACGGTCCCCGCCAGATCATCTTGCTTCACGGAAAATATGCGGCTTACATTCTTGAACTCAATCGCTGTCTGATCGCTCATCGTTGCTCTCAAAAATAATAGGGGCGGGACAACCCGCCCCTACATCACAGATTAGTTTTATTGTCCGCCAACAATCGCCGTGAATTCTTCCGTCCAACGATCATACGTTACGCAATCGGATTGGCCATTACCACAATCGGCAATCGGCGTCTTCCAGAAATAAATCTTGTCGAAGTCGTTGAAGCCATTGGTCTTGCAGCCTTCCGCGCCCAACAGATCACTGGAAGTACAACCAGCCGGGACCGCAGGGTTGGAACCAAACCATGCCGCCACATCGCCTTGTACTTTTGGATCCAAAGAATGCTCAAGCCACAAATAGGCACACTGTGGATGCGGAGCCTTGGAGGACATCATGGTAGTGTCTGCCCAGCCTGTGGCACCTTCGGAGGGAATCGTGCTGGCAATCGGCTGTTTATCAGCTTGAAGCAGGTTCACTTGATAGGGCCAGGATGGAGCCGCAACAAAGCCTTCGCTCTTAAAGTCTGTGATCTGTGAAGTGGCATCACCCCAATACTTGGGTGCGATCTTGCGTTGTTCTTTGAGCAAAGCAATGACAGCGGTAAATTGAGCGTCCGTCAGTTCATACGGATCGGTGATACCCAATTCGGGATTATGCGCCTTTAAATATAACGCAGCATCTGCAATATAAATCGGACCGACATAACCTTGCACACGATCCTTGTTGGATTTGCCATCGGGCAAATTCATTTCCTTGAACACCACATCCCAAGAAGTTGGTGCTTCCTTGAAAACATTCGTGTTGTACATCAGGACATTAAGACCGAATTGATACGAGACGCCATAATGTTTTCCAGCCACGGTGTGCCAGGGCGCATTCTGCAAACGCGGGTCAACATTCTTATAGGAAGGAATCTTGGTGATATCAATTTCCTGCACAGATTTGCCATAGATAAGGCGCAGGCTGGCATCGCCAGAAGCAGTCACAAGATCAAACCCGCCTGAGTTCATCAACTGCACCATTTCATCCGAAGTGGCGGCGTCTTTCACGTTGACTTTGCAGCCAGTCTGCTTTTCAAAACCGGTCACCCAGTCATACGCAGGGTCATTCGCACCACGCTCAATGTAGCCGGGCCAGTCAACAATATCCACTTCCCCTTCATTAGTAGTTGCGGGGGCAACAGTTGCGGCCGGTGCTTGGGTCGCAGGGGCTTCCGTGGCAGGCGCCTGAGTTGCAGCGGGTGGTTGTGTTGCTACAGGCGCTTGGGTCGCCGCGGCGCCTCCACAGGCTGATAACGCCAAGCTGAATACCACGAGCAGCGCCATCAAATAGAAAACTCTTTCTTTGGATTTCATTTTCTCTCTCCTTTTGGTATTTGTTGAATAACACAACGGAAGCCGAATCAAAGCGTTTTGTGGTTTAGATAGCTCCTCCGTCTCATTCAACTTGATAATTCAATTATAGTGGACGGGAAGTGAAAGTCAATCGCGGATTTCCGATTTTTACACGCATCGTTTTGACAAGCTCAACACGGGCATTCCCAATCGACAGTTGATTCCGTTTAAAACCCTAAAGGTTTCTCGCTTAACTCGTGGCATATATACGTGCGCAAATTGGCAAACAGTATTTAGGAACGGTCTTGGAAACCTTTAGGGGCTTTGCTTAACCTGAAGCCAACATCACCATCGCACGAAAACCGTTGTAAGCAGAAGCCATCTCCTGAGCTGTGAAAGAGACGCGCGTTCCATCCCGTTGTGTAAAGGGGATACGCGTTGCCTTGTCCGCCATATCGGATGTAAAGAATTCCACTGCCACCCGCACGGGCGTATCCAACACAAATGGATCGGGCACATCACCCTCAGATAATCGGTTGACTGCACGCGCGGCATTCATAAAGATCAACTCTTGCGAAACTTGCGGAGTCAAACATTCAGCCGCAAATCTACCTGTCGCCTGTTTCACTACGGCAATTTCCATATCACCCAATTGCTCAACGATTTGCCCGCATGCAGTCTGATCGCCCGATGCCATAATGATCGGCACACCAAAATGACCAGCCACCGCCCCATTCAAACCATATTCCCCAGTCAAAATATCATTCAACCAAACGTTCGCAACCGTTCTTGATGACCATGTGTGATCAAGGATCGCATTCGGTGTGCCGTTGCGCGCATGATACCCAATGAACATCACACCGTCCAAACTTTCATCGATCCCTTGCATCATCGAAAAGGGCGAAGGTGAACCCGTGTTTAAGCGCGCCCGCGGATCAAGTTCCTCTACCAAAATATTCGAGCCATTCCAATGTCCATCCGCGACAATAACTTCATCCGCACCCGCCTCACACGCACCACGGATCGCCGCATTCACATCCTGCGTCATCAATCTACGAAAACGTGCATACTCAGCATGCCCTGGCGTGACCTGGTTCCATGTCGTCACCCCCGTAATCCCTTCCATATCAACAGCAATTAGAATTTTCATTTGAGATTCTCCTCGCTACCAAGTTTTAACATCCACTTCTCAATAAATTTACCCAAAACTGGATAAAGATAATTATCGCCTTTGAGCACGCGATATCCCGCCCATTGCCCCATAATGTGAAATAACGGCACGATCAAGATAATAGCAAGAAAGACGAGCATGAACACAAGAAAAATTACAAGACCGGTCATACCTGCAGATGTATTGATACTTGCGCTTCCATTCAAACCAACGACACTTAGCAGAACAAACGCCCCGACGATATAAACAAATATCCCTCCAAAAAACAGTAGGGTTACAAAAACTTGATACGCCAGCGTTTGTATTGATTGGAACTTCAAGAAGAGACTGCGTCCGCCCTGCAAAATCCAGGCAGATAATGGAGCCAGCATTCCCCACAACGTGATGATGACACTGAAATGTCCCATGGCTGCAACCCAACGATCTTCATGGTCTTCGCTCAACCATTCATTATCTTTCGAGTCATAGCCTAAATAATGCGCTAATCGTTTTCCCATGATCGCGTAGCGAAAATCTTTTCCAAGCGCGCACGCAATGGCTGCGATAACAGGCAAAAGAAAATAAAGACCGAGTGTTCCAAAAATGATGATAGTGAGAATAGTCGTCCAAATCCCCATGAATGTATCCAGGTTGTTTCCGTTATTTCCCGTAGCACTGAGCGAAACAACCATAACAACGACAAACGCAACAATCAACAATAAATAACTCAAAAGCCAAATGGTATATCCCAATGATTGATACCCCAATGCCTGCAAACATTGAAACGAAGCGTACTTTGATTTTCTCCGCTGTTCAGACCAGCCAATAATTGGAAGAAGAATCCCCATGCCAAATGCAATGGCTGAAAGATGAGCCAACACAGCCCAAATGCGTTCTTCAGTTGTTGGAGTATTGTTCATAACATCCAATTCTATAGTCTGAATGGTGAGTCCCGCACAAAAATCAGTGATGAAGTACCTTATTTTATCAGAGAGACTTGCAAGGAAGCCATTTACCCGACGGGGTATAATCGCATCAGATCCACACCCGGAGGAGACATGTCCGAACTCGCCTTATATCCCCTGAACGAAGAACAAAAAATGATCCGTGATGCAGCGCGCGATTTCGCTCAAAATGAGATCAAGCCTATTGCCGCTGAATTCGACGAAAGCGGAGAGTTCCCAAACAAGACTATCAAGAAAATGGGTGAAATGGGTTTCATGGGCATTGAAATTTCTGAAGAGTATGGCGGTGCAGGTTTGGATACGCTTGCATATGTTCTCGCGCTTGAGGAAATCTGTAAAGCGGATGCTTCACACGGCGTGATCATGTCGGTGAACAATTCGTTGTATTGCCACGGCATCATGAAGTTCGGCACGGAAGAACAAAAGAAAAAATATGTCGTGCCGATCGCATCAGGTAAAGCGATTGGTGCGATAAAATCCCGCGCCCAACGCGATGGCGACTCGTATGTATTGAACGGGCGCAAATCCTGGGTCACCAGCGGACCCGTTGCCAATTACTTCGTTGTCTTCATGATGACAAACCCAGAGAAAAAGCAAAAAGGTGTCAGCGCATTTTTAGTGGAGGGCAATACTCCAGGCCTCACACGCGGAAAAAAGGAACCAAAACTCGGCATCCGCGCCTCAGCAACGAGCGAGTTGATCTTTGAAGATTGCCGCATCCCCGCTGAAAATTTATTAGGCAAAGAAGGCGAAGGCTTCAAGATTGCTATGACCGTGCTGGATGCGGGCCGCATCGGCATTGCGACGCAAGCGCTTGGGATCGCAGAAGCGGCTTACGAAGCGGCGCGTCAATATGCGGCTGAGAGAGAGGCGTTTGGTCATCCAATTGGGACATTTCAGGGAACGGGATTCAAAATTGCAGATATGAAGACGCGCATCGAAGCATCCCGCTTGTTGATCTATAATGCCGCGCTCGCCAAAGAAAAATCCAAAAAGAACGGTGGACGCTATTCATTGGAAGCATCGATGGCAAAATTGTTTTCATCGGAGACAGCGATGTATGTGACCCATGCCGCCGTGCAAATTCACGGTGGCATGGGCTATAGCAAGGAATTACCAGTTGAAAGATATTTCCGCGATGCAAAGATCACCGAAATTTATGAGGGCACCAGCGAGATTCAAAGACTTGTCATTTCAAGAAGCGAGTTGGGATTCAAATAAATAGGAATGAAAGCAGTCCTCTTCCGTCAACACGGCGGACCAGAAGTTCTGGAATACGCCGACTTTCCCACTCCTGAGCCCAAACCTGGTGAGGCATTGATCCGTTTACATGCTGCGGCGCTTAATCGCATGGATGTAATGGTCCGTAATGGCTGGCCCGGTTTGAAATTGGAAATGCCGCACATCAACGGCGCGGATGGCGCAGGAGAGATCGTTGCTTTTGGTTCGCTTCAAAACGAATTGAGCGTCGGTGATCATGTTGTTATTAACGCTAATATCGGATGTGGCACATGCGAGGCGTGTCTCGCTGGCAAAGACAACCTATGCAGCAACTGGCATCTGCTCGGTGAAACTATCCGCGGAACGTATGTAGAATATATCTGCCTACCTATAAGACAGTTGTATAAACTTCCAAATGATTTTGATTTTCATCAAGCTGCGGCTGCCGCGTTGGTTTATCAAACTGCCTGGCATTCACTGGTCAAACGTGGGAATCTACAAAAAGGGGAAATGGTACTCATCATCGGCGCAGGGGGCGGAGTCAACACTGCCAGTGTGCAAATCGCTAAATTGATGGGCGCACAGGTTGTGATGGTGGGGTCTGACGCGCAGAAGTTGAAAATGGCAGAGTCCATTGGTGCAGATATCCTGATCGATCGCTCGAAAGAAGCGGATTGGTCGAAGTCTGTTTTTCTGGCAACGAACAAACGCGGCGTGGATGTCGTTGTTGATAACGTGGGTACAACGTTCATGCAAAGCCTGCGCGCATTACGCAAAGGTGGCAGATTGTTAACCGTCGGAAATAGCGGCGGACCCAAGTTTGAAATCGACAACCGTTATATATTTGCGAAACATCTAAGCATTATCGGGTCTACTATGAGCACACTGGCTGATTTCAAAGAAGTGCTGGATTTGATTGTATCTGGAAAATTAAAACCGATCCTGGATAAAATGTATCCTCTCAAAGATACCGCTGCCGCACAAGAACGGTTATGGAGAAATGAAAATTTTGGAAAGATTACTTTGGACATTGGATGATGAAACAAAATCGTTGGTTTGAAATTTTATTAGTGCTAATCGTAATCGGGATTAGCCTTTATGCAGCTTTATCTGATTCGCAAAATTTATCCTGGCGCTGGTTCACACGTGATGATGCCTATTATTATTTCAAAGTAGCGCAGAACATCAGCGAGGGACATGGCAGTACCTTCGATGGCATCAACCCCTCAAATGGTTATCATCCACTTTGGATGTTGGTTTGCATTCCCATCTTTGCGTTAGCTCGGTTTGATTTGATTTTGCCCCTGCGCGTATTGCTGTTGGTGATGGGCGGATTATCCGCTGCAACCGCGATTCTCTTTTACCGTTTAATCGGAAGGATCTTTACGCCAGCCATTGGCGCTATCGCCGCTGTATATTGGACATTCAATTACGATATTCTCTCGCGCATCTATCAACCGGGATTGGAAACTGGCATCGCGGTCTTCTTTGTTGTCCTACTTGTTTACAAGGTGTTTGAATTTGAAACCTCCTGGCGCACAGAGCAAGTCACAAACCGACAATTGCTTATATTGGGACTGATCGCCATGTGTGCGGTGTTGAGTAGACTCGATTTGATATTTTTGGCTGGCATGGTAGGCATCTGGATCATATTCAGAAAATCGTCGCTAAGATATTTTCTGCCTTTGGATATTGCAGCGATTCTCGTTTCAGTGATGCTGGCTTTTATTATCCGTATGCAATTGCCTGATTATTTTCGGTTTGCAGATGCCGCGATCACTATGGTAGCGGTCAGCCTTGTAGTAAGAATTCCGCTGCTGTATTTTCTGGGTTTGTATCAATCTGACATTACATCTAAACCATCGAAGCTCGCTATCCGATTGGTCATCTTCCTAGCCACAAGTGCAGCTATCATAACAGGCGCCATGCTTGTGTTAGCCAGGTTGGAACATTTCGAAGGCTTTCCGCGCATTACCATTGTCTATGATCTTGGGTTTACTGCGCTTTTCTTTGCGCTCAGTAGATTTGGCGCTTTTGGATTAAAAGCAAATTCGTCGGAAGTCAGCGAATCAATCACGCCTCTTAAATACCTGCTTGAAAATTGGAAAACGTGGATCTCAGAGGGGCCTGTTTATTACGGCGTTGTTGGTGCAGGTTTGGCGCTTTACATGCTCTCCAATAAATTTTTATTCGGCACATTCTCACCAGTTAGTGGACAGATCAAAAGATGGTGGGGCTCGCTCGCTGGCAGAGTCTATGGTGGACCCGTGGGCGATCCCCTTTCATTTTTTGGAATCAACTATGTTGGTGACTCGAATGCATGGAGTCCAGCATCCAACTTGTTGAGTGGCTGGGCAAAAAATAATTCAGGCTATCTCATCATACTGGCTATATTTGCTCTGCTCTTCTATCTGCTGTTGTATATGAATAAACAGAAGGCAAAGTCAACCATCGTGCAGATGAGTATCATTCCGCTTTTTGCCAGCGCTTGGTTACAGGTCTTGTATTATCATGCACCCGGCTACTCAGCTTTTAAAGAATGGTATTGGGTCAGTCAATCAGTTCTTGTTATACTGGCGGTCAGCATAATTCCTGGCTTGCTTTTTTATTCCATTCGTAAAGTTCATTTTGCGCAAACCGCCGCATGGATCATTGCACTCGGACTTGGGTATATAATGTTGCCGCCATTTTGGGCAAACATTCGATCCAACATGACTTACCATGAATGGAAGCCGACCGACCCGAATAATGATATTGCCGCTTTCCTCGAAGCGCACACTGAACCTGGCAGCATTATCGGAATGACCGGCGGCGGCAATGCTGGTTACTTTATCCATGATCGCATCGTGATCAACCTCGATGGCTTAATTAATAGTAATGAATATTATCAATTGCTGAAAGAAAAAAAAGCCGGTCCATTTTTGGCAAATGAGGGGCTGGATTACATCCTTGCCAATACCGGGCTTCTTGATCAACTGCCCTACAAAGGTCAATTTGATCCTTACATTAGTTTGATGGATGTCCGTTACGGTGGCAAAGATCTGATGCACTACCGCGCGCCTTAATTGGATGAAAACCGCTTCATCCTAAGCCTAAGCCTGCTTCTGTTAAAAGAGAATAAGTCCATGCCTCGAAAAAGACCTTTTGGTGTAACCCTGTTCCTGTTGATGGTGTTAAGCCTGTTAGCGTGGGGCGTTATTCGCCTTTACGCAGCTCTGCGTTGGTGGACCCTACTGGTCGAGTTCCGGTCAACCGTCAGCCCGTTGTATTTATCCATAACGGGAGCAGGCTGGGGCATAGTGGGATGCGTCCTGTTATGGAGCATGTTCGCCGGTAAGCCGTGGACGCCGCGGGCGATCCTTACCTCCATTTTGGTTTGGCTGATAGAATACTGGACGGAACGAGTCTTTTTCGAGTCAGCCCGCGCAAATTTACCGTTCGCTGTAGTTAGTTCGATTTTGATCATCAGCATTACTCTGATCAACACCCTGCACAAAAGCACAAAAAACTTTTTTACAAGAAGCGAGGAGTATGAGCAACATAACAAAAATCCAGGATCTTAATGAGCTAAAAGCCAAATCAC
>WNFL01048442.1_pt2 | contig 10476 bp, 12 predicted proteins | sample 5400361 | NCBI WGS metagenome assembly WNFL01 (sample SAMN13153351, study PRJNA577476) | soil metagenome | isolation source: 40 cm soil on Douglas fir-dominated hillslope | place: USA:California | collected 2013-09-17
CAATATCGCCTCGATCTCTTCATTGACGAATTTGGTCTGCGCGAGCGAGGTCGCGTCCGCGGTCACGAACGGCACGCCGAGGATTTTGGCGAGCGTTTCGCACAACAGCGTCTTGCCGGTGCCGGACGGTCCGATCAGCAGCACGTTGCTCTTGGCGATTTCGACGCTGTCTTTCTGCGATTTCTCGAGTTTCTTGTAGTGCGAATAGACGGCTACTGCCAGGATTTTCTTCGCCTCGTCCTGGCCGATCACATATTGATCGAGATATTTGACGATGAAACTCGGCTTGATTCTTTTGTCGAGCAAGCTGGTGTCCCCTATATTAAAACGCCGCCGCCGCAAGAGCTTCCGCTACGGCGCCTATGCCGTCAAGTGGCGTCGTGCGGCGCCGCCGGATGCAATTGGCCAATGGCACCGCCGAAAAATGCAATATCATATGCCTGTCGCATCCCGCCATCTCACGGGAGGCGCCACCGATCATCCTGAATCCACCGGAGACCATCACATGCTGTGGGCCATATCCTGCACTGACAAACCGAACACCGCCGCGGCGCGTGCCGCCGTGCTGCAGCCGCATCGCGACTACCTGAAAAGCCAGAAAGGCATCCTGGTGCTCGCCGGCGCCACGCAGACCGACGACGGCGCGACGGCGATCGGGAGCCTGTTCGTCGTGAACGTGAAAACGCGCGCCGAAGCCAAGGCATTTTCGGACGGCGACCCGTTTACGCAGACGGGGGTGTTTGCCAACGTCACGATCACGCGCATGAACAAGGGGCAGTGGAATCCGGAAGCAGCCGAAGGCGCGTAGCGCGGCGTGCATTTCGTTTCGCCCAACAAAAAAGCCCCAATCGGGGCTTTTTTGTTGTCGATGGCGCCCGCTACGTTACTTGTAGGTTTCGCCTTCCAGATTGGGCCGTTCCTGGTCGCGGATATTGTAATTAAAGGATTGACCCGTCGAGGCGATTGACCCGTCGAGGCAACCGTGATTTTGCGCAGGCCACCGCCCTTGGAGCCGTCACGCAACTGGTGCACCTCCACCGAAACCTTTTCGCCGGGCTTGATCAGCGTGCGCGTCCACCCCGACCGCACCAGGTTGCCCGGACTCGTCAGTTCAACCACCCACAATCCGTCCGGGATTCCCGGCTTGGCCACGGCGTTTTCGATAAAGATGGCCACATGCGGGTTGGTCCAGTGCAGCTCCTTCACCGTGCCTTCGAGCACGATGAATTTCTCGCGGTCGAACATCGTCGTTGAATGGTGGGCCGACACGGGGTAGGCGCCGGCCACGAGGCCCGCGAACGCGGCGCCGATGAGGATTTTTCTGGATGATGATTTCATGTTGTCTCCTTACGCAGAGATGAATTTACTGCGAAATTATTTCGGCGGTTCCCGGTTGCCGCCGACGGCATGCGGTATCGGCACGAATATATCATTGCCGTACTTGTCTTTGTCGGGTTTGAAGTAACCTTCCTGGCACACGCCTTCGACGATATCGTAGAGCCGCGCGCGCTGGCGGAAAAATATGCGCGTAGTTTTCCACGGCTTGGTCAGCACCTTGGGCGCGGTAATCTCGAGCTCGACATGCATGACGTCTTTTTCTTTGAGGTAGATGCGCTCTTTGATGCGCATGTCGCCGTTGTTCGGATGGCCAGCGGCCTCGCTCACCGCGATCAACGTCTGGGGCAGCACGCCGATCGTATCGACTACGAGGACGTCGCCTTCCCAATGTCCGATCGAGTGCCCGTGAAACGTCGGGTCCGGATCTTCGGGATGCGGGCGGCCGTCGGTGTAAATCCGCCGCAGCCGGGCGCCGTCGGACTCGCCGAGCAGGGTTACGCGTCCGGGCGTGAACAGCACTTCCATGGAATTATGGGTGACGAGCATCCATGCCGGCATTGCTTCCGGCAGGCAGTTCGTGAATAAGGGTGGCGGGCGGCCCGCGCGTTCTTCCGCCAGCTGGAACTTTATGTATTCAGCCGCCGGCGGGGTCCACGGCGGCATATTCGTCTTGATCTGCGCGTCCTGGTCGGTGATTTTCGGGTTCCACACGCCGCTCCAGTCGGGCAGCTTCGCGAGATCGGCCCAATCCTTCGCCGAGGGCGCGGGATTGATGATGGCCTTGGGTTTGGCGGCGGGCTGGGCAAGCGCCTCGATGCCGGCCAACGCCAGACATGCAACCAGAATCGCGCTTAAACATCTGTTCATTGGGTCTCTCTCCTCGGGGGGGCTATTGAAGCACTCAACCTAACCCAACATCGACGCGTATTAGTCTAGACGATTTCGCCGGAATTCGCATCCCCGCGCGGGAGCCGGTGTTCTTTCCGCGGCGGAAAATTGAATGCTTCGGCGGCGGCTCAACCGCCGATGAGATGGGGCTGCAGGGTGAAGCCGATCCAGCGGCCAAAGGCAACGACGCCGATCCACAATAGGAGTGAGGCGCCGCCCGCGAGGCGTGCCTTGAGCGGGGTGGTCTGCGCGGAAGCACCCCAGCTGTCGACGTCGCGGCCGGGGACGAAATGAAAGAACAGCATGTTGACGGCCGCGAGCACGAGTAACAGGATCTTGATCTGAAAATAAAAATTGTGCGCATAGTTGACGGCGTTGGAGATGAACATCAGCACGCCGGACAGCGCCGCAATCGCGAAGGCTACCCAGGTCAATGGCAATACGTCCTTGGTCAGCCGGGTCACCGTGCGATCGCGCGACGCTACGCCGAGCAGCCGCAAGTCGACGATGGCGATCGAACCGACCACCGCCGTGATCGCGAGCACGTGGATCGATTCGATCCACGGAAACAGCGACTCATTCTCGCGGATCGCCACCCCGGCGGCGGTCGCATAAAGCCACTGAAAAATCGCGTCTAACCCCATACATTGCTCCCCATAGCTGCGACGTGCGCAGTCATTCCCGTGCTTGCGCCAATGCGCCGCTTAAATGTATGCGATCCAGCGGCCGGCGCACACGATGCCCGTCCACAGCACGAGCGATACGATCGCGATCAGCTTGATGGCGCCGCGGCGGCCGCTGGTGGAATCCCAGAAGTTGCTGTTCTTGTTGAGCGGCGCCTGGTAGGCCAGCGTGACGATGATCACCGCGACGAGCAGCGTCATCTTGAGCTGGAAAATCGGGTTTTCGAGCGAGCGCACGGGCTCGCCGATGATCAGGACCGCGCCCGAGACGAGCAGTATCGGCAGCGTCCACCATATGACGGGACGGAAGCGCGCCGACACCTCGGCGAGTGGACGGTCGCGCCCGATGATGCCAAGCAGGCGCAGATTGAGCATTAGCACCGCAGCCATGACGGCGGCGATTGCAAGGATATGCACGGTCTGCACTGCCGGCACGCTCCACGACGTGACTTGTATCGCCTGGCTCAGCGAGGTTTGCTCTATCCACGCGCAGAAATTGTCGAGAGATTGGGTTCGCATCGGATCGCCTGCTGCCGTTCAAAAAATAGTTGACGAGCGAGTTTACACCGCTTCGATGAGCCGCCTGCAGGCGGTCGTTATTTCTTCGCCGGCTCGGCTGCTTTTTTCGCCGGCTCCGCCGCTTGTTTGGCCGCGTCGGCTGTTGGCGGGCCATCCAGATGCTTCGCGTATTGCGCATGGCAGGCGGCGCAGGCCTTGTAGATGTTGCCGCCTTCGTCGAACAGCGTCTCGGTATTCTTGGCCTGCGCCGCCTTGAGCGCCTGGTTCGATGCATCGCCGAGCCGGCGCGCCGCCGCCATCCATTCCTTCTTGTCGCGTGCGCGGCCTTCGATCATCAGCGCGTTGCTGGCTTCCATCAGGGTTGCCGCGGCGTCGCGCACTTTATCCCAATCCGCATCCGTTTTCGGCGCGATTTCCTGGGTGCCTTTTTCCGTGATGACGGATTTGACCGAATCCCAGATCACGTCGGCGGCGGGGTCGATGACCCATTCCATTACCTGCTTGATGGCGAGCGTGGTCGTGTAGGGTGGCGCGGGTGGTGGAGGTGGCGGCGGCGCTTCGCAGCCGGCGAGCAGCAGCACGATGATCGGTACAACTCGCAGAGTCACTCGCATGATATTTCCTCCCGGGCGCGCATTGCGCGCGCATACACGCACATCATACACAGCACCGCCAATCTGCGCTGACAGCGAGCGCAGGCGCGTGCCGTCGATACGCAATCTACGCCGCTGCGGGCTTGTCGCCGCCCAACAGCTGCGTCAAATCGGCGAGCATTTGCGATAGCTCGCCGGTCATCAGCGCAAAATCGAGATCAAATTGATCTGCTTTGTTGTCGGCGTTCTGATCGGTTTCCTGCCGCAGCAGGTTGAGAAACGTGATGCGCTTGATTTGCAGGGTTTCGGTCAGCACGAATGAGATCTTGTCCTTCCACGTCATGCCGAGGCGGGTGGCGACCTTGCCGCCCGTGATATGGGCCTGGATGTCCTTGCCGGCCAGGCCGTGCCGCACGTAGCGGACCGTTGCCTTGTTGGCATCGCCGGCGCGCAGTTCGAGGTCCTGATCGATCGTGAAGTCGGCCGAAATTTCGCCGCTCGCGAGCCAGCCCGTCATGGCCGCGCCCGGCGACAATTGCGTATCGAGCCGCTTCGCGGGGAATTCGTTGCCGGATTTGCGCAGCGTTTCGAGCAGGCGCTCGCCTTTGGCGTCCGCCGCCGAGTCGACCACGAACCAGCGATTGTCCGGATCCACCCACGCGGCGGTGGTGAGCCGCCGCGCCAGGGCGCGCGGCATCAATTCGTCGAGCACGCGCTCCTTGATTTCGCGCATCTGCTTGCGGCCGATGCTATGCCCTTGTTTCTTCGCCAACTCGGCGGCGCGTTCGGCAGCGACTTGGCGGATAATGGAGGCTGGCAGCAGCTTTTGCTCCACCCCGAGCGACATCAGCCAATGCCGGTTCAGCGTGTAGAGAAACGGGTCGCCTTCCTTTGGCTGCAACCAGCCGTGGCTTTCCATGTCGAAGCTGTTGCACGGCTGCAAAGCCCGTCCGGCCAGTATGTTTTCGAGAGCCCGGGGTTCGACCTTCCATTCGGCGCCGAGTCGGTAGACGAGCAAATTTTTGAATCGCATGAAGGCTACGCAAAAAAGGACGCAGTATACTAGAGACTTGTCGCATGAATCCCGCAAATTCCGGGACTCGGGCGCAATCCGGGTGAACCAAGAATGCAAAATGCCAGCGTAAAAAAAACCAGCGGAAAAAAACGGACCGGCCCCGACGCGGCGCGACCCGCGCAGTTCCGTTTTCTGAGCGAGCTCGCGAAGGAACGCCGCCCCGTTGCGATATTCCTGATCAACGGCCTGAAACTCGAAGGCAAGATCGTGTCGTTCGATGATTACGCGATATTGCTCGAAGGCGATTTGTCAGATCACGTCTATAAGCACGCTATTTCGACGATCCAGCCGTTGACCGTCGCCGCGGCAAGAGCAGACGCCGGCGCAAGAGCGGGCAGCAAAGGCGGCCTCAGAACGTACGCCAAGCGCGTCGAGCCCGAATATGCCGCCGCCACGGCCGCCGAACGCAAACCGCGCCAGCCGACGATCGTCGTCCGGCCCAAGCGCAGGATCATCAAGAGCACGCCCGGCGACGCTTGATACTTTCCGCCGTGGCTCGCACAGGCCCGCCACGATCCGGCCCGGCTGCTTTATCCATACGTTGAAGGAAGTTTGCTGATGAAGATTTCGATGTACCAGGCATCCGTGCCGGTGTTCATTCGCATGCTGGAGAATCTCGCGCGCATAGTCGAAAAAGGCGCGGCGCATGCCGAAGCCCGCAAGATCGAGCCGGCGGTCATTATCGGCTACCGCCTGTATCCGGACATGCTGCCTTTTTCGAAGCAGGTCCAGATTGCGACCGACATGGCCAAAGGTTGTGCCGCGCGGCTCGCGGGCCAGGAACCCGTCAAGTTCGAGGACAATGAAGTCGGCTTTTCCGACCTGTCGGCGCGGATCGCGAAAACCATCGACTACCTGAAAACGTTCCAGCCCGCGCAAATCGACGGCAGCGAGGAGAAGCCGATCACCCTGCAGATGCGCACCGGCCCGCTTTCGTTCACGGGATTGAAATATTTACTCGATTTTGCCCACCCGAATTTTTATTTTCACGTCACCACTGCCCACGATATTCTGCGGCACTGCGGCGTCGAACTCGGCAAGTGGGACTTCCTCGGCAGGTCCTGACGCCGGCGCGTCCCGGCGTATAACGCCCCTGCGGCCGGCAGGGGGATAGGTCGGCGCATTTTTCCGTTCGCCCACAGGACGATAGCGCGCCACGCGGCGCGCTTGATTCCGGCGTAATCGCCCGCACATTCGAATTCAGCCCCGCTGTCGTTGTCATACCAGACAGCGGCCACTGGAGCATTCGAATATGAATGATTACGTACACATAGTCTGCCTGTGAAGCGTTTTCGCGTGCTGCGCGAGCGACTGGGCGCGGGCGCCAAGTGCGGCAAGTGCGGCGAGGCGCTGGTCGCAACCGGGCCGTTCGACCTCAATGCGGCGAACTTCGATCGCCACGTCAGCGCGAACGAATTGCCGCTGGTGGTCCACTTCTGGGCGCCGTGGTGCGGCCCGTGCCGCTCGATGGCGCCCGCGTATGCGGAAGCCGCGGCGCAACTCGCGCCGGGCGTGCGGCTGGCCAAGCTCAATACTGAAGTCGAGCAGGCGATCGCCGCGCGGTTCGGCATTCGCGGAATTCCGACGCTGATTGCGTTCAAGAATGGCCGCGAAGTGGCACGCCAGTCGGGCGCGCTCGACACCGCCGGCCTCGTCGGCTGGATTCGCGGCCACGTGTGAGCGTGCCGCACCCTTTAACTTTCGACAATTGGGACGCATATGTCATCTCGTAACGCGACGGGCTGGATGTGGGCTGAGGCCTGTGAATTGCTGGATCAGGCCGACCGCATGCACCGGCAGTTTTTCCGGCTGGCAGCGTCGGCGCGCAGTCGCGCCGTATGGGAGCCGCCGGTCGATGTGTTCGAAGACGAGCGCGAAATCGTGATCGTCGTCGCCTTGCCGGGCGTGGCGGAACACGGCGTCGAGATCACGCTCGAGCAGGGCGTGCTGGTGGTGCGCGCCGAACGGCGGATTCCGTCGGCGGGTACGCGCGGCGCCGTGCGGCGGCTGGAAATTCCGTATGGGCATTTCGAGCGGCGCATCCCGTTGTCGAATCTGCAACTTGAAGCGGGAACGCGCGAATTCAGAGACGGTTGTTTGATCCTGAGGTTACGTAAGGCGGAACTCACATGAACGAAGACATCATTGCGAACATCCATCCGGTAAACGCCGATGCGGCGGGCCGCACTGCGGAGGCGGCAGCGAACGCCGCGGGGGCGCGCCCGGGCAGCTCACGTCCACTACCCGACGATGCGCTGATCATCATGCCGGTGCGCCAGGCCGTGTTGTTTCCCGGCGTAGTGTTGCCGCTGACGGTCGGCCGCGAGCGTTCGCGCGCCGCGGCGCAGGAAGCGGCGCGCCTCGAGCGGCCGCTCGGCGTTCTGTTGCAGGCAAAACCGGACGTCGATCTACCCGCGCCTGACGATTTGCACTGGGTCGGCACGACCGCCAACGTGGTGCGCTACATCACGTCGCCTGACGGCTCGCACTACGCGATCTGTCAGGGTGTGAAGCGTTTTCGCGTGCTGCAATTTCTGGAAGGCTATCCGTATACGGTCGCGCGCGTGGAATTGATCGAGCAGCCGGCGCAGTTCGACGCCGAAATCGAGGGGCGCGCGCACAATCTGAAGCAGCGCGCGATCGAGATACTGCAGTTGCTGCCGCAGGCGCCCGAAGAGATGGTATCCGCGCTGAAAGGCGTGGAGGGGCCCGCTCGGCTCGCGGACTTCATCGCCGGTCTGATGGACGTCAGCCCGGAGGAAAAGCAGAAGCTGCTCGAGACGTTCGACATCAAGGCGCGGCTCGACAAGCTGCTCGAACTGCTGACGCACCGCATTGAAGTGTTGAAGGTTTCGCGCGACATCGACGAGCGCACGCGCGAATCGATCGAAGGCAGAAACCGCGAGCATCTTTTGCGCGAGCAGATGCGCACAATCCAGAAGGAACTCGGCGAAGGTGAGGGCAGCAATGCAGAGATTGCGGAGCTCGACAAGGCGATCGCTGACGCAAAAATGCCCGAAGAAGTGGAGAAACAGGCGCGTAAGGAATTGAAGCGCCTGGAGCGCATGCCCGAAGGGGCCGGCGAATACTCGATGATACGCAGCTATCTCGACTGGTTGATCGAATTGCCGTGGGCGGCCGACGCCGAAGCGGCAATCGACATCGCCGAAGCGCGGCGCATCCTTGACGCCGACCACTACGGACTCGAGAAAATCAAGAAGCGCATCCTCGAGTACCTCGCGGTGCGCAAATTGAATCCGGCGGGCAAGAGCCCGATCCTGTGTTTCGCTGGCCCGCCCGGCGTGGGCAAGACCTCGCTCGGCCAGAGCATCGCGAAAGCGACCGGGCGCAAGTTTGTGCGCGTGAGCCTGGGCGGGACGCACGACGAGGCGGAAATCCGCGGCCACCGGCGCACCTATATCGGTTCGCTGCCGGGCAACATCATCCAGAACTTGCGCAAGGTGGAAACGCGCAACTGCGTGATGATGCTCGACGAAGTCGACAAGCTAGGCGCGGGCGGCTTTCACGGCGATCCGTCGTCGGCGCTGCTTGAAGTGCTCGACCCCGAGCAGAACTCGACGTTCCGCGACAACTACCTCGCGGTGCCGTTCGATCTGTCCGGCGTGATGTTCATCTGCACCGCCAACGTGCTCGACACGATACCGGGGCCACTGCGCGATCGCATGGAAATCATCCAACTGCCTGGTTACACCGCGCAGGAGAAGCTGCAGATCGCGCGGCGCTATCTGGTGCAGCGCCAGTTGACGGCGACGGGCCTGCAGGCGGCGCAGTGCGAAATCAGCGATGACGCGCTGCTGGCGATCGTCGAGGACTACACGCGCGAAGCGGGCGTGCGCAACCTCGAACGCGAGATCGGCAAGGTGCTGCGCAACGTGGCGGTGCGGATCGCCGAGGGCAGCGCGCAGGCGGTGAAGATCGAGCGGGCGGACCTCGCGGCTATCCTCGGCGCGCCCAGGTTCGACGCCGAAGTGGCGATGCGCACCGGCGTCCCGGGGGTGGCGACGGGGCTCGCGTGGACGCCGGTCGGCGGCGACATCCTGTTCATCGAGGCGACGCGCATGCCCGGCGCCGGCAAGCTGATCCTCACGGGCCAGTTGGGCGACGTGATGAAGGAAAGCGCGCAGGCGGCGTTGTCGCTCGTCAAGGCGCGGTCGCGGCGGCTCGGCATCGCGCAGGAGGTGCTCGACAAATCCGACATCCACGTGCACGTGCCGGCGGGCGCCACACCGAAAGACGGCCCGAGTGCGGGCGTTGCGATGTTTACCGCGCTCGCTTCGTTGTTGACGGGGCGGCCGGTGCGCAACGATGTCGCGATGACGGGCGAAATCAGCCTGCGCGGGCTCGTGTTGCCGATCGGCGGTGTGAAGGAGAAGGTGCTGGCGGCATTGCGCGCAGGCATCACGACGGTGCTGCTGCCCGCGCGCAACAAGCGCGATCTCGAAGACGTGCCAGCCGAAGCGCGCGACAAGCTGAAGTTCGTGTGGGTTGCCGAGGTCGACGAGGCACTAAATGCAGCGTTGTCCGATGACGCCGTCAGCGCGGAAGCCGCCTGAGTCCAGGCGCCGCTCGGCACTTACGACGAATGCCAGCGTAGATCGAGAGTCAGCGGATAGGCCGGGTTCAGCGGATGCGGTTCCAGCGTCTGCGGGCCCGGCGTATGGCCGTGATTCCAGAAGCGCGCGATACGGCGCGCTTCAGCTTCGTTGGCGTTGACCGGAAACGTTTCGTAATTGCGCCCGCCCGGGTGCGCGACTGTCGAACACGAGCGGCGCCTGGATGCCGATTGTCGGATGCAGCGCGGAGGGCGGCGCCCACGCGCGGTAGCGTACGCCGGCAACGGATTCGCCGGGCACGCCGGTAGCGTGCAGCGGAATTTCGCGCAGGTTGCAGGCGATGGCGTAGCGCGATTCGGTCAGTCCGGTGATCTTGACCTGCAGGCGCTCGACCGATGAATCGACATAGCGCGCGGTCGCGCCCGCGCTCACTTGTTCGCCGAGCACGTTCCACGGTTCGATCGCCTGGCGCAATTCGAGTTCGATGTCGTTGTAGCTGACCGTGCCGTAGCGCGGAAACCGGAATTCGATGAACGGGTCGAACCATGCGGCGTCGAACACATAACCAGCCGCGTTCAGATCGCGCACGACGTCGCGCATATCTGCGGCGATGAAATGCGGCAGCATGAAACGGTCGTGCAACTGGGTGCCCCAGCGGATCAGCGTCCCTTGATACGGCGTTTTCCAGAAACGCGCGAGCAGCGCGCGCAGAAGCACCATCTGCGTCAGGCTCATCTCGGCGTGCGGCGGCATTTCGAACGCGCGGAACTCGAGCAGCCCCAGGCGGCCGGCCGCGGTGTCGGGCG
>WNFL01245943.1_pt1 | contig 10476 bp, 7 predicted proteins | sample 5400361 | NCBI WGS metagenome assembly WNFL01 (sample SAMN13153351, study PRJNA577476) | soil metagenome | isolation source: 40 cm soil on Douglas fir-dominated hillslope | place: USA:California | collected 2013-09-17
GCGTCGTAGCTGGACGGGTCTCCTGTCGGCCACGCTATCTAGTCAGCCAGCACGGCCTCGATCACATCGGCGAACCTGATCAGGTGCATATCGCCGATGAAATGTTCCCTGGTGTACGCCTTTCCAGCGGCGCCCATCCGCTCGGCAGCCTCGCGATGTTCTAGGAGCCACCTGACACTGGACCCGAACGCCGCCAGGTCCTTTGGATCGGGTAGCAGGATGCCGGTGCCGTCGGCGATTTGATCCACGATTCCGCCGACCGCTGAACCGATCACCGGCCGGCCCTTCCACATCCCCTCGGCGACCGTCAGGCCGAACCCCTCGGCCAGGCTCTTCTGCACGATGATGGTGGCGCGTCGCTGGATCGCGTTCACCATCGCCGCGTTCTCCTCGACGTCATTGAGCGGCAGGGTAACCAGCAGCACCCGGTCGCGGGCATGCGGCGCGAGCAGATGCCATTCGGCCAGGCATTCGGCGAAGACAACGGCACCTTCCGGATCGTCGGTCACGCCGCTCACCGACGGGCCGACCAGCATCAGGTACGCGTCCTTATCTGGCAGCACGTGGTCGGCGAAGCCGCGCATGACTCCTGCCATGTCCTTGAGCCTGTCCCATCGAGATACCTGCACCACGACCGGGTCGTCGTGCCCCGGCCGGCCGTTGCCGGTCACCAGGCCGGCCCGCCTCACCTCGCCGCAGGTCCCGTCGCTGCGCAGGAACTTCCCGTGCCGCGTTGATCCGCCGTCGGCTGACCCGCCGTCAGCGTAGATCCCGACCGTGGTCAGGATCGTCTGCACGTCTTCCGGGTCGAGCTCGGCGTTCTTGGGCGAAAACGGGTCAATAGAGGGCGGGATGACCCACAGCCTGGCCCGCGGCACCCATATCGGGGCGAACTGCCGCCTGGTGAAGACGTAGGCGTGTGCGGCCGACAGGTAAGGGCGCAAGAACTCCCACGCTGCTCGGGAAACGTCGTTCTGCTGGTCGATGCCTATGTGGCAGCGCCAAATTACCTTGAGCCCGGCCCTGGTGAGGGCCTCGGTGAGGCCCGCGGTCTGCGGGTCGTGCAGGATCGCAACATCGCCTGGCCTGACCCAGGTCAGCAGTTCCTCCGCGTTGGCCGCAAGGACCTGCTCGTAGTGGCGCGCGTCCGCGCTGCTGACCAGGGCCGTCCCCTCGGCCGCACCGTGGATCTGGTTGTGCAGCCTCTTGGTGATGCCGAAGAATACGGGGTCGCCGCCGATCGTGAGCCAGCGGACCGGAATCCCGAAGCCTGCCACATATCCCACGATGACCTGGAGCATCTCTGCGACGCCGCCGCCGACGGCGGTCGAGTTGATGTTCCAGACGGTGCGCTGGCCTAGCCGGTTCTTGAGCCGGTCCCCCGCTGAGATCAGCCGGTCATAGCGTTCCTGTCCGATGACCGGCTCGAGCCTGGACAGCGGCAGCGTCCGCGTGGCCACTTCATGCAGCAGGGTCACATACCCATCATTGGCCATGGCGAGCCGCCCTACACGTCCGGGTCTGTTACCGGCAGCTCAGTATCTGCCCGGCTCGGTCACGAAGTCGATCAGCTCCTCGACCCGACCGAGGAAAGCCGGCTCCAGATCGGTGAAGCTCCGTACCGAGCGCAGGATTCGCTGCCATGCCGCAGCCGTATCAGCATGCCAGCCGATGGCTCGGAGGACGCCATCCTTCCACGGCGTGCCCCGCGGAACCTCTGGCCAGGCCGCCAGGCCGAGCACCGCCGGCTTCACCGCAGCCCAGACGTCGACGAACGGGTGCCCGACGATCAGCACGTGCGGCGAACGCACCCGAGCGGCGATGATGCTCTCCTTCGAGCCATCCACCAGATGATCGACGAGCACCCCAAGCCTGCGGCCTCCTGCCGGGCTGAACTCGGCGATGATCGCGGCAAGGTCGTCGATGCCGCCGAGGTACTCGACCACGACACCCGCGTCGCGCAGGTCGTCACCCCAGATCTTCTCGACGAGTTCCGCGTCATGCCGGCCCTCCACGTAGATCCTGCTCGCCCTGGCGACCTTGGCCCGAGTGACGGGAGCGGCGATCGACCCTGATGCCGTCCGGCCCGGCGCCCCAGCGACCCGCGGCGTTGGCCTGACCAGCGTGACCGGCCTGCCTTCCAGCAAGAACGCGCCCGATCCGAACGGAAACGCGCGTTGCTTGCCGTACCTGTCCTCCAGCAAAACGGCGTCCTTCTCCCAGCCAACGACGGCCCCGCAGAACTCAGCCGCGCGGTCCTCGACGACCAGGCCGTATTCGGCCGTCACCTGCGGGAATTCGGCGTGCTCTGTACGCCGGGATCCCGCCGCCAGGACGTCAGCTTCGTATTGCCTGCTGCGCATTGCCCGCCTTCTGGTTGAGCTCAGCCGTGGACGATCGCGGTGTCATGGCAGAAGTGCACCCGTGCCGGGTCCGATGACCTGATCCGCTCAAGCGACGCGCGCCAAGCGGTCGTGTCGGCAGCCTGGCCAGGTGGCAGCTGCGCATCGTCCGGGCCGCCGTACTGCACCGTCGTGTAGGCAGCGTCACCGATCAGCACGTCGACATCTCCGGCCGCCCCGCTGACCAGGACGGATTGATGGCCCGACGTGTGCCCGGGCGTCGCGATCACGCGCACCCCCGGCACGATCTCGGCGTCACCGTCGAGTAGTTCGAAGCGCGCGTTCATGAAGCCGAGCCAGTCGAACAGGTCCCGCGACTCCACCTTCGCGCGCTCTACCTCAGCCCGCTGGACGTAGCACGGCGCATGCGAGAAGACCGCGTTCTGGCCGCAGTGGTCGAAATGCAGGTGCGTATTGATCACCAGATCGATATCGGCCGGGCTCATGTCGATGTCGGCAAGCGCCTCGGCGGCCGTGCGGTTGACCACCCGCCAGTCGCTGAGCATCTCATCGGGTCCGCCCACGCCGGTGTCGACAAGCAGCGCGCCGCCCGGGTGGGTGACGACGAACCCGTGCACCGGCCATTGCTCTCCGACCACCTCAAGCCGCGCGAAGTGCAGCCGCTTGATCTCCAGCATGGTTACCCGCCTCGGAAGTCCGGCCAGCTGCAGGCTGGCCGCTCTGCCCAGCACTGGCCTGGCTCGTGGCCCGCGCCAGCCATCAGTTTTTCATGATCACGTCGGTTTCTTTCGGATTCAGCCGGAACCGCCGTGTCGTAACACGAGGCCGGCCTCCCCGTGCTCATGCCGGCCAACATCCCCATCTGCTCAGGAGTCAATGCCACCCGGCTTGAGTTGACCAAGCTGGTGAACGTCCGCGCTGATCTTGCGTAGCGCTAGCCGCTATTCGAAGCCCGCCTTGAATGCCCAGATCGCTGTGACCACCACAGCGACTGCCTCCGTTCGGGCCAGCAGCAGGGCAGACACGGCGACGCGCGGGAACTCGGCTGTGGGAGGGTCCCATGGGCAGCCGCGCGGAAGCGGCGACGAGCTCAGGGATAAGACCCGGCGGCCAGGAAGCGCGGTTACAGGCGGTCGAGGGCCGCGAGAATGCGCTGCTCAGAGACGGGGATAGCGGCCCCGATCGGCTGAGCGAAGAGGCTGACCCGCAGTTCTTCGATCATCCACCGGACCGCGTTGACGTCGTCGCGATACCGCGCTGCCGGGCCGATCTGAGCAAGCACGTGCTCATAGTCCTTGCTCACGCGCTGCACGATTTCCATCCGGCCGGCGTCGCGACCAAGATCGGCCGGCGCCTTTTCCAGGCGGTGGGTGATGCCGCGCAGGTAACGGACCAAGTCACCCAAGCGGCGCGTGCCGGTCGTCGCGACGAACCCCGGGAAGATCAGCGCGGAGAGCTGGCCCCTCATGTCGGCGGCGGCGGCGGCCATCGCGTGGCCTTTCGTCCTGTCCAGCGCCGCCTCGACCGCATGCGCCTCGCCGAGTACCCGAGCGGTCACGCTGATCACGTCGGCGGTCCGCGGCCGCAGCGATGACCTGGCTGCCTCCAGCAGCCCGTCGAAAGCCTTGGCGTCCCAGGCGGGCCCGCCCGCTGCCGCGATGATCTCGTCGGCAGCGCATGCCGCGCAGTCCTCGAGCAGGTCGGCGGCGCTCGGATACGGGTGGCGGCTCATCGCCAGTTTCGCGTTGGTCGGCAGCCGGCTGGCGACGGCGCGGGCCCCCGACGGCACCTCGAGCAGCAGCAGCCGCCTGTTGCCCGCCCGCATCGCCGCTTCGGCCTCAGCTTGGGTCTCGAACAGCGCGATGTCCACGGACCGCCCCGCGTCCCGCACCGCCGGGTACGCCCTGACCTGGCCATTGGTGAACTCGCGCGGCAGCGAGTCGAAGTCCCAGGTCGTTAGGCCTGTCCTGGTCAAGCCTCCGGCGGCGTGGGCGAGGCGCGCCTGCAGCCGCGGCCGCAGCTCATCCCGCAGCTCGCCGAGATCCTTGCCTGCTGCGAGCACCTGGCCGTCGTCGATGACGCGGTACGTGACTCGAAGGTGGGCGGGCAGCCTGGACAGGTCCCAGGCATCGGCCGGGATCGGGATGCCGCCGATCCGGCCAAGTTCGGCGCCCAGCGCGTCCAGCAGGCTGCCTCGCGCCGGATCCAGCCGCGGCAGAACGTTACGGGCCACGTCGGGAGCAGGCACGAACCTGGTCCGCAGCTGCTTCGGCAGCGTCCTGATCAGCTCGGTCACGAGCTCTTCCCGCAGTCCGGGCACGTTCCAGGAGAACTCATCCCCGCTGACCTGGTTCAGCGCCGCCAGCGGGATGTCGGCGGCCACGCCGTCCTCGGGCTCGCCAGGCGCGAACTCATACGACAGCGGCAGTTCGCCCCAGGTGCTCGGATAGTCCGCCGCGTTGACCTTGTCTGACGCCGGCCCGGCCAGATCCGCGGGTGTCAGGGTGAGCAGATCTGGCTCGGCCTGTCTTGCCTTTTTCCACCAGGAGTCGAAGTGCCGCGCTGAGGTCGCCTCTGCCGGGATACGCCGGTCATAGAAATCGAACAACGCGGCGTCGTCAGCGACGATGCCGCGCCTGCGCGCCCTCCGTTCCAACTCCTCGGCCTCGGCCAGCAGCTCGCGGTTGCGGTGGAAGAACTTGTGGTGTGTCTGCCAGTCACCTTCCACCAGGGCGCGCGAGATGAACAGCTCGCGGGCCATGACCGGGTCGATCCGGCTCAGCGCGACCTGCCGCCCGGTGACCAGCGGCAGGCCGTACAGGCTGACCCGCTCGAGCGCCATCGCCGCGCCGCGCCTGCCGTCCCAGTGCGGCTCCCTGTAGGCGCGGTTGACCAGATGCGCGGCGAGCGGCTCGGCCCACTCCGGCTCGATCCTGGCCGTGACCCGCGCCCAGAGCCGGGAGGTCTCCACGAGTTCGGCAGCGACGACCCACTGCGGCGGCTTCCGCGCCAGCACCGAGTCAGGGAAGATGGCGAAACGGGAACCGCGGGCGCCGGTGAACTCGGCAGGCCCGCGTCGCTTGTCCTTCGCGGCCTTGGCGACGTCACGCATTCCGAGGTGCGAGAGCAGGCCAGCCAGCAGTGACTGGTGCACCCGGTCCGCGAGGTCTGCCAGGATTCGCGGCTCGGTCTCGGCTCCCGGCCTGGCTGCCAGCTGCGCGACATGGGCCGACGGGCCGCCCGTCGTGCCGCGCGGCCCGCTCGCAGGCTCTGCTGGGCGCCGCGCGGTTCGATCGGGGCCAACCGCGATGCCGAGTTCCCTGCCCGCCTGCCTGAGCTGGCCGTACACGTCCTGCCACTCACGAACGCGCAGGTAGTGCAGGTACTCGCGGCGGCACATCCGGCGGAACGCTGAACTGGACAGCTCGCGCTGCTGTTCGCCCAGGTAGTCCCAGAGATTGAGCAGCGACAGGAAGTCAGATCCCGGCTCGGCGAACCGCGCGTGCTGGGCATCCGCCGCTTCCCTGGCGTCCGCCGGCCGCTCCCTGGGATCCTGAATGGATAGCGCGGCGGCGATGATCAGGACCTCGCGGGCGCAGCCGTTTCGGCCCGCCTCGATGATCATCCGGCCGAGGCGCGGATCGACCGGCAGTCGGGCCAGCTTCCGCCCGATCTCGGTAAGCCCCTTCGTCCAGTCAGCCGGCGGGAACGCGCCGAGTTCTTCCAGCAGGCGGACGCCGTCGCGCACCTGCCGGGTGTCGGGCGGGTCGATGAACGGGAAGCCGGCGACCTCGCCGAGGTCCAGGGCTGCCATCTGCAGGATGACCGACGCCAGGTTCGTGCGCAGGATCTCGGGATCGGTGAACTCGGGGCGCGCGGCGAAGTCGTCCTCGCTGTACAGCCTGATGCAGATGCCGTCCGACGTGCGGCCGCAGCGTCCGGCTCGCTGGTTGGCCGACGCTTGCGAGACCGGCTCGATGGGCAGGCGCTGCACCTTGGTCCTGTTGCTGTACCGGGAGATCCGTGCCGTCCCCGCGTCGATGACGTACTTGATCCCGGGAACGGTCAGGGACGTCTCGGCGACGTTGGTGGCGAGCACGACCCGGCGCCTCCGGTGCTCCTCGCCCTGCTTGCCTCTTTCGCCTCCGGCAAAGACCCGATGCTGCTCCGCCGCCGACAGCCTGCCGTACAACGGGAGCACGTCGAGGTCGGCGTAGCCGTCGCCGGTCAGGGCGTCGGCGGTGTCCCGGATTTCGCGTTCGCCGCTGAGGAAGACCAGGATGTCGCCTGGCCCTTCAGCCCGCAGTTCGGCGACAGCGTCGGCGATGGCCTGCACCTGGTCGCGCGGTTCAGCCGCCGGAATGCCCTGCTCGGTCCCGGCGGCATCCGGCACCAGCGGCCGGTAGCGGACCTGGACGGGATAGGTTCGCCCGGACACCTCGATTATGGGCGCGCCCGCGCTCTGCCTGCCTGATTCGCCTCCGGCGCTCTGTCCGCTGGACTCGCCTCCGGCGCTCTGTCCGTTGGATTCGCCTCCGGCGCTCTGCCTGCCTGATTCGCCTCCGGCGCTCTGCCTGCCTGATTCGCCTCCGGCGCTCTGCCTGCCTGATTCGCCTCCGGCACTCTGCCTGCCTGATTCGCCTCCGGCAAAATGGACGCTGAATCGCTCGGGATCGATGGTGGCCGAAGTGATGATCACCTTGAGGTCGGGACGGCTGGGCAGCAGCCGGCGCAGGTATCCGAGGATGAAGTCGATGTTCAGGCTGCGCTCGTGCGCCTCGTCGATGATCAGCGTGTCGTAGCGCAGCAACCGCCGGTCGTGGCGCATCTCGGTCAGCAAGATTCCGTCGGTCATGACCTTGATGAGCGTGCTGTCGCTTGACGTGTCGGTGAAGCGGACCTTGTAGCCGACAACGTTGCCTGCCCGCGGGGACGACCCCTCGGAACGCCCCGCGGTGCCTGGCTCGGTCCCCAGTTCCTCGGCGATGCGCTCAGCCACCGTCCTCGCGGCGAGCCGGCGAGGCTGGGTGTGACCGATCTGCCCGGCCACGCCCCGGCCGAGTTCCAGGCAGATCTTCGGGATCTGGGTGGTCTTGCCCGAGCCCGTCTCACCAGCGACGATAACGACCTGGTGGTCGCGGATCGCCGCAGCAATCTCGTCTCTCCGCTGGCTGACCGGAAGCTCGGCCGGATAGCTGATGGCCGGCACCGCGAGCCGGCGGGCATCGAACCGGGCCGCTGCCGTCTCGACCTCGGCGAGGAGCTCGCCGAGCGCCTCCTGCCGTGACGTCTCCACGCGCAGCGCAACAGCGCGCTCGATCCGGCGGCCGAGGCGATGCTGGTCACGCAGCATCAGGCCGGGCAGGAGCGAGCGAAGCTCGGCGGGTGTTGGCGGCAAGGCGGCAGTCTCCGTGGGGGGCATGACGGGCCCAGGATAAGGATCGTCGGCAGGGCCACCGTTGCCTAACGCTTTTCCGCGTCGCCAGCTTCCACCGCCCTGAGCCAGCGCAACCGGGGCGCACCGCTCGCTGCAACAGCAGCAGGGCGCCCCCGGTTGATCTCGCGCTCGCGCTCCGCCCTAATTGAGGCGCGCTTCGTAGCGCAGCAGCGCGGCCAGCTCGGCTGGGGCGGGTTCGCTCCTGTCCAATCCTCGGGCGGTGAACCAGTTCGCGACGTTGGCGGCGTCACGGTCGAGGAAGTCGCCGCCCCGTGGGTGCGAGATCACGTCGATCACCTGCGGCAGATCGATCATGACAAGTTGGCCGCGGTGAACAAGCACGTTGTAGGCGGACAGGTCGCCATGGGCCAAGCCAAGGGCGGCGAGCCCGCTCACCGCTGCGACGAGCTGGGCCCAGAAGGCCGCGAGCTCGGCACCGCCCGGGCGGGTTTCTGCGAGCCTCGGCGCCGCGGTCCCGTCTGGCTCGCCAATGAACTCGAGCAGCAGCTCGGTCCCGGTCACCTGGACCGGATAGGGAACCGGCAGGCCATCCTGATGCAGCCGGCCCAGCGCTGCGAACTCGGCCCTGGCCCACTGCTGCGCGATCATCGCACGGCCGGTCGCGGTCCTGCGGGCCATAGCCCGGTTGTCGCGGGACTCGCGGACGCGCCTGCCGTCGGTGTACTCGAGGTCGCGGTGGAACAGCCGATGCTCCGCCGCCCGGTACCGCTTGGCCGCGAGCAGGCAAAACCTGTCCGTCCCCGGCATAGCCCGGCGCAGCAGGAAGACGTCGGCCTCCTTGCCGGTCTTGAGTATCCCGAGCTCGGTATCGGTGGCGCCTAGATCGGTGACCAGCCAATCCGGGTACGGCCGAGGGCCGCGCTCGGTGGGCGAGCATTGGTCCCAGGTTGACCATCGGTCGCCGTCGGGCAGGCCATCCGCGGCGTCGAGTGAGCACTCGGGCTGCAGCCGCTGACGGTGCCGGTCTCGCTTGGCGAAAGCTGGTGAGTCGTCGTCAAAACGCCGCTTGCGGCGGCTGGTAAATGCCTGATCGGGCACGAGAAAGGCTCCTTGAGCAGAGTTCGGGCAGCATGATTCGCGAATCGACGGTCATTCGTCAGCGCTCCCCTCTGCTCAGCAGCTCCGCCCGCTTGCCGGCGGTGCTGACGCCTGTCATTGTGACCCGAGGGTGCCATCCCAGCCTCGTCCGCCGCAACTAAATAATCCTCTCCTGATGCCCGATCCCCGAAGAAGCGCAATGACGATCAAGCCAGCGCGGCCGCGTGGTGGCACGATCGGGGCATGAGCGCCACGACGGATGCGTTCGCGCGCTTTCTGGAAGTCCTCTCCGACTCGCTCGACGACCACGACGCGCCCGCGGGGTCGCTGGCTTCCCGGGCGCACCTGTCGAGGAACCACTTCGACCGCCTGGTTTCCGCTGCCGCTGGCGAGCCGCCGGCCGCCCTGCGCCGGCGGATCCTGCTCGAGCGGGCCGCGTACCGGCTGATCACAACCGATCACGACGTGATCCGGGTGGCTCTCGAGGCGGGTTATGCGGGCAACGAGGCGTTCACGAGAGCGTTCAGCAAGGCCTACGGCCGCCCGCCGGCCCGGTGGCGCCGAGAGCCTTCGGACTTCCGGCTTGCCGCCCCCAGCCATGTGCATTTCAGCCCGCCAGGGGGCCTGCGGCTCTCAGCCCGAGAGGACGACCGGCCCGACGACTTCAACGCGGAGCAGGACGTGACCATCTCCCAGCTGCGCTCGAAACTCGCGGTTGTCGGGCCCGCATTTCTCACCGAGGTGCACGCGATCATTGATGAGGGGCGCCTGGACGAGACCTTTGTCGATGCCGTGTGCGACCCGCCTGAGGTCTTCACCTGCGGCGGGATGATCGCGCACGTCCTGACGTTCGCCGCGCACCGCCGAACGCTTGTCTGCGGCGCGCTCGCCGATGCGGGAATCACCGATCTCGGCGCCGGCGACCCTATGCGATGGATCGCCGACCGCGCCGCTCCCCCATCCACCCGCGCGCCGGTCAGAAAGCCTTGGCAAGGTCACGTGCCGCGGCGTGGGCCGCCTGACGGCCTGCGGCCGCGTCGGCGGTCGCAAGGTTCGGCCGGAACGACACCTCGCTGATGTCGGTAACTCCGGCCCAGGCCAGCCAGCCGGAGAGGTAGGGCGCCTGGAAATCCGTTCCGAACGCCACCGGGCGCTCCGGTCCGTAGACGGCGCTCGTGTAGACGACGACGGCTCGCTTTCCTGCCAGCAGACCGGTATAGCCGTTCTGCGGGTCGAACCTGAAGATCATTCCTGGCTGGCTGACGACATCGATGAACTGCTTGAGTATGTAGGGGATGCCGTGGTTCCACATCGGCACGCTGAACAGGTAATAATCGGCGGCCGCGAACCGGCGGAACATGCGCTCAGCCGCCTGCCATGCTGCCGCCTCTTCACCGGTCGGCTGCTGGCCAGCGAAGACGCTCATCTTGGCAGCTGCCGCGTGCGGCCCGAACGACTGGAGGGTGCCGTCCCAGAGATCGAAGGTATCGATGATGATGTCGGAGCTTCTGTCACGCAATGCGTCCAGGAAAGTGCGCGCGATGGCCAGGGACTCGGACCGCGCGCCGCGCGGCGACGCCGAAATGTGCAGTAGCGATGGCATGAGGAACTCCGCTC
>WNFL01246054.1_pt1 | contig 10475 bp, 7 predicted proteins | sample 5400361 | NCBI WGS metagenome assembly WNFL01 (sample SAMN13153351, study PRJNA577476) | soil metagenome | isolation source: 40 cm soil on Douglas fir-dominated hillslope | place: USA:California | collected 2013-09-17
GGTTTGGGCGGCTAGGTAAGCTGTTATTGGAACCCCGGCGGCTTCTGCGGCGATTGCGACCGGAATTCCGACAGTCCCTGCCAAAAGCCCCGCCCCCCCCGCAATTAATGCCGTTTCTGCTGCTTTTTGCTGCTCCTCTTTATTTACATAAACATTACACTGAGCATAACCCCCGCTAGTACCTCCCGGCGTAACTCCTTTAGATCTTAAATCTGCCTCACAAGCGGCCTTGCTTGGATATTTATTTTGATCAATATTACTTGAAAATAATTGTGTAAATATATTGTATGTACTTTGAGAACCGGTAGCGGGTTGACAGGTTTTTGAGAAGCCACCGCTACTGCCGCCGGTACTACAGCTCCCGGAATCACAATCGGAAGAATATGTACAACTGCCTCCAACAGGCTGTCTAATTGATACACTACCTTGTTGATTGATATTTATTGATCCGGTTGGAAGTGAAGCGGTATTGGCCAAAGTAGTTTGAGATTGAGTTGTACTAACAACTTTTCCGGTTGCCAAATCCGTTGTAACAGTCTTATCCGTTCTAACTAATCCCGTAGCGGTTTGGGTAAAAGTACTGGTTGTTTTTGCGGTTGTAGAAACAGATTTTGTATCAACGATTGCGCCGGTTGCATCTCTAGTGATCGTGGTAGTTGTTGTAATAAAACCTTCGTCTGTTTTTTCAAGACTTTGGAACGTCTCAGTATGGGTGCTTACAGTAGGGGGGTTAACAATATTTGTTGTAGCGGTTGTGCCTGTAAAGGGGCTTACACCTCCTGTTACTTGGTTCAAAGTTTGGTTTGAAGCAGGTGCTTCGGCCTTTTGTGTTGCCAAGGAGGTGGCTGTATAAGTTGCAGGGTCATTTCCGGTTCCGCCAACTGCGTAATACTTTCCGTTGGAAAAGTAATAGCCGGCAACATCAACTCCGGGTGCGCAGCCTCCTTTACTGCAATCGTAGCCGGGCTTGTTTAGATCTGCAATTGTATTAATAACTACATCTTTGTCGTATCCGCTTGTTTGTGCCGTTATCCCAGTTTGAGTCCCGGTCTGTATGACCGGGCTGGCCTCGTCGTTTTTATCTTTGGCCGGAATCTTTTGATTAACTTTGTTTACAGTTTGGGTAACCCCCGCATCCTTCTGTTCGAAGCTGTTTGGTAGAATTGCTGCAAAAGTATTAACCAGTTGGGTTTTTAGGGGATTGCTGGTAACCGTAACAATGGTGATTAGGGCGATGACCAAAAAACCCACACCAAACATACTCAGTAGATCAACCTTTCCACGCTCAAATGACCCAATAAACTTAGGCATTAATTAAGTCTATTACAAAAATCAAAAATGACAAATAGGTTTATGAAAAAAATAGAACGTATTGACATTTCTATCTGAAAATTCAATACTTTATAAGTATGGAACCTGTCACTCCCAGTTTTACCGCCAATGTTCAGCCTGAGACCCCAAAAAAGATGGCAGGCTTAAGTTTACAAAAAGTATTTCTTGGCGCTATCTTATTCTTCCTGCTTTTGGGAATTTGGATGTATGTTAGTTCTCCTTTACTTATTACGGTTACGGGGTCTGGAGAAGTCAGTGTTCCCGCAACAAACGCAACACTTTCTTTAACACTCACAGCCAATGATAGTTCAATTTCAACGGCGGTTTCTTCTGTACAAAGTAAAGCCGATGCAATGAGAACTTTTTTGAAGAGTAAAGGGGTTGCAGAAGGGGACATTGCCCAAAGCCAGGTGACAGCCTTACCTGCGGGTTTGATTACGGCTGGTGCTACTGGGTTTCAAGCAACTGTTTCAATGGCCGCCAAAACTAAAAATGTAAGTAACGTTCCGGGGCTAGTAACCGACCTTTACATTAACGGAGCTTTAGTGGTTTCCCAACCTCTGCTTTCTGTAGAAAACCAGGACTTACTCTCTCAACAAGCTCTTGATTCTGCAATGGTAGATGCGAGGGCCCAGGCGGGTAAAATCGGCAATAGTAATTGGAAATTTATTAGGAAAATTGTTTCGATTAATCAGGTAAGTTCTCCCACAACCTCGACTTCAACTACCAAAGCAGACGCTGTGACAAGTGCTACAAATACCACTGCCGCAACCAACGGAGTATTTAAGATTGTTAAAGCCGTCTCCGTTACTTATAAAATGTGGTGATCTTCAATCTTTGATATAATTTAAGCTCAAGGGCCGTTCTTACAGTGGTAATATACCTCATTCGCATTGAGGAGACGCCGGTTCGATTCCGGCACGGTCCACTCGCAAAGACTCGCGAACCGCTTGTAATCGATAGTGCTCGGGATTTAAAGATTATGCACACGATTCCGGCACGGTCCACAATTAAGCCCATTGTCGGGCTAACTGCCAACTTAACTAATAGTGTGGTTTGTTAGACTGATATTAGGTAGAGAGAGAAGCCCTAGTGAGGTTAAAAACCCGCTGGCTGCGAAAAGTAAATCTGAGATATCTCCGTTCCAGTAAACCCCCATTGCCGATCTGTATGAAAAAATAGTATCGGCGATAGCTAGAATTAAAAATCCAAAAACAAAATAGAGGATATAAGGCTGGCCCGCAATGCCTCTTTCGGTTCTTAAGATCGTAATAGCGAAAGAAATGAGAAGAGAATCGGCTAAGGGGTAGAGAACATTTAAGAATCTGGCCCAAAAAGCTACATCAGGGCCAAGGCTGGTTTGATTTAAAAATATATAGATTAGGGCAAAAAATGTAAAAAAGATCAAAATGCCTTCTACGGCCATATTTTTGGTTATTTCTCCGCCAAAAGATTTAATTAAAAAGTAGATTCCCAAAATCGCGCCCGGATAATATAAAAGAAAAGCGATATCGGAAAGCGATGGATAGGGAATCTCGACTTTTAAAACAAGATTGTAAAAAGTCCAAATAATTAGGCCTGTTGCGAAGAAAAATAGGCCGGCGCCAAAAAATCTCATTGATTTGTGTAAATTTGGTGTATCGACAAACCTATTACTTCTGACAAAGGCGATGTACATGCCTAGTAAAAATATTACGGCATAGGCAAGGTTAAACAGATAATTGAAAATTGTTGCTTTATCCGGGCTTGCGAAGAGGAAAGCGTCAAAAACTAAAACTAAAAAGGATATGACAATTAATAAAGTTCTCATGTGTCAATATATCATGTTATACTAATTAATATAATGAAATCAAGGCAGCCATTTCATCTGTCGGTTGATATTTTGGTTTTGATTATTTCTTTAATTCTGACTTTTGTTCTTTGGCGTATTGCCGTTAGTTTCCCCTCAGAATCAATCCCGCTTTACATTTTTATAGTTGGAATTAGCGCCAGTTTTCTGCTTTTTGGAATGGTTTTTGCTTTAACCAGGGCAGAAAGAAAATCCGTTGAAGCTGACATTGAACATTCAAGGCTTTTAAGCGCAGTTGAAAGTATCCCTTTTGGTCTTGTCATAACAGATATTGAGGGCAATATAATTCTTTCAAACCACGGTCTGGGTGAAGTTTTAATTGAGGCAGGAGCCAATTGGACTCTCAAAAAACTAACAGAGGAGTTGGGGACTGAGTTTTCTATCCTTGATTCATACAAAAAGGTATTGGCCGAGAGGCGTGGGCTTGCCTGGAAAAGAGTTCTATACTCGGGCAAGAAGCTGGATATTTATATGGCGCCTATTTTTTCTGAAAAAGAAGGTCTTCTGGGGGTTCTAATCTTGATACGTGATGCAACTAAAATTTAGAGAAAGTAATTCTTACTGAGTACTTGCAGGTGGTGTAGCTTCTTGGGGAAGAGTAATCGGCGGCTTAATATTGCTTGTTCCTATTGGTTTGGGGGCCGTGAGTGTGTCACTGCTTGCCGCGGGTTTATTCTTCTGTAAATTATCAAGTTCTGCCTTGGCCAAGTTGTAATCGCTTGAACCCTTTGCTACGATCCCCAGGACGTTATTAATCTCAATAATGGCATTGTCATAGTCTTTCTTGGCTTTGTAGGCGACAGCTAGGTTGTAATGAGCATTAGCGAGGTTGGGCTTGGCAAGTACGGCCAACTTAAAAGATTCAATGGCTAAATCGTATTTACCTAGGGCATAATAAACTCCGCCAAGGGAAATTCTTAAGTTGGGGTTAACCGGGTCAAGGATAACTGCTTGGGTATAGGTTTGGATAGTGAATTGATCTGCGCCGGTTGCAAAAGGCATTACACTTCTATAAATCTGAGCTAAAATTTCCCAATTTCCTGCTCTACTTGGATTAAGTACAACCGTAGATTTTCCTTCATTAATTGCTTGTTGAACCAACTGAGTTACGGTTTTTTTGTCTGCATCAGTCAAATCCTTTTTGTTGGCAATTCCTGAGGCTAAGGCCATATCCACTTGCGCAAAGCTGGCATGGTATCTATCCACTTTGGGGTTACCGTTAACCGCCTCTTGCATTAGGTTGTAAGTTGCTTTGGCATCATTTGCGGCCAGGGCACTGAGTGATTTTTGGAATTTAGCCTCACTTGCCAGAACTTTTGAACCATAAAATACTAATAGTCCCAAAGCGGCAATTACGGGCACGCTTGACATAATAACGGCAACTTTGGAAGAAATACCCAAAGGAACTACGTTTTCTTCAGATTTTGAAAGTAAGCTTAATAAGACAAAGAGTAAAACAAGTAAAAGAGGGGTAGTCGGGAAGATAGCCATAAGTACCAAAAGAATAATCAGAGATTTCTTTTCCAAAATTGAACTTAAATTTGAAGATTCAAGGCTAAATTTATAGCCCTTTACTGTAACTTTATATATGGCAACCAAGAGAAGTCCAAATGCGATTACTCCCGCAAATCCAAGCTCGGTAACGGCTGTTAGGTAAAAATTGCTGCCTGTTGTAAACCTTACACTCCAAAGATCTGTGAGATTGTAAGAAACCGGCCTAAATCTATTAAAGGCTGTTAAATAGTTTGCAGGCCCAACTCCCCAAAGAGGGCTCTCTTTAAGCGCCTCAACGGTTATTGCCCACGAAGTTTTGTAATCAGGAAACTTTGGTACTTGGGCTGACCCGGGAAGAGCATTTTTAACTAAAACGACAAGGCCAAGAATAATAACGCTAAGGCAAACCCCTACAAAAATCTTTTTAACCACATCTTTCTCTCTAATTATCAAAGAGAACGAAAGGGGGAGAACCGCCCCAATATACATAATTGCAGGTAAAATTCCGCCCAAAGGGTTAAAGGTTGCATCTTTGAAAAGTGCAGGCAGTTGAGGAATTTTGGCAAAAAGGCCAACTTCTGTAAAAAGAACCGAAAGACCAAGTAGCACTGCCGAAATTAAGAGAGAATATAATATTCCGGCTTTTCCTTTTAAATCTAATTGATTCAAAAGGAAATAAAGAACTGCACCTGCAATAACAATAGTGGCTGTTCCCGGAAGAAGAAATGCTTCCATTTTATTGGGAGTTTTAACTAGAGCCGATACTAAATAGGCGGCAATTACGAGAAGGGCAGCCAAATCAAATTTTCCAATTGCTATTTTTGCACTTCCCGCAAGAAAAGCCTTGACAAACCACAAAATTAAAACGATACCGATAACTACAACCAGAAAAACTTCTTTAGGAAGGACAAATGGGTTTGAAAACAAAGTAAGAGTAAAAACGGGGAAGATCGCGAGTAAAACATAGAGAAGATATTTTTCGACTGTTTCAAGGAATTTCATTTGCGCAAACCTTAGTATCGTGTGTGAAAGATGCCTTGTCAATCAGGACTAACAGCACGGCCAGCCAAATAAATGCATAGAATAGACTCCCCACAAATTTACAACCAGCGAAAGTGCCAAAAGAAGCCAATGATGCCACGTTAGTCCCGTTCGGGCAGCACCTTTAATAGTCAAGAAGAGGAGAATTGGGTAAAAATCAACCGCAAACCTGTATCCGAATTGAGCAAAACCTGTTGTATAGTGGCTAAAAATTACGATGGAGATTAGAAAAATTGAAAGCCATGACAGCTGAACGAGTTTTTCTTTCCGGCTTGCAAAAAAAGCATATACAAATGCCGGAGTTGTAATCCAGATGGCAAGACCATGCCAATTCGGGAAGATATACGGAAAATCTTTAAAAAATACAGGCAAGTAGGTGAATATTACTTTAAGATGTTCGGGTATGTAGCTTAGACTGACAACACCTTTGGGGTAGGCGGAGCCGTAAATAAGATCCGGCATAAGGGTATAGGCCTTGTCCCAGATAACTCCAAAGCGGATGTAATTATAGAAAAAGTTAAAAAGTATGAACGGTAAGATTCCAAGAGCCAGATTTTTGTAGTTATTCAGGCGGTTTTTGTCATTTAGAAGATATATAAAGAGAGGTATTGATAGAATTATATGCAATCTTGAAAGAAAAGCCGCTCCAAGAAGGATTCCTATCAGGAACGGATGCTTTTTATAAAGGGCAGTAAATAAAGCCGCCGTTAAGAAAAAGGCTCCGGTAATTTGACCCAGGTACCACCCAGATCCAACCGCAGACATAAACCATATAATGGTACCGAATCCGGTTAAAAGACCTGTCCAGATTAAAAGTTTGACGTCCTTCTTAATTTTCCAGGCCATTGCCATTGTCATAACTACGGTTCCCGCTCCCAAAAGATTTGCAAGATAATCTTGACGGAAATTATTGCCAAAGAACAGCCTGAAAGGCATTAAAACAATTGAGGGCATAGGGGGGAAAACCACATAATACTTTCTTAGACCTCCGGCAATCAGTTCTGAAAGCCAGGGATTTGGCTGTGACAGATAGAACTTACCTTTGAGAAATGAATCAGCAAGTCTGGTAAAATAATCATAAGGCGTGGCCCCGTTCCCACTTAGAAAATAAATGCCAAAAACCAGTATAAAGAGGAATAGAAAAAGTTTTTTCACTACTAATATTATACTAGGAATAATATTATTTTTTTCCCTCATTACCAGACTTTTTAATCTCGGAGCAATAAAAGAAACTATTTTTGATGAAGATTTCCATGTTTTGACTGCCAGAGCCATGATGCATGGTAACCCCAATGCGTGGGAATGGCTGGTATTACCCAATGGGCAAACCTCACTTCAGGCCGTGCGTTTTGAATGGACACACCCTCCCTTGGCAAAACTCGGGATGATTTTAGGCATGGAACTTTTTGGAGAAAACTCTTTTGGCTGGAGAATTCCGGGCGCAATCCTGGGAACCCTTACTGTTTATCTGGTTTTCTTATTGGGAAAAGTAATTTTTGATGACGAAAAGATAGGGCTTCTTGCAGCTTTCGTGTTTGCTCTTGACGGCCTGCCCTTGGTCATGAGCAGAATAGGCCTCAATGACAGTTATTTCCTGTTTTTTGCGCTTCTTTCCATTTATCTTCTCATTATTAAGCGCGATTTTTGGTCTGCCGTAGCCCTCGGGCTTTCAATCGCTTCCAAGTGGAGCGGTATTTGGACAATTCCAATTCTTGTAGCAATATTCTTAAGACGTAACTTTAAGGAGCAGGTCTTTAACACGTCGATTCTCTGGTTCCTCATTTTACCTTTTATCATTTACCTTTTATCCTACCTGCCCATGTTTTTGAACGGGCATACTTTTTCTTACTGGTGGGAACTACAAAAGCAAATGTTGATATTCCATAGGTCTCAAACTTTGACTCATCCTTATTCATCTGACTGGTGGAGTTGGCCGATACTTCTCAGGCCAATTGTCTTTTATAAAATAGGGGAGCCGACAGACATTGTTGGGAAAATATATGCGATGGGGAACCCATTTGTATTTTGGTTTGGATTAATATCCGTAATTATAGGTACTGTGTATTATTTTATAGAAAATAATACTAAAAATATTGGCCTGGTAATTTTTTCCTATCTTATTTTCTTTGTTCCTTGGGCCTTTTCGCCAAGACTTATGTTTATTTATCATTATCTGCCCGCGGTTCCTTTTTTGGCGATCGCCACAGCCTACATTCTCCGCCGTTTCCCCAAAATAACATTTATTTATTTATTTATTTGTCTATTTGTATATTTGTATTTCTATCCCCATTGGACAGGTCTTCAAGTTCCCGTCTGGCTGGATAACAGCTATTATTGGATCAAAAGTTGGAGATAAAATAAAAAACTATTTAATTGCAGCCCTGAGTTCCTGATGTACCGCCGTAGTAGCAGAAGATGTCAGCGCCTGTACCGCAGGCGGTGGCAGGACCACACTGTTCCCAATATATTCCTCCGGCGTTATTTGTGCGACCCGCAACACCGCAGGCTACGGTGGTACCGCTTATACAGTCGTAAAAATTGACCGTTCTTTGGACGCAGTTAAAGTTTGCGCCACAGTTTGTTTGCCAGTGACCGTCATTGGGGTAATATAATGTACCGCAATTTGCGCCCGCACCGCCTGTAGCACTGCAGTTGTAATCATAGCTGGCAGAACCCGGACTGGTTGTACCCGTACTGGTAAACGAGCTTGTGGAACAAGTGGCCGAACTGGGGTAGGCATTTGCGTTTCCATCTCCACAGTCAGTATAGGGAAGGGCTGAAGCCTGGCAAGTTCCGGTATGTCCTGCCGTCTGGCTGAAGTAGCCGTCACTATCTGCATTTGTGCCGCAAACGGAGCTGCAGCAGGGGCCTCCGACATCACCTGTATCGCTGGAACAGGCGAGACCGTTGACTTTACAGCAAATGTTACTGGTATTATAGCTATTATCATTGCAATCGGTTGCCGTTAGGGTGGCCAGACTATATTTTCTTACGCCGTGTGTTGGTTGAGAACCAACATATAATTTTGCATCAGCTGAATATCCGTCGCCGTCATTGTCAATGCTCCAGACAGGCTGATTAACTTTTATAATGGCTCCATTTGCAATCGCCAGTGAGCCTCCGCTTAAAGTCAATGATCCTGCAACTAGTGTTTCGTTTGAGTTAAGTGTGAAGATTCCCGATCTTACGTCCATAACAGCATTGTTTGTTGTTCCGCTGCCATTATCTAATCCAATAATATATCTACCACTATTGCTTCCGTCGACATATTTATTAATGGCGCTTGTGTTTGCAGTACTGGTAAAACTTCCACTAAGGGGAATGTAACCGCTGTCATTTGCTCCGGCAGAGCCGAATCCTGTCTCTACACTATTTGCATTTTTTGCCTTGACGCAGAAGGAGTAAGATTTTTCGCTAGTTAGACTTGTAACCGTTACAGTTGACCAAGCCGCATCAGATTGCCAGATGGCCGTAGCGCCGTTACTTGACCCGTTTGCGGCAACATAATTTCCTCCCACACCGTCGCAAGTTAGATGGTCCTCCATATAAATCGCCATGAGGGTACCCGCGGGATTAGTAGCCGGAACAGGGTTAACCTGAACTGTTGTAGCGGTACGGGTTGTGACCAGTGGAGCGCTTGGGACCGTTGCCAAGGTATAACCAGAAACGGTTGAACTGGCAATTGTTGTAGCAGTAGCATTGTAAGTTCCCATTTTTCTGACATATTGAGTGTTTGGGGAAAGACCTGTTTCATCGCAGTAGCCCAAATCAGCAGTGGCACAAGTGGCCATCACAGTATTACCGGAATCATATATTTTAAAGCCTGTTTCTACACTTGAGTTGTCGGTAAAATTCCAGCGTATTGATGTATCTGTAAGCGATGTTGGTGTAGTTCCGGTAGGAGCAAAGAGGGTATTTGTCTGAATATCGTCAAAATAAAGAGTTGCTCCTTGCGTATCTGAAAGAATCTCAAAGCCAAACCGGGTTACGGCGTCCCTTGCGCCTCCTGAAATTCCTGATATATCCCAAACTTTTTGTTCCCAGGTGTTAGCTTGATTAATTGTGAAGTTGTATGTTTGTTCATTGGCAGTGACTTCTCCAAATGTAAATCTGGCAAAAGACCCGGCAACGGTTGAGCGAACCCAGAATGTCAGATTGGCTTGGGCCGAAAGATTTGTTGGAGTCGTGGTGCGGGTAACTGTATCGCCAATTGAGAAACTTGTAGCTTTCATATTATCCAGATAAAAAGTATTCAAAGCGCCTGCATTCAGGACCGTTATTATTACTTGATTTATTGCATCTTTGGCGGAGTTGGCAACCCCGGACATGTCAACAGTAATTACCTGGAAAGCATCGGCGGTAACTATATTTGGAGTAATCTCCGTGGTTGTTCCACCTGTGTCATGAAGACCGATTTTAATATTACTTCCGGTTCTGCTTGATCTCATGTCGAATGTAAGGCTATTGTGGTTTGAAAGATCCACTGGTGTGGCGAGAGTCTTTGTAAGGGTTTTATTAACACTCGCTACAGTTGCTACAGCCTTGAGAGCATAACTACCCTCGGTTTTATTTGTTGATTCTGAAGTGGCAAGTAGGGGAATGGGCTCTTTTATAATTACAACACCAGCTCCGCCGGCACCACCTATCGGATCACCCGAGTTGGCTCCACCACCCCCGCCGCCAGTATTGGCTGTACCTGCACCTGGGCTACCCGCAGAGTAAGTTGCTCCAGCTCCACCACCAACCCCTCCACCCCCGC
>WNFL01315947.1_pt1 | contig 10474 bp, 11 predicted proteins | sample 5400361 | NCBI WGS metagenome assembly WNFL01 (sample SAMN13153351, study PRJNA577476) | soil metagenome | isolation source: 40 cm soil on Douglas fir-dominated hillslope | place: USA:California | collected 2013-09-17
TTCCGACTGCAGCGCATTAAATGGCTTAAAAAAGAAGCCGATTCTCTGAACCTCCAACTCATTGCCGCTTAGGAGCTTCCACCACCAGTTCCTGGAGAGCCAGTTCTTCCTTAGAGTGGTTGCCACCAGCAAGATAGCTCATCGGCCGACCTGCTTGTTGGGCAGCCTGATGAGCGCACGGTTTAACTCGAGTGGTTATCCCTTGAGCAAAAGACCCGAACTCTTTGAGCAGCACGCCACAGCAACCCAAATAAAGATCCATCTTTCGCGGATCAAACAGCATCCGCAAACTTCCGCGGAAACGAATCCGATCAAAGCCGCTCAGAACATGCGTGACCTGTTGGCCAAATTTGTTATAAAAACTTTCCGGAACGCCGTATGGTGTTGGTGCGGTTTGGTTTGCTCCAACACCCAAGATCTTTGGTTGCGGCTACGCCGCGCTGTGATCTCTGTGACCTCCTGTTCAAAAACTGTGTCTCTGCGAGCTCTTGTGGACTTGTTAACGTGCGGCTTCGAGGTCTTCTATTATGCCATCCAATGCTGTCAACGGATCCTCTGCTCCGGTGATGGATCGTCCGATCACTAAATAATCAGAGCCGGCGGCAAGAGCCTCTGAGGGAGTCATTACCCGCTTTTGGTCACCGCGATCTGCACCGCTTGGGCGAACGCCAGGAGTCACTATCGTGAAAAAAGGTCCAAACCGGTCTCGCAGCGATCCAATTTCATGTGGGCTCGCTATTAGGCCGGTGATCCCGGTCGCTTTTGCTAAAGTCGCAAGCAGCAGCACTTGCTCCGTGACATTTGCTTTGGTTCCCACCTCAGCTAAAGTCTGATCGTTCTGACTCGTTAACACAGTGACACCGAGAAGTAAGGTGGACGATTCCGCACGGCCCTCGGCTGCGGCTCGACACATTTCCGAGCCACCGCCGAGATGGATGGTTAACATGTCCGCGCCCATTGCACAGGCGGACCGGACCGCTTGCCGTACAGTATTAGGAATGTCATGAAATTTCAGATCAAGAAAAACTTTGGCTCCCGCTTTTTTGATCTCTTCCACAACGGCCGGTCCGGCGGCGGTAAACAGTTGTAATCCAACTTTGAACCATTCCAGTCGGCCACCGAGTCGTCGAACCAGTTCTCGCGCTTCTTTCGCCGAGGCAACATCCAAGGCGACGATAATTTTATCTTTAGCCAGCACGAGATCTTTCACAGGATGATGATACTGCATGAGGACATTGACTCCGGCCAAGATTAATCTCACGCTTGAAGTTCTCGGAAGACGCTTAGACGACTATCATGAATTGGCCACTTGGATGATCCCCATAGCTTTGTATGACCGTTTGACGATCGAACCAGCGGCCAAGACTGTTTTCAAATCAAATGTTCCGGAGCTGCAGCGCGATCCCACAAACTTAGTAATGCGCGCACTCCATGTATTCCAAAAGTTGAGTGGGGACCGCCGAGATTACCGGATCGTTTTAGAAAAGCATATTCCGATCGGCGCCGGGTTAGGCGGCGGTAGCAGCAACGCCGCGGGGACGCTTCGGCTATTGAATCGTATCTCGGGTGATCCAATTCCGCCGAAAACTCTATTGACGATGGCTGCCGAACTCGGATCGGACGTGGCTTTTTTTATCGAAGCTCGTTCTGCCTGGTGCACCGGTCGGGGCGAGGAATTGGAACTTCGCCACTTTTCGGAAAATCGCTGGATCTGTTTGGCTAAACCCGATTTCCTGGTGCCCACCCCATGGGCTTATGCAAGCTATGCCCAGTTGCCCGAACAGTGGAAACGCGGCGAGGCAGTGGAAACGGCGTGGGGCAGTTTGCGCAATGATCTGGAACGGGCCGTTTTTAGCAAATATCTGCTGCTCGCCGAAATCAAAAGGTGGTTCAAACAGCAGAGGGAGACGGAGGTTACGCTAATGTCGGGATCTGGTTCGACTACGTTTGCGGTTACTCGTAGCGCGGCGTCGGCCAACGCCTTGCGGGAACGGTTTGTAACAGAATTTGGCGAAAATTTTTGGACATTCGTCGGACAGTTGAATCCCTCGCTATGCTTGGCTGTTGCCGACGATGCCAAGACCGCCTAAGACTTTTGCATGCCAGAGATAGCCACTCTAGGACTTATTGCCGGCAATGGCATCTACCCGCTGCTGGTGGCGCGAGCTGCTCGCCAGTGCGGTGTTCGCGAAATTCATGTCGCTGCATTTGAAAATGAGACTCGCCGCGACTTGGCTGACGCCGCCGACACGATAGAATGGCTTCGGGTCGGACAGCTTAGTCGACTCCTAAAATATTTCAGTCGCGTGGGAACACGTCACGCCATCATGGCCGGTCAGATCGCACCGAAGAATTTGTTCGAGCTCCGGCCAGACATCAAAGCATTGATGCTTTTGAGTAAGTTGAAGAAAAGGAATGCGGAGACGCTGTTTGGAGGAGTCGCGACGGAGTTGGCCAATGCGGGTGTTACGCTGTTGCCGGCCATTACCTTTCTGGAAGAATCGCTGGCCGGAACTGGCTGGCTGGCTGGACCGAAAGCAAAGCGCCGCCTTTTGGACGACGCTGAATATGGATTTACGGTTGCCAAGGAGGTTAGTCGATTGGATGTCGGTCAGACGGTTGTAATCCGTCACGGGACCGTTCTGGCGGTCGAAGCGTTTGAAGGAACGAATGAGGCGATTCGACGAGGCGCTGCCCTTGGAAGGGGAATTGCGGTGGTGGTCAAAGTGTCGAAGCCAAACCAGGATTTTCGGTTTGATGTACCGGTGATCGGTTGCCAGACGATTGAAATTGCTGCGGAGTCGGGCGTAAAGCTCATCGCCGTCGAGGCTGCCAAGACCTTGCTGCTTGATCGACCTGCGGTAGAGGTCGCAGCCAATCAGCATCAAGTTTCGATTTACGGAATGAGCGAATGAGCGAGCTGATTAGAATCGGAGTGGTGGGTGTTGGAAGTATCGGGAAAAATCATGCTCGGATTTGCGCCGAATTGGCAGAAGCGCAGTTCTCTGCGGTCTTAGATATCAATCGTGAATCCGCCGATGCGATTGCTGCCCGGTACGGAGTCAAAGTTGCTAATTCACTCGATGAATTCATTTCCCTGATCGACGCCGCGACCGTGGCCGCGCCGACCCCTGTTCACTACGAGATCGGAAGCGCCCTACTTGCGCACGGGAAACATGTCTTGATCGAGAAACCAATCACAGAAACCCCAGCTCAAGCCGAAGATCTTGTCCGGTTAGCCAAGGAACGCTCACTGATCCTCCAGGTCGGCCATATCGAGCGATTCAACCCAATCCTGAGCGCGCTGGAACAACTCGTCACCCGTCCTCGATTTATCGAGTCACATCGGCTGTCTCCTTATCCTTTTCGTAGTGTCGAAATCGGCGTCGTTCTCGATCTGATGATCCATGATTTAGAGGTCATCCTGCATCTTGTTCGATCGCCGGTGAAGAGCATCGATGCGGTGGGAGTGCCCGTCCTGAGCAAGGGAGAAGATATCGCAAATGCCCGCATCCGTTTCGAGAACGGTTGTGTGGCCAACGTGACCGCTAGCCGGATTAGTCCGGAAAAAATGCGCAAGATTCGCGTGTTCCAGGAAGGTGCTTACCTCTCGTTAGATTACCAGGCGCAGGCCGGAGAAATTTATCGCCTGGTCGATGGCCAAATAACGCGTGAGTCGGTGGCCATGGAGAAGGAGGAGCCGTTGAAAAGAGAGCTGCAATCGTTTGTTGAATGCGCCCGGCGCGGATTGCAACCGCTAGTCTCTGGATCCGAGGCGACCGCCGCGTTGGAATTAGCGATCGAAATTACCGAAATGATCAATGCGTTCATTGCGAGTCAGCAGAATCCTTAAATAGCTTTCATGGCCTATGTCTCACTATTCTGAGGCGCGGCCCCGCTAGTCATTCATGAAGCTTTACATCATAGCCGGAGAATCGAGCGGAGACGCGCATGCCGCCGTGCTGATGCACGAACTGCAGTCTTTGCGGTCAGACGTCCAATTTTATGGCGCCGGTGGTCCCAGGATGCGCGAAGTCGGTGGCTCCCACATCTTCGAATGGACCCAGGAAGCGGTCGTCGGTCTCTGGGATGTAATAGTGAAGTACCCGTACTTTCGGAATCAATTTCATCGGATGTATCGCGAGATCTGCCGGTTGCTTCCCGATGCCGTGATCTTTGTCGATTATCCCGGATTCAATCTTCGGCTGGCAAATTACCTGCACCGCAAAGGCTATCCCGGCAAAAAGATCTATTATATCAGCCCACAAGTCTGGGCGTGGAATCGAGGACGGATTGTGAGAATGGCCGGATATCTCGATCTCATGATGTGCATTTTTCCTTTCGAAAAACCGCTGTACGAAGCGAGCGGCTTGCGCACGGAGTTTGTCGGTCATCCAATGATCGCTGAGCTGGAGGCAAAACGAATACCGATAAAGCGTGATCCGAAACTGATCGGTCTGCTGCCAGGCAGCCGGGAACGAGAGGTGCGTCGAATATTTCCTATCATGCTGCAGGCAGCCAGCATCCTTTTGCAACGAGATCCTTCGATTCGCTTTGAAGTCTCGGCGGCATCAGAGGAGTTGTGCGAGTTAATCAAGCAGATTGCGGTTCATCACGATTTTCCCAGGATTCCCATCGGAATACGTCACTCGATTGAGCTGATGCAGCGCGCGTTTGTCGGAATGGTTGCTTCCGGCACGGCCACAATGGAAGCGAGTTTTTTCCGATTTCCCTTTGTTCTACTATACAAGGTCTCCTGGCTTACGTTCCTCCCCGGTCGTTTGCTGGTGAAGGTAAATTACCTGGGCATGCCAAATATTCTGGCCGCCGATCCACCGATCATTCCGGAATTTATCCAGCACCAGGCAGTCCCGGAGCATATTGCGGAATCGGTCTGGTCGCTTTATTCGGATGAACCGACTCGGACCGATATGATCAAGGCAATGGACGAGATTATCCTGCAATTGGCGGAAGGGGAAGCAGGGCATCGCGCCGCCGAGGTTGTTTTGCAAGAGCTGGGCGTGCCGGTGTTGCGCGGTGGGACCGCCGCCCCATAAGACTCATGGGACTTATGGTTCTCATGAACATTTGAGATCTTCGTGATCTCTTTGTTCAAAATCCTGTCTTCTGATCCTCTGGCGGTTCGCTGCTGGAACGTTGCCTTGATTCTGGGAAAGCGTTGGCGCTAAAGGTGGATCCAATCGATTTGTCATTGGTTGCGTCGAACTTGGCCGGGCCGGCTGGCGCAGCAACCTGGCAGGGCGGCGTGACGCTCCTGAACGTCGCAGGCACTACCGGTCCAAGAAGCAGCTACCTGCGCTTGCTCAGTCTACTGGGCCACGAATTGATGGGCGGACAACGGAGTCAGGTGGAAAGAACGGGACGTATGTCGCCGCTGCCGGAAATCAACGAAGAGTCAAACCTGATTTTGCGGAAAGGGGCGGTCGATGAATTCGGGTCAGCGGTGGAGATGGCCAATGCGTTTGTGCGGACGTTGGAAACGCGCATCAGCACAACACCGGGTCGATCCGTTGCGAGTTCCCGTCAACACTTGCCAGCGCAAACCTCGGGGAGTAGTACGGTCCGGCCGGTTGATCGTTCGGCGAAGGCAGGTCAATCGACTGTAACGCCTCCTACTCAACCTCCGCCGCTACCGGTTATAGCTTTTCGAAGCGCGGCAACCCGCGAACGAGACGGCCCGATTTGGCAGAGGCCGATCGTCTGGATTGGAGCAGCCCTACTCGTGGCGCTTTGTTTGGGCGCTATTGCGTGCTACTTCACGATTCAGCAACTCGTCCATATCGTGGGGGAGAATGGTCGCCAGGAGCAGGTCGTCGATAAGCACGAGACGCCAGTTCTGAAGCCGGTCGAACCAGAGAAGCAACAAGTTTCGGGGGCGCAAACGCTTACTGTACCTGGACAGTACGCCACGATCCAATCCGCTATCGACGCGGCAAAGCCGGGAGACACCGTGTCGGTTAAGGCGGGGGTCTACAATGAAAAGCTCAAATTTAAAGAGGGTATCGAGCTCAAAGGCGAAGGCCGTGAGACTACCATTGTTCGTTATGCCGCCGCTCCGACTGCGTTAGCCGGTCAAAGTAGCTACGACGCTCCGCTCGAAGTCCGTAACTGCAAATCCGGTCAGGTGGAGCAGCTAACCTTTGAACAGACCGCAGCCGATTCGCGCCAAGCGACCCCCGGCACCAACATTTGCAAGATCGATGGCATCATTGTTGTGAATTCATCGATCACTATCAAAAACTGCCGGGCAACAAGCGCTGCAGCTTGTGGCATCGACGTCTCCGGTTCAGGATCTGCGCCGACGCTGATTGCAAACCAGTGTCGTCTAAGCGTGTTCTCCGGAATCTTGTTTGAAGATGGTGCGCAGGGAACCGTCGAAAATAATATCTGTGAGCAAAACCAGGCAGATGGAATTTGGATGCTTGGCCCCGGAACGGCGCCCAATCTCATCAATAACGAATGTCGGTCAAATAAGCGGGAAGGCATTCTTTTCTTTCGAGGTGCCGGTGGCAAAGCCGAACAGAATCTATGCGAGCAGAATGATGAATGTGGAATCGGCGCGTTCGATCCGCGAACGGCGCCGGAACTGATTAAGAACCAGTGCCGGTCGAATCGGCTTCATGTTATTTTCTTCAGCTTCGGTGCTCTTGGTCGAGCGATCGAGAATATCTGTGAGTCAAACAGCGATAGCGGGATCGCGATCCGAGCGGCGTTTCCGTTCTTGAGCGAAAATACGTTGCGAGGAAACGCTCATTATGGGCTCGCTCACGACACCGCTTCAAAACCGACGTTCGGCGTCAGAAACCAAACTAGCGGGAATAAGATCGGTGAGGTGACTACGAACACGGTCTTTAAGTCGAAATCAGGCTTGTGGCCATTGTCGATTCGGATGCATCTTGTCGCGTGGATGATTTGAAGCCTTTTCTGGAATCGCTCTGGGCACCTTGGCGAGTGGAGTATTTTGAACGTACGGATAACTCCCGCGACTTTCTGCGCCGTGCCGCCGAATCTACCAACGACGCAGACCACTACGTCATCTATCGCCGCAAGTCGGCGTTTCTGATGATGAACCTTTACCCATATTCCGCCGGTCATTTAATGGCCGTTCCTTATCGCGAAGTGTCGACGCTCGAGGAATTGCTGGCAGCGGAAAAACTCGAGCTGATCGACCTTTCGATTTATGCGCAACGTCTGCTGCGGGAAGTGGTGAAGGCCGAAGCATTCAATATCGGATGGAATCTCGGTACCGCGGCAGGAGCAGGCGTGGTAGCGCATTTGCATCTCCATATCGTGCCGCGATGGTCAGGCGACCATAATTTCATGACAGTGACGAGTGCTACCCGGATTATTCCACAAGGCTTGCGTCCGCTTTACGAAAAGCTGCGCGAGGCAGCCGGCCGCACCGCGTTCCCAACCGAGAGCAATGCACCAGGCTTTTGCAATTGACCGCAGCGGAGGAAGAATTGCGGAATGCGGATTGCGGTCCCAGCACCTCACAGAGTACGCGTTGGAAACTAATTCGTGGGCCTGGCAGCTTTTCGGATTTTTGGAGTCAGTTTCGTTTTGGAGCAATGAAGAGGCGCGAAGCGCAGAGAAGATTATAGCCTGGGCTGTTAGGCCCAGGGAATGTGAAAAAAAGGCGAGTAGCGCTGAAGGCGCGAAGGAAATGGTTGCTTTATTGTTCAGAGCAATGTTGGCAAATTGACCTAACCCCGAACCGTCTGGGACGCTAACTCTCGGGCTCGGGCGGTTCTCAAAATCCACCGCGCCTTCAGCGCTGGACCGCTAGGGGGGACGTTTCCCTGACCCTCACAGCCCAGGCTACAATCTTGTCTGCGCTTCGCGCCTCTACACATTCCGCAATCCGCATTTACCAAATCGTATATCCTCCATCCATGACCAAATTGCTGCCAGTGAAATAGCTGCTGGCATCAGACGCGAGAAAGACGACAGCAGTGGCTACTTCTCTTGGTTCGCCGACGCGTCCCATCGGCGTGAAGTCGAGCCAAAGCTTGTACCAATCGTTTTGCGACATACCTGCTTTGGTCATTTCGGTGCCGATATATCCCGGTGAAACACTGTTGACACGGACGCCTCGTTTGGCCCATTCGCCGGCCAATGATTTAGTCAACATGATCACGGCAGCCTTGGAGGCGTTATAGGCCGCTTGCGGCTGCGGATAGTTCGAGATCAGACCCGACATCGAAGCGGTGTTGATAATACTTCCCTTGCCTTGCCGCAGCATTACTTTACCGAACTCTCGGCAACAGTAGAAGACAGCGTTCAGGTTAATATCAATCACTCGGAGCCAGTCATCGCTGCTGCATTCCTCCGACCGAACGTTATGGGCAATTCCCGCATTATTGAATGCGATATCGATGCGAGAGTGCTTAGCAACAATGTCATTGGCCAGCTTTGCGACCTGGTCAGGCTTGGTCAGATCAACTGCAAAATAATCGCCTTCAAACTCTTTTGCTGCCTTTTCTCCCAGCTCACGGTTGATATCGACGATGACAATCTTCGCTCCGTTTTCGCGCAGTGCCCGCGCAGCCTCAAATCCAATACCGCGAGCTCCACCGGTCACAACAGCAATGCGATCATCCAAGGGGGTAAGGGGAGAGTAACTCATGTTGGACGAACAGAATAAGGAGGATGCGGTCGGTCGCAACCTGGAACCGGAGACCGAAGCCAGAATTTGTCAGAGGCGCTACTGCGAAAAGCGAACTCCTATACCCCCGCTGCGACCCTGTTTTTCACTTCGGCCTGGTACAGCAATGCACCGGTGTAATCAATTACATCCACGTGCATTTTCTCGACCCCAAGCGAGACTGCCATGAAACCGGGCGTTCCCTTGTAAAAGCGGCTCCCCTCGGTCGGGCCTGGTGGCCGAACTTTCGAGCCCGCACCCGTATTGAAATACTCAACTGATCCGCGAACGATGTGTTGAAGATCATGGTCGTGCCCGTTAAAATAGGCAGGAACGCCGTGCTTCTCGAGCAGCGGATTAATGTCACGGATCAATTCCGGTTGGTCGCCATGTTCGCTTCCGCCGGAAAAAATGGGGTGATGTCCGATAACGATTTTCCAGGTCGCTTTCGAGTTCGATAGCGCTTGATCGAGCCACGCGACTTGCGCGATCGTATCCTGGGATACGATTTCATCACGCATTCCTTCTTTGGTTCGGTACTCCTCTACGAATGGGCTCGTATCAATGAAGAAGAATTCTACGCTTTCCGTCTTGGTAATCGGTTCGACCGCGGAGAAATAACGCGCGGGCATCTTCCAATTCGGATGCGTCTTGGCGTAATCCAGCTGTGCTCCCGGTCGGCCTTTGTAATCGTGGTTGCCTAAGATTACGTACCAGGGAACCGCCAAAGAGGACGCGGTATAAATCTCCTCGAACGAGCTCTTCCATTGAGAATCGGTCGCGGTCTGCACCCCTTTGTCGTAGAAATTATCTCCAACCGAAATGATCAACCTGCATTTACGAGCCTCCGTGGCTAGACCCATCTGGGTGGCAACATCGGTTTGATGGAATTGTCCGTCGCGTCCCCAGTCACCAAATATAAGGAACCTTAAGTCTCTTTGTTTCCCGTCGGGGCCGCCCTTTTCATCGAGCGTGGCCGCTCGAAGCTTTCCTTGAGTAAAAAAGGAAACCAATGCGTTGAATTGGGACAGGCCTATTAACCACTGCAAGAAGGTTCGTCGCGTCTGTTTCATGGTTGGCGGCTAAGAAAGGTTTGAATCGAGATTGCTCCAATGGTGCCAATTGATTTTCTCTCCACTTATTTTGCTTTTAGTTCCGCGACGTAAGATTCGCACCAGTACTCACGCTCTTGATCAGCTTTCCATCCGGAAGACTGATGATATCCAAGGTTTTGTTGGTGGTGTGAGCGGCCAGAAGGCGATTCAATTTTTCATCGACTTGCAGGTAATCGAATCTTCCCTTGGTCCCCGGCACAACAATCGGCTGGCCGAGGGTCAATGGTACGGTCTCAGCCAAAAGGGGCTTTGGTAAAGAAAACAAAAATACCGCGATAGCGGAGCAAGCGTTGGCAAGGTTCTTTTTCATGGTGATGTGGCTGGACCGTTTATCAAAACTTGAATTTCATTCCCGCCTCGTAGGTAAAGGTCATCGTATTCTTGCAGGATGACACGATTGCGGTTCCCTTCATAAATCCGGCAAGGCGCATCGGTCAAATTCTTGACGTTAAAATAAACTCCGAGGCCATGGCAGAAGGTGTAGGAACCGCCAGGTCTAGAGTTGTTCGAGCATCAAAGTACTGATCGCTTCGGGAATTGGCACCCAACACTCCAGGCTCATCATTCAGATCGCCTCCATCGGAGGCTGGTGAACGATGCGATGCAACAGCTCAGACGACGAATACGGCAACTTAGACAAAAAGAAATCGGCCTGGCAGATAGTGGAGTTTCTTCTCACTAACATTTTGCA
>WNFL01326906.1_pt1 | contig 10474 bp, 9 predicted proteins | sample 5400361 | NCBI WGS metagenome assembly WNFL01 (sample SAMN13153351, study PRJNA577476) | soil metagenome | isolation source: 40 cm soil on Douglas fir-dominated hillslope | place: USA:California | collected 2013-09-17
CTCTGCCGCCGAAAGAACGCGAGGCACAGTATCGCCCCCTCTCTTCATTGACATGGAAGGAAGCGGTCATTGTCGGCATTGCACAATCATTAGCGCTCATTCCCGGATTGTCACGTTCCGGGACGAGCATGGTAGCAGGCCTGGGTGTGCGGCTCAACCACGAGGACGCGGCGCGCTTTTCTTTCCTGCTGGGAACGCCTGTGATTGGAGCAGCAGCTCTGCTCGAGGTGCCTCAACTGTTTGGTCAATCCGCGTCTACGTGGCTGCTGGTGGGTCTCGGCATGCTGTTAGCTGGAATTGCGGCCTACCTGAGTACTCGCTTCCTGATGAAATATTTTGAGACCGGGCGGCTCAATCCTTTTGCTTACTATTGTTGGGGAGCCGGGATTATCTCGCTGATCCTGTTGATTTTTGTGCTTCATAGAACGAGTTAACTACGCATAATTACCCAAAATGGCTACCGAACATCCCGTTATGCAGTTTGCAGAGCTTTACACGTTTGATACAATAGACTTGCTTTGGATGAGCCAGAGCAGATATTTAAAAACTAGAAGGGGCAAGGTATCCGTTACTTATGAAGAATCCGGTACTTTACTATGGTGTCATTGTTCTTGGAGTTATTGCTCTTGTGATTGGCATCCTATACATGGCTGGTTCGTTCGGTGTTCACCCGGCACGTGGCATCGCGGGCATTGTGATAGGTGCAATCCTTCTCATCGTGGGCATAGTTGGTATATTCATGGCCCGCAGTTCTAATGCAGTTGCGAAGTAAATCTGCCGCATCAGGACAAGAAATATTCCCAACCCTCGAGCACTCGGGGGTTGGGAATATTTCTTGTCCTATCCGTTCAGGCTATCTCATCCACAAATCGCTTCAAAAACTTTACTTGTCTGTTATAATAGGCCTGTCCTGAATGGGATGAAGAAGAAAGTATTGTTATTAGCACGGAAGGATTTTGAGCTTTTATGAGCAAATCGACGATGTTCTACGGCGCAATTGTAATCGCTATTATTGCGCTTGCTCTCGCTATCTACTATATCGTTCCCGGTGTCTATCATCCTTTTACATTTAGTGGCACGCCGACGGACAGCCACAAGACGCATGCAATTGCGTTTTTCATTCTTTTTGTACTTCTGGTCATTGTGGCCCTCGTCAATCGACCCAAAACTAACACTTATTAGGATTGTTCTGTATGAACGACCTGGTGTGGTTGCCTGTGATGCGGATTATGCGCACCACACCAGGTCGTTCATACAATCCCTTACCCCAGCACATCCCCTACGATCTGCGGATAGCCGCGTACAAACTCTTCCGCGCTCATCGCTTTCTTGCCCTCCAATTGGAGAGTATCTACGTCTAGCAAGCCAGAGCCTGTGACGATAGCGAGGACCTGGTGTCCAGCTTCTTTGTGCAAGGTGACGGTGCCGGGAGCTACCTCTGCGCCTGGTTCCAACGTTTCGGCACGCGCCGAAAGGAGTTTTAAGAGCCTGCCATGCCAGTAGGTATAGGCGCTGGGCCAGGGATTGTAGGCGCGCACTTCTCGCGCCAGAACTGCGGCAGGTCGATTCCAGGAGATTTCGCCATCTTCTTTGTGCAGCATATGCGTATGCGATGCCTTTTGCTCATCTTGCGGCTGCGGCGTAATCTTACCCTGTACCCAGAGTGGAATGGCCTCGACCAATGCTTCGGCTCCCAACACGGCCAATTTGTCCGTGAGGCTGCCTGTCGTCTCGTCCTCGGCGATGGGTATAGCACGTGAAAGCAGGATGGGACCCGTATCTACGCCCGCGTCGAGCAGCATGATGGTGACGCCGGTTTCCGAGTCGCCTTGCAAAATGGCTTCAGAAATGGGTGAGACGCCTCGATATTTTGGCAGTAATGAGGCATGGATATTCAATGTGCCATAGCGCGGTTGATCGAGTACGGCCTGAGGTAGGATCTGGCCGAATGCAGCGACAATGTAGAGATCAGCTTTATACGCGGCCAACGCTTCTATGTTTTCGGGTCGCTTCAGTGATCCCTGCTGCCACACAGGGATGTGGTGTGCCATGGCGGTTTGCTTTACCGGCGAATAGACAATTTCTTTCCCACGCCCTACCGGCTTATCAGGTCGAGTAATGACGGTTACTACTTCGTAGCCCTCTGGAAGTAGCACCCCTGGTGCCGCCTTCGCGATCAGCGCCTCAAGGGCGGGTACGGCAAAACGGGGTGTGCCCATGTAAATGATGCGCAGCATGATAAAATCCCTCGCTTATAGGGTTTGATTGATTGCATTTCTCCTAATATTAGCATATTCAGGCTACCGCAAAATGTTAACAGAACAATGATGCTATACTGCATTCAACGGATATGGGGGAACAATAGATACATACAAGGATTGAAGATAAATTGCAACCATTTCATTATTCCAGGATGAGTATACATACGACAGTACCTCCTGATATTGACTCTCCTCTTATATTGCGGCGCACTGACGAGGTTCATACTATTCTGCGCATATTCAGTGAACCAACAACCAGTGTAGTGGTGCTGACGGGTGATGCTGGCGCGGGCAAGTCGATGCTGGCAGCACTTGTCTACCGGCACTTAGAGGCTGCGGCACGGGATAGGGTGCCCCTCGCGGGTACCTTGCAGGCAACTTTACAGCATTTTGTGTGGTTAAGTATTGGCCCCAACGCTACATTGCCGGATGTTATTGCGGCTATCCTGGGTTGTTTGGATATGGGGATGGAGGGCGGAGCAAGCATGGGGACGGAGGGCGGAGCAAGCGCCGCCCCTACTGGTTTGCTCAAGCCGGAGCAGCAAATTGCGTTGCTTATGGAGAGACTGCGCCATGCTCGCGAGGGCGTTTTTGTCGTGTTGGATCAGTTCGACGAATTGCTTGATGATAGTACCCAGGGGCGGGGTGCTGTTTCGCTTTTCCTTGAAACGCTGCACCAAGATCTTGGAGCCAGTCGCTTTCTTTTGACGAGCTATCGTTCACCTTATGGCTCGACGAATGGCCAGCAGGCACATATACGTTCGTATCTTGTCTCGCGTGTAAGCATTCCCGAGGGTGTGGCTCTGCTCCAGCAACGCGGGGTTATAGGTGCGCAACAAGAGTTGTCGCTTGTCTGGCAGCGCTGTGCGGGCCATGTTTATGCCCTGGTACTGTTCAGCACCCTCTCGGCTCTTAGTGGCTTTGCTTTGAGCTACCTTCTCGACTCACCCGATTATGCGCAGATGTGGAGTGGGGAGGTCACACTCAATCTGCTCAGGGCTATCTCTTACTTTCTCAATCCGGTTCAAGCTACGCTGATGCGCACGCTCTGCTTGTTTAGTGAGCCGGTTCCCCTACAGGGCATCCTGACGGCCATTGTGGGAGAAAACGCGGTCATAGGCGAGAATAGGGATAGCACGAATACGTTTGAACGCGAACTCGCCGTATTAACGCGTCTTTCACTGGTACAGCAATTATCAGACGAGGGTGGCGAAGGGAGCTACATCTTGCATTCTCTCCTGCGCCAGTTTACGATGGCGCATTACCTCGATGGAAGCACAAGGCATCCTGGTGTGAATACTACGAGTGCGCTTGGTGTTGCGGCACAGCCGGGTCTAACAACGGACAATCCCGAGGCGCTGGCAATTGCCCTGGCTGCAGGCCATATACGGGTGGCGGCATATTATGCAAACCTGGCACAAAATGATGGCTCATCACGCAGCAGCTTGCAAGATGTTGAATCTCTGCTGGCTGAAATCTACCATTTATGCCTGGGATGGCATTGGCAGCAGGCATATGATCTGCTGCTGGCGGAGGGATTGCACGAGGGTATGATGCAATGGGGTGGGTGGAATACATTGATACGATTGTATACAGCGATGATACCACCACGTGGCATTCTGACTCGTCGTGACGAAGGGCAGATCTACAGCCACCTGGGCCTGCTCTATGGTCGCCTGGGTGATTACGCACGGAGTCGTGTCCACTATGAACAGGCGCTGGCAATTCAGCGCGAGACGGGTGACCACCACGGGGAGGCTGTGACACTGGCAAATCAGGGAGAGATCTTTCGCGGCCAGGGCGAAGTGCAGCAGGCTCGTGCCAATTTCGAGCAGGCACTTCTGCTAAACGAGCAAGAAGGTGACTCCCATCTGCAGAGTGTTTTGCTGCATAACCTGGGGCTATTGTCCCAAAATGAGAAAAACTACCGGCAGGCATTCCATTATTATGTAGAAGCATTGAAGCTGGCCCGCCGCCTGCAAGAACAATTTCACCAGGGGATGATCCTTACCAATATGGGAATGTTGCTTTACGAGCAGGGAAGAGCAACAGAGGCTTTGAAGTTGTTATTCAGCGCATTGCGGCTGCGCCAGTCTCTACAAGACCCGGGCGCGGGTTCTGTTATGCTGTTTCTCAATACGCTTGAGCAAAAGATGGGGGCGGAGGCCTTCGCGCGCTTAAGGCAGGGGGTGTGAAGAACTGCCCCGACCCCGCCCAAGGGTACCCACAGCGGGCGATGGATGAGTGAAACGCGTCTCAGGCTCATCAAGACTTGCAAGGATATGATATGCTTTTCAGTATCAGAGCTGATATCTTTCATCAGTATCGGATCATTCATGAGCAATAAACATATCTCTATAGGGCACAGAAAGAGAGCTTTTCCTATGTCCACTATCACTCGCCGCCCCCGGAAACCGCAGACAGACGACAGCACTATCGCCTCGACGGCCGGTAGTACCGTACAGGGCTGGTTACTCATCCTGCTGGTTTTTGTGGCGGGTGCGTGTTCGCTGGCCGTGGAACTTGCGGCATCGCGTTTGTTGGCCCCTTATTTCGGAACTTCTCTCTTCGTATGGGCCAACCTTATCGGTCTCATTTTGCTCTATCTCACCATCGGCTACTACCTTGGTGGACGCCTGGCAGACCGCTATCCGCGACCGGCAGTACTCTATACGCTGACGATCATCGCCTCGTTCTTGATCGGGCTAATCCCATTTATCTCGCGCCCCATTCTCATGTGGTCACAAAGTTCTTTCGCCTCGTACTCTATAGGCGTTTTTTACGGCTCGCTGGTCGCGGTGATCCTGCTTTTTGCCACTCCGATGATCCTGCTGGGCTGCGTCTCGCCTTTTGCGATTCGCCTGCGCATCGAGCAATTGGGCAAATCGGGGCGTACAGCCGGCCAACTGTATGCCATTTCTACGGCGGGCAGCATACTGGGAACCTTCCTGCCTGTGCTGTGGCTGATACCCTCGATTGGCACCTATCGCACGTTCTTCACCTTTGCCGTGATCTTATTGCTCGTCTCGATCCTCGCCCTGATGGTCACGCAGCGCAGCATAGGGCGGTCAGGCAAGGGCGGCATAGACAAGAGTTTCCTCTCAATTTTGCTCCTGATCCCCATGGTACTGTCGATTCTAGCGATACAGGGTCCTATCAAGCCAGCCGACGGCAGCAACGGAGGGGGAGTACTGCTCACGGAAAGAGAATCAGCCTACAACTATATCCAGGTTGTACAGGTGGGCCAGGAGACGCAGTTGATTTTGAACGAGGGGGTCGGCATTCATTCGGTCTATAACCCGAACCAGGTATTGACACAAGGCCCCTGGGATTACTTCATGATGGCACCATTTTTCAACAATCCGCCGTTCATACCAGAACAGGTGCATAATGTCTGCATCATCGGGCTGGGCGCAGGCACCGCGGTGCGTGAATTTACAGCCGCGTATGGGCCTCTTCCTATTGATGGCGTCGAGCTTGATCCCACCATTGTGAGCCTGGGGCGGCAATACTTCAATATGAATGAGAAAAATCTGAACGTGATCGTGCAGGATGGACGCTACTATTTGCAGACAACACCCAAGAAGTATGACGTGATCGCTATCGATGCCTACCAGCAGCCCTATGTGCCATTCCAGCTTACAACGAAAGAGTTCTTCCAGACGGTGCGAGATCACCTGACTCCTACGGGTACCACGGTAATCAATGCCGGGCGCACAAACTCAGACTTTCGCCTGGTCGAGGCCCTGGCGCAAACCATGCACTCGGTCTTTCCCAATGTCTATATCATCGATACGCAGCGCTTTGAGAACAGCCTCATCATCGGTACGAATGCGCACACGTCGCTCTCAAATTTCGCGGCCAATGCAAAGTATATAACCCACCCACTACTGGAAGATGTGGCACAGGCGGCTATTGCCACCGGAAATATACGTGAGGAGCATTCCAGCACGGTCTATTTCACCGATGACCGCGCGCCCGTCGAGCAATTGATCGACGAGATCATCTTTGACGCGGTACAAAATAAAGGACAATGAAGGAGGATTCTTATGAAACCGATCGATCTGAGCAATATGCAGGTCATTGACCTGTCGCAGAACTGGGATGTTAATACGCCATCGTTTGCCACCTACGAAGGGCCTACGGTCAAGTGGATCAAACGGCCCGCTTTTGAAAAAGTAGGAGGACAATTTATTTCTTCCACCTTGCATGTCGGTACGCACCTGGATGCCCCATTGCATTTTATTACCAACGGGCAGGATATCGGGAGCATTCCGTTGAGCAAGCTGGTGGGACCTGGAGTGGTAGTGGACCTGGAGGCAATGGGCCTGGGTGATTTCGATATTTATACGTCGGAGCATTTCGAGGAGTGGGAGCGCAAGACGGGACTGCGCATTGAGCCGGGCGATATCGTGGTGGTGCATACCGGTTACCACAAATATTATCAGAGCAACTGGTACGGCAAATGCGAGCCAAACGAGATTCGCTATTTCAATATGCATCCCGGTCCCACGCATGAGTTCGTGGATTGGACGTTGAAACGCCAGATCTCCTGGTTTGCCATCGATGCCAGTTCGATGGATCATCCTATGAACACTGTTTTACGTACAGTGCGTGCAGACCTGGCGGCCAAGTGCGCGAAAAAGCATGGCAAACCGCTCGAAGAAATCTGGCCTGAAGATGACCTGCAACTGATGCATTACCAGTTGTTCCCACACGGCGTCTTCCATGTGGAGAATGCCGGTGGTATGATTGATGAAGTGCTGGATCAGCGTTTGTGGATTGGCTGCTTCCCCTGGAAATTCAATATGGGCGAGGCAGCATTTTGCAGGCTGGTTGCGTTCGCGGAGAAAGAGTAAATTGTTCAGGCGATAATCCACGTAGTCTTGTGAAATTCATCATGCCCATAGGAGCATCCAATGGATGATACAGAGCAAGAGCAATTTCACGATGATGTCGAGATAACGGACCTGCCAGAAGAGACTGAAGCGGCAGGCAGGTTCAATATTTCGCGAGGAAGGGCGGGGCAAACCCCGCCCCTACTGGCAGGATGGCCGGTTCGGTGGCTGACGCCGCGCCAACGTATTTGGCAATTGGTGATGATTACATGCAGTGTGGTACTGATAGCGCTGATTGTTCTGGCAAGCTCCGCAACCACCCGAAATGCATTGATAACCGGCATCGTGGGTCGGCAACCAACTCCCACTGCGACATTACCTCCTGGCACTGATCTTTTTTACATTCAGGGCACTCCTTTCTGGGGTCATGCTTCACTGGATGGGCACGTGCTCAATCGCTTGCCAATCGCTGGGACAGACCAACCATTGCGACTGACTCGCGGCAGCCATATTGTCAGGTGGTATGCTGATCCTTTTCAGTCGCAGACATGTCTCATAACGATACCAGCTTTAGTTGGTACCGGTGCCTGTCTCTCTCACGACGTGGTCCAACTGAAGCCCGATCTTTTTGCCTCGATCATTACCTTCTCTGAATCACTGGATTCGCTCCCTGATAATCAACGTGAAGCGCTAACAAGAGCAACGCAGCTAGCAGTAAATACCTTACCATCAACAGAGATAGTGCAGCCTGGCGAACAGTATATTGATGTCCGGTCAAATTCCGGGGTGGCTACTGCCCGGCAGCCGATGCGTGCGACGCTCAATTTTCAGTTGGATGTTGCCCCCACATCCACTGCATCATGTGTAAGCGGTCTGGCCAGGTCGGTCATACCGTCATGCCTGGATTGTCTCCAGTTCTGTACTGCATCCGACCAGGCATTTCCGGCCTCACCAACTAATCAACCATGGAGTATCTACGCCCTGGTATCTGCCACCTGGAAGTTTACTAAGCTGGATGGTCAGATTGTTGAGCAAAACCAACCTGATAGTCCACATGAACATCTTATCGAACTGCAAATTACGTGGGATGGCGAGAACTGGCACGTAGGAGTGCCTGTCAGCACTCTTGAAACCCCTGTTGTTGGTAACCCTATCTGCGAGTCGGCGCAGGAAGAAATTGGTATGAATGGTTATTTTGGTGCTACAGGAGGGAATGTGGAGGAGGCGGTATATTGGCAACAATTTGTCTCTAAGGCAAATCTCGCGGCAGGATGTCTGGCTGTGGGCATGCCCCAACAAAGCACTCCTGATCAGCCACACCTTCCTATCGCTTATCTTTTGTATCGTTTCGGTGTAGTAGTAGCGGGAAATGATGCCGCTTACCGCTACTGGGCATCTCAGGCGCTTGCCGATGCCTATGAGCAACATCTTGTACAGCAACTGGCGCGGCAACTGACTACTCAGTCACCAGTGCAATAGTGGAGATTCTGCAATACTTTTTCCATTATTGGCGTCTAGAGTTTTTTTGGAGGAAGCCACAAAAGACCCTACTGATTGGTTTGCGGTATCTGCTCACCCGTTGTAGATGGCAGCAGCCATCTGAACACGAAGAAACCGGCGTAAAACATCACCAGCCACAACACAAAATCCAACGGGCCTGCGAGAGGGCTATCCCATGTAATGTAGCTCGAATGGGTAACGGTTGCATCCAGGAGATCACGCGCAAAGCCGAATAGGGGAATGCCAATTATGAGCAGCCAGGCGAACCAGTGCCGTCGCGTATGCCAGAAGCGCCAGATTAGCAGGTAGGCAATTCCCCCGTAGATCAAAATTGGTGTAAGATAAAGGGGCAGGGGCAAATGCAAAAGCAGCCCACTGGCGGTATAATGCCATAAGGAGGCACACCAGCCCTCCCGTGAGTGTAGCAATGATCACTTCTTTAGGCGGATGCATGAAGAGCAGGAACGCCAGGTAAACAATGACAACAAAAGGTACGACATGAATGGCGTACAATTGCATCTCCATAGAGATCATCCTCTTTCATCTATATGTTCGTAGATATGTTGCATCGTATCGTTGAGAAAGGAATCCTTTCGTCAACAATCCCATGAGTAAACTCAGGGGCTTGTTCCTAGACCGGAAGGTCTGAAACGATAGGCAAGTTGACAGATTGCCCACTATCCACGGGTCTCCCACGGATAGCAAGATTCACCGACGCATTGTAGTCGGCATTGGCTTTGTAGCCACATTGACGACAGGAGAACTCACTTTGACAGAGACGGTTACGCTTATCGATGTAGCCACACCTGGAACAGGCTTGACTCGTGTAACGAGCATCGACAAAAGCTACATGGATACCCTTGTAGGCCGCTTTGTAGGCAAGAAAGCCTTGCACTTGGGCAAAACTCCAATTGCTCATAGCGCGGCGTTGTTTGCGGCGTCCTTCGGTGCGTTCTCGGATATCGGTCAAGTTCTCCATCACCAAGGTATCTCCTGGTTGGCACGAGGTCACAATCTGCTTTGCGACGACATGATTGCTGTCAGCCTGAAATCGTTTCAATCGACCAGAGAGCTTTTTCAAATGTCTCTTTGCCGATTTTGTACCTTTGGCCTGGAGCTTGCGTCGCAAGCGGAAGTAGCGGTTATTGGTCTCTTTGATGCGCTTGCTACCAAAGAAGTGCGGGTGGGAAGTCACGGCAAGACGGTTAATTCCCAGGTCTACCCCTATCGTCTCACCAGTTGGTTCAGGAATGCTAGTGGCACACGAGACAACGACATGCAACCAGAATGTCCCGTTACGGTGGCAGAGATCAGCACTCTCTTGTTCCCACTCAGCAGTCAGGAATTGCTCATAGTAAGCAGGTACATTGACCGTGATAATCGCACGATTGCTGATCTTCTCAGTATCGGCAAGCCGACATACCTCATTAAAGCAAACGGTATATTCCCGCATCGTTTGGCGCAAGAGGACTGCTTGTTCCTGTGTCGGCTTCAGTTGTAGACGGATCGTGCGTGTCATTATCATGTTCGTATAGTAGTACAATGGAGTGCAAACATCAAGTATTAGAAAGGAGAGGCGGCATTCCTCCCCTTAGCTGGAAGCACGGGGTCTCCTGCCGCTTTTTGATGAATATTCTACCGCTTCGAGTGGCACTTGCTAAAATCAATGTGACCGTAGGCGACCTGGAAGGCAATGCGCAAAAGATACTGGCCTCCATGCGACAGGCATATGCAGCCGGTGCGCATATCGTGTGCTTCCCGGAACTGGCGTTGACAGGTTATCCGCCCGAAGACTTGTTGCTCAAGCCGGGCTTCGTGGACGGTAACCTGCGCAAGCTGGATGAACTGGTCAAGGCCAGTCGCGACCTGCCTGGA
>WNFL01017975.1_pt1 | contig 10473 bp, 6 predicted proteins | sample 5400361 | NCBI WGS metagenome assembly WNFL01 (sample SAMN13153351, study PRJNA577476) | soil metagenome | isolation source: 40 cm soil on Douglas fir-dominated hillslope | place: USA:California | collected 2013-09-17
GAGCATATGACCGACCATATCGCGCACTTCCCATTCTGTGCAACGCGTCTGCACATTCCAGTTCTTTGGGTCATCCACGATCTTGAAGAAATCAGCACTCTCTCTGCGGACAACATCCAACACAGTGTCCTTACCACTATAGTCCATTGAATTAACTAGTGACATTTTATTTCTCCTTTGGCTAAGAAATTTTCGGACCGATAATCATTTTCAACAAAAATTTGATTCGTATTTTTCGCGTGCAGCCTCCTTACCATGCATCCCTAAACAATTGTTCGAGCTGCATTGGATCCGTAATGGGCTTGGGATTATTTTGAACAGTACGATTTTGAAATGCAATTTGAGCAAGCCGTGGTATATCGGATTCGCTGACTCCTACATCCCGCAATCGCTGCGGGAGATTCATCTGCCCAATCAACTCATGGATGTGATGAGCTAACGCTTCGATGACTCTTTTTGAGTTGATTCCGTTTTCTGGAATATTCATCGCCTCTGCGGCAGGGAGTAGCTGAGGCGCGGTGGCTTCTGCGTTAAAGCGAATCGCACGTGGCAGGATGATACCATTGGCAATTCCGTGTGGGATGTTGGCACTGCCTCCAAGCACGTGGCATAAGCCATGATGAAGCCCCATCGAAACGGAGGCAAGTGAAAGTCCTGCGAGATGCGCGCCAAGTAATATCTCGGTGCGGGCATCCAGATTTTTTCCATCCTGATAACAAGTCAATAATGCACTATGGATATGTCTTGCACCATCCGTTGCTGCGGCTGTCGAAAGCGGATTACGAGTCTTCGAATACAACGCTTCGATGCAATGCGCCAGCGCGTTGACGCCAGTGGAAGCGGTTAATTCGGGAGGCAAATCAAGCGTTAGTTGGGGATCGTAGATGACAAGTGTTGGTGCAATCTTCGGGTCATTAACCGTAACTTTGCGCGGCGGGTTTTCATCCGTATGAGTGATGCCATATACGGGAGTCATTTCAGAACCAGCATATGTGGTGGGTATGGCAATGATCGGAAAATGCAATTGAAACCCGACCGCTTTTGCCATCCCAATCGGACTGCCACCGCCCATGCCGATAACGGCATCCACATTGTTTTCAGCGGCGAGCGTAAACACTTCTTTTACTTGAACATCCTGAACATGGGGCTGAACATGATCGAACACGTCAACAAGCACACCTCCCAAAGATGATTTGATGGAATTGACATAACCATTGCTTTGCATCGAGTGACTTGTGCAAAGCAACATCCTTCGCCAACCAAAACGCCCAACAGCCTCACTCAGTTGGGCAAGCGCGCCGGGAGCGAAAATTATTTCTTGAGCAAAAGAGGTGTAGTGGAATCCATCCATTGGGTCTGTTACTAACAATGTCATAATAACAAACCAGCGTCACTGGAGCGTCACTACGTAAATTAGATTTCGTTTATAGAGAGAAGACGAGCATATAATCGTTCCCCTTGTTCAACCAAAAGTGTACGTTGTTGCGCGCGGGCAATTTCCAGTGCTTCATCGAGCAATTTTCCAGCCTCATTATAATAGGCTTGTTCAAAAAGTGTTTCCGCCAGCCATAATTGCAGACGTGTGCGGAGATGCCAGTAACCCTGCTCGGCAATTAACCCCAGAGCCTCTTCAAGTAGGTAGCGCGCATTATCAAAATCTTTTCTGCCACGAGCAGCAAGCGCCAGACCGCCTCGATAACCTGCCTGCCGTTCAAGACTACCCAGTTCCTCTGCCAACGCAAGCCCGCGATGGAAAGCTTCGTCAGCATTTTGCCATTCTTTAAGATGTAGATGAATTTCACCCTGGGTACTATAGAGATGCAAAAGCGCAGCGAGCAGATCATAGGTTTCAGCCGTTTTTATTCCCTGTGCCACAGCATGCTGCGCGGCTTCAACCTGACCTAGCAACAAACTATGATAAGCAAAATTATTATGGGCCAGCGCAAGATAGTAGTGAATGTGCCCCGCTTCCGCCACACGAGCTGATTCATCGTAAAAATCGAGGGCGCGTTGTAATTCTCCGCGTTGCGCGGCAACATTGCCAAGTTCAAATAGTGTCGCGCAAAGGTCGCCGTGATTTTCAAATTGGCGATGGACTGCGACTGCCTTTTGCAAATGCTTCTCGGCTGAGGCAAGGTCACGACCTTCCATAGCCTCCGCCGCACCGAGCAAACGGTTCCCTCTGCCTGCGGATACTGATGGGATATTATCTGTTGATGCGTTTACTAATTCAAGACCAGCCTGAGCCGCTTTCAGCGCTGTATGATAGTCAATACTCATGAGGGCAAGTTCGCTCATTTCAAAATAAGCCTCGGATTGAGCGGCAACATCACTGGTCTTTTGTGCCCAAGCAAGCGTCTGCTGATGCCAATGGTCTGCAAGTTCAAGATGACCAAGCGATTGATGTAGAGTTCCCAGTGCACGGGTAATTGGAATCATTTCATTTGCTGAGGCGGCGGGCGCAAGTAGATCATGCAAATGCTGCACAAAATCAACGGTCTCTGCACCAGTATATTCATGCGGAAGATTAGGCAATAGCTGCATTCCATAGCGGCGCGCTCGATTGATATCTTCTCCCGCAACAGCATGTATCGCAATTTGACGCAGCCCGATTTCATTATTTATTGAGATCTGCGATTCCATTGTCTCAGCCAATTGACGATGAATGGTACGGCGGCGAAGATTACTCAGGCGCTGCAATAGTGTTTCACGTAACAAGTGATGAGGCAATGTTAGCGTTGAGTTAGTGCGAATTTCGATGAGTAGTCCTCGCGCGGATAAATCATCGACCAGCGCGGGAGTCGAATTGTTCCAGATGCCGGGAAGGTTTCGGAGAATAGATTCAGGTATCGGCTGGGCGGCGACCGCCAGTACATCCAATAGGTTTATAGGTTTCGAGCATCTGGTGAGATATTCGCCAAACGCCATCCGACCAAATCATGAGTCGTTTCAGGCAATGCGAATGTAGTTCGCCACTTCAGCCAGTGTGATGTATCCAATTGCCAGGTAGCGCCTGTGCGCTCAAGGATCGCTTCTGCACGCAATTGGGCGAGGATCTCAGAGAGCAGAAATGGATTGCCAGCTGATTTTGCATCTAGCCATTCAGAAAGAGTCTCCACTGAATTTGGATTAATAGCGGATGCCTGGAGGAGGTCGGTTATATGATTTTGCGTTAGAGGTGTAAGTGAAAGCAAGCGCAATTCATGGCGGCGACGTCCGAGCGTTATCAATCTTTGCAAAGCCGGTATGGCATCCGCATGTTGCACAGTCCCGACTAACACCACGGGCAAATGATGAAGGCGCATGGAGAGGAAACCAAATAAATTTAACGTGGAGCTATTTGCCCATTGCAGGTCATCTATGAAAAGTAGAAGCGGTGCGCTATGACTCATGGAGCGGATGGTTTGCAAGATGCGCCAGAAGAATTGCCCGCGCGCATCAGGGACACTGGCATCTGACTCGGCGATAAGTTCATTCAGGTCTTCTGATGTTCCGTATTGCAAGGCTTCAATGAAAGGGCCATGGGAAAGTAAATCGTCGAAGGGTGAACAGGCACCCCGTAGAACAATCCACGGCGTTGAACTAGAGATTAAGTGTGAAGTAAATTCATCCAACAAACGCGTCTTGCCGATGCCACCTTCGCCTTGGATCAAGACGGTCGAACCATGACCTGTTTTTGCCTCGTCACCAATAACGGATAATTCATGCAGAAGATCATCACGCCCGACGAAAGGCAGAAGATTAGATTGAGTTGTTGAAGATGCAATGGATGCAGCGGGTGTGATACGGCTGCTTTGCTGACGAAGAATTTCCTCATACAAGGCTTTGGTTTCAGGTGATGGTTCAATGCCGAGTTGCTGTCGTAAGCGCTGCTCAAATTGATGATATTGACGCAGGGCAAATCCCACTTCTCCCTGACGTAGATATAAGCGCATTAACCGTTGTTGAGCGGCTTCAGCAAACGGATCGATCTGAAGTAATTGCTGGGCATGGTGAATTGCATCCAGCCATGCCTCGCGTGATTCAGCCCATGTAGTCAGGCGCTCCAAGGCATGCAAACTAGCTTGATTCAGACGCGCACTTTCAGCTTGTATCCAATCTTCGAAGACGGGTGCAGCGGTGGCAGAAAAGCCCTGTAATAACGATCCCCTATTCAATGTGACTGCCTGAGCCAACGCCTGCTCACTACCTTGAGCCAGCAAACGATAAAACTCAATCAGATCACATTCATAAAAGGCGGGGTCAAGAGTCAGCAACGGCGAGTTGCTGACTAACCTATCATCTGCTCCTGAGGTTTGTAGGGCTTTGCGCAAATGATACAGACTCGACCTTAGTGAATGAGAAGCTTCGCTTTGACTCGATTCGCTCCACAAAAGAGTTGCCAGATGATCGCGGGTATAGGACTGCCCGGTACCTGCAAGGTAAAACAAAAGGGCGCGTGATTTGAGATGGTTCAGGGCAAGCGGCACTCCCCCAACAAAAACCTGCGGAGTACCCATCAATCGAATGTTGAGGCGGGCTTTTCCTTGCATCTAGCGACCTCGATTATCTCAGACGATCACAGTAATGCTTGTATTATATCGCTGTGTGTATCAAGCCTTTAATTTCTCAGTAAGATAATCCGAAGCCAAAGTGATAGAGCGGATTCTCTGAATCGTAAGGAACATCCGCTTTCTGGTTGCGTACGGCTTCCATAGATGAAGGAAGTTCAAATGGCAACTTACCCTCTGGGCTGACTTTGCCAAAGAGGACATCCAACACCGCTCTATCGCTGGCACCATATTCGGCAACCAGAGCCTTTGCCATATCGCTGATCTCGGGAATGACAGCAGGACGATCCAAATACAACACCACAATAGTTGGCACAGCATTTAATAACGATAAAATTTCAGCTTTGGCTTCCCCTTTGAAATCCAAGTCACCATGATGAAAGCCTCGGGCAACAGGATTTTTCGTTTCCACCGGAACCCACGGCGTCTGCAATCGTAAAATGGCAAAATCTGCATCTTCAGGATTGGCAACCACATCAGCATATTGACCAGCTGCAGATGCATCTATGTTTTTGACAAAAACTTTTGGCTGGCTGTGAAGGGGGAGAATGTGCTCATCATTTTTTAGTAGAGTCATGGCCCGGCTTTGCGAGGCCGAACCGGCAGCTACAGAAGCAGGATCTCTCAGCACCTGTGAAACCTGTGTTTCATCTACGAAAGGATTATCAAAAAGCCCCAATTGAAATTTAAGCCGCAACAAGCGCCGCACAGATTGATCGAGGCGCACTTCAGACAGACGACCTGTTTTTACCAGCTCAACAACATATTCCGGGCAACTTTCTCCGCCAAATTGATCGACACCAGCATCAAGTGCTTTATATACTCTTTCAATTTGTGTCAAATGCTCGACGCCCCAAGCCCGCGCAAACCAGACAGCATCCGGCATTTGAGCGTCCGTAATCAATCCCCAATCCGTACACACTACCCCATCATATTGATATTTCTCACGCAGCAAACTGGTGATGATCATTTTGTTGAATGACATCGCCACATTTTCATCGGTTTGATCTATGGGGACGCCATAATAGGGCATGATCGCGGCAGTCTTTGCAGCGAAGGCGGCCTCAAAGGGAATGAGATGGTAATCAAAATTCTTACCAGGATAGATCTGACCTTTTTGAAATTCAAAATGTGGATCAAATCCTTCGTTTTGCGGACCTCCACCGGGGAAATGTTTGGTCATGCAGGCGACGCTGTGTGGACCGATCACTTCACCTTGAAAACCTTCAACGTAGGCTTTGGCCAAAAGAGCAGTCAATTGAGCATCCTCCCCAAACGTGTTGCTGATACGGGGCCAGCGAGGCTCAGTCGCAAGATCAATTTGCGGGTGGAGCGCGACGCGAATCCCTACTGCCAGATATTCCCGCCGGACAATATCAGCAAACTGTTTCACCAGTTCAACATCACCAATTGCCGCAAAACCCAGGGTTTCACACCATTGCGAAAAATCGGTGGCATTCATCGAAAAGATATTATTGCTGAAATGATTGCGTGGGTCCGAAGCGATGGTCACAGGAATGCCAAGCCGGGTTTGTTCGGCGAAATGCTGGAGCTTGTTGTGCCAAAAAGCGACGGTTTGTGCTTCTGGAATTTGCCAGAGATTGAAATGGTTCATCTTCTGATTGATAATTTGGGTCACAGCAGCTACACGAGCAAATCCTAGTGCTCCTGGTTTGTCTTCGATGGAGCCATCCGTATTGATCGGCGCGCCGTTGATGAATAACAGCCCTGCTTTTTCTTCCAGTGTCATTTGTCCCAATAGATCATCAACACGGGCATCAATTGGCTGTCGAGGATCCTCGTAAACATCCAATTTGCCGTTTTTGTTGAGGTCACGGAACGTAAAACCGTTTTTTGTTTTCATGAGACTAGTGAAATTTTTACTTTGAGTTGCATTCACAGTTATTTCCTTATTGACCCATCAGTTTCAGCAAAGGGGTTAGAAATATGAATCTCAATGCACTATCAAGGTCATTCAATTCATCTTTTTCCAATACTAGAGATCATTTGTCACGATTAGAACTTACTCGAAAAAGCGTATGATCCGGAATCAACCTCAAAAACCGTAAACCCATTTTCCGTGCGCAAAAAGCTCACTCCACTTGCATTTTCTACTGGTTGTCCATTTTCGGTAACATGAGATACATCCTTCGCAGGCATATAAACTGTCGCAGTGGTATTCGCTGGAACTGTGATATGCCAGTCAAAATTGTTGTTTTCCAAAGTCCACTCGCTTCGAATAAACCCATACATCGATTGTAGTCCCGTTTTTGCATAGGTTAATCCGCCGCCGGGTTGCGGGCGCATAATAATATGTTTATATCCAAGTTGATCAGGATCAAGATCAATGCCACCGACAACCGCATACATCCAGGCACCGACCGCACCATACGCATAATGATTGAATGAGTTCATCCCCTGATCCTGAAAGCCCTTGTCATGTGTCCAGCCATCCCAGCGTTCCCAGATCGTTGTTGCTCCTTGGGTAACAGAGTATAGCCATGAAGGCCAGGTAGTTTGTTTCAACAACGTGTAAGCGGTGTCTACATGACCCATCTCACTCAAAACCCGATTGAGGTAAGGAGTCCCTACAAAACCAGTGCTGAGATGGTTATCTCGTTGCTCAATATTTCTCACCAGTTCAGTCACAGCGATTGAGCGAAGATTCTGAGGGAGTAAATCGAAATGGAGGGCGAGCACATGGGATGTCTGTGTTCCTCCCTGGATAGTGCCATCTGGAAGAACAAACTGCTTGACAAATGCTTCCCTAGCTTGCATGGAATATTTATCATAGCGAGCTACATCTTCATCCCTGCCCAAAATATGTGCGATCTTTGCAAGCAGGTAACTGCTATAAGCAAAAAATGCAGTACCAATCAATTCCTTGGATGTTCCACCTTCGCGCCCATCACTTCCATCCAGAGCAAGCCAGTCACCAAAACCATGCCAACCTGTATATTCAGCGTAACACCGCAATCCATTCTGGCTGGTCTGCGATAAAAACTCAATGAAATGCTGCATCGAGGCATAACGTGCTTCGAGCAAGCGGATGTCGCCATAACACTGGTATATCGTCCAAGGACAAATCACACCCGCATCAGCCCAAGCCGGACCGCCATCGCCGATAGACCAGGCTGAAGGATTAGGAGCAACTGCAGGGTAAGCCCCATCCGGAAATTGGGCGTCTTCCAAGTCACGCGTCCACTTCGTAAAAAAGCCCGCCACATTCATATTGAAGGCCGCGGTGCGGATAAAGACTTGTGCATCCCCAGTCCAACCCAGGCGTTCATCCCGTTGCGGGCAGTCGGTAGGAACATCCACAAAGTTGCCTTTCTGGCCCCAAACGATATTGTGCTGAAGTTGGTTAATCAATGGATCCGAACATTCAAATGTACCAGTTTGAGGTATATCGGAATGAATGACAATTCCAGTAATTGATTCCACCGTTGGCGTACCCGGAAAGCCCAATAATTCGATATAACGGAAACCGTGGAATAGAAAATGCGGCTCCCAGACTTCTTCCTCGCCACCCTTCAAGGTGTAATAGTCAGTATTGCGAGCGGTGCGCAGGTTTGCGGTATATAACGTTCCATCAGTGTTGAGAACTTCTGCATACCGAATGGAAACTGTCCTTCCTTTTTCTCCGCAGACATGTAGGCGTACCCAACCAACCATATTCTGGCCCAGATCGAAAACCCAACGCTGGTTTACAAAGTCTGGAATTTCATGGATTTTCACTGGCTGCAACTCTTCCTGGCGTTTTACAACGGGTCCATTGGTGGCGACCAACGCGGCCCCGTTATCTTCAAAAACTTTTGCGGCCCACCAGGATGAATCATCATAGCCAGGGTTGAACCAGCCCGTTAATTCGCGCCGCGCATCATAGCTTTCACCCATCAACATGTCCGATTCCAGGATGGGTCCTTGTTTTACTTTCCAACTGTTATCAGTTGAGATAATTTCTGTACTACCATCAGAATAGGTAAGAACAATTTGTGCCAACAGCTGTGGGCGATCTGAATAACGCTGTCGACCGACCCAGGCGATGTGACCGACACTCCAGCCATCACCCAGAATTGTTCCATAGGCATTCATCCCTGATTGAAGCAGATCAGTTACATCATAAACCTGGTATTGAATGTGCTTGTTGTAATCTGTCCAACCTGGTGTAAGCAGTGCATCTCCGACTCGCGCGCCATTAAAGTAACACTCGTATAGACCGAGGGCAGTTGCATATAGGCGCGCCGAAACGATTTGTTTGGTAACGCTGAATTCTTTTCTCAGATAAGGAGCCGGACTTATTGTCCTTGCCAATCGGTGCGTTTGAGTAAACCCATTTCCCACCACGCTGAATTACTTTCGGCTTCTTGCCCAGCCTCATCCCAGACCCATACCTTCCAATACACACGTTGACCGGATACAAGTTCTGGGCCTTGATATACAACATGAATAGATTGATCAGATGGTACCTTGCCGCTATCCCACAATATACTACCGCCAGAGAGAGCGGTCTCAGACGCGGCCACAAGGATGCGATATGCAGCCTGCCGAGTTCCACGCTGATCACTTTCCAATTGCCAGCTCAGACGCGGTTGAAGCACGTCAATCCCTAGAGGATTGATTCGATATTCACAGGTTAAGTTTAAAATAATCAAAGACATAATGATTTCCTTTGCGGATTTAGTTGGTGGTAACGGATTTATTTTCTGCAGAACCCTATAATACTGAATGCTAAAACTGGAAAGATTCTTTCCTGCTAGTTTGGTGCTCTCTGAAGAGAAAGTTACCCTTTGACCGCGCCAGCCGTCATACCCGAAACGATCTGCCGCTGGAAGAACATGAATATCACGAGGGGTGGAATTGTGATAACGACCACATCCGCAAAAAGCAGATTCCATTGCGAGTTGAACTGGCTCATGAAACTGTACAAGGTCAATTGGGCGGTGACGTTTGCAGAGCCAGGCAGAAAGTAGAGCGGTCCGACAAAATCATTGTAGATACCAACAGATGAAGTAACGATCACGGTAATAATGGCTGGTTGTAAAAGCGGAAGAATAATGGAAAAGAACACATGCATTGGCGATGCGCCATCTATGATGGCAGCCTCATCAAGCTCGCGCGGAATATTCGCCATAAATGCGCGGAATATCAGAGTCGCAAAAGGCATGGTAAATGCAACTTCCACCAGGATCAAACCCAGAAGCGTTTTGTAGAGATGCGTCCATTGCAAGAGGAAGATGGTCGGCACGACAGCCGGAGGGATGATCAGCCCTGCAAGCATGACCGAACTGACTACTGACGCTACCCGATCACCACGACGCTGCATCACATAGGCAACGAGTGCAGAGAACAAAACGATCAACGTCACTGAGCCTACAGTCAGGAGTGTACTGTTCCACAATGCTCGGAGCATACGCCGATCACCAAACGCAATCACATCGCGGATGTTCTCCAGCAATTGAAATTTGCCAGGCCAACTGAATTGGAAGAGAGAGGCCTCCTGACGCGTTTTGGCGGCGGTTAGAAAAATAAATATGAAAGGCACAACAAATATGATGCCAAACACGACCAGTGCAACCGCATCGATCCAAGTCTTGGCAATAAACTTTCGAAACTTCATAGCTCAAGTTCCTTTCCCTGAAAGAACCGCATCAACGGATATACAATGGCTGTGACCAAAATGAAAAGCACAACATTGCCAGCGGTTGACAAGCCATAGAAGCCCGCCTGATATTCCTTATAGATTACCGAGGTGAGCACATCTGATGCGAAGCCGGGACCGCCGTGTGTCATGGTCCAGATCAGGTCGAATGTCCGCAACCCGCCGATAAATGACAGCAGAATGACCGTGAAGGACGCGTTGCGGCTCAAGGGCAAAATGACGTGACGAAATGCCACCCAAGCGCCACCCTCAAGTTTTGCG
>WNFL01246165.1_pt1 | contig 10473 bp, 9 predicted proteins | sample 5400361 | NCBI WGS metagenome assembly WNFL01 (sample SAMN13153351, study PRJNA577476) | soil metagenome | isolation source: 40 cm soil on Douglas fir-dominated hillslope | place: USA:California | collected 2013-09-17
GAAGGCGCGGCGGTGGCGGTCGTGGACATTCTCGATCCGAATCCGGTCGCGAAGGCGATCATGGACTCGGGCGGGAAGGCGCTGGCGCTGAAAATCGACGTCTCGGACGAGAAGCAGACGCAGGAGATGGCGCGGCGGGTCAAAGACGCCTACGGGCGCATTGATATTCTTATCAACAACGCGGCGATCTACGGCAATATCGTCCGGAAGAAGTTCGAGGAGATCACGGTCGAGGAGTGGGACCGGCTCTACGCGGTCAACGTGCGCGGGATATTTCTCTGCGTCAAAGCGGTCGCGCCCGAGATGAAGGCGCAGCGCAGCGGCAAGATCATCAACGCCACGTCGAGCACCTTTTTCAAGGGCAACGAAGACTTCCTCCACTACGTCAGCTCCAAGGGCGCGGTCGTCGCCATGACGCGCTCGCTCGCGCGCGAGCTGGGGGAATACGAGATCAACGTCAACGCCATCGCGCCGGGACAGACGCTGAGCGAGGCGAATCTGAAGCGCGGCGACAAGGTCGACGCCAACTCGCTCCGCATCCGGCTCTTGAAAAAGCGCCTCTACCCCGAGGACCTGGTCGGGACGATTATTTATTTGAGCTCTTCGGACAGCGATATGATGACGGGGCAGGTTTTACTGGTGGACGGCGGGACGGCGTTCCATTAAGACGGTTTCGAGTTTCTAGTTTCAGGTTTCAAGTAAAAGAGCTCCGAATTCCGATCCGAAGAGAGATCCTTTACGGAGTTTACCCTGAGCACAGCCGAAGGGTTCAGGATGACACTTTAATGTCGCACTCGCACTCTTATTTTGTCATTCTGAGCGCAGCGAAGAATCTCTCTTAATTCTTCCGAATTGCGCTGAAACGTTATTTCTTTTCTTCCAACTGCCTCTTCCACCCGAGAGTCCGCGCCTTGGCGCCGATCTCCTCCGCCTCCGGGATCATCCCCTTCCGCTGGTAGAAGATCGAGAGGCTCGTGTAGGCGAGCTCGTCGTCCGGGCTGACTTCGATCAATTTTTTGCCGACCTCGATCGCCTCGTCGAGCTTGTCCTGGTGCGCCAGCGCCATCGCGAGCGCGTGCAGGCAGTCGGCGTCGCCCGGCTCTTCCCGGAGCGCCGCGCGGTAGGCTTCGACCGCCTCGTCGAGCCTGCCCTCGGCGAACAAATCCATCCCGCGATTGTAATGCTCGTCTTTTGAAGCCATTGGATTTTTTCCGTTCGTGCCGAGCCCGTCGAAGCACGAAGCCGATGCTGCTAGTCGTGCTCGAGAACCGCTGCTTCTTCCTTGCGGGTCTGCTTCAGGATCATTTTTTTAAGGCGCTCGGGGTCGATCGGCTTTTTGAAGATGACGCACTGGAGGCCTTCCAGGCAGCTGCGCTTGATGACGTGGTCCTTGTCGTAATAGAAAGCGGTCATGAGGATGACCGGCAGGGCCGGCCACTTCTTTCTGACCTCCCGGTAAACCGCGTAGCCGTCCATATCGGGCATGACGACGTCGCTCAAGACCAGGTCGAATTCCTTCTTTTCCAAAAGCTCCATCGCGTGCACGCCCGACGGCGCGGTCTCGACCTGGCACCTCTCCTTTTGCAAAAGGTCTTTCAGCGAGCAGCAGACGCCCAGGTCGTCGTCCACGACCAGGAGCCGCAGCCCCTCGAGCGAGACGCTGCAGTCCTCGGAGTCGCTTTCCTCCGGCTTGGGCGGGGCCTTCTCCTGCAAATCCGCCATCATCTTGCCGTCGAGGTATTCCTTGGTGCCGTACTCGCCGTTGTCGGCCATCTCGCTGATGCGCCGGGTGATCGCCTGGATCTTGTTCAGCTGCTGCTCGACCGACTCCAGCCGCTCGGACTCGACGACGTATTCCTCGTCGGTCGCGACGCGCCCGACGAATTGCTGCAAGAGGTCGAGCTGGTTCACCAGCACTTCGAGGGAGTTGTTGATCTCGTGCGAGAGGCCGATGGCGATCTCGCAGAGCGTGGCGAGCTGGTCGCGCCGCCGGATGCCGCGAATGTCCTTGGCGAAGCCGATCGAGCCCAGCTCCGCGCCGGCGGCATCGTGGATGATGGAGGCGGAGATCGCCACCGGGATGCAGTCGCCCTTCTTGGTCTTGAAGCGGGTCTCGAAGTTGCAGACCTTGCCCGACACGTCGGCGCCGGCGCCGCGCATCGCGCCCATCACCTTCTTCGCCTCGGCGCGCGACGGGTAGATCTCCATCACGTCCTTGCCCAGCATCTCCTCCGGGGTGAAGCCGAGGTTCTGCTCGGCGCCGTCGTTGTAGAAGACGATCGTCCCGGTCCGATTGACTGCGATGATGATGTCCGGGCTGCTCTCGACCAGCTTTTGGAAATAGTCTGCGGGTAAAGACATACGAGGTTTGGGCTTAGTCACCCATCATAAGGCTTTTGACCGGGCGAATGCAAGGCCCGCCCTCCGGCGAATTGTGAGTGTTGAATTTTGAATGTCGAATTCAAAACTCAACCCCTTCGCGGTCCCCGGGGCTGACCCTGAGCGAAGTCGAACGGGTCCAAATCAAGAATTCAAAATTTTCCGGTAGAGCGCCTCGTAGCCGTCGATCATCCGCCCGACGGAAAATTCGGCCGCCACCCGCTCGCGGCAGCGCCGGCGGTCGAGCCTGCCGACCGCCCGGGCGGCCTCGACCATGGCGTCTTCGTCGCGCGGGAGAAAGCCGGTCTCCCCGTCGCGCACCAGCTCGGGCATCGAGCCGCGCGGATAGGCCAGCACCGGCGTCCCCGCCGCCATCGCCTCGACCGCGACCATCCCGAACGGCTCGTCCCACTGGAGCGGGAAGAGAAAGCCCCGGGCGCGCCCCATCCAGCCGACGAGCTCGGCGCGGGGCAGGCTTTCGATGTGGCGGACGCGGTCGCCGTCGATGTGCGGCTTCACCTGTTTAATAAAATAGTCCTCGCTCCACGGCAGGTGCCGGGTCACGCCGCCGACGATCACGAGCCGCGCGTTCGCCCGCTTGGCGATCCGGATCGCCTCGGCGATGCCCTTCCCCGGTGTCATGCGGCCGGCGACGATGAAAAAATCCTCCGGCGCGGCGTTGAACGGGATCTCGTCGAGATCGACGCCGTTGTAGACCACGGGCAAAGACGGGTCGCCCAGCATCTCCGCCTGCGCCCGGCTGACGCAGACGGGACGGCAGTTGGGGAAATTTTCCCGGTAGTATGCGTGCAGCTCTTTTTCGATGTAGGCGTAGGTGACGAGCGTGGGCGTTCGCGTGTAAGACGAAAAATAGGGCGCCAGCGTCGGCCAGTGGGCGTGGATCAGATCGAAGCGGTCCGCCTGCCGGTAGAGGTTCCAGGTGTTCCGCGTGTCGAATTCTTTTTCCTGGTAGACGGTCGACTGGGGATCGTCCAGGCTCGCGACCGGGAGGACGGAATGGACCGGGCAATCGACCCGGGAGTCGCCCGAGGCGAAGAGCTCGACCGCATGGCCGCGCCGGAGCAGATGCCGGCAGAGGTCATAGACGATCCATTCGGTGCCGCCGTGGGTCTTCGGCGGCACGGGAAGATAGACGCTGGTGATCTGGGCGACTTTCATGAAGCGGCGACAAGTCTCCCGGCTCTGTCTATTTCATCCCGATGCTTTTCAAGAAGCCGGATTTCTCCAGGCCTTCGACGAACGAGTTGTCGAAGAACTCCTTCGGGTCGGAATTCTTCGCCTGGGGAAACTCCTTTTCGTCCATGTAGCCGAACTGCGCCTGGATCGCCTCGGGGCGCACGGCGAGGTTCATCTCCCAGTAGGGCTCGAAGGCCTCGTAGGTCCCGTCGATCGTCGGCTGGTCGTCGATCTTGACGTACTTGGCGATCGCCTTTTTGGCCACCTCGGGCTGCTTTTTCGCCAGCACCACCGCCTCGCCCATCGCCTTTAAAAAGGCGTTGACGGTGTTGGGGTAGCTCTTCATATATTTCTCCGTGGTCCCGTAGGTCACCTGCAGGCCCGGGATGTTCAATTTGCCGATGTCGGCCAGCAGGTTGAGGCCGGCCTCCTTCGCCTTGAGCGTGTTGGGCGCGGAGAGCGTGCCGCCGGCGACCTTGCCGCCGATGATCGAGCTCAGGATCGCCGGGACGCTCTGCACGTAGAGGATCTGCACGTCCTTGTCCGGGACCAGGCCGTTTTTCTTGAGCGTCTCGCGCGTCGCCGTGTCGAGCGCGGCGCGCGGCGTGCTCGCCGCCACCGCCTTGCCCTTCAGCTGCGGGAAAGCCGTGACGTCCTTGGCGGCCCAGAGCTGAAACACGAGCCGCTGGACCGTGCCGCCGAAATATTTGACCCGCCCGCCGTGCAGGCGCGCGTTGATGAGATCGGGGCCGTCGGTGTAGAAGTCCGCGTCCTCGGAGATCACCGCCTGGGCCGACACCTGGGGACTCATTAGCTGCACCTTGGCGTTAAGGCCGTGCTTTTTGAAAAGCCCGGCTTCGTACGCCACCCAGATGGGCGTGAACGCCCCGCTCGCCTGCGCGTAGGTGACGACGACGTCGGTCTTCTCCGGCTTGCCGCCGTCGGCGGCGAAGGCCATCGACGCTGCCAGCACGAGCGATAAAAGCGCGGCCGCCTGGATACCCCGGCGCATCACATCCATACCGTTCTCCTTTTGTAGGGGCGGTTCGCGAACCGCCCTATCCCGCCGTCAGGCCGATGCCGAAGGCTTACCGTCGATCAGCCGGAGCTCGATAGCATAAGTGCCGTTCCATTCATTCTCGCTCAACTTGTAAACGATGTCTATTTTCGATCGCGGCGCCTCGGGCAGCTTGCCGTCCAGGCCGAAGGCGACCGCGCCGATGGTCCGCCCGGCCTGGCTGAGCTTGAAGCGGGCGCCGCCCTTGATCGTTTTGCGCTCGGCGATCTCGACCCCGCGGGTCATGAAGAGCGGCTCGGGGTTGCCGATGCCGAAGGGCTCCAGCTCTTCGAGCTGCTTCATGAGGCCGGCGCCGATGTCGGCAAAATCGAGCGGGGCGTCGATCTCGACGAGCGGCGTCAAATCCTCCGGCGCGAGCGCCTGCCGCGCCATCGCCTCGAAGCGCTCCGCGAAGGCGGCGAACTTCTCCCGCCGGATCGTGAGGCCGCCGGCATACTCGTGGCCGCCGAACTTTTCCAGGCAGTCGGCGCAGCCGCGGAGCCCCTCGACCATGTGAAAGCCGCGGATGCTCCGCGCCGAGCCCTTGCCCTGGCCGTCGTGAAAACCGACGATCACCGTGGGGCGGTGGAATCTTTCGACGACGCGCGAGGCGACGATGCCGAGGACGCCCGGATGCCAGCCCTCCTGGCTCAAGACCAGCGAATAGCGCGCGCCGATCTCCGCGCCCGCCTGCTCCAGCGCCTGCTCCAGGACTTCGGCCTCGGTCGCCTGGCGCTCGCGGTTGTGGCCGTCCAGCTCCCCGGCGATCTTCTCCGCCTCCGCGGCGGAATCGGTCGTGAGCATTTGCACCACCTTGAGCGCGGCGTCCATCCGGCCGGCGGCGTTGATCCGGGGGCCGAGCCGGAAGCCCACCTGGCCGGCGGTCGTCTCCCCCGCGGGGAGCCGCGCGATCTGCTTCAGCGCCACGATGCCCGGCCGCGTCGAGCCGCCCAGCACTTCGAGGCCGCGCCGCGTCAGGACGCGGTTGACGCCCCGGAGCGGCACCATGTCGGCGATCGTGCCGAGCGTGACGATGTCCAGGCAGTTGCGCACGTCGGGCTCGGCGCCGTTGAACCGGCCGGCGTCGCGGAGCTTGGCGCGGAGCCCGACGACCAGGTAAAAGGCGAGGCCGGCGCCGCACAGCCCTTTGTCGGGAAAGGCGCAGCCGGGCTGGTGCGGATTGATGATGGCGAGCGCGGGCGGCAGCGGCGACGGCGGCTGGTGGTGGTCGACGACGATCACGTCCATCCCGAGCGACCGGGCCAGCTCGACTTCGTGATAGTTGGAGATGCCGCAGTCGACGCTGACGACGACCCGAACGCCGCGCGCGTGCAGCTGCTCGATGCCTTCGGCGTTCAGGCCGTAGCCCTCGTCGATCCGGTGCGGGATGTAATAGATCGGCTCCGAGCCGATCTCTTTCAGGAAACAGACCAGCGTGGCGGTGCCGGTCGTGCCGTCGACGTCGTAATCGCCCCAGACACAGACGAGCTCGCGCCGGGCGACCGCGTCCGCCAGGCGCTCCGCCGCGCGCTCCATGCCGGTCATGAGAAAAGGCGAAGGCAGATCGGAGCGGAGGCTGGAGGAGAGAAAGCGCCGGGCTAGGTCGGGGTCGGCCAGGCCGCGGGTGGCGAGGAGCCTGGCGATCAGGGGCTGGAGCTGAAGCGCTTGCGACAGATTGGAGACGGACGCTTCATCCGCCTCTCTCAGCACCCAGCGCTTGAGCATCATTTTGAATGTTGAATGTTGAGTTTTGAATTAAAAAATAAAAATTGAGAATTCAAAATTATTTCGCAGGTTTTTTGCCCTTTTCCCATAATAGGATGACCGGGCTGGCGATGAAGATCGTCGAATACACGCCGGAGAAGAAACCCACCAGGAGCGCGAAGGCGAACGGCCGGATGACGCCGCCGCCCAGAAGAAAGAGGGCGAAAAGGACGAGCAGCGCCGTGCCGGTCGTGATGATGGTCCGGCCGAGCGTCTCGTTGATGCTCATGTTGATGAGCTTTTCCAGCCCTTCGCGCTTGTTTTTCCGCATGTTTTCGCGCACGCGGTCGCAGACGATGACGGTGTCGTTGACGGAATAGCCGACCACGGTGAGCAGCGCCGCCACGATCGTCAGGTCGAACTCGTAGCGCGCCAGCATGAGCGCGCCGGCCGTGACCAGCACGTCGTGGATGAGCGCGATCACGGCCCCGAGGCCGAAGCGGAGATCGAACCGGAGCCAGATGTAGACTCCCATCATGACCGTCGCGGCGATGACCGACCAGGTCCCTTTCTGGCGCAGCTCGCCGCCGACCTTCGGCCCGACCGACTCGATGCGCCGGATCTCGAATCCCTGCTGGCCGAATTTTTCGGTGAGGCGCGCGCGCAGCTGCTCGTTCAGCGCGCCGAGCTGCACGGTGCTCTTCTCCAGGCGGATGAGAAACTCGTTGGAGCCCTCCTGCCCGAAGTCCTGAATCACCACGTCGCCCTCGCCGAGCGGCCCCAGCGCCGCGCGGATGTCCGGGATCGTCACCTTTTGCTGAAACCTGAGCTGCACGACGGTGCCGCCGGCGAAATCGACTCCCAGGTCGGGGCCGCGAAAGAAAAGCATGCCGAGCACGGCCAGGTTGATGACGGTGGAGACGGCGATCGCGATGTGCCGGTATTTGGTGAACGGTATCGTGGTGCCCGGTTTGATCAGTTCCATGCGTTTCCTCTTAGATGCTGATGCGCGTCAGCTTGCGCGCGCTGATGCGCCAGTCGTAATAGATGCGGGTCATGTAGACCGCCGTAACCACGGTCGTCAGAATACCCACGCAGAGCGTCACGGCGAATCCCTTGATCGGCCCGGTGCCGAACTGGAAGAGAATGAGACCCGACAGGAAGGTCGTGACGTTGGTGTCGATGATCGCCGGCAGCGCCCGGTCGTAGCCGGCCTCGACCGCCGCCCGCGCCGATTTTCCCGCCCGGAGCTCCTCCCGGATGCGCTCGTTGATGAGGACGTTCGCGTCGACCGCCATGCCGGCGATCAGCACGATCCCGGCGATGCCGGGGAGCGTCAGGACCGCTTTGAAGACGGCGAGGATCGCCAGCAGGAAAAGGATGTGGAAGAGCAGCGCGATGTCCGCCAGCACCCCGGCCCCTTTGTAATAAAAGATCATGAAGAGGATGACCAGCGAGCTGCCGACGATGAAGGAGATCACGCCCTGGCGGATCGAGTCGCTGCCGAGCGACGGCCCGACGGTCCGCTCCTCGGCGATCTCCACCGGCGCGGGCAGCGCGCCGGCCCTGAGCACGAGCGCCAGGTCGCGCGCCTCTTTCATCTCGAACTGGCCGGATATCTGCGCGTGGCCGCCGCCGATCCGCTCGTTGATGACGGGCGCCGAATAGACCTTGTTGTCGAGCACGATCGCCAGGTGGCGCTTGACGTTCTCGCCGGTGATGCGCTCGAAGAGCCGCGCGCCGCTCGAGTTGAGGACGAGCTCGACGTACGGGCCTTCCAGGCGCGAGCTCGGGCGGACGCGCGCGTCCGCGATGTACTCGCCGGTCATGAGGGCCTGGGACTGCACGAGATAGGGGACCTTGTCGTTGCCGGAGCCCTTCGCTCCGTAGCCGTAGAGGATCTCGGTCCCCGGCGGCGCGCCGGTCTTGAGCGCCTGCTCGACGCTGTGCGTCTCGTCCAGCAGCTTGAATTCCAGCAGCGCCGTCTTGCCGATGATCTCCTTGGCGCGCTCCGGGTCCTGGATGCCCGGCAGCTGCACCAGGATGTCGTTGTCGCCCTGGCGCTGGATGATCGGCTCGCTCACGCCGAACTGATCGATGCGGTTGCGGATCGTCTCGAGGGACTGGTCCACGGTCGCGTCGCGCAGCGCGCGCAGGTCCTTCTCGCTCAAGACCAGCGCAAATTCCGCCGCGCCGCCGCCGCTCTGCGGGTTGATCGTCGCCAGGGTGGGAAAATCGCTTTTCAACAGGTCTTTGACCTTTTCCACCCCCGCGGCCGGCAATTTGACGCGGATCTGCGTTCCCTGCCGGGTGATCTCGGTCGTCGGGATTCCCTTCTCGCGCGTAAGCTTGATCAAATCCTCTTTCAGCCTCTCGATGGTGTTTTCGATCGCCTTGTCGACTTTCACCTCGAGCACGAGGTGGGTCCCGCCCTGGAGATCGAGCCCCAGGTGGATGCGATCGGTCGGCAGGTAGGCGCTCCACCACGGAGGCAGCTCGTGCACGAAAGAGGGCACCAGATAAATAATCGCCGCGACGGTCAAGACCAGAAAAACGACCGCGCGAACCATGACGCTCCGCTGCATGCTTATGGCTCCTTCGATTCTTTCGTTGCGGCCTTGTCGCCCCTGAAGATCTCGGAGATCTGCGGGCGATGAATGCGAATCCGCACGTTGGGCGCGACCTCCAGCGTCGCCACCGTATCCGTCAGGGCCACCACCTTACCGTAAATTCCCCCCGACGTCATCACCTCGTCGTTTTTTTTGAGCTGCCCCAGCATCGCCTGGTGCTCCTTGGCTTTCTTCTGCTGCGGGCGGATGAGCAGCATGTAAAAGACGACGAAGACCAAAACCAGCGGCGCAAAGCTGATCAGCGCGCTGGGACCGGCCGGCGAGCCGGCCGTCTGAGCGAAAGCCAAATCGAACATGAGTCCCTCCTAAGGATCTAAAAGAGTAAGAGAATATTGAAGCCGGGAGGCCGAGGTCTATTCCGGCTCCTGGATTCCGGATGCTGCATTCCGACTTCCGGATTCTACCTCTTGCACCCTATCTTCGCGGATCGCCCGGCGCAAGCTTTCCATCAACGTTTGGTAAAAGGTGAGATTATGCAGGGTCAGGAGATGCGCCGCAAGGATCTCCCCCGCCTGATGCAGGTGGCGGAGATAGGCCCGGGAAAAAAGGCGGCAGCCGTAGCAGCCGCAGGACTCGTCCACGGGCCGCGGATCGCGCGCGTACTCGGCGCGCCGGATGTTCATTTTGCCGGCCGAAGTGAAGAGCGTGCCGTTGCGCGCGTTCCGCGTCGGGAGCACGCAGTCGAAGAGGTCGTAGCCGGCGCCGACCGCCGCGACCAGATCCTCCGGCCGGCCGATGCCCATGAGGTAGCGCGGCCGGTCCTCCGGCAGGAGGCCCGCGGTCAGCTCTCCAAAGGCGCGGAGCGCGGCCTCCCCTTCGCCCACGCCCAGGCCGCCGGCGGCGAAGCCGTCGAAGGGCAGCGCGGTCAGCGCGCCGGCGCATTCGCGCCGGAGGTCTTCGTGCATCCCGCCCTGAACGATCGCGAACAGCGCCATGTCGCCTTTTTTCCGCGCCGCGAGCGAGCGCTCGGCCCACCGGACCGTTCTTTCGGTCGAGGCCTTCGCATACTCCCGGTTCGCCGGATGGGGAATGCATTCGTCGAGGACCATCGCGATGTCGCTGCCCAAGTCTTCCTGGATGCCGACCACCTTTTCCGGCGTGAGCATGTGGCTCGAGCCGTCGAGGTGCGACTGGAATTGCACCCCCTCCTCCGTGATCTTTCGGAGCGCGCCCAGGCTGAAGACCTGAAAGCCGCCGCTGTCGGTCAGGATCGGCCCCTTCCAGCCCATGAAGCGGTGCAGCCCGCCCAGGTCGCGCACCACCTCGACGCCCGGCCGGAGGTACATGTGGTACGTATTCCCCAGGATGATCCGGCAGCCCGCCTCTTCCAGGTCTCTCGGCGACAGCGCCTTCACCGTGCCCTGCGTCCCCACGGCCATGAACGCCGGCGTCTCCACCTCCCCGTGCGGCGTGACGAGCCGGCCCAAGCGGGCGGAGGTGGACGAATCTTTTTTGGTGACTTTGAAGCTGAAAGCCATAATCTTAAGTTAAATTTTGAATTTTGAA
>WNFL01449843.1_pt2 | contig 10473 bp, 11 predicted proteins | sample 5400361 | NCBI WGS metagenome assembly WNFL01 (sample SAMN13153351, study PRJNA577476) | soil metagenome | isolation source: 40 cm soil on Douglas fir-dominated hillslope | place: USA:California | collected 2013-09-17
CGCCGCAGCCGTATTTCGTGCCGGTGAGGCCGACCTGCTCGCGGATCGCCCAGAGCAGCGGCGTGTTGTCGTCGACGTCGACGTTGAAGGTCTTACCGTTAATGGACAGCCGGACCATTTTTCCCTCCTCTAGGAATTGCGGATGACGATACCCGCCTCAGCCTCGAATCTCAACTTGCGTATAAGGCGGAACCAGACCGAAGAGCTCGACGATGTCACGGTTGTGCATCCGCACACAGCCGATCGAGCCTGGCTTGCCCATTTCGGCGCTGTCGGGCGAGCCGTGGATATAGATGTAGCGGCGCATGGTGTCGACGTCGCCCAGGCGGTTTTTGCCTGTTTCGCAGCCGGAAAGCCACAGAATGCGGGTCAAAATCCAGTCCCGGCCGGGGTATTTCGCGTGCAGCTCCGGCGACCAGACTTCCCCGGTGGGACGCCTGCGCACGAACACGGTGCCGGCGGGCTGGCCGGAGCCGATCTTCGCTCGCACGATATGCCGGCCGCGCGGGGTGCAGAGGCTGCCGTTCTTCTCGCCCGCCCCGCGCTTCGCGGTCGAGACGGAATAGGTTTTCAGGGCCCGCGTGCCCTCCCGCAGGGTCAGCTCCTGCTTCGGCAGGTCGATTTCGATCTTCACCGCTTCGCCGCGAAGAATTGCGAAAGAATTTCTCCGGATTCGCGGGAAAGCACGCCACCCTCCAGGGCGACCTGGTTCTTGAGCACCTGCTTTTTCGGATCCGTTGCGCCGTAGACCACCCTCGCGATTCTCGCGTGAAACATGGCGCCGATGCACATGTCGCAGGGCTCGAGCGTCACGTACAGCGTGGCCCCGCTCAGGCGGTAGTTTTTCGTCCCCGAAGCAGCGGCGCGCATCGCCTGGATCTCGGCGTGGGCCGTCGGATCCGCCGCGGCGATCGGTCGGTTCCAGCCTTCTCCCAGGATTTTCTCTGCGAAAACCACCAGCGCACCGATCGGCACTTCGCCCTCGTCCTGCGCCCGTTTCGCAAGCTCGATCGCGCGGCGCATGTACTCTTCGTCCTTCGTCACTCTTCGTCCTTCGTCACCCCTCGATTGTCGCAGATGGCATCGCCATTCCAGGTCCGCAGCTACCGTTTCCAGTGGCCGGCGGACCTCGCCACGTCCTGGGCGTTCGAGATGGAATCGCTGATCCTCGGCTGGTACATCCTCACCGCCACCGGCTCGGTGCAGCAGCTCGTGGTCGTCGCCGCCCTCGTCTGGCTCGGCTCGCTGTTCTCCCCCTTCTTCGGTGTCGCCGGGGACCGGATCGGGCACCGCACGCTGCTTTGCATGACGCGCGGCTCCTATGCCGTCCTTGCGGCGGCGCTGGCCGCGCTGACGCTCACCGAGCAGCTCGAGCCGTGGCATGTCTTCACCATCGCCACGCTCGCCGGCCTGCTGCGGCCTTCGGACATGGTGATGCGCCACGCGCTGGTGGGCCAGACCATGCCGCCCGGCGTCCTGCTGCGTGCGGTCGCGCTCACGCGCACCACGTCGGATACCGCCCGGGTATTCGGTGCGATCGCGGGCGCCGGCGGAGTGGCGATGATCGGCATGGGGCCGGCGTACGTCGTCGTCACGGCAATGTATGTGGCGGCGTTCCTGCTCTCGCTGGGGGTCGCGCGCGCGCCGCCCTCCACCACCGTCGCTCATCCCCTGTCGGACCTGAAGGACGCGTTCAGCTACGTCTGGCGCAAACCCGACCTGCTCGGTGCTTTCACGCTGGCCTTCCTCGTCAACCTGCTCGCCTACCCGTTTGTGCTCGGCCTGCTGCCTTATGCGGCGAAGGAGGTGTACGCGATCGGACAGGCCGGGCTCGGGTGGCTTGCGGCCGCGTTCTGGACCGGCGCGCTGGCAGGCTCGCTCCTCGTCGGCGCCATGAGCTTCGCGATGGCCGCGGCCCGCACCATGTTGTGGACCGGCGGCCTGTGGTTCGCGGCGACGCTGCTCTTCGGGCAGACGACGACCCTCGCGCTCGGCCTGGCGCTGCTCTTCTTCGCCGGGTTCGTGCAGAGCTTCTGCCTCACGCCCTTGGCCGCGGTGATGCTGCGCTCGGCGGGCGAGGCGATGCGCGGCCGCGTCATGGGCATGCGCATGCTCGCGATCTGGGGCTTGCCGCTCGGGCTCCTCGCCGCCGGGCCGATGATCGCGCGCTTCGGCTATGCAACGACCACTTTCGTCTACGCCAGTCTCGGCCTCGCGTCGACGGTGGCGATCGCGTACTTCTGGCGCGAGGCCCTGTGGCATCGCTCGGCCGCGGCCAACGCGGCCTGACCTACTCCCACTCGATGGTGGCGGGCGGCTTCGAAGAGATGTCGTAGGTGACGCGGTTGATGCCGCGCACTTCATTGATGATGCGGCTCGAGACCTTCGCCAGCAGCTCGTGCGGCAGCGGCGCCCAGTCGGCGGTCATGAAGTCGGTGGTCTGCACCGCGCGCAGCGCGACCACGTACTCGTAGGTCCGGTAGTCGCCCATCACGCCGACCGATTTCACCGGCAGGAAGACGGCGAACGCCTGGCCGGTCTTGTCGTACCAGCCTTCTTTTCTCAATTCATCGATAAAAATCGCATCGGCTCGCTGCAGGAGCTCGACGTACTTCTTCTCGATCGCTCCCAGGATTCGCACGCCGAGCCCCGGGCCGGGGAAAGGATGGCGAAACACCATCTCGCGCGGCAGGCCGAGCGCGAGGCCGAGCTCGCGCACCTCGTCCTTGAACAGCTCGCGCAGCGGCTCGAGCAGCTTGAGGTGCAGCGTCTCGGGCAGGCCGCCGACGTTATGGTGCGACTTGATGGTGGTCGCCTTCTTGGTCTTCGCGCCGGCGGACTCGATGACGTCGGGATAGATCGTGCCCTGCGCGAGCCACTTCGCGCCCTTCAGTTTTTTGGACTCTCTTTGAAAAACATCGACAAAGAGCTTGCCGATGATCTTGCGCTTCTCCTCGGGATCTGAAATATTTTTCAGAGAAGATAGAAATTCTTCCGCGGCGTCTACGTGCACGACCTTGACGTGCATGTGCTTGGCGAAGGTCTCCATCACCTGCTTTGCCTCGTCCAGGCGCAAGAGGCCGTGGTCGACGAAAACACAGGTGAGCTGCTCGCCGATCGCCTTGTGAATCAGCGCAGCGGCCACCGACGAATCGACACCGCCGGACAAACCGAGGATCACCTCCTCCTTGCCGACCTGATCCTTGATTTGCCTGACCGCTTCGGAAACATAGTCCGGCATGTTCCAGTCGCCGCGCGCGCCCGCGATCTCGCGCACGAAGCGATGCAGGACCTTCGTCCCCTGGCGCGTGTGGGTGACCTCGGGATGGAACTGCACCGCGTAGAAGCGCCGGTCCTCGTCGGCCATGGCGGCGATCGGGCAGGCTTCGGTGGAGGCCATCAGCTTGAACCCCGGCGGCATCGCGGTGACCTTGTCGCCATGGCTCATCCAGACCTTCAGCATCCCGTGGCCCTCCGGCGTCCGGTAGTCCTCGATGCCGTCGAGCAGCTTGGTATGCCCCCGGGCGCGCACGTCGGCGGGCCCGAACTCGCGCACCTTGCCTGCCTCGACTTTGCCGCCGAGCTGCTGCGCCATGGTCTGCATGCCGTAGCAGATGCCGAGCACCGGGACGCCGAGCTCGAACGCCGCTTGGGGCGCCTTGCCGGTCGACTCCTCATAGGCCGACAGGTGGCTGCCGGACAGGATGACGCCTTGCGCGCCGAAGCCGCGCACAAAGTCGTCCGAGACGTCGTGGGGATGGATCTCGCAGTAGACCTTCGCCTCGCGTACCCGGCGGGCGATCAGCTGCGTGTACTGCGCGCCGAAATCCAGAATGAGAATTTTCTGGTGAGGCTTACTCGACCCGGTAATTCGGCGCCTCCTTGGTGATCTGGACGTCGTGGACGTGGGATTCGCGGATGCCCGCCGAGCTGATCTCGACGAATCGCGTCCGGGTGCGCAGCTCGTCGATCGTCGCGCAGCCGGTGTAGCCCATGCTGGCGCGCACGCCGCCGGTGAGCTGCGAGATGACGAACAGCACGCTGCCCTTGTAGGGCACCCGGCCCTCGACGCCCTCGGGCACGAGCTTGTCGACGTTCATCTCCGAGTCCTGGAAATAGCGGTCGGCGGCGCCCTTCTGCATCGCGCCGAGAGAGCCCATGCCGCGGTAGGACTTGTACGAGCGTCCCTGGAAGAGCTCGATCTCGCCCGGGGACTCCTCGGTGCCGGCGAACAGCGAGCCGAGCATGACCGTGTTCGCGCCGGCGCCGATCGCCTTGGCGATGTCGCCCGAATAGCGCACCCCGCCGTCGGCGATCAGCGGCACGCCGGCCTTCTCCATCGCCTCGGCGACGTTCTGGATCGCGGTGATCTGCGGCACGCCGACGCCGGCGACGATGCGCGTGGTGCAGATCGAGCCCGGGCCGATGCCGACTTTTACGCCGTCGGCGCCGTGATCGACGAGCGCTTTCGCGCCGTCGGCGGTGCCGACGTTGCCGCCGACGACGTCGATCTTGAAGTTTTTCTTGATCCACTTGACGCGGTCGAGCACGCCCTGCGCGTGGCCATGCGCCGTATCGACCACCAGGACGTCTGCGCCGGCTTCAACCAGCGCTGCGACGCGCTCGTCGGTGCCTTCGCCGACGCCGACCGCTGCGCCCACGCGCAGCTTGCCCTGCGCGTCCTTGCACGCGTCGGGGTGCTCGGTTTCCTTGAGGATGTCCTTGACGGTCACCAGGCCCTTGAGGCGGAAGGCGTCATCGATGACCAGGACCCGCTCGAGGCGGTGCTTGTGCATGAGCGCCCGCGCCTCTTCCCGGCTGGTGCCCTCGCGCACCGTCACCAGGTCCTTTTGCGGCGTCATCACCGCGCTCACCGGCTGGTCGAGCTGGGTTTCGAAACGCAGGTCACGGTTGGTGACGATGCCGACCACCTTGCCCTGCTTCACGACCGGAAAACCCGAGATCTTGTGATGACGCTGCAGCGCGATCGCTTCGCGCACCGGCATCTCCGGCGGAATGGTCATCGGATCGCGCAGCACGCCGGACTCGAAGCGCTTCACCTTCAGAACCTCCGCGGCCTGCGCCTGGGGCGTGAGGTTCTTGTGGATGATGCCGATGCCGCCCTCCTGCGCCAGCGCGATGGCGAGGCGCGACTCGGTCACCGTGTCCATGGCGGCCGAAACGATCGGGATATTGAGCTCGAGGCTGCGGGTGAAGCGGGTCTTGAGGGAGGCGTCGCGCGGCAGGATGCGCGAGTGGGCGGGGAGGAGGAGGACGTCGTCGAAGGTCAGCGCCTTCTGGATGACCCGCATAGTCTCTGCTCGCAAAGCGGCATTATACTCGTGTCATCCGCTGACTGCAGCGATGCGTTGAGGCTCCTTATGAAGAGAACCGCTCTCCTGATCGTCGTCCTGGGATTCGCCCTCGGTTTCGGTAGCGTCGCGTCCGCCCAGCAGTTCCGCTGGGTCGACAAGGACGGCCGCGTTCAGTACGGCGACACGCCGCCGCCCGGCGTGAAGGCGACGCGGCTGAAGCCGCCGCCCGGTGGCAGCGCGCCGGCGCCGGCGTCCGCGGCGAAGAAGGATGCCCAGAAGCCGCTTTCGCCGGAAGCCTCGTTCCAGAAGCGGCAGAAGGACGCGAAGGAGGAGGAAGACAAGGCGGCGAAGGAGCGCGCCGAGGCGGAGGTGCGCCGTACCAACTGCGCGGCTGCCCAGGCTTCGTTGCGTCAGATTCAGAGCGGTCAGCGCATGATGACCATGAATGCGGCCGGCGAGCGCGTGTTCCTTGACGACACGGCTCGGGCGCGGGAAGAAGAGCGCGCGCAGAAGGCCGTCAGCGAAAGCTGCAAGTAACCTAACGGCGCGCCCGCTGTCGGCGGGCTTCCTTCGGGTCGATCTTCAAAGGTCGGTAAACCTCGACGCGGTCGCCGTCCGCGAGCCGGGCATCGGCGCTGACCCGCTTGCCGAAGATTCCCACGCGCTGCGAGTCGATCCCCGCTGCGGCGAGCGCGTCGCGCACCGTAGCGCCGGCCGGCAGATCGAGCTTCACGATCTCGGCACCATCGGGGAGCGCCCGGACCACTTCAATGCGCATGGCCGTAGACCTCGTCGGCGCGGCGGGTGAAGGCGTCGACCATGCTGTCGGCGATGCGCTCGAAGAGCGGCTGCAGCAGCGCCGCGAGCGCGTGGCTCGCGAATTCGAACTCCATCGAGAACTCCACTTTGCACGCCCGCTCGCCCAGCGGCTGGAAGCGCCAGGCGGCGGCGAAGTGGCGAAAGGGGCCTTCGACGAGCTTGAGGTCGATCGCTTCCGGCGCGCGGTTCTCGTTCTGGGTGGTGAAGGACTGCTTCACGCCGTGCATGCCCACGGTGAGGGTGGCGAGAGTCGCGCCGGGAGCGCGGCTGCGCACCTCGGCGCCGGCGCACCACGGCAGGAAGCGCGGATAGCTCTCGATGTCCTCGACCAGGGCGTAGAGCTGCGCCGCGCCATGGGGCACGATCGCCGAACGGGCGATGCGTTTCATGAATAGAATTCTTGATGTCGATCGTGCAGAACCGCAAGGCCTCCCACGATTACTTCATCGAGGAGCGCTACGAAGCCGGGCTGGTGCTCGCTGGGTGGGAGGTGAAGGCGATCCGCGCCGGCCGCGCGACGATCGGCGAGGCCTACGTGACGGTGCGGGGCGAGGAGATCTTCCTCATCGGCGCGAACATCAGTCCCCTTCCCTCGGCATCGACGCATTACGTCCAGGACCCGACCCGGACCCGCAAGCTGCTGCTGCACGCCGAGGAGATCCGGCGGCTGATCGGCAAGGTCGAGCAGCGCGGCTACACGCTGGTGCCTCTCGACCTGCATTACACCAAGGGGCGCATCAAGATCTCGATCGCGCTGGCGCGCGGCAAGCTGGAAAGAGACAAGCGGGCCGACCAGAAGGAAAAGGAATGGACCCGGGAGAAACAGAGGTTGCTACGCAGCCGCTGATTTCTTGCTTGCGGGCGGGGGCTCGGCGAGCGCCATCCACGTAGAGACGACGGTATCGGGGTTGAGTGAGAGGCTCTCGATCCCCTGCTCCATCAGCCAGCGCGCAAGGTCGGGATGGTCGGAGGGGCCCTGGCCGCAGATCCCGACGTACTTGCCGGCCTTGCGGCAGGCCTTGATCGACATCGCGAGCATCGCCTTCACCGCGGCATCGCGCTCGTCGAAGTGGCCGGCGACCAGGCCGGAATCGCGGTCGAGTCCCAGGGTGAGCTGGGTCAGGTCGTTCGAGCCGATCGAAAAGCCGTCGAACAGCTCCAGGAACTCGTCGGCGAGGATGGCGTTGGACGGTAGCTCGCACATCATCACGATGCGAAGGCCGTTGGCGCCACGCCTCAATCCATTGGCTTCCAATAGTTGCATCACTTCCTTGGCCTCGCCGAGCGTTCTCACGAACGGCACCATCAGCTCGACGTTGGTCAGGCCGAGCTCGTCGCGCACCCTGCGCATGGCCGCGCATTCCAGCTCGAAGCACGCGCGGAAATCCGGGGCGACGTAGCGCGAAGCGCCGCGGAAGCCGAGCATCGGATTCTCCTCGTCGGGTTCGTAGCGCTCGCCGCCGAGGAGCTTCTTGTACTCGTTCGACTTGAAGTCGGAGAGCCGCACGATCACCGGCTTGGGCCAGAACGCCGCGGCGATGGTGGCGACGCCCTCCACCATCTTCTCCCGGAAGAAGGTGCACGGATCGGCGTAGCCGCGGCTCTTCTCCAGTATTTTTGCCTTCAAAGAACTACCGAGAGAATCAAATTCGAGGCAGGCCTTGGGATGCACCCCGATCTCGTTGTTGATGATGAACTCCAGCCGTGCCAGGCCGACGCCGGCGTTGGGCAGCTGCGCGAACTCGAAGGCGAGCTGCGGGTTGCCGACGTTCATCGCGATCTTGACCGCGATGCGCGGCATCTCGCCGCGCTCGCGGGTCGAGACCTCGAAAGGGATCAGGCCCTCGTAGACGTTGCCGGTGTCGCCCTCGGCGCAGGAGACCGTGACTTGCTGGCCGTCCTTAAGCCGCGAAGTCGCGTCGCCGCAGCCGACCACCGCGGGGATGCCGAGCTCGCGGGCGATGATCGCCGCGTGGCAGGTACGGCCGCCCCGGTTGGTGACGATCGCCGCCGCGATCTTCATCACCGGCTCCCAGTTCGGGTCGGTCATGTCGGTGACGAGGATATCGCCCTCCTTCACCCGCGACATCTGCGAGGCGTCGGGCACCACGCGCACCGTGCCGCTGCCGATCTTGTGGCCGATGGCGCGGCCGCTGACGAGAACGCGCGAGCTGCCCTTGAGGGCGTGGCGCTCCTCGACCTCGCGCTTGCGGGACTTCACGGTCTCGGGCCGCGCCTGCAGGACATAGATGCGGCCGTCGCTGCCGTCCTTCGCCCATTCGATATCCATCGGCCGGCCGTAATGCTTCTCGATCGCTACGGCGTAGCGCGCCAGTTCCAGAATCTCTTCGTTACTTAATGAAAACCTGTTTCTTTCCTCCTCCGGCACCTCGACGGTGCGGGTCGACTTGCCGGCGCTGGCGGACTGCGAGAAGACCATCTTCTGCAGCTTCGAGCCAAGCGCCCGGCGCACGATCGCGGGCTTGCCGCGCTCGAGCATCGGCTTGTGGACATAGAACTCATCCGGATTGACCGCGCCCTGCACCAGCAGCTCGCCCAGCCCGTAGGAGGAGGTAGTGAACACCACGTCGCGAAAGCCGGACTCGGTGTCGAGCGTAAAGGTCACCCCGGCCGCGCCGAGATCGCTGCGCACCATCTGCTGCACCGCGGCCGAGAGCGCCACGCCGGCGTGCGCGAATCCCTGGTGGGCGCGGTAGGAGATGGCGCGGTCGTTGTAGAGCGAGGCAAAGACGTGGCGGATCGCCTCCAGGACGTTGTCGATGCCGCGGATGTTGAGGAAGGTCTCCTGTTGGCCGGCGAAGGACGCATCGGGCAGGTCCTCGGCCGTGGCGGAGGAGCGGACAGCGAACGAGGTTTCGCTTGAAGTCTGCTTCTCAAGCTTCTGAAAACATGACTTTATCTCACTCTTAAGCGCTGCCGGGAAGGAGCTCTTCAGGATCCACGCGCGAATCTCGGCGCCGCACGCAGCGAGGGCCCTGACGTCCTTGGGATCAAGGCCGCGCAGGCGCTGCTCGATCTTCTTGTCGAGGCCCTCCTGCGCGAGGAACTCGCGGAAGGCGTCGGCGGTGGTGGCAAAGCCGCCGGGCACGCGGATGCCCGCGGCCGACAGCGCACCGATCATCTCTCCTAGGGAGGCATTCTTGCCGCCGACCTGCGGCAGGTCGGCAAGGCGAAGATCCTTGAGCCAAGCCGTGCGCATTCGCCTAGTATTTTAGCCGCGTGAATCCCAAGCGTACGGTCTTCTTCGTCTCCGACGGCACCGGCATTACCGCGCAGATGCTCGGCCACAGCCTGCTGACCCAGTTCGAAGGCGTCGAGTTCAAGCAGATCACCCTGCCCTTCGTCGACAGCATGGAGAAGGCCGAGGAATGCCTCGCGCGCATCGAGAGCGAATCGGCGAACGGCAGCGGCCAGGCGATCGTCTTCTCCACCCTGGTGAACCAGGATCTGCGGCAGGTGGTGCGCAAGGCGAAGGCCTTGTTCATCGATTTCTTCGAGACTTTCATCGGTCCGCTCGAGACCGGGCTGGCAATCAAGTCGAGCCACACCATCGGGCGCTCGCACAGCGCCATGGACAAGAAGGAATACCAGCAGCGCATCGAGGCGGTCAATTTCGCCATGGCGCACGACGACGGCGCCTCGCACCGCGAGCTTAGCCAGGCGGACGTGATCCTGGTCGGGGTCTCGCGCAGCGGCAAGACGCCGACCAGCCTATACCTCGCGCTGCAGTTCGGAGTGAAGGCGGCCAACTACCCGCTGATTCCGGAGGACTTCCACCGCATGCAGCTCCCCGAGGCCCTGCGCGGCCAGAAAACCAAGCTCTATGGCCTGACGATCGCGCCCGAGCGGTTGCGCGAGATCCGGCAGGAGCGCCGGCCCGACAGCCGCTACGCCGACCTCGACAATTGCCGCTTCGAGATCGACGAGGCCGACAAGCTGATGCGCCGCGAGGGCATTCGCTCGATCAACTCGACCAGCAAGTCGATCGAGGAGATCGCCACCACCATCCTGCGGGAGCTCAGGATCCCGCGGCACGTCTACTAGCCGGGAAGCTATTTCACGACTTCCCAGGTCCCTTCGAGCAGCCCATCGAGGGGGAGCAGCTTGTAGGTCTTGTCTCCGGTCTTCTGAAGGTTGAAGCACTCGCTACCAAGATTGGTGTACTTGGTGCAGAACTTGTTGCCGTCGATCCGCCAAGAGCCGATGTGCGTAGTCGTGGTGGCGCCTTCGTTTAAGCGAGCTGTTCCGTCCTGTTGATAAACGGCGGTACCGGTGCGGGCAGCGGTGTTTGCACGGTCGGCCCCCGTGATCCTTACGG
>WNFL01218635.1_pt1 | contig 10472 bp, 10 predicted proteins | sample 5400361 | NCBI WGS metagenome assembly WNFL01 (sample SAMN13153351, study PRJNA577476) | soil metagenome | isolation source: 40 cm soil on Douglas fir-dominated hillslope | place: USA:California | collected 2013-09-17
CTTGATGCCGCGGCAAAGCTTGTCCTCGTTGCACCTAGGTCCAGAAGTGAGGCGCTAGCTATAAGAGGCGCCATAAGGCAAACTCAAGGTTTCGGAAGCCCATCCGCCAAGACCAAAAACACCCCATTCGTCCAGCCAAACCCAATCACATTCATGTGGTATCCCGCTGTCACCTGCGACTCCGTCGTCCGCGTCACCATGTTGTACTTCTCGCGAATCGTGCCATCGCGCTGGAAGTTTTCCATCACAGTGGAGAGGAACTCCCGCGAAACGCGGTCGGCATCGGCGCTGAACTTGTAGTTCCGCAAGCCCTCGACGGCAATCAACTGCATGGGCGCCCACCCATTGGGATAATCCCATTGTGTATGCACTTCGTGGCGACTCATCACCACGCCGCCCGGAAGCTCGAACACATTCAAATGCTGTTCGACGGCATGCGCTTCTTCCGGTGTTGCCCACCCCGTCCACAGCGGATAGAACGTGCTGACGTATTCGTAGTCCGAACGCTTCCCTGCCTCGAAGTCATAGTCGAAGAACTGGCCGCGTTCTGAATCCCAAAATAGCTTCCGCATGATGCTGGCGCGCGTCTCGGCCTTTTCGCGCCAGTCCTGCGCTTCCCGTGTCTGGCCCAACAACCGCGCCATGGTTTCCAGATCCTTCTCGGTCTTATACAAAAGGCTGTTCAGGCAGACCGGCGCAAAATGATGCGTCCCCGCCCCATAAGGCCCAAAACGAAATGAAACATCAAAACCGGACTCCCGCATGGCCCGGTCGCCTTTGTAGAACTCGCTGGTCAAATGAACGGTCGTCTTCGGCTCGCACGCAGGATGCGCCATCGTCGTCGCCGCATCGCAGACCTCCACCGTATAGCCGGGATCGTGCGGCCCTCCCGCCTCCCCAGCCTTGCGCTCCGCCACATACCGCGCGGCGAACTCCGGATGCGACGCCAGATACGCCACTGCCTGACGATGCTCTCCACTCTCATCCTGGATGCTCTCCGGCGCCGGCCCGTCGCCAAAGTCGTAGTAGCGCGAGAGCCCCGTCAGTCCCGCTTTATGCGGCTCCCGCATCCACATGCCGTAGTCTTTACTGGCGTACTGATAGGCCTTCGCCAGCCAGTCGTTGTCCGGCTTGCCCGCCGCTTTCTGCGCGTTGTATACCGCCATGACCATCGCCGTGAGGAACGGCGGCTGTGACCGCGTCAGATAATACGTTCTGTTCGCATTCAGGAACGTGCCGTAGTGTTCAATCTCAAAGAAAAAGTTCTCCACCATCCCGCGCGCAAGATCCAACCGGCCATTCTGCACCAGCCCGCGCACGATAAAGTAGCTGTCCCACCCATACATCTCATTGAATCGCCCGCCCGGCACGACATACGGATGCTCCAGATAAAGCAATCCATGCGGCGCAAACGTGCTGGTATCCACTTCCCCAGGGCCATGAATCGCCACCGGCAGGTTCTTCACTTGCACTTTGCAATCCTGCTGCAGCTTCTGCACTGCGGGTGGCGCGTTAAACCCTGCCGGCAGGTAGAGGACAGACGCCTCAGGAAGCTTCGGATCCACCACTGTCTTGCAGTCGGTCATCGACCGGGTTAACGTATCCCAGGCCGACGAAATGTAGTTTCGTACTGCAGTCACCTGGCTGCCATCCAGCTTTGTGGACTCCGGCCCATTTTGCGCCGCACACACGGATGCCAGCGCGCATACGGCCAAGACGCCCATGTACACGCGCCGCCGACCTGCAACAATCAGCATGGAATTCTCCAATTTCGGTTGGGTGGTTTTTCCTAGCAAGAGCTGCAGGGAAACGCGGGACGCAAGACTCACCTGTCCCTGGCGTTTCCCTTCCCTGCCGCATCAAAGCTACTGCGGCGCCGTCTTGTCCTCGACCTTTTCCGCGCCCTTGCGAGTCGTTTTCGCGGCCTTGTGGGTCACCTTCTTGGTCGTCTTCTTCACTGCGTGGCCGGTTTTCTTGGCGGCTTTCTTCGTCGCCTTACCCGTATCCACGGCAGCTTCCTTGGTTTCCGTTCCGGCTTTCTTGATGTCTTCCTTGACCCCCGATTGCGAAAACGCCGCCAGCGGCGCGAACAGCAACAGACCAAAACAGACTTTGTGTACAAATGTGCGCATATCCGAATTTCCCTCCATGGGTTCGAATTCTACCTCGTAAGCCTGCGGTCCTGAGCGAGGATTGTCAAGACCCCCGCCAGCTTAGTGGTCCCGGAAGCATGTAGACTATGCTCGCCTTTGGGCTTACCTCGGGGAGGACCCGTTGCAGAAGAGACCGTGCCCGCGTGGCTTCCAAACCCTTGCCTTTTTGCTTGCAATCGCCGCATCGACCGCCCCGCGCAGCCATTCCCAAACCGCCCCTTACAAGTACATCCGCATCGGCAACCCTCAAGACGCGGCGCGGAAAGCGACCCCGGGCTACGCCCTCATGGGCGGAGGCTCGGATCTCGATGAAGCTTTCCAATGGCTCTGCGGAAAAACCAACGGCGGAGACTTCCTGGTGCTGCGCGCCGCGGGTGATGACGACTACAACGACTACGTCAACAAGCTGTGCCGCGTAAACTCGGTCGCAACGCTCATTATTCCCAGCCCGCTGGCGGCGATCAGGCCCGCTACATCAATTGGTGGCAGCACACCCCGGTTCAGGATGCCCTCAACGCCCACATCGCCGCCGGTAAGCCCATCGGAGGAACGAGCGCGGGCTTGGCAGTACTGGGCGAATACATCTACTCCGCCCAGGGGGATGCCCCCGACGACGACGGCCTTGTCTCCAGCCAGGCACTAGCCAATCCCTACTTCAGGCGCGTTACAGTGCGCCGCGACTTCCTTCAGATTCCGCTACTGCACAACACCCTCACTGATTCGCACTTTGCCAAGCGCGACCGCATGGGACGCACGCTGACTTTTCTCGCCCGCATCGTGCAAGATGGCTGGTCGGCTCACCCGCGCGAGATCGCTGTCGACGAGAAGAGTGCGGTGCTCATCGAAGCGGACGGAAACGCCCGAGTGATCGGCTCCGGCAAGGGCGCGTACTTTCTCTCCGTCCAAACACCGCCGCAAGCCTGCGCCGAAAACACTCCTCTCACGTTTCGCGACGTCGCCGTCTACCACGGAACTACTGGCTCCGAGATCAACCTCTCCGAATTCAGTGTCTCCGAATCCAACGGCTCCGAATCCAACGTCAAGAATAGGAAACCGCGAACCGGCGCCAACTATTCACTATCCGTCGTAGAAAGCAATGTCCAAAGCACGCAGGCCAACCACGAAATCTACTGATTGGATCGGGACGCAGCGTGGCTTCGTTTCCGGCGCGACCAGGTGCTGGTCACGTTTGCGCACGGACTGCTATACTTTTGAGATCGCAGTAAACGCACCCGCCGCTGTTCCCACAGCGCAAGTGGCCAGGTAGCTCAGGTGGTAGAGCGCAGCCCTGAAAAGGCTGGCGTCGGCGGTTCAAGTCCGTCCCTGGCCACCACTTTCACTTCTGCGCGGATGTTTCTTTCGTGACCTGCTCGTACCACAGGCGGTGATGAGTCTTCGCCCACGTTGTCGTAACTTCTCCACGGACGATCGAAGTGAAGCCGCCACGGACCATGGCCGTGCCCATGTAAACATGAATAATGAAGCCGCCGATGGTGGCCAGCGCCGCAACTACGTGAACCGTGACGGCCAGATAGCGCAGCCAGCGCAAACTCCACGGGATGGATTCAACGAACCATAGCCCCAAGCCTGATATCACGAGCAGAATCACGCCGTAGAACATCAGCCAGAAAAACAATTTCTGGCCATAGTTAAAACGTCCGATGGGCGGCAATTTTTCATCTTCGTTTTGGATGTAGAATTTCATCGCTTTTGACCAGCGCCGGTCCGCCTTGGTCGTAAGCATGTCGCCGCGCCACATCTTATGCATCCAGAACACGGAAAGCGTGAACCCCAGGCCGAGCCAGGGGTGCCAGAAACGGGCGGTTGGGCCCCCGCCGACCAGAGTGGCCAGCCAATACATATAAGGAGACCAAAAGGCTAGGCCGGTGATCAGGCAATAGATGTAGGTGAATGCAGCAAGCCAGTGGTGAACGCGCTCGCTGAGCGTATAGCGGCGAATTGTGCCTTGGGGCTCTCTCGTGGATGGTCGAGAGGAGACAACCTGCGAGGTGTTCACGTCCGTCCTCCACTCTCCTGTTTCGCAGTATCGACTTCCTTGGGGCCAAAACGCAGATAGTGCAGGGTTGCGCCGACGATGCCGCCGAGCATGGCGAGATTTCCGATCCACTTCGCGGGTCCCTTCCAGAAGCGGACCACCCACGGAACATGAGGATCTTTAGGCAACCCACCATACGACTCGGGATCGGTGGCGTCGTGAAGCACGTAGATAACTCCCGTCCCGCCCACGCCCGCGGGATCGTAAACGCCAGCTTTCTCGAAGCCGAAGTTCTCACGAAGTTGGGTGGCGCGAGTCTCTGCCAAATCCTTCATGTCATCCTTGGTTCCAAAGTGGAGACAGCCCGTAGGGCACGACTTAATGCACGCCGGTTCCAGCCCCTCGCTCACACGGTCGGAGCAAAGCGTGCACTTGAACATCTTCTTGGTCGCAGGATTGAACTTCGGAATATCAAACGGGCAGCCGCTGACACAGTACCCACAGCCAATGCAATTCGCCTGCTGAAAATCGACGATCCCGTTCGCGTACTGCACGATCGCCCCGTCCGCAGGGCAGGCAGCGAGACAGCCCGGATCGGCGCAGTGCATGCACTGATCCTTGCGCATGAGTAGGGTGACGGAGCCATCTTCCCGTTCATGCTCATTGAACTTGATCAGATTCCAGTAATTCCACGCCGTCTCCGGCATGGTCTGGTAGCTATTGTCGAACACCGTGTCGGTAAAGGTGTATCCGTTCCACTCGAGACAGGCAACTTCACAAGCCTTGCAGCCGATGCAGGTGGTGGTATCCACCAGTTTGCAAACCTGAGTCGCGCGCTCCACTCCCTCGCCGGGAGCGGGTCCTGCATGCCCGGAAATTCTGTGAATTGCCAATGTCGCCTGGCTCATGAGGTCGCCCTTACGCCTTTCCAGCTAAGCCTTTTCCAGCTTGACCAAAAATCCCTTGAACTCCGGCGTGTACGCGTTGGGGTCCACCACCGTCGGCGTGAGCCGGTTTATGATCGTTCTTGCGTTCCTGCCTTCGTCTTCCTGAATCCCGCGATAGCCCTGATGAATCGGAATGCCAATCTGATAGACCTTCTTGCCGTCGATCATCATCGGCTTAATGCGTTTGGTGACGAACGCCTTGGCCACGTAGTAGCTGCGCGCGCTGGTGACCTTCACCTTGTCGTTGCCCTGAATGCCCAACTCCGCCGCCAATTCCACAGGAATCTCGACGAAAGCCTCGGGAATGAGCTGCACGTTCATCCGGTTATTCTTCGTCCAGTAGTGGTAGTGCTCGGTGAGCCGGTAGGTGGTGCAGATAATATTGAAGCCGTCGCCTGGGGTGGCATACTTATCCGCCGCCGTCTTTAGCTTTTTGACTACGGGATTGTTCGACTGGTTGGGGTGCAGCACGTTTTGCACCGGACTCTCGATCGGCTCGTAGTGTTCAGGAAACGGGCCATCGGCAAACGCGCCCAACGGCGCAAAGATACGACCCACTCCTTCGGCGTTCATAATGAACGGACCCATGTGGTCCTTGGGGTTAGAGTCCGCCTTAAAGTCGGGTACATCATTGCCCACCCATGCTTGTGCGGACTCGTTCCACCAAATCTGCTTACGCGTTGCATCCCAGGGCTTTCCCGAGGGATCGCACGAAGCGCGGTTGTATAGAACGCGGCGATTCGTCGGCCACGACCATGCCCAGTTCTGGTAGATCCCTTGGCCTGACGGATCTTCGGTACCACGACGTGCGAGCTGGTTTCCGGCTTCAGTCCAACATCCGGAATAAATCCATATCCCGCAGGAAGTTGTGCCGTCGTCCTTCAGCCAGGTGAATCCAGGCAATTGCTGGCCGCGCTTGATGGTCACCTGAGTCTTGGGATCGGTGAGATCGGCCAGCGCCTTGCCGTTCATCTCCTTGGCCAAATCTCCGAGAGCGGGATGCTGGGCATCGACGTAGGGCCAGGTCAGATTCAGGATCGGATCTGGGAACTTGCCACCCTCCTTCTGGTACAACTCACGTACTCGGAGAAAAATTTGCGCCACAATGTCCTGATCCAGGCGAGCCTCACCCGGAGGCGGAACCGCGACGTTTTTCCATTGCAACCAGCGTGCCGAGTTCGTCATCGACCCGTCTTTTTCGGCGAAGCCCGCGCACGGCAAGCGATAAACGGTCGTGTTGATGGTCTTCATTTCCTCGGGCGCGATTCCCGGGGACTTCCAGAATTCGCTGGTCTCGTCGGCATAAATCTCACCCACGACCAGAAAATCGGCTTTCTTCAGCGCATCAATGTTTTTCTGCGAATCCGGCCCAATCGCGACGCCATTCATGCCGAACGCAAGCATTCCCTTGACCGAACCGCGATACATGTTGTCCCAGATCTGGGTCCAGGAGTAGTTGCGATCCACCTTCGGCATGTAGTGGAAGGCAAAGTCATTTTCTTTGGTCGCCGCGTCCCCGAAGAAAGCCTTCAAGTAGGAGACAGCGAACTTCGGCGTGTTCGACCAGTAGTTAAACGAGTCCCATGGCGCCGGTTTGGATACGGTTGGCGTAATCCGTTTCAGCCATGCCGCCAGGTCAACATCGGTCGGGTTTGGCACCTTTAAGTAGCCAGGCAAAGCGTCAAACACTCCGCCCATATCCGTAGCGCCCTGAATGTTGGAGTGCCCGCGAAGCGCATTCACGCCGCCCCCAGCCCGCCCAACGTTGCCAAGCAGCAACTGCAAAATCGCCGCAGTCCGGATGATCTGCGTGCCAAAGCTGTGCTGCGTCCACCCTACTGCGTACATAATCGTGGCGACTTTTTTCATGTCGCCATCTTTGCGGACGGAGGTAAATAGATCGGCCGCCTTCAGGAAATTATCCTTCGGGATGCCGGTAATGCGCTCTACCATCTCGGGCGTGTAGCGGGAATATTGTTGTCTTAATAATTGGAACACGCATCGCGGATGCTGCAAGGTAAAGTCATAGGCCACTTTTGCAGGCAACATGGGCAAGGGCGGTGGAGTCGGAGCCGCTCCCGGCGTTGCTCCGGGCTTTGCAGGGGCGGCAGGGGCGGCCTGCCCGTGCGCCGCTCCGCCGGCGTCGTTGCCTTCTTCGTACGTCCATGAAGACCGGTCGTAAGTCTGCGAGGCAGCATCGAAACCGGAGTACAGCCCGTCTTCCGGCAGCTTAAAGCCTTCCTTCACGATGAAGGCGGCGTTGGTGTAGTTGGCGAGATATTCTTTTGCAATGCGGTTGTTCTCGATGGCGTAGCGAACGACTCCGCCCAGAAATGCAATATCCGCCCCTGCCCGAATCTGAAGGAACAGGTCTGAGGTCGCGGCCGTCCGAGTGAAGCGCGGATCCACCACAATCATCTTGGCATTGCGGGTCTTCTTGGCTTCAATCGCCCACTTGAAGCCGCACGGATGGTTCTCGGCGGGATTCCCGCCCATGATCAACATCATGTCGGTGTTCTTGATGTCGATCCAGCCATTCGTCATGGCCCCGCGTCCAAATGTTGGTCCCAAACTTGAGACCGTGGGGCCGTGTCAAACCCTGGCCTGGTTTTCTATATAGGTAAGGCCCAGGCTCCGCATGGTCTTGACGACCAGATAATTGAATTCGTTGGTGTCCGTGCAGCCGCCGATCCATGCCAGGCTTTCGCAGCGATTTACAGTGCGGCCCTGAGCGTCTTTTTCAATGAAGGTGTCGTCGCGAGTCTTCTTAACGCGATGCGCGATCTCGTCAATCGCTTGCTGCCACGCAATGTCTTCCCAGTGATCCGATCCGGGCCGGCGAACCTGAGGTTTCAAAAGCCGCCGCGGATTGAGGATGTCCTGTTCCAGCGAAGCTCCCTTCGGACACAGCGTGCCGCGATTAATGGGATGGTCCGGATCGCCTTCGACGTGGATCACCTGTGGCGTCACGTTCTTGGCTTTGTCGCCAATCGTATAAATCAGAACGCCACAGCTCACGGAACAATAGGGACACGTCGATCGCGTCTCGGTCGCCCGGGCGATCTTCAGTTCTTTGAGTTGTGCAAATGCCGGAGCCAGATCGAAGCCTAGGAGAGAGAGGCCTGCTCCACCAGCGAGCGCGCTCTTAAAGAAGGTTCTGCGGGAGAGTTCCATCGCGTATCCTCCTACCACTCGGATCGCAAACCTACACCAGAAATCAGACGGAAACCCAAATTTACCAAGAAATATAGTCCCCGGGTTCGGCCCAGTCAAGCGGCGGTTGCTCATTTAGGACGGTGCCCACTTAGGATGATGCTCCAGCTCAAGAGTTTGCTTGCGCCGAGCGTAAGGCCCATAATCGCCCGGTGGCCAACACTTCGTGGCAGAAACGCATTCGGCGCGCCGAAGAGCTCGCCACTCAGCACCCCTTCGCGGCCGAAATTCTCGGCTTCTACATCCACGTTGCCCGCTTCCAGGAGAGCCTCTACCGGCAGCTTGAGCGTGCATCCGCCGAGCGTGAGCCAAGAAAGAAGGCTCCCGTCTCGCCATCCGATCTGTCGGAGTCGCCGGAACTTCTTTCTAGCTTCCCGGCATTTCTCTCTTTGGTGGAAGAAAAAGGCCCGATTCGCTTTGCCGAAGTCGCTCGCGACCTGGCCAATACATCATCCGATTCCTGGTCGAGTCTACTCAAACATAGCCGGTCCGAAGTCCACAACCCGCCTGGCGCTGCCGAAGAATTCCTGGCCTTCGCCTTTCTTCAGCCTTATGCCGAACTCGTCCGCTGCCGTGCTGCGTTGCAACTCAACGGCTACTCCCATTCACTGTGCCCGTTCTGCAATCGCAAGCCAGCCATCGCCGTACTGCGCCCACAGGGAGACGGCGCGCGGCGCAATCTGGTCTGCGGTTTCTGTCTTTGCGAATGGGAATTCCGCCGCATCGTCTGTGCCGGATGCGGCCAGGAAGACCAAGCTAAACTTCCGGTCTATACGGCTGACCAATTTCCACACATGCGAGTCGAGTGCTGCGACGCCTGCCACACCTACATCAAGTCGGTTGACCTCACGAAAAACGGCTTGGCCGACCCTCTGGTCGACGAGCTTGCGACGGTCCCGCTCGATTTATGGGCGCGAGAGCATGGTTATGCCAAACTCCATCCCAACTTGCTAGGACTGTGAGCAAAGCCTGTTCCTGTATGCCGTCCAGCACTCGTTTCCACGAATCCCGGTCAAGCACCTCTACCTTCCTATTGCGGGCGAAAATTAGGGACGAACCGCATCCCGACTGGGGTGAACGGGAGTGCTGGGTGGCCTTCTGGAGCGTAAACTGAGGGCTCTTTCCTTCTCGCATGGCAACTCATCCACAAACGAATAAAGTCGTGCAGCGTCCCTGGTTGGTATGGGCGTGGACCTTTGCTATCTATACCGCGCTGGCCATGGTCCTGGCCGCTCAGACCTACTATTACGGACGCGGCGAAGGCATGCATCCGGACTTCCGGAGCATCCTGACGCGCGGCTTGCTGAGCTTTTGGATTTATGCACTGATGACGCCGCCGGTTCTCTGGTTGTGCTGGCGCTATCCCATCGAGCGAAAGCGCTTCTTCCCCCGCCTGCTGCTGCATATCGCGGCGAGCCTTATCTTTACGTCCGTCCATGTCTCTCTGCGGATCGCGCTTTACCCAATCCGCTCTGCGGGTCATGTTGTACCGGTGAGTCCGGCGCTCTGGCGCAGCGTGTTCCTGTTTTTCGTGTTCGATAACATCGTCGACACCTATGCGATGATTGCTATTTTCGGGCACATGATGCTCTACTATCACGACTTGCGCGAGCGCGAACTTCGGGCCGCCCAGCTCGAGGGCAAGCTGGCCAGGGCCCAGCTCTCCATGCTGAAAATGCAGTTGCAGCCCCACTTCCTCTTCAACACGCTAAACGCCGTCTCTGCTGCTCGCCCGCCTCAGCGATTTACTCCGCCAAACTCTCGACAACGACGCCGAGCAGGAAGTCCCTCTGCGCGCTGAACTCGTGTTCCTCGGTCAATATCTCGAAATCGAGCAGGTCCGCTTCGCCGACCGGCTCCGCGTTTCCATAGAACCGGCGCCGGAAACTCTGGACGCTCTCGTTCCCAATATGTTCCTGCAACCGCTGGTGGAAAATGCCCTTCGCCACGGCATTGGGCGGAAAGCGCAGGGCGGACGGTTGGAAATGCGCTCCTGGCGCGAGGCCGGCGATCTTCTCATCTCGGTGCAAGATAGCGGCCCGGGCTTTCCCTCCGATTCAAGAACCCCCATTGAGGAGGGGATCGGTCTCTCCAACACGCGGTCCCGGTTGCAACATCTACACCCCGGCAATCACCAAATCAAATTTACGAATGCCCGGGGGG
>WNFL01281617.1_pt2 | contig 10472 bp, 6 predicted proteins | sample 5400361 | NCBI WGS metagenome assembly WNFL01 (sample SAMN13153351, study PRJNA577476) | soil metagenome | isolation source: 40 cm soil on Douglas fir-dominated hillslope | place: USA:California | collected 2013-09-17
GTCGACGGTCTTGTAGCACCGCACGCCCTCGAAGACGCCCATGCCGTAATGCAGCGTATGCGTCAGGACGTGCGTGGTCGCGTCGCGCCACGGCACCATCTTGCCGTCATACCAGATCAATCCATCGCGGTCGGCCATCGACATTGCGGGTTCTCCTCGAAGCTTGCAGCCAGGGCAAACCGCAATTTTAGCCGATTTCGCCTGGAGTCCCCGGCGGCGCAACCCCTGCGGGTCGCTGCGCCATCCCGAACACGTGTTCCCAAAGCGCCACGACGACCGAACGATGGGCGACCTGCGGCTCCGGTTCCACGCGTGCATGCGGTGCGCCCGTGAGCCTGACCTGATGTTGCAGGCGACGGTAAACGCGATAGGCTTCGGCCGCTTCGTCGGCGAGCGCGCGAGGCAGGAGTTGAAGATCGGCCGCCATTCCGAGCAGCGCGATATTGCCCGCGTTGCGCGTCAGCGCCGGATGACGCTGCGCGTGCGCCAGGACCAGGAACTGCACGGCGAATTCGATGTCGACCATGCCGCCCGCATCGTGCTTCACGTCGAAGAGCGCTGTGGCGTTCGGATGCCCTGCCGACATCTTCTGACGCATGCCGGCGACTTCGGTCGCCAGAGGTTCCAATTCCCGTGGCAGACGCAGAATCGCGTCGCGCAGGGCTTCGAAGGCTGTGCCGAGCTGTGCGTCGCCCGCCACGAACCGCGCGCGGGTCAGCGCCTGATGCTCCCATGTCCACGCGGTTTCACGCTGGTATTTGTGAAACGCGGAGAAGCTCGAAACGAGCAGGCCTGCGGCGCCGTCCGGCCGCAGGCGCAGATCGGTGTCGTAGAGTTGTCCGGCCGCAGTGTTGCTCGTCAGCCACGTGATGAGCCGCTGCGCGAGGCGCGCATAGCGCTCCGAGTGGGCCTCGGCGTCGGGATCGCCCGCATCGACGTCGTAGAGGAACACGAGATCGAGATCGGATGCATAGCCCAATTCCTTGCCGCCCAATTTTCCGTAGCCGATGATCGCGAAGCGCAGCGGCGGCGCATTCGGACCGGCCAATTGCCGCCAGCAGGCGTCGAGTGTCGCGGCCAGCAGGACGTCGGCCAACGCGGAGACGTGGTCCGCCAGGCGCTCGACCGTCAGCCGGCCGCCCAAGTCCTGCGCGAGCAGGCGGAATGTCTGTGCGTGCCGGAAGTGGCGAAGGGTATCCATCTCACGTTCCGTGTCGCCCGCGTGGGCCGACATCTGGCGCGCGAGCTCGTCACGCCACGCATTCCAGTCCGGCTCGGCCAGAAGGACGCGCGCGTCGAGGAGCTCGTCGAGCAGCAGCGGATGCGCTGTCAGGTACTCCGCGGCCCACGCCGACGCTCCCATCAGCTGCGCGATGCGCGGCAATAGCGGAGGATGCTCGATCAGCAGCGCGAGATAGGCGCTGCGGCGGCTGACCGCCTCGAGCAACGCCAGCAGCCGGCCGAACACGACCTGCGCGCCCGCGACGCCCGGTTCGGCCGCCGCCGTGGCGAGCAGTTGCGGCATCAATGCGTCGAAGCGCTCGCGCGACTGCGCCGGCAGCTGCAGGTAGCGGCCACCGGCGCGCACGCGGGCGAGTGTTGCGACCAGAGCATCGGCATCGGCGAATCCGGTGGCCGTTAAATGGTCGCGGGCCGCAGCGGTGGCTTCGGGCTCCTCCCAGAGGGCGGTGAAGGGGTCGCGCCCCTCCGCGCCTCCCCGCTCGCGATCGCCGAAAATCTGCCCGAATTGCTCACCGACCTGCGCGCGATGGCGGGCCAGCGCCCGATCGAATTCACGCAGCGTCGTGAACCCCATCGTCTCGGCGAGAAGCCCGCGTTCGCCGCCGTCCGCGGGAAGCTGATGCGTCTGCTGGTCGTCGCGATACTGAAGGCGGTGCTCGACGCGCCGCAGGAAGACATAGGCGTCGCGCAATGCGGCGGCGGCCGTCGGCGGCAACAGGCCGCGCGCTTCGAGCGCGGCAAGTGCGGGCAGCGTTCCTTTGACGCGCAAATCCGGCTCGCGGCCGCCGCGGACGATCTGCAACGCCTGCGCGATGAACTCGATCTCGCGGATGCCGCCGTCGCCCAGCTTCACGTTGGCCAGGTAATCGCGGCGCAGCCCCTGGTCGCGAATCTGCCGATGGACGTCGCGCAGCCCGTCGTAGGCGTCGTAGTCCAGGTATTTGCGAAACACGAACGGAACGACCAGCGCGTCGAGTTCGCCGCGCGGGTCGCCTGTCAGTGCCCGCGCCTTTAGCCACGCATAGCGCTCCCACGCGCGGCCCTGCGTCACGAGGTACGCCTCCAGCCCGTTGAAGGTCGTGGTCAGTGGCCCGCTCTCGCCATAGGGACGCAGCCGCATGTCCACGCGAAACACGTAACCCTCCGGCGTGACGTCGTGCAGCGCTGCAATGACCCGTTGACCCAGCCGGTCGAAGAACTCGCGGTTGGCGAGTTTGCGCGGCCCCGTGGTTTCGCCGTCGTCGGGGTAGGCGAAGACCAGGTCGATATCCGACGAAACATTGAGCTCGCCGCCACCCAACTTGCCCATCCCGATCACAATGAGCGACTGGGGCGTTCCGTCGGCGTCGCTCAAGGGATGGCCATGGCTTTGCGAAAGCCGCCGCGCATGGAATGCCGTGGCCGACCGGACGGCGATTTCGGCCATGAGCGTCATCGCGCCGCAGACCTCGGAGAGCGCCGCTTTCCCTGTGAGGTCGCGCGCGAGCGTGTGCAGGAAGACTCGCCGGCGAATGTCGCGCAGCGTGACCGCGAGCGCTTCCGGATCGTCTCCCGCTTCGACTTGACCGAGTGACGCGCGCGCGTCGTCCCAGGCGAAGGGTACGGCGGTCGATTGCGAAAGGAACTGGGCGAGCTCCTGATCCGCGGCCAGCGCGCGCGTTGCATAACGGCTGAATGCCAGGGCTCGGGTGATGTCCATGGAGGCGACGCCTGCCGGTCCGTGGGCAACCAAGCGCGTTCGGCTACAATTCCGTCCGGCGGCCGCTCATTATGCCTGTCGCACGCGGGCGCCTTAACGGTTCCCAATTGGTCACTTCGCGCGCCGCTCGTTTTTTCCGCTTCGTCAGTGTTGCCGCCACCGCGGCGTTCGCGTTGTTTTGCGTGCTGATCCTGGTCGTCCGCTTCGTCGTGTTTCCGCGGATCGACGATTACCGTGACCGGATCGTCGCCGCGCTGTCGGCCGAACTCGGGCAGCCGTTGGCGATCGCCGCGATCGACACCGGCTGGGAAGGGTGGAACCCGCGGCTCACGATTCGCGGGTTGCAGATCCATGACCGCACCCATCCTTCGGACGCGCCGTTGGTCGACCTGCCGCGCGTCGATCTGGTGGTGTCGTGGACGTCGCTGCCGTTCATGGATCTAAGGCTTCGGGAACTGGCCATCGACCGGCCGCAGCTCTCCGTCCGCCGCGACGTCCGCGGTCGCCTGCATCTGGCCGGCATCGAAATCGATCCCGAAAGGCAGACCGACGACTCGCGGTTCACCGACTGGTTCTTGAGGCAGCGGAACATCGTCGTCTCCAACGCGCTGCTGACGTGGACGGACGAGCTGCGCCATGCGCCGCAACTGGTTCTCGACAACGTGCACTTTCGTCTCGAGCACAGCTTGGGGCGTCACCGCTTCGGATTGGTCGGCACGCCGCCCGCCACGCTCGCATCCCCGCTCGATTTCCGCGGCGACGTGACCGATGCTTCGCTCAAGGATTGGCGTGAGGCGCGCGGTCGCTTCTATGTGAGGCTCGATTATGCGGACATCGCGTTGTGGCGCGAGTGGATTCCGATTCCGATCGACGTCGACAGTGGCAAAGGCGCGTTGCGCGTCTGGTTCGACTTCGCCGGCGGCCAACCAACCAGCATGGTGGCGGACTTCGAGTTGGCCGACGTCCGCACGCGCCTCCGCCCGGACCTGCCACGACTCGACCTCACGAATCTCGCCGGCCACGCCGACTGGAAGAATCAGCCCGGCACACGCAGCGTGGCCGCCAAGGCCCTTACGTTCAAGACGCGCGACGGCCAGTCGCTCGATCCGACCACGTTCAATCTGACCTTCGCGGAGAACGCGGACGGAGTGATCACCGGCGGACGCCTCGATATCGATCGGCTCGAGGCGGAGCCGCTGACCGGGCTTGCTGCGCACTTGCCGTTGCCCGAAGGCTGGCGTCGCAGCCTCGTGCGGTTCGCGCCGCGTGGAAGTTTGGTCAACGGCAAACTCAGTTGGTCCGGCACGTCCGACGCGCCCGACACGTATGCGGCGAGCGGCACGCTGCAACGCTTTGGATTTGCGGCGGTCGAGGGCCATCCGGGATTGACCGGGATTTCGGGCACCTTCGATCTCGACCAGACGCACGGCGGGGCGAAGCTCGACAGCCGCGATCTGTCGCTCGATGCGCCGAAGCTGTGGAGCGAGCAGCTCGCGCTGACTGCTCTCGGCGGCGCTGTGAAGTGGGACAAGCTCGACGGACAATGGCGCGTTGCGTTCGACAATATCCGGTTCGCGGGCGCTCCGCTCACCGGCACCGCGAACGGTGTCTGGACGGAAAGGCCGAACGGTCCGGGATCGCTCGACCTACGCGCGCAAATAGCGCCGGCCGGCGCGCTGGAGGCGATGCGCTATATCCCCTTGTCGCTCGATCCCCATCTGCGGGACTGGCTGCGGACCAGCATCAAGCACGGCACGGCCGGCGACGTCAGCGTCAACGTCAGCGGCGACTTGAACGATTTTCCGTTCGCCGACAACCGCAGCGGAAAATTCCGCGTCGCATTCAAGGTGAAGGACGGGACGCTCGCGTATCTGCCGGACTGGCCGCCGATCGAAGGACTCGACGCCGAGCTCAAGTTCGAAGGCGCGCGGATGACGATCGACGGCGCGCGAGGAAGTGTGCTCGGTGCGAAGCTCGGGCCGACCAAAGTGGAAATTGCCAACCTGGCCGCGCCGGTTCCGGTGCTTACGCTGACCGGCGACGCAACCGGTCCCACGTCGGAGTTCCTGCGTTTCATCGCGAGCAGCCCGGTGTCCGGATGGATCGACCACGCCACCGAGGGCGCGGAGGCCAAGGGCTCAGGAAAATTGCTCCTCAAATTCTCGCTGCCGCTGGGGAAGGACGGTGGCGCAAAGGTCGCGGGCGAGTATCAATTCACCGACAACGATCTCAACTTTCCGGACGTCCCGGCGTTGTCGAAAATGAACGGCCGCTTTGCGTTCACGGAAAAGGAATTCCGCGCACAGGATCTCACGTTCGAAGCGCTCGGCGGACCGGCAAAGATCGCCATTTCGAATGTCGAAGGGCATGTCAGCGTCAAGGGCTCGGGAACGGCCAATCTGGCGACGCTGCGCACTGAATTCAGCCACACGCTGCTTGCTCACGTCTCGGGAAATACCGACTGGCAGGTCAACGTCACCGCGCAGGCGAAAGGCCTGGCCTGGACGCTGGAGAGTTCAATGAAAGGTGCGGTCGTCGACCTTCCGGCGCCCATCGGCAAGGTCGCGGCCGACTCGGCGCCGCTAAAAATCGAGCACCGTGAGGTCGCGGGCCACGCGAACGAAGATCTCATCACGGCCGACTACCGAGGTGACGTGCGCGCCATCGTGCATCGCGCGACCGCAAAAAACGCGACGACCGTGGATCGCGTCCTGCTGGTGTTCGGCGGCGGCGCCGCGCGCGCCGAGGTCCCCATTCTTCCGGGCGTTTTCGTGCGTGGGCAGATCGCGGATCTCAACCTCGACCAATGGCTGGCGCTGTACGCGAAGGAAAGGCCGCGCGCGGACGTCGAGCCCCACGTTGCGCACGCGCTCGAGATGGAAGGCGTAGAGCTAGACGCCGGCAGGCTCGAAGTCTTAGGACGCGTGCTGCACGATTTCAAGGTGACGGCGCAGCGCGCCGGCGAGGACTGGCAACTGGCCATGCACGGCCGCGAAGTCGACGGCAACGCAACATGGCGCGGGGCTTCCCCCGCACTTCCCAATGGCCGCGTCACGGCGCGCCTGACGCGGTTCGTGCCCCCGGGTGCGGGCGAATTGCAGCCGGTGCGCAGCGACGCCGACGTGGCCAAGGACGCCGCCAACCCCTGGCCCGAGCTCAACATCGTGTCCAACACCTTCGTGAGAAATGGGCACGACCTGGGCAAGTTCGAACTCATTGCGCAGCCGGACGGCACCGACTGGCGCATCCAGCAGCTCACGTTGGCCAATGCCGACGGGCGCATCGACGCCAATGGCTGGTGGCGTGTGAAACGAGACCGGCAGCAGACGGACCTCGACGTGACCGTGGACGTGACGGACGCGGCAGGCTACCTCGCGCATTTTGGCTACGCCGAAGCCGTGCGCAACGCGCCGACCAAGATCGTCGGACAACTTCAATGGACCGGCGCGCCGAACGATTTCGACTATCCGACGCTGAGTGGCCACTTCACGTTGCAATCGGGCGCCGGCCAGTTCACCAAGATCGACCCGGGCATCGGCAAATTGCTGGGTGTGCTGTCGCTGCAGGCGCTGCCGCGGCGCATCACGCTCGACTTCCGCGATGTCTTCAGCGAGGGCTTCGCCTTCGACGACATCACCGGCGGCTTTCGCATCGACAAGGGTCAGATGCACACGGACGACCTGAAGTTTGCCGGGCCTGCGGCGGCGGTCGCCATCAAAGGCGATGTCGACCTCGCGAAGGAGACGCAGCGCCTGTCCGTGCGCGTGCAGCCGTCACTGAGCTCCAGCGTTTCCGCCGGCGCCGCCGTGCTGTTTATCGCCAATCCGCTGATCGGCGCGGCCGTCGGCGCGGGCGCGCTGCTCGCGCAGAAGATGTTGAACAACCCGATCGACCAGTTGTTCAGCTATGACTATCGCGTGACCGGCTCGTGGGCCGATCCGGTCGTCGAGCGCGTGAATGGTCGTGTCGCTGCCGCCCCCGCGCCCGCCGAAGCGATCGTCAAATGAGCATGCCAATGCGGGTCGCCGCCGTGCAGACGGTCTCGGGCGGTGACGTCGCGGACAATCTTGCACAAGTGGAACCGCTCGTTGCGAAGGCGGCTGCGCAGGGTGCGCAACTGATCGTGTTGCCGGAATACTTCGGCATCCTGGGCAAACACGCCAGCGACAAGCTCGCCGCCAAGGAACGCGACGGCGGAGGGCCGCAACAGGATTTCCTGGCGCGCATGGCACGCGAGCATCGGGCGTACGTCGTCGGCGGCAGCGTGCCTATCGACACCGGCGAGGCCGGCCACGTCGCAAGCGCGTGTCTCGTCTATGGGCCCGGCGGCGCGCGCGTCGCCCGCTACGACAAGATTCACCTCTTCCGCTTCGCAAAAGGCACGGAGGACTACGACGAGACGCGCACGATCGTGCCGGGCAACGCGGCCGTTGCGTTCGACGCGCCGTGCGGACGCATCGGCCTGTCGATTTGCTACGACGTGCGCTTTCCCGAGTTGTACCGGGCGCTCGGCGATTGCTCGCTGCTGCTCGTGCCGGCGGCATTCACCGCGACGACCGGCGCCGCGCACTGGGGGCTGCTGTTGCGCACGCGCGCAGTCGAGAACCAATGCTATGTTCTCGCCGCCGCGCAAGGCGGGTTGCATCCGAACGGCCGGCGCACCTGGGGCCATTCGATGCTGGTCGATCCGTGGGGCGCGATCGTGGCAGAAAAGGACGAAGGGCCGGGCATCGTCGTGGGCGACATTGACCCGGAACGAATCGCCGAAGTCCGAACGCAGTTGCCCGCGCTGACTCACCGAGCGATGTAGATCCGGTCATCCGCCAACGTCTGAAATCGGCCACGAGCCGACATCTGACCGTCGCGACTCAGCGCCCAAAAGCCGCCATTCGGAGCATAAGCGTTTCGGCACCGACACCCAGCCATAGGCCATCCTTGACCTCCACGGTCTAGAACGGAACTCCGGGCGCGGCCACGATTCGCCTACGTTGAAACAACCTGGAAGTCTGGCGCGAAGCCAAGACCGCCTTGTAGCGATAAGCCTCCTCCATGTGCGGACCCCGGCGAGGGGCCCCGCGTTGCGTGAGGATCGACGGGGAATTGCGAGTCGCGGCCGCGGCGGACGCGCAACGTACGAGTTCATAGGGTCCGTCCAAGGTGGCCGCCGCGCGCGAGCCCGGCGAGACGGGTTGACATGAATTCGTTTGCGAACCCCAAGCGAGGAAAGGGCAACCGAAGTTGCCCTTTACAGTGTCACGGCGCGACTTAGGGTTACGCTACATTGCGGCGCAGCCAGCCCAAGCCTGCAAGGCCGATTCCCAATAGCAGCAGAGTGGCAGGCTCGGGAACCTCGCCATCGCTGTGAACGTGATAGATGGCCCCACCTGGCTCATAGGACACAAAACCGGTCGCATCCTCAAAAATTGCGGGGTCTGTGGGGGCGATGAAACAGGATATGTCGCCCTCGATTCCGCTGTTGCACCCATCACTCAGCAGTTGCACAGTCGTGCCGGTAAATATTAGCTCGTCACTCCACGTTGATCGGTCTGTTGAGCTGCCACCGGGTTCCAGAATGAGCACGACCCCGGGAGCGGTCCGCACTATGGTCGAGACTATCGCCCCGATATCTGATGGGTTTCCATCAGCATTGGTCTCAAACAACTCGCAGGTGAGGGGGAAGGCGCCTTGGGGGCCAAGGGCACAACTTGAAATTGGACCGGCGGTCGCGCTCCCGCAATAAACCAAGGCAAGCGACGCCACACATGCTAGGAACCTGTACACGGATTTCATGATTCGACCCTCCCCATCGGTTTGGGGACGCGTGGATGCCACGGAAGCCCCAGAAGCCCCCCGATGGCCACCTTCCAAAGCGCGTGGTTCAAGCCGAGGAGTTCTTGTAGACCACTATGCATCGTTTATGCCTGTGGTATTTCTGCTTTGTTAATCAACCATTTGAGATCCGGTTCCGGACGGGTGATCGAACCAAATGTAAAAATCTTCGACACGGATGGCGAATCGCGACCGGTGTCGAAGCGCTTGGGTGAGCACAGCCAGCAGTAGGCTTGGTCCAGCACCGACACGAGCGCTCGCATGGATATGGAAGCGACGTGTACGCGAAAACACCCCTAGCTAGTTGGATTGCTCAATAGCGGACGTTGCTCAACGTCGCTTGTGGGTCGAACTCGGCATTGTGCAGCGCAGCCTTCAAAGCCAACAGACGTGTCTGTAAATCCGACTCACTGATCGGATAGCTTACTTGCCCTTAAGAAGCACGAGTACCGCGCCGCCTCCACCGGCATGTTGCGGCGCCTCGGCATAAGCGAGAACGTCGTCCCATTGCGCAAGCCAGCGACGCACCTTGCCTTTGAGCACGGGTTCACGATTGTGCGACGTCAGTCCCTTGCCGTGGATCACACGCACGCAGCGCAGGCCCTGGCCGCGGGCCTCGACGAGGAAGTCGGCGAGCGAGTCGTGCGCCTCGTCGGTGGTCAATCCGTGCAGATCGTGCTCGGCCTGAACGGACCAGTGGCCGCGGCGGAGTTTGCCCACGACATCGGCGCCGATGCCGCGTCGGACGAACGTCTGCTCGTGCTCGAATTCCTGCCCGGCGTCCCACGTTTGCGGTGCGGGTTTCTCGCCATACTTGGCCGCCGCGAGGACTTCGCGCTCGTCGGCGAGCGTATGGCGTGCGATCGGCTGCGGACGCTGCCGGTCGATTTGCGCCCGATTTCCGGGCGGCATCTTCTTCACGTCGGCGAAGGCGCGCGCGAGATCGACGTCGGCATCGGCGTGCTTGCCCGCGGCCAGCGCGCGCTTGTTCGAGACTTGAGCGGGCACCTTCACCGCGACCGGCGATGCTTTCGATGCAATGCGAGGAACGGTCGACGCCGGCGCTGGCGTGGCCTTGCGGCCCGCGGCGTCGAGCAGCGATTTCAGATCGGAGAGCTTCGCCATATCCGGGATGACTCCCTGCGGATTTTCACTCACTGCGGAGTTTAACTACCTTGTCGATAGACATGGTCGGCGACATCGCCCGCTGCAAACACGCCGGGAATCGACGTCGCGGTGGCGTCGCCTTCGCTGCCGCCCTTGACCTTGATGTAGCCGCCAGCCATGTTCAACTGGCCTTCGAAGATCTGCGTATTCGGCGTGTGGCCGATCGCGATGAACACGCCGTGCACGCCGACATCCTGTGTCGCGCCGCTCTTCACGTCCTTCAGGCGCGCGCCGGTGACCCCCGTGGCGTCGCCCAGCACGTCATCGAGCGTGTGGCTCCAAAGGATCCGTACGTTGCCGCCATTCATCGTCTTGGCGGTCAGCCGGTCGACGAGGATGGCCTCGGCGCGGAATTTGTCGCGGCGATGGACGACGGTGACCTGCTTGGCGATGTTGGACAGGTAAAGCGCCTCTTCGACAGCCGTATTGCCACCGCCGACGACGACGACGTTCTGGCCCTTGTAGAAGAAACCGTCGCACGTCGCGCACGCGGAAACGCCTTTGCCCATGTACGCCGCTTCCGAAGGCAGGCCCA
>WNFL01349389.1_pt1 | contig 10470 bp, 14 predicted proteins | sample 5400361 | NCBI WGS metagenome assembly WNFL01 (sample SAMN13153351, study PRJNA577476) | soil metagenome | isolation source: 40 cm soil on Douglas fir-dominated hillslope | place: USA:California | collected 2013-09-17
GAGCGAGCACGCACCAGGCTGAAGTCGGTTGTGCCGCCGCCAATGTCGCAGATCAGAATCAACTCGCCATCGGGGAGGTTCTCACGGTTCCCATCGCCCGCCAGATAAAGGCTCGAGGATGGATCACCTGCCTGCACGCGTCGATTCGCCGCGATCCACGCATAAAAGACGGCCAATGGTTCTTCGAGCAGAATGAGCTTGTCGAGTCCTGCACTGCGGGCGGCTTCGACCGTTAGCTCACGCGCTTCCTCATCGAACGAACCTGGCACGGTGAGGACGATTTCCTGATTCTCAAAACGCGTTTCAACATCAATCCCAATTGCGCCGTTCCAGGCGTCGCGCAAATGCATGAGATAGCGCGCGGACGCTTCGACAGGGGAAATCATCGGCTGGGGCGATTCAGCTTGCGCCGGCAGGATCTTGGCGCGGCGATGCACGCCAGGATAGGAAAGCCACGATTTGGCCGACGATACTTGGCGGCTCGGTACGAGCGCTCCCTGTTCGCGCGCGAACACACCTGTGACCATGGGCGGATCCTCATCCCACGTGGCGCTCACAGCTCCGGCTGACAACTCGTCCTGGGTAGGGAAGTAGAGAAAAGAAGGAAGTGCGGGAAACGCGCGGACTTCCCCCTGCCCAACCAACTGCGGTACTGGGAACACAAGAATAGGGCAGCCCGCATCAGCGCCTGTCTGGGTATCGATGTACGCCACGACAGAGTTTGTCGTGCCCAGATCGATGCCGATCAGATAACGAGAAGGCACCGACGAAATCACCCCCCGGTTTTTTCGCGAATGTTCAGCTCAAGATTCCAGCGATGAGTTCCGTCGCGGGAAACGCACCAGACCTCGAGGGTGCCGAGTTCGGTGACGCGAGTCTCGAGCCGCACCGGTACAACAGTTCCTTGTTGGCCATCCAGGTTGAGCGTGACCTTCAGCGGGCTGAGTTCCTGGAGATCGGCACCCCAATCTTCCAGGAGGTTGCCCACCTGATCCTGCTTACGGACGCTGGAACTTAGGAAACGAAACTCGGCTGGTTCGCCGACGACGAGGCCAAACTCTCTGTCGGGAATCGTGGCCTCGGTGCCCTCCTCCATGCCGAAAGGAACGACACAAAGCGCCTTGAGTGGAGCTTCCATGCCAGGCACTGCGGGCATTGCGCTTTCAATTCCGAGGTAGTACGTGCGCGAGGCGCCACTGCGGATACGCACGCCGCGACCCCCACGCGCCTTGCCGTAATAGACCGCGCCACGCGCAACGGCGTGCTCCAAGTCAGGAGCTTCCAGGATCTGCTCCATCCCGAGCGCGTCGAATCCCTCTTGTCGCAACCAGCTGTTCAGCACCTCGACCACCCGGTCGCGCAGCACCCCCGCTTTCATCACTCCCCCGTTGAACAGGATGTGCGTGGGGCATGCCAGTCCGCTGCTGCCGCGCCGGATGCCCGCCGCCTCGGGACTGTTGCGAACTTGCTCCGACAGAAACCGCGCCAGGTGCTTGGTGATAGCGGGATCGGCCGCGTAGGGCAAGCCCAATTCCTGAAAGCCAACACGGCGTTGCCGCGCAGGCAATTCGCCGCTCGCGACTTTGGGGAAGAATCCTTCGACCAGAACTTCGTCGAGGTCTTCGCGCGCCAGTTCCGTCTTGATGGTGCCGCCGACGAGCTTCGTCCCCTTGCCCAGCAACGTGATTGGGCGATTCCGCGTCTTGGGTGATTCGAACAGTTTTTCCTTCGCGATGCGGCACTGATGCCACAAGCCGTGCAGCTGCCAGGTATCGACGCGGTTGCCGGAGGCTTCAAGGCGTTGTTGGAGAACGCGCGCCAGCGCCAAATCCATGTTGTCGCCGCCGAGCAGTATGTGGTCGCCGACGGCGACGCGTTTCAGCGTGAGTTCGCCGTTCTCTTCGGAAACCAGAATGAGACTGAAATCCGTGGTGCCGCCGCCGACGTCGCACACGAGAACGAGGTCGCCGACCTTGACTCGGCGGCGCCAGGCCTCACCCTGGGTCTCAAGCCACGCCCTGGGTCTCAAGCCACGCATAAAAGGCTGCCTGCGGCTCCTCCAGCAACGTAACGTGCTGATAACCGGCCTGTTCGGCGGCGCGCCTGGTCAACTCGCGGGCTTCTTCGTCGAACGAAGCGGGCACGGTGAGAAGCACGTCCTGTTCTGCAAGAGCGAGTTCCCGTCGCTCCCGTGCCTCGGCGCTGTCCCAGACGGTGCGCAAGTACTGCAAGAATTGCGACGAAGCTTCGACCGGCGATAGTTTGGGGACCACCTCTGGCGCTTGCCAGGGCAAGATCGGCGCAGTGCGGTTCACCGCAGCGTAAGAGAGCCAGGATTTGGCGGAGGCAACCAGGCGGTTTGGACTCTCCGCGCCGCGTTTGCGCGCCAGTTCGCCGATCACGAACTCCGGCTCGGGTTCCCATGGCAAGGCGAGGGCGCCCTTGGGAAAATCGAATTCACCCGGGATGTAGAGAAATGACGGCAGCAACGTACGTTCCGCCACTTCGCCCGGATTCACAAGCTGCGGAATGCTGCGGAGCTCGATGCGGCTTTCCTCTTCGGCAACAGTGACGTCGCAGCGCGCTAACGCTGAATTTGTGGTGCCTAGGTCGATGCCAACAATATATTTGGCCGCCAACGGAAATCTCCTCTTCAAACCCGCATACATTGCGCAGATGTGGATCAGCCGTTATGAAAGTTCAACCTCAGCCGGGGCAACTACCATCCGGCCGGCACCCTGCGCCAGTGGGGGCAGATTCACTTCCTTCACACGCCAGCCTTTGTGTCGTAGGGCACCGCGAACTGGCGGTTGTCCCGCGACGTTGCCGATCAATTTGATGGCTGCGGGGTCAAAACCCGGTTGCACCGTCACTGGTTGGTCCTCTTCGGAGTTCAGAATCGGCTCGAGTTTTACATAGCGGTCGAGCACCTGTCGGCAACTTTCGTGGATTGTGCGAACAGCGGCCCCAAGGTGCACGTCGGGATAGACGGAGATGTCCTCCGCTAGGAAATCGATCAACCGACCGTCGCGTTGCAGTAGCGCAAGCATCTGCACGGCGCGATCGAACACTTCCGGCCGTTCCACTTCCTTCAGACGAGAGATGGACGCTTCCGCAGCTACCGGCCCCTGCGGACCCGTAGGCTTGACCCGTTTCTGTGCCATGTCGTTTGGAATGTCAGCGTGAAACAGGATTGAAAAGAAACACCGAAAGGCAGGAGCTATTCGTTTCCAAAATCCATTCATAGCTCCTCCCGATGATCAGAAAGCAAACGAATTAGAATAATTCACCGCCACTTGCGCGCGCCGAGTTCGGAGACAATCCGAGCGATCCGTATGCATCATAGCAATACGGTCAGACGCTTCATAATCGCGGGCAGGGCTAGCCGTGTCGCCATTTTATGAGCTGGTCGAGGGGGACAGCTCTTTTTGTAGCTCAGGTTGAGCAAACGCGCAAAGATCAGCCTAAGAAGAACGCAGTTCATTTACGATGATCGCCGGTCGAGAAACTATCTGGGTCGTTATTTCAACCTTTAGGCTTTAGCTTTTCTCTTTGTCCGTAAACCAAAATTGCCGCTCCTGTTGCTTTCATCGAATCATCCTCTCTCTAATCGTTCTGGAGGTAGGCCAGAAGTATCCTCCCGCTTAGCCTTTCGAAGGAAGGACGGCAGGCAATAAGGCAGCCTAGAACTTTATAATTGGTGAAACCCTAGATTCTGTCGAATTAGAGACACTTTTGGCGAACGGTGTGCAGAAAGAGACAGTTTGTCGGCGGTTGTTGGCGCACACTTTCTAGAGGGAATCAACACCTCCGCTCAAGGCTTTTCCCGGCCGAATAGGTAGAACACACTGATTACACGGACCACGTTAGTAGCGACAGATGATTGGAAGAAAAAGCACGACGATTTGAAAGTCAAAAGGAACTCGTTGTTCGAGGAATACTTAAGGCGTCCGCATGATTTCCAGCTTGCTTCCGAAATCAAACCCATTGATGACGAAATTGCGGTGTGCACCGAGAAAATGAACCAGGAACAGCGGTCTGCTAGGAGCAAAGCCACATGAAATTGAAAATAACGAGCAGTGACGTGGATGGCGCTTCCGTTGTAGCGCTTGACGGGCGCATTATGCTCGGCGAGGAAAGCCAGTCCCTACGAGAGAAATTGAAAAGCCTAATCGCCGAAGGAAAGAAGAACATCGTCCTGAATATGAGCCAAGTTGAGTACATCGACAGTACAGGGCTTGGGACATTGGTCGCCGCGCACGTGAGCGCGAAAACCCAGGGCGCAACGCTCAAGCTCAGCAACCTGGGCAGGAGATTTAACGAACTCCTGCAACTCACCAAGCTGGTAGCGGTTTTCGAGGTCTGCAATACGGAAGCAGCCGCTGTCGCCAGTTTCTCAAACTAAGCGAGACACCCAGTCTGCAAGGTGGAGACATGAGTCACTGGATGGTGAAGTGTTCGGCTTGCGGTAAGGAATTTCGGCACAGTTCGATACGCGAAAATCTGCCATTTACCGGATCGTATTCACCTCACAAGCTCGAATTTTCTTCGCGCCGCCTAGCCCTAGATTGTCCTCACTGCGGTAAATCAGCCACCTACGAACGCTTCGATTTAAGGTACCGTAGCCATTCCGGGGTAGGGTCCAATACCGGATGATCTCGATTGTCACGGAGTGTGACACCGTGATTCGATCAGGAAAGGTGAACTGTCCACAGCGGGGTCCCACTCTCCCCGCGCTGCGCTTCGGCTCATCGGAGGGCGCAGAAATGCCTACCGTCCTTATCGTTGATGACTATGCTGCTGTTAGAAAAACCCTTCGGACCCTGCTCGAAACAGCGTCGGGTTCGGTCGTGTTCATCGAGGCCGTGAACGGTCTTGACGCCATCGCCAAGGCGAAAGTATTTTGCCCGGACTTAATCATTCTAGATTTGTGCATGCCGGAAATGAATAGATTTGAGGCTGCCGCGGTTCTTCAGAAGACAATGCCGCAGGTGCCCCTCTTCATGTTTACCTCTCACCAGAGCCGCGACGTTGAATCACAAGCGGCGTCGGCGGGAATACGCGCCGTGTTTTCCAAACAAACGGATATCAACGCACTCGTGGCCCAAGCGAGCGAGTTGTTAAGTCCCTGTCACGCACTGGGGTGACGGACGGCTGCTTGATCGGCTCGATTTTGAAATTGTTTGTGGGCTTCGCCATGCAGTGATCTGCACGTTCCATGAAACGAGGCTGAGAACGTGGCTTCGCCCGTGGCCTTGCGCAAGCAGCCGACTGATCTTTGCCTGGTCGAAGCCGCGTGAAATACTCGCAGCTTCAGTGGATGTGTTCCACCAAAGCGTTTTTTCCTCAGCGGGCAGATTAATGGCTCATACGAAGCGGTTAGAGCGGGGCAAGGGCGAGATTGTCGGGCAAAGCCGGGCCTTGAAGCACGTGATCCAACAGGTGGAAACCGTGGCCGCTACCGATCCCACGGTTCCGCTGCTGGGAGAAACAGGAACCGGAAAAGAACTCTTCGCCAAGGCGATTCACGACCTGAGTTCGCGGCGGGATCAGCTACTAGTTCCGGCGAATTGTGCAGCGATTCCCGCTGGACCACAAGCTGATTGGGTGCCTTGATGGGTTATTTCGCCCAGAGTTTCCGGTGGATTCCGTATCCAGCGGAGAGCAGCCCTCCGCAAACGAAACGGCGGACTGATCCTCCCTTCAAGAAAACGGAGTCGCCGCCACTCCCCCCTATATTTCTGTTTCCCTCTGGAGACATTTACTAATAGACTCACACATCCTGACTAGGCATCCTAGGGAGCTCGATGCGGATTCTGATTGCGGACGACCACGAAGTCATAAGGTCCGCTATTACCAGAGTTCTTCAATCTCGCGCTGACGTGGAAGAGTGCGCGGAGGCAACAAACGGGGAAGAGGCGATTGAGAAAGCACTTGAATGGAAACCGGACTTGATTCTTCTGGATGTCCGTTTGCCTGGACTCGATGGCTTTGATGTCGCTAGACTAATCAAGCAGCACCAGCCGGACATTCCGATCCTCTTTATTTCGATCTACGACACCGACGAGATACTGAAAGAGGCGAGGTTGGCGGGAGACGGCTTCATATTGAAGAAGAAAATTGTCGAGATGCTGCCGAATGCTATACCTGTGTGACCTCCTGCTGTGCCTCAAATAACCAGCGCTGCAAAATAATCAGGAACGGCGGGCTCACCGCGTGGAACATCACTCCCATTCCAAGCCCGTCCGTTGAATGCATGACCGTTGCCCCGGCTTGGAAGAACTCACTCGTTGTGCGGATCGTGACAAGGACTGAAGCACCCGCTGAGAAAGGGTCCGGCATCGCCATGTAACATCCGTGAATACGGAGGTCCCTGACACGAGCCTTTCGCACGACCGCAGAGTGTTCGACTTCGGCGGCAGCAGTCAAGGCATACTTTTCTGCACGACGCGATTCTTGAATCATGGGAGTCGCCCGGAGGGCGCACAACACCAATGGTATATCAAGAATGATAACAATTTCTTAGTATTGGGAGCGCACTATGACAATTCTGCTTGCTCCACCAAGCAGAAGGCTGAATAAACCCACGCCCGAACCGTTGGTTCGACAAAATTCGCTTCGTGAGCAAAGGTCAGATTTATAAGTATCCGAACCCCGACTGCTATTGCGAGGTCACCGTGTTCATCCATCCCGCGAATGGCAATAAGCCCCGGTGCGGTTGCGGTGCGGAGATGAAAAAGCCATACACGAAACCCGTTCTAACCGAACTTGGTTTCCGGGCGAGTGAGGCTTGTATTGCCGCCGCTGTTGTTGGCACAAGGGGCAAGGGAATAACTATCTTACGGGAGCACGCTTCAAACATCCTGCAGGAACCGCCAATACATTTTTCTAGCGGGAGAGCGAGCGCGACCGCAAAACCCTGCGATGTCCAGCGAGATACCGAACGAAAAGGGTTCCGCCGTAAGGGAACGTTACGGCTGTAGGTTGCTTCGAGGTCAGCATCGCGTGGCACGGCGAAAATCCGTGTGATCCTGAGCAGTATGCAGCTACGGTTGCTGAGGGGGTTTTTCTGAGGCCGGATTGATCGCGTTCAGCCCGGCCATAATCATCTGATTTCGACAAGGCCATCTTGCATCGGAGTTTGGGAGTTCACAGGGGTTGCATCGAGCGGGATGGTCGTTTTCTATCGTGCTCGCACTCGGCGTGTTTGCCGCCAACTGTTCCACTTTTGACTTAGGCTTAAGAATTTCAGCCGCGATTGAAGCAAGATGCCAACGAACACGTCACCGAGTAAACCAACCGTAGTCAATATCACGAACATCGCTGCACCGTCCGACAAATTTGGCGGGCACGACCTCTACGCCGTCCGTTCGCCTTGCCTTTTGGAAGCGGACGTTAAAAAGATCGTCGTGCCCACTCTGATATTTCCCGCCCAGATCGGTAAAAGTTCCGAACGAATGAAAAACAACCTGCGGCCTATTGGTCGCGGTTACGTCCACCATCGTGCATCCACTGAAACAGGACGTAGAGCATGAACCCGCCGCCGAGTAAACCAACCGCCACTAATCCAATGACAGCCATCGCACAATCCAGTAGGCGCAAACACCTCGGCGTCTAAATCGGACGCAGAGGAACATCCCTGAAAATTAGAAAGTAAATCGCAGCGGTCATGGCAATCACCGCGATTAATCCCCAAAACAAAAGTTTGTTTCCCCGACGCTGCCAGGAAAACCGTGTAAGAACGGCGAGGGAAATAATCTCAAAAAGAATGAGTAGTGTGGTCGGTGGTTTGTGCTCTGAATGCTGGCGGAAAAACGCTGATGTGATTGATTTGTTCTCCATTACGGTCGCGCCCACTAAGTGGATGCGCCGTAGAAGCTTATCGATACAGGTTTTTTACATCGCTCATTCAGCCCGTGATGAGAGGACTCGCGCTTGGCGGGCGCGACATCTTGCAGGGCAGTCCGACGCTTGAAAGCGGACATTAAAAGAGATTGTCGCGCCCACTAAACGTGATGCGCCGTGCGAGCCTATCGATGCAGGTTTTTTACTGCTGTGCCGTAGCATTTGGTCGAACGGCACCCCGTACCATTTCGCTTTGCACGGTTTTGGTTCCGGCCAAGTCATTTTCAGTGGATCGTCGGCGCGACGACTTCAAACCCAACGCTGACCGCATACTCAGTGGCAGAATCCCGAGTGTCGAAATTTGGGACCTGGACATCACTGGCGGGAAATCCGTCGTCTGTGATCGGCACAAAACGTGAACCGCTCCACGCCGTTCTTTCATCTACGGCATACACAATGATCCAGCCGCCAAATGCATTTTGCCGAAGACTCACCCGATTCATGTCAAAAGAGCGTAGCACAGCTTGTTTTTGTGAATCAGTGGAAGCGAACAAGTCTTTTACGGTGAATAATTGCAGATGATTGGTGGGAGAACGGGCGATTGTTTCAGCTTGAATCTAAAAAGAACGGCATCAATCGGCTGGCCAAGGCTTCGTCCTGTACCTCAAACCGAAAGCCTTTAGCCCTCTGGTCCAGTTGACGGCTCACCTGTCTCGGTGTTTGATGCGACCTAACGAGGAGGCAAGATGGAATCGACAGTGAGATCGCCACAGGCTGGAGACAATGTTCTCGTTCTTGCGAAAATGAATAGCGGCAGACTTACCGAATTCAGCGGATGCATCGAAGAGGTTTCAGCGGACTATGCGTACTTCGCACTCGATAGCATCCATCTCATCGAAGACAGCGAAGATGAGACCAGCGACTTTCCATTTGAGAGAAAGATGTGGCCGACTGATGCGACTAGTCTGCTTAGAGTTGGCGTCCTTCTTGAAGAGTTGAAACCATTTGACGGAAGTCTCGATGAGAACGCGCCTTGCTGGGAAGTGAAAATCTGACTTCGTCTTAACTCCCTGTTGGCGTTCACGTCTGACTTGCTGAATGTAGATCGTAACAGGCGCGCGGTTTGTGGTCTGATCGTTCCTTGAAACAAATGCTTCCACCATTCGACATCTACAGGGTTGACGACGATGGGACCAACCGTTGCGCCTGCGTTGCCACCCTCGATAGTGCCAAAGTGACTGTTGAGGAATTCATGGAAGCGTGGCCCGCTGAGTACGTAGTCGTTAGTCGAACAACGGGAAAGAAGATTTCTGTTGAACGGGATGCTGGAATGCCGAAATATCATTAGCCCTTTTGACCGCTTTCATTCGTGCTGCGCTGCCGCATCCATTATTTCAGAAACACGACCAGTCAACATTAGCGTCAATTGCTCCTTAGGAGCCAGGCCGCCCTGCGAAAGCTCGTCGGCTTCTCGCGTAAACCAATTGGATCAGATCGGCCAACGCTTTGTGATTTTCTTATCGTCCTTCAGCGTCCGTCGCGGATGTGCGGGTGGAGCATCAGGTGAGACTGGCGGATTTTACGCAATGGCTTGAGAAGCCAGGTGCAAGTCAGCAAGAGAAATGATTCAGCGCCAGCGGTTGCGATCTATACTCGGAATGCCTACCAATGTGAGTAACCAATGACGGGACCAAGCGAAGAACATGAGAGGGCAAAGCCAACCACTATTCTACTCCGCGTTTTCCAATGAATGCGGAAAACATGAATGACATGAGCGCAAAAACCAAAAGCAGATGAATTAAAACGCCAGTGACGTGAAACACGAAGTGGGTCAGTCCCCACGCTAAGAACAAGAGGACACCTAATGCCAGCCAAGATATGGAACCGCCCATTTTGTAACTCCATCGTCTATTCCACCAGATAAGTACGACAAACATGATTGTGAAGACTATGAGAACGATGAGCGCGGTTAGCATTGGTGCGGCCTCCCCGCCTTGTCATCTCTTGCGTTCCTTTTTCTAAGTTAAAAAACGGGTCGGGTTAGTCTCTTGCGGCTTTTTGGGCCATGTGCAGTAGGAATTGTTGGTCATTAGGTTTCATTTTCGCGAGTAGCCTGCGCAGTTTGGAGAGGTACGCGGCATCGCCGCCGGTGCTTCCGAATTGGTCATCCTTCGGAGGTTTGAACTTACGCAATCCTGCTGGCGCTTCACCATCATGAAACAGCCGGTACATCGGGACTTCGAGAGCGCGTGCCATCTTTTCGAGCGTCGCCACCGCCGGAACTGTATGTCCGTTTTCAACGCGTGAGATGTAGCACCGGAGCAAACCTGACCGTTTTTCAATATCGCCTTGCGAAAGGCTCTTTGATTCGCGCAATTCTTTCAAGCGATTTCCAATCACCATGATGTTCTCCTAACACGATGGTACCTCAGAATCGCAAGCTTCCCTCGACGTGCCCCAAGTGCGGCGACCCTTTTCCGGTCCCTATTCACTTTGTATCTCGGATCGCGTCGTCCCTGCGGCGAGCAGTTATGAAAAGGGCGATTCCGGCGACAAGCGATCCGGCACCAATAAACCCCGGCCATGAACTGGTTAAGTGCTGCGTGTTTTTTACCGTTCGCGTTT
>WNFL01383818.1_pt2 | contig 10470 bp, 14 predicted proteins | sample 5400361 | NCBI WGS metagenome assembly WNFL01 (sample SAMN13153351, study PRJNA577476) | soil metagenome | isolation source: 40 cm soil on Douglas fir-dominated hillslope | place: USA:California | collected 2013-09-17
TGCTCTCGCCGGTGCGCGCGCCGGGGAAGATCCTCGCCGCGCCGGTGAACTACAAGGCGCACATCGCCGAGATGCAGAAGAACAACGTCTCGCCGGGGCACAACATCTGGGACATCGAGCAGGCGGGGCTTTTCCTCAAGGCGAGCTCCTCGGTGGTGGGCGCCGGCGAGGGCATCGCGCAGCGCTTTCTGGAGCGGCGCACCGATTTCGAGGTGGAGCTGGTCGCGGTCATCGGCAAGGAAGCCTCGGGCGTTTCCCGAGAGAAGGCGCTGCAGCACGTAGCGGGCTATTGCCTGGGGCTGGACATCACGGTGCGCGGCAGCGAGGACCGCAGCTTCCGCAAATCGATCGACAGCTACACGGTGCTCGGTCCCTGGCTCACTACGGCCGACGAGGTCGCCGATCCGCAGAACGTGCAGATCTCGATCACGCAGAACGGCAAGCCGCGCCAGGCGAGCAATACCTCGGACATGCTCTGGGATCTCGCGCGCCTGATCGAGTTCGCGAGCGGGTTCTACACGCTGCGGCCCGGCGACGTGTTCTTCACGGGGACGCCCGCGGGCGTCAATCCCATCAGGCCCGGCGACGTCCTCGTCGCCTCGAGCGACGTGCTCGGAACGATGAGGGTGGAGGTTCGCGAGTACCAGCAGCGCGGCAAGTAGGACGATTCGAATACTATCCGCCGCGCTCTAGTACCATCCGCATATGGCAAGGATCATCGGCGGCATCGGCACCTCGCACGTGCCGACAATCGGGATGGCGTTCGACAAGGGCCGGCAGGCCGATCCCGACTGGGCGCCGCTCTTCAAGGGCTACGAGCCGGTGGCGAAGTGGCTCGCGCAGATGAAGCCCGACGTCCTGTTCTTCTGCTTCAACGACCACGCCAGCACCTTCTTCTTCGACCGCTACCCGACCTTCGCGCTCGGGGTGAGCGGGGAATACCCGATCGCCGATGAAGGTTTGGGCGCCAGAAAAATTCCTGTATTGAAAGGCCATGCCGCGCTTTCGCGCCACATCGCGCAATCGCTGGTGAACGACGAGTTCGACCTGACGATCTTCCAGGACCAGCCGCTCGATCACGGGCTGCATTCGCCGCTCACCATGCTGTGGCCGTCGAAGCCCGACTGGCCGGGGCGCGTCATTCCGCTGGTGGTGAACGTGCTCCAGCATCCGCTGCCGACCCCGGCGAGGTGCTTCAAGCTGGGCCAGCATCTGAGGAAGGCGATTCTTTCCTATCCCGAGGATCTCAAGGTCGCGATCGTCGGCACCGGCGGCCTTTCGCACCAGATGATCGGCGATCGCGCGGGCTTCAACAACGAGGCATGGGACCGCGAGTTCCTCGATCTCATCGAGCGCGACCCCGAGCGGCTCGCGCGCATGAGCGTCGAGGACTTCATGCGCCTGGGCGGCAACGAGGGCGCGGAGATCATCATGTGGCTCATCATGCGCGGCGCGCTCGCGAAGGACGCGCGCAAGCTGCACCAGAGCTACTACCTGCCGATGACCACCGCCATGGCGGTGGCCTTGTTTGAATGAAGCCTTACGTCTTCGACCTGGAGCTCAGCGCGAGAGGTTTGCGCTTGAACCGGTTTCTGCACGATTTTACGATTCCGGAAAAAAGAGAATTGTTCAAAGACGACCCGGAAAAAGCCATGGCGGACCTGACGGGGGAGGAAAAGAACATGATTCGCAAACTGGATTGGCGAGCGATGATGGACTACGGCGCGAGCTTTTTCTGCCTCGAGAAGCTGGCGCGCGCGAAAGGCGTGTCGAATCCCGACATGGTCGCCGCCTTCCGCGGCGAGACGCTCGAGCAGTTCCTCAAGACCCGCCGCGTTCCGGGAGCGCGCTGAATGGCGAAAACACTGAAGACCCTGCTCGGCGACCACGCCGTCACCCGCGCATTCAGGAGCGGCGAGGTTTCCTCTCCGGAGCTCGCGTTCGACTTCGCCGACGTGAAGACCGCGCACACCGCCTTCAAGCGCGTGGTGCGCGATCTCGAGTTCGATCTCGCCGAGCTCGCCATCGTCACCTTCCTGCTCGCCAAGGCGCACGGCAAGCCGCTGCGGCTCCTGCCGGCGGTGGTGCTGGCGCGCTTCCAGCATGCCCACCTCGTGCACAACGTCGAGCGGCCGGTGCGCAATCTCAAGGAGCTCGAGAAGAAGCGCGTGGGGATGAGGTCGTATTCGGTCACCACGGCCACCTGGGTGCGCGGCATCCTCGCCGACGACTACGGCGTCGATCTCGGCAAGGTGAGCTGGGTGACGTTCGAGGATCCGCACGTCGCCGAGTTCCGCGACCCGCCGAACGCCGAGCGCATGCCGGCGGGCAAGGACCTGATGGCGATGCTGCTCGCCGGCGAGATCGACGCCGCGATCGTCGCGGCCCCATCTCAGGATCCGCGCATCCAGCCGGCCATCCCCGACACGGCGGCCGCCGCGCGCGCCTGGCAGGCGAGAACCGGCGCGTCGATCCAGATCAATCACATGATGGCGGTGCGCAGCACTATGAACTCCCGTCTTTCACAGAACATTTTTGATCTATTGAAAAAAAGCAGAGCAGCGGCCGGCAATCCGGACACGAACCCGTACGGCATCGAGGAGAACCGGCGCAACCTGGAGGTCGCGATCGACTGCGTCTACCGGCAGAAGATGATCCCGCGCCGCTTCACCGTAGAGGAGCTTTTCGTATGAGCGGACGCCTTGCGATGAAAGCCCTGTGCGCCGCGCTTTGCCTGCTGCCGGCGCTGGCCGGCGCCCAGTATCCGTCCAGGCCGATCCGCCTCGTGCTGCCTTTCGGCGCGGGCGGGGTCGCGGACATCACCACCCGCAGCCTCGCGCCTAAGCTCGCCGAGAGCCTCGGCCAGCAGGTGGTGGTCGAGAACAAGCCCAGCGCCGGCGGCATCGTCGCGGCGGAGCAGGTGGCGCGCGCCGAGCCCGACGGCTACACGCTCCTGCTCATCACGAACGGCGCCGCCACCGCGACCGCGATGTACAAGTCGCTGCCTTACGACCCGGTGAACGACTTCGCGATGATCTCCACCGTGGGCTTCTTCGGCCTCGCCGTGGTCACCGATCCGAAGTCGCCGGTGAAGACCGTCCAGGACGTCATCGCCCTCGCGAAAGCGAGCCCGGGCAAGTACAACATCGGCTCGATCTCCGTCGGCAGCACGCAGTACCTCGCCGCGGCGCTGTTCCGCTCGAGCGCGGACCTCGACATGCAGCTCATCCCGTACAAGGCGACGCCGGAGGTCTTCATCGGGCTGAAGAGCCAGGACATCCTGATCGCGTTCGAGATCCTCGCGCCGCTGATGGCGAACATCAAGGCGGGCAACCTGCGCGCCGTGGCGGTGACGGGAACGAAGCGCTTTCCCGGGTTGCCGGACGTGCCGACGGTGGCGGAGAGCGGCGTGCCCGGCTACGACGTCGCCTCGTGGAACGGCCTCGCCGCGCCGGCGAAGACGCCGCGCGCCGTGATCGAGCGGCTGCACAAGGAAGTGGTGAAGGCGCTCGCCTCGCCGGAGGTGCAGAAGCGCTTCGCCGAGGTCGGCGTCGAGCCGCGCTCGAGCTCGCCCGCGGAGCTGCGCGAGTTCTTCATCAGCGAGTCGCGCCGCTGGAGCAAGGTCGTCGAGGCGGCGAACATTCCGAAGCAGTAGGCCGCGACGGGCGCCCAGCCGGGCTTAGCGGCCGACCCTCGCGATGACCGAGCAGCGCTGCGCGAGCGGCTCGAATCTCTTCACCACCGTGACGCCGATCAGATAGCGGCAATCGCGGGTCGACGGGATTTTCGTGGGCTCGGAGTAGACCAGCACGCCCCTGTCGGCAACCCAAAGGACGAGCCAGGCGACCACGGCCGCGACGGCGATCCAGAAAACAAGTTTCATTTTTCCTCCCGGTATGGCCAAGATTACACACTGGCTTCGCCTTCCGCGGTGGCGTGGATCACGTCTCCGGGGCGTTTCGAGGGCTTGAAGTTCCTGCCATAACGATTTGTATATGCCTCGAAAAGAGGAGGTTTGGCCGCTCTTTTCTCGATTCCGGCGGCTATAATCGTCCGAGATTCCCCGGGAGGATCCGCGTGACGAAGCGGATGAAAACAAGGCTGTTGATCTTTGCCGGTGGCGCCGCCGTGGCGGTGCTCGCGTGGTTTGCGCCGCCCGCAAACGAGGACGCCGTCGCGCCCGCGAAGGGAAGCGCCGGGGCGGCCAAGGCTCCCGCCGCGCAGCGTGAAACGTCGGGCCTGGCCGCGCTGCCGCAGCGCGCTCCCATCGGCGCGCAACGCGGTGAGCTCTTCGGCTCGAAGACCTGGACGCCGCCGGTTGCCGCGACATCCGCGCCCCCGCCGCCGCCGGCCGACCCGGTGGCGCCGCCCAATCCGTACAAGGTCGCCGGAACGCTGGTGCAGGCGGGCGCGAAGCGCGTCTACCTCGTGAAGGGCGATCGCGTCTACGAAGCGAAGCAGGGCGACGATCTCGACGAGGGCTACCGGGTCGACTCCATCGGTGCCGACAGCGTGGTGCTGCTGTACGTGCCGCTCGGCAAGAAGGAGGAGCTGGCGATCGCCTCCACGCTCGGCGCCGATATCGCGCTGGCGTCGACCGCACCGGCGCGGGCGCCTGCCGCTCCTGCAGTCCCCGCGCCCGCCGTCGCGCCGGGGTCTTCCGCGCCTGCGCCTGCTCCCGCTTCTTTTGCTCCTGTGGCGCCTTCGGCGTCCGCCGGCTCGAGCGAGCCCGCGAAGCCCGCCGAGCTGCGCTGGGACGGCCCCGGGAAAGTACAGGCCGGCGCGAGCTTCACGGTGGCGCTGCACGTGAGCTCGGATGAGCCGCTGCGCGCCACGCCGATGCAGCTGCGCTATGAGCCGCACCTGCTCGAGGCGGTAGGGGTTCGCGCCGGCAAGTTCTTCGGCCAGGGCAATTTCAGCTACCGCGTGAATCCCGACGGCTCGATTTTCGTCGGCGCCACGGGGCAGGGCATGGCGCCGGGCATCGATGCCGAGCTCGTCGTCGTCACCTTCAAGCCGATCAAATCCGGCGCCACCGCGGAAGTGAAGCTCTCCTCGGTCGCGCTGCAGGGCGCCGCCGGCCGCGCGCTCGCGCACAACCAGGTCGGGGCCTTCCGGACCGACATTCAGTGACGAATACGGATCCACGGCCGATGACGAATACGGATCCACGGACCCGCCGATGAATATCCTGATCGTCGACGATCATCCGATGGTGCAGGAGGTGCTGCAGTCGGTGGCGAGCGAGGTGTTCGACCGGCCGTCGATCCGCACCGCCAGATCGATCGCCGAGGCGATAGAGAAAGCGCGCGGCGCCGGCGCGCCCGAGATCGTGCTGCTCGACCTCGGGCTTCCCGATTGCGAGGGCATCGACGCGCTGAGGCGCTTTCGCCGGGCGCATTCGCAGCCGCGCGTGGTGGTGTTCTCCGAGGCCGACGACCCGGCCTGCATGGTCGCCGCCATGCAGGCGGGCGCGGCGGGCTTTCTGATGAAGACGTTGACGCGGCCGCTCATCTCGGCGGCGCTGCGCCTGGTCGCCGCCGGCGGCATCTACCTTCCGCCCCAGGCGATGGGCGAGCGCCGCATCATCGCGCCTGTGCGGCGCCGCAAGCGCGACCTGACCGACCGCCAGCTCGACGTGCTGCGCCTCATCGTGAAGGGATACCGCAACAAGCAGATTGCGCAGCGCCTGAGGATCGCCGAGGACACCGTCAAGCAGCACGCGCGCGCCGCCTACGGCGTGCTCGGCGTTTCCTCCCGCACGCAGGCGATGACCGCCGCCGCGCGGCGGGGTATCCGCGCCGATTGAGTTATTTTCCCGCCGCCGGGTTCGCGGCGGGAGCTGTCACCGGCGTCGCCGCTCCGGGTGGCGCAGATCCGGCAGGCGCCGGTGCTCCGGTGGGAGCGGGTGATCCGACCGCCGGCGCGTAGCTGAACTTCCAGTCCGAGTACTTTTCCTTCCCCTCGAACTCCTTGTCGCGTACGGCGAAGCCGCCTGACTTGAGCGGCTTGTCTTCCGAGGTGCTGAAGACGCCGGCGACGCCCCCGTCGGGCGCCTTCACCAGGCCCCATTCGTCTTTGCCGGTCACCGGATCCGGGTAGAGTTTTCGCAGGTAGCGCACGGTGCCGGGCTGGCGCGGGTCTTTCAGGAGGTCGGTGAGGTTGCGCGGGTACTGGCGCGGTCCGCTGAGGTAGTAGCGCTCGATGGCCTTGCGGTATTCGTTGCCGACGTGGAGGAGCTCGGCTTCGCGCTCGCGCAGCGCGACGGTCTGCCAGACGTGGCCGACGAGGGCGAGGCCGACGCCCATGATGGCGACGATGAAGAGAACGGTGAGGTAGGTGAAGCCCGCGGTGCGACGCATTTACCAGTTCGCGAATTCCGTGCCGTCGGTGGCCTTCCCCTGGGCGCCGCTCTTCACGTCGAAGACGCCGCCTTTCTGCGGGTCCTCGGGCGGCACGGGCACCCACGTGGTGGCGCTTTCGGTGATCGGGTCGAGCGGGATCTTGCGCAGGTATTTGTCCGTCATGAGCGAGTCGAGCGACTCGGGGTACTTGCCCTTGTCGGCGTAGTACTTCGAGATGGCGTCGCGCATCTGGTAGAGGTTTTCCTTCAGCACCGCTTCCTTCGAGCGGTCGAGGCTGCCGAAGTAGCGCGGCACGGCGATGGTGAGGAGGGTAGCGATGATCACCATCACGACCATCAGCTCGATGAGGGTGAAACCGAACCCCCTGCAGCCGCGAGCGGTTTTCCCCCCTCTGGGGGGTGTCAGGGGGACGAAGGAGGGCGGCGTCACCATTCTTTGTAGGGACGGCCGTTGATGCCCTTGCCGGTGGCGAGGGTGAAGATGTCGAAGACGTCCTCGCCGTCGCGCGGATCGTCGGGCGGGCTCGCGTAGGCGCGCTTTCCCCAGGTGTCGGCCGCGGGTTTCTCCGAGTCGACGGACAACGGGTCGCGTGGCATGCGCCGCAGGAAATAGATCTTCTCCTTCTTCGGGCTCTTCTGGTCCTCGACGCCCTCGACCAGCTCCTCCAGCTTCTTCGGAAAGCCCGACTCGCCGACGCGCTTCAAAATGCGGCCTTCATCCGAGGCCTGCTTGTACGCGTCGATGGCGGCGCGCACCTCGCGCAGCGCGCGGCGCAGGTCCTGCTCCTTGGCGCGCTGGTGCACGAGCTCATTGAGCGGCATCACGGCGGAGGCGAGCACCGCCACGATCGCCACGGTGATCACGAGCTCGATCAGCGTGAAGCCGCGCGCTAGCGGAGTAAACCCCCCACCGCTCCGCGGCACCCCCCTTGTCACGGGGGCAAGGAACGGGCAAAGGTTCACTGTCCCGGCGGCTTCTGCCCGCCGAAGGGCACCATCTCCGGCCCCGGCCCCGGCGCCGTCGGCGGAAACACGGACGATCCGGGCGCCGGCGACGTGCCCGGGGTCGGCGCCGTACCCGGGGTCGGCGCCGTACCCGGAATCGGCGCCGGCGGCGCCGCGGGAATCTGCGGCGGGATGAACGAAGGCGCGCCGCCGCTGCCGGCGGAGAGGCCGGTGGACGCTTCGGTGCCGGCGGAGAACTCGACCGAGCTCGCGCCCGGGCGCGCGATCTGGCGCATCAGGTGCGGCGTGATGAGCAGCATGATCTCGGTCTTGTTGAGAGTGTCGCTGGTGGAGGAAAACAGCCGCCCGAGGACCGGCAGGTCGCCCAGGCCGGGGACGCGGTTGGCGGTGCGGCGATCCTCGTCGCTGATCAGCCCGGCGAGGACCTGGGTCTCGCCGTCCCGCAGCCGCAGCACGGTCGTCGCGTTGCGCGTGCCGATCTGATAGGTGAGGGTGTTCGAGGTCGCGCTTTGCACCGTGCGCGTGATGTTGCTCACCTCCAGGCCGACCTTGATGCCGACCTCGTCGTCGAGGTAGACGAGCGGCTCGACCTCGAGCTTCAGGCCGACGTCGAGATAGCTCACCGATTCGGAGACGAAGCCGCCTGCGGCGGCGGCGGTGGTGGTGATCACCGGCACGCGGTCGCCGATGTGGATCTTGGCTTTCTCCTTGTTCTTCACCCGGATGCGCGGATTGGCGAGCACGTTGGTCGAGCCGTCGGTCTGGTGCAGCGACAGGACGAACAGCGGGTCGGTGAAGGTGAGGCGCACGAGGTTCGAGCTGCGGCCGATCCATTCCGGCAGGCTGAGCACGCCGGGCGTGCCGCCGGTGATCGCGGTGCCGCCGCTCGGCGTGGGCGCGGCGGTGCCGCCGCCGACGAGGCTCAGCGCGACCGAGCTCGGATAGCGCAGGCCGAGCTCGAGCAGGCGGTTGTAGCCGATCTCGATCACCTCGACCTCGAGCAGCACCTCGGGCTCGGCGAGGTCCTGGGTGGCGATCAGGCGCTCGGCGAGGCGCACCGCGTTGGGCGTGTCCTTCAGCACGATCAGGTTCAGCTTCTCGTCGAGGAAGATGTCGCGCGTCTTCACCAGCGTGCGGATCATGTTCGCCGTCTGCTTCACGTCGGCGTTGGCGATGTAGAAGGCCTTCACCACCAGCTCCTGGTACTCGCGCAGCTTCTGCGGCGTGTTGGGATAGATGAGCACCGTGGTCTCGTTGATGATCTTCTGCTCGAGCTGGTTGCTCATCAGGATGAGGCGAATCACGTCGTCGAGGTCCTGGTCGCGCACCGCGACCGAGCTGCGCAGGTCGGGGCGCACGTCCTTGTCGAAGACGAAGCTCACCCCGGTGGCGCGCTGCAGGACATCGAACATCGCGCGCACGGTCACGTCGCGCAGCTCGAGCGAGATCGGCTTGTTCGACGCCGGCCGGATGCGCACCGGGGCGAGCGCCGGCTTCGCGAGCTTCTCGTCGATCACGCGCTGCAGGCGCCGGGCGTCGCGCTGCTCGGGATTCTCCACCAGCACCGGCCGCAGCGTGTCCTGCGCCTCGCGGAATTTCTCCGCGCGCACGAGCTTCTCGGCGCTCGCGAGGAGGACGCGGTGGCGCTGGTCGGCTTCGACCGTCGCGAGGCCGGCGCGCGCGCGCGCGTTCGCCGCGTCGTAGCGCTGCACGCGCTGGTAGAGCGACTCGGCGGCCTCGAACTCGCCGACGCTGCGCAGCGTCTCGGCCTGCGCCAGCCAGCGCGCGGTCAGCGTCTCGCGCAGGCGGAAATATTCCTGGCGCAGGACGCGGTCCTGGGGCGCGTCGGCGCTCGCTTTCTGCAGCCCTTGCAGGGCGTCGTCGGCGCGGCCTTCGTGCATGGCCCTGCGCGACTCGCTGATCGCGCCATCGGAGGCGCAGCCAGCGGCAAGCAAGGCGGCGAGGGCCGCGAGCAGCGCGGAGCGGATGAGCGTCATGGTGTTACCCCGTTTTCTATGGCGTGTCCCCTGAATCTATGGCGTGTCCCCAGCAGCGTCCCGGCCCGGCTGGAAGTGGATGGTGATCCTGAATTGCGCGTCGAGCTGCGCGTCGGCCGACTTCTTGCGCTCGAAGCGCAGGCCGTCGATCGAGGCGACCGGCATCCTGGTGAGCACGGCACCGGCGAAGCCGCGCACCTGCGAATAGCTGCCGCGCACCGGCAGCGTGATCCGGTACGCGATGAGGCCGGCCGGCCGCTTCTCGACCCGGTACTCGCCCTGGAGAAGATCGAGGCCCGAGCTGCGCGCGAGGGCGTAGAGGCGCTCGAGCTCGCCGCCGAGGCGCTCGACGGGCGGAAAGAGCGCATAGAACGCCTCGAGCTGCTCGGCGCGGCTGTCGAGCCCGACCGCGCGCGCCGGGCCGGGCAAGCGGGCGCGCTCCGCGGCGGCGTGCCGCGCGTCGAGCTCGCGCTCGGCGGGCCGCAGCGCGGAGAAGTAGAAGGGCAGGCAGAAGAGCAGCACGCCGAGCCCCAGAACGCCCGCCGTGCCCAGCCGGCCGAGGAAGATCCGCAGCGCTCTCACGGCGCGCCTCCGGGAAAATTCCGCAGCGCCCTCACGGTGCGCCTTTCAGCCTGGCAAGCACCGTGAACTGGATCGGGCGGCGCGGCTCCTCGAGCATCACCTGGTGGCTCGCGATGTACACGTCCGCCAGCACCGGCGCCGCCGCGAGGCGCTCGAGGTAGGCGAGCATCGCCTTCTCGCTGCGCGCCTCGGCGGTGAGGCGAAGCTGGCGCTGCTGCGCGTCGGGCTGCATCTGCAGCAGCGCCACTTCGGGGCTCGACGCGCCCTCGACCGCCTGCACCATCGCCGCCCACGGCAGCGCCAGCTGGCGCACCACCGCTTCAGCGCCCTTGATCTCGTCGTCGAGCGTCTTGCGCGCGACCGCGGGGCGGCGCTCGCCGCCGGCGAGCATGTCGCGGGCGGCGTCGATCCGGCTGATCTCGGTCTTCACCTCGCTGTAGCGCTGCACGAGGAAGCCGGCGACGCCGAGCGCGATCGCGAGCACCGCGATGCCCGCCGCCCGCGGCCGGCGCGGCGGCGCGATGTAGTCGAGCTCGGCGCGCGGCAGGCTCATCTTGCGCA
>WNFL01013551.1_pt6 | contig 10469 bp, 9 predicted proteins | sample 5400361 | NCBI WGS metagenome assembly WNFL01 (sample SAMN13153351, study PRJNA577476) | soil metagenome | isolation source: 40 cm soil on Douglas fir-dominated hillslope | place: USA:California | collected 2013-09-17
GAAGAAGCCCGCCGATCCCTGGCAGGCCGTCGCCATCCCCACCGACGCCAACTTCGGAGGCCTGTGGTTCACCGACTCCCTGAACGGCTGGATCACGGGCGGCGGATACCGCGTGGAAGGCGGCATCGTGGGCCGCACGCGTGACGGCGGCCGCACCTGGCAATTCCAGAGCGGCGTGCTCACGGGCGGCGGGACGGACTTCAGCCTGGGCGGCGTCCAGTTCCGCGATTCCCTCCGCGGATGCTCCGTCGGCTACGGCGGCATCGTGATGGTCACCGACGACGGGGGCGTGACGTGGCGCTCCGTCCGCTACGGACGATCGGGCGGCGACGGGCTGGCCAGGGTCCAGTTCCTGGATTCCCAGAACGGCTGGGCGGTCGGGCCCGCGAGCGTCATCCGCACGAAGGACGGCGGCGAGAGCTGGGGATACCTCCTGACCAACAATTCCGAGAACGGCTATTTCACGCCGCACGCGATCCACATGGTGGACGGCTGGCGGGGATGGCTGACCGGTCACACCGGAAATCTCATGCGCACGGAAGACGGCGGAGTGACGTGGAAGCAGGTTTCGCTGCCGCTACACGCGGGCGAGCACCCCATCCTCTGGGACGTGACCTTCACGGACGAATCCCACGGTTGGGTCGTGGGGGAGGGAGGCGCGATCTTCCACACCGTGGACGCCGGCATGACGTGGACGCGCCAGGAGCAAGGCGTCCCGATCGTCCGCGTGATCCCGAAAGGCGAGGCGCCGAGGCCGCACGAGGTCGTTCCCGAGCTCGAGACCGAGCCCGACCGCCTGATGGTCTCCGCCGTGCGCTTCCTGGACGCGGATCACGGATGGGCGATCGGGTACTACAGCGACGTCGGGGAATCGGCGATCCTCCGTACGGATGACGGAGGGACCACGTGGCGCTTGGAGCAAAGGGTTCCGGGTGAGTACCTGCGCTCGCTGTTCGTGCTGGACCGGGACCACGCCTGGGCGGCGGGGGATCGCTCCCGCACCGTGTCACAGGTCGTGATGCGCTACTCAGCGCGCTAGAACGTCCATCGACGCGAGCAGCGTTTCGTAGACGAAACCCGTCCGCTCGAACGGGCCGCGCTCGGTCCGGAGCACCAGGAGATACCCGCCGTTGTCGAGACAGGCCAGACGGGACCTGTCTTGATGCGACACCGCGCTCCACGTCTCGACCTCGAACCACTCCCGGCCGTTCACGGGACGCCCTCCGTGCCGCGCGATCTCTCGCCCGGGGCGGCTGGTGATGCCGCGGCGCGGATCCGACACTTGAAGCGCGTATCCCTCCATCTGCTCGGGCGTCACGTCGGGAAGACGCTCCGCGCCGGCGATCATCGCGTCGAACGCCCGCGCCACCGCCCCGCTGTCGGGATCGCCGTAGGTCATGTCGTACCAGGGCTTCCAGAACTCGGCCTGGGCATCCGATGTGGCGTTCGCGAGGGCCGGTCCGCGGAGCTCGCGCACCCGGACGAACGCGTCCTGGCGACGGCCCTGGATCCAGGTCTCTCGGGCGCGTTCGAGGTCGTGCTTCATTCCGTTGCGATCCGCGGGTCCCAGATCCTCCAGCACCACCGAGACATCCATCTGGCGGAAGATCTGCTGCCGTCCCTGGTCGAGGTGCTCCCACTCCGCGGGCGCGACGAACCGGACGCGATGATGGCCCACGTCCACGGTGGTCGAGGGTTTGGGATGCGCGCAGCCGCCGAGGATGACGAGCAGCACCAGGAAAGCCTCAGCGTGACGCATCGGGGAACTGGATCGTGTTCACGAGCGTCCGGAACGCGGGCAAGTTGGGCGGCGTTCCCTGGTAGACGGCCTTGAAGGCGTAGCCGTTCACCACCCAGTAAATCTCCTGGTAGAGCATCGGGCGGTCCGGCGTGATGAGCGTGTCCTCGGCCATGAACGCGGGGAGGCCGGCGAGCGTGGTGTCGTGCTCGTAGCCGATCTTCCAGCGTTCCGGCTCCTGCATGCTCTCGGGATGGAGGCGCATGACGTTCAGCATCTCGTGGAGCGCCGGCCGGTAGGAGGTCGCGGCCTCGATCGCGGTCTCGAGATCCATCTTCACGAACTCCTTGCTCCCCGAGAGGTAGTGCTCGGTCGCCTGATCCAGCGCCGAGTTCACCGCGCGCGCGGCCTGGGACTCGCTCTCGGAGACCGCCGCGTCGAGCGTGGGACGGGCCAGCGAGACCTCGCGCAGGAATTCGTTCTGCGACAGGGAATCCCTCCGCGCCAGGAGACGCCGGAGCGCGTCGCCACGGTTCCGCTCGGCGAATTGCCTGAACGCCAGGACGGAGATGCATTCTCCCAGGCCGCCGCTCAGGACGAAGCGCACGCCCAGCATGCCGCCCCCGTTGTCGCCCTCGCGGTACCAGACGGGCGGCGGCGGCGAGAAGGAGATGGGCTGGCCGGACCAGTGGAACGTTTCGAGCGGTTGCGGCGGTCGCTGGGAGGTGCGATCGGTACGACCACCGCAGCCGTTCGAGAACATCACGATCACGGCGAGGAGCATCGTGATCCGGATCATTGCTTGGGCGGGTTTGCCAGGGCGTCGAGCTCGCATCCGCTCGAGAGCAGAGCCGAAAGGGCGACGATCGAAAGCAGCATCAATTTCGAGGATGCCGACATGGGAAGTTCCTCCTATCGTAGTAGGCGGGGCAGGGAGACCGGAAGGTACCCCCAGAGTCCGGCGCGTGACAACGATCACGGTCACTGTCCGGGTTCGACCCCGGGACCGGCCGTCCCGGTACAGAAGGTGCTCTTCCGGAGCAGCCCAGGAGCCGGAACAAGGAGGTGGAAGAGGCTTCCGACCATCCCGTCACAAGTGAAGGCACGGGAATCGGTTGTGCGGCACGATCAGTATCGCTGCAAGCCGAGACGCACCGTCATGGCACTCCTCTTGCCCTAATTGAGGAGCTTTGGTGGTCCGGTACTCCGCCGGCCCCGCGCCGCACACCCCGGGCGACCCCGCCCACAGACAACTCGCGTTGGATGAGGAGACCAGAATCATGCGCAGCAAAACCGGTGCTATCGCTCTCGCAGTGATCGCCGCTCTGTTCCTGGGCGGCACCGCGCTGTTCTACTCGAAGTACCAGAAGTCCGAGGCGAACGTGGCGCAGCTGACGGCCCAGGAGCAGGAGACGCGGATCCGCTACAGCCAGGCGATCGGCGAGATCTCCACGATTCAGGACAGCCTCAACACGATCGTTCTCGGGGAAGCGCCGATGATTCCGGGCGGCTCCTCCTCCGAGACCAACGTGCCCGCGACCTCGCGGGAGCAGGTGCTGAGCCGCATCGCCACGTTGAAGGCGGGCCTCGAGCGCACCAAGGATCGGATCGAGCAGCTGGACGCCAGGCTGAAGCAGAACGGCGTCCGGATCGCGGGCCTGCAGAAGATGATCGGCGGCCTGAAGAGGACGGTCTCGGAGAAGGAAGTGCAGATCGCGCAGCTCAACACCCAGGTCGAGTCGCTGAACACGCAGGTCACGGGCCTCACGACCGTGGTGGAGACCAAGACGCAGGAGATCGCGACGAAGGATCAGCAGCTGACCGACAAGCAGCATGAGCTGGCGACCATCTTCTATACCATCGGGAAGAAGAAGGACCTCACGAAGTCGGGCATCGTCGTGGCGCAGGGCGGCGTGCTGGGCGTGGGCAAGACCCTCAAGGTTTCGGGCACGGTGAACGAGTCGGCGTTCACGCCGCTGGACACCGACCAGGAGCAGGTGATCCGCATTCCGGCCAAGAAGGCGCTGGTGCTGAGCCCTCAGCCGACCTCGAGCTACACGCTGATGGCGACGGGGCCGGATGTCATGGAGCTCCACATCACGGACGCGAAGGAATTCCGGAAGGTGAAGCACCTGGTCATTCTGACCACGTAGCCAGGCGTAGACTCAGGTCCGCCGGTCCCCCTCCGACCAGTCGGCCCGCTCCGAGAAATCTCGGAGCGGGCTTTCATTTTCCCCCCCGTCGGGGGTAGCGTGGTGCCGTGATCGTCCACCTGATCGACGGCACCTACGAGCTCTTCCGCCACTTCTACGGGCTCCGGCGCTTCAACAAGGGCGAGGACGCGCCCTTCGGCGCCGTGGCCGGCGTGCTGGGCACGGTGTTGCAGATGTTCGAGACCGGCGCCACCCACCTCGGCGTCGCCACGGACCACGTCATCGAGTCCTTCCGGAACAAGCTCTACGCCGGATACAAGACGGGTGAGGGGATCGATCGCGCGCTCTGGAAGCAGTTCCATCCGCTCGAGGACGCGCTGGCCTCGATGGGCGTGGCCACGTGGCCGATGGTGGAGCTGGAGGCGGACGACGGCCTCGCCTCCGCGGCGCGCCTGGCTTCCGACGACGAGCGGGTGGAGAAGGTGAGTATCTGGACCCCGGACAAGGACCTCGCCCAGTGCGTGTTCGCGGCGAGCGCGTGGTCCAGGTGGATCGCCGGAGCAAGAAGATCTACGACGAGGGCGGGGTGCGCGCGAAGTTCGGCGTGGAGCCTTCGCTCATCCCGGACTACCTGGCGCTGGTCGGGGATTCGGCGGACGGCTTTCCCGGAATCCCCAAGATCGGGCCCGCGGGCGCGGCCAAGCTCCTGAACCGGTATGGTCCGATCGAGAGCTTCCCCGAAGAAGTGCTCGGGGCGCGGCTTCCGGAGGCGCTCCTCTTCAAGCGTCTGGCCACGCTCCGCACCGACGCGCCCCTCTTCCGCGACGTCGAGGAGCTTCGATGGCGAGGTCCGGGCGAGGACTTTGCCGCGATCGCAAATCGCATGGATCTGCAGCGAATCGCGGAGCGCGCCGCCAAGGCGGTCCCCTAGATGGTTCCGTACCTTCTCAGCGCACGACCGCGATCTTCCGCTTGATGACGTGCAGCGTCGCGCCCTGGCCCGCGGCCTCGATCAGCACCGTGTAGCCCCCGCTCGAGACCACGTCGCCCGAGCCGTTCCGCCCGTCCCACACGTACTGATTCAGCCCCTGCGCGCCGCCGGGGAGACCCCGGTCGAACTGGATCCGGCGCACCAGCTGCCCCGCCTGCGAGAAGATGCGGATCGTGACCGTGGCTTGGTCGTCCAGCTTGTAGGCCAGCGTCGTTCCTTGCGCCGGCGGATGGAACGGATTGGGGAAGTTGGTGGCGTAGCCGCCCACGGCCGCCGGATCCACGAACGCCACTTGGAGATCCAGGTCCCGCGTGAAGCTGCCCGACGTGGCGCGGAGATGATCGGTCTCGGGCTGGCGCGGCGCCAGGAAGTCGCACCGGGCGTCGCCGTTCGTATCCGTGATGCTGTCGATCGCCGCGATGCTTCCGGTTCCGGAGAGGAGCGCGAAGGCCACGGGCTGGTCCGGGACGCCGTTCTCGTAGGCGTCCACGACACGGCCGGTGAGCGTGGCGTGCTTGTTGCCGCCCACCCACGGCGGGCTCGAGGTCAGCCGCACCGCGGCCGGCGGACCCGGCGTGATGTCGATCACGTTGCTCGTCGCCGGCGCATTCCCCGCGTCGTCATGCGCGATCAGCACGATCGGCTCGCGGAACGTATAGGTCTCCGAGATGGAGCGCTGGCCGCCCAGGAGCTGGAACTGCGGCGAGGAGAGAATCCCACGCCCCGCCGCATGGGAATTCGCGTTCTGGACCTCGATCGTGACGAAGGAGTTGATCTCCGAGATCACGGCGCCCGCGTCGTTCGTCACCTTCACGGTCAGCGTGAAGAGATCGCCCGCCCGGGCGGTCGAAGGCGCCGCGGAAGCCACCAGGTGGAACCCGCTCGAGATGGCGCGCACCTGGCTGCTGCTCCCGGTCTTGCCGGGGTTCGTGACGTCGGACACGGTGATCGTCTGGAAGCCGCCCGTGGCCAGCTTCATGGGCAGGTCGGCGCGGCCGTTCACCAGGGCCTGGTCCGGAGGCAGCGTGGCCAGGGGATCGCCGCACGCGATGTGCACCACGTCGGTGGGCCCCGTGACCGGGTTCCACCACTGGTCCGTCGCGAGCACGGTCAGGGTGAAGGAGAAGTTGATGGATTCGTCGATGGGGGTCCCGGTGCGTCCCGTCGCCGTGCCGGGCGCCGGAGACTCACCCGGAGCCAGGACCAGCACGCGGGAGAACGACCCACCGACCACGTTCACCGTTCCCGAGGTGTTGTCGGTGATTCCGGTGTTGGTCAGATCATGCGCGGTGATCGTCTGCGCGCCGCTCTTGAAGAGGCGGCCCGGGAAGGTCAGCGTCCCGCTCACCAGCGTCGTATCGGCGGGAAGCCCCGCGAAGGGGTCCGTGGACGTCATCTGCACGTGATCGCCGATCCCGCTCACCACGTTCCAGTAGGCGTCGACCGCCCGCACGGTGATGGTGAAGGGATTGCCCGCGCTCTGCGCGTTGGGCGCCCCGTCCTTGCCGTCGGCCGTGCCGCCCTTCTGGGTCTCGCCCGGCAGGATGATCTGGAGCTTGGTGAAGGTGGCGGGATTCACGGTGATGTTCCCGCTCGTTCCGGTCCGCGGCGGCGAGGAGAAATCCGTGCACGTGAGCCGCACCGAGGCGCCGGCGCCGAAGAGCGTGACCGGGCCGGTCCAGACGCCCGCGTTGAACGTGATGAGGCTGGGCGTGCTGGTGCCCGAGCCCGTGTTCGAGCCCAGCACCGCGTCGCCCGCGTAGTCGAAGACGGTGTTGCCGCTCGTATCCACCGCGCGGATCGTGATGGTGAACGGCACCCCCGCGACTTGCGGCGAGGGAATGGCCGAGATGGCGAAGTTGTCGGCCGCGTTCGGCACCACCTGGATGCCGGCGCTCGTCATGGACGTGATGCCGCCGTTCGTCTGGTCGGTTCCCGTGAGGGTCTGCGTCCCGACCGTCATGAACGTGAAGGAGAGCTGACGGAAACCGGCGCTGAGCGTGCCCTGGACGGGCGTATCGGCCGGATCGGTCGAGGAGGCGAGCTGCACCTGGTCGCCGCTCGGCACCTGGTTCCAGTAGTCGTCGGTCGCGTAGACGTTGACCGTGAAGCTCCGGCCCGCGGCCTGGCTCGCCGCCACGCCCGTGATGCCGCTCACGCTTCCCGGAAGCGGCGACTGGCCCGGCGCCACGATCTGGATGCGATGGAACGCGGCGGGGTGGACCACGAACCCGTTGCTCACGCCGCTCTGCGAAGGGTGACCTACGACCTGCCCCGAGACGAGCGCGTTGGAGCCGGACTCATCGGCGCGATAGACCGTGAGGTTCCCGGTCCACGTTCCACCGGACATGCTGACCGTCGTGGGGGAGATGCGTCCCGCGCCGAAGCTCGTGACCTGGCTCAGGCTCACCGACCCCGCGAAGCCGCTCACCACCTGGCCATTCGGGTCGCGCGCGGTGATCGTGACCGAAAAGGGAGTGCCGGCCGTCTGGGTCGTGATGTTCGAGTACGTCAGGCTCTGGAGCACCATCGACAGAACCCCGGAGCTCGTGCCGTCGGGGATGGTGATGTCGGATTGATCGTGCGCCTGGATGGTGAACGTGCCGCCCGCGTTCAGGATGACCATGTAGGTCTGGGTGCCGCCCACGAGCTGGGCCGCCGCGGGGAGGGACGCGCTCGCGTCCGAGGAGAGGATTCGTATCGTGTGCGTGACCGACGAGACCAGCGCCCATTGATCGTCGCAGGCGTTCACGGTGACCGTGAAGGGGACCCCGGCCGTCTGGACGCTGGGAGATCCCGCCTTGCCTGCGGATGTCCCCGGCGCCGCGGTTTCGCCCGGCAACAGCACTTGCAGCCGTGAGAACGGACCCGCGATCGCGGGCGCTGCGATGAGCTGCGCGGCCAGAAGCAGAGTCAGCCACACGCCCGCGCGTGCAGCACGATGTGCTTGGCGCACGGCGAACCTCCTCGGTTGTAAGTCCTCGTTTTGTGCTGATGCGTCCAGGGCGGACGCAGTGGTTCCGACCAAACCGGATCAAAGCAGGCAGCGTGCCGCAATTCCGTGCAACTTGCGTCGCGGCGGATGGACGCGGCCGATCTCGTTGACGCGCCGACGCCGAGCGCGTCGCAGGATGCAAACGGCCCGCGAATTTGTCGTGGGATCCCCGCTTCGGCGGCGCATTGGTCCAACCGGACCGCGCCCGCGCGTGCAGACCGCGTGACGGCGCATGCGCGGAAGTTGCAGATTCGAATTTTCCGAGGGCGATTCCAGCCTCGGGGCCAAACGGAAACGGGCGGACGCTTGCGCGCCCGCCCGTCTTCTCGTCCCGTGATCGAACCGTACCGCTACTTCACCACCGCCACACGGCGCACCACACCGCCCTCCGCGGACTCGATGCGGAGGAAGTACACGCCCGAAGCCACATGGGTGCGCGCGTTGCTCGAGCCGTCCCAGGCGATCGTCTGCTGACCGGCCGGGCGGTATTCGTTCAGGAGCGTCTTCACCAGGCGGCCCTGCATGTCGTAGACGATGACACGGACCGTGCCCTCGCGAGCAGTCATGAAGGAGAGCACCGTGCTCGGGTTGAGCGGGTTGGGCTGCACCCTGGCGCTCTGGAGGCCGCGGTGGTCGCCGTCGCCCTGGTGGTCTTCACCCTGGCCGTCGCCGTCCCCGTGCGGATGCGGATTCGGGTTCGGCTGCGCGGCGTGGAACGTCGCGACGACCGTATCGCCGTTCGCCAGATTGGCATGGATCTCAGCGCCGAGCAGGTCGCACGGCAGGGAGGCGCCGGCGAAGAGCTGGAGCAGGGCCTGCGTCGAGAAGCAGGCTCGGATCCCCAGCGTGTCGCACGTCGCGCCGCCGTCGTCATTGTCGTCGCAGTCGTCGCCGTGCTTGTCGTGCCCGTAGCCATGACCGTTTCCGTGCTCGCAGTGGCCCTTGCCGTTGCTGTCGCCGTGCCCCAAGCCCTGGCCATTGCCGCCCGAGTCATGGTGGCCGTCATCGTCGCGGCGTTCGCACGAGGAGTCGTCCTCGGCACAGCTCACGCCGCAGAGATCCTGATTCTGGTCGCCGGGGCCGTGGTGCTCGCCGCCGCGCAAGAGGGCGCGGACGTCGTCGTGGCCATGGTGACCGTCTTCGCCCTGATCATCGCCGTTCCCATCGCCGTGGATCGGGCAGCAGTGGATGTCCAGACCAGCGCCCAGGGCCGGGATCGAATGGCCGTGGAACACCAGCGTGATGCTGGAGAGGATGACGTCACCGAGGGCGAAGGAACCCTCGACCGGTTTAATACGAAAACAACTCTGATCGCTGGTCGGCTTGAAGGGGCCGATCAGGCAGGTGCTGCCCGGCACGATGTTCCCTCCGCCGCCGCCACCGCCGCCCGTCACGTCGTTGACCGTGATGGCGGTGCTCGCGGTGCCGCTGCCGCCGTGGCCGTCATCGCCCTGGAACGCCACGGTGTAGCTGCCCGACTGGGTGGATCCCGGCGTCCAGGAGAAGCCGCCGGTATTGTCGCCCAAGTCCGTGAACGACGCCCCGGCCGGTACCGAGCCGGCCGAGAGCGTGACGTGATCGGCATCCGGATCGGTGGCGGTCACGTTGAAGGTTAGGAGGGCACCCTCATCCACCGTCACGGATGCGGGAGCGGTCACGGTCGGAGGGTGGTTCTGGGGCGGTGCGCCCGTCACCATGATATTCGTGCTCGCGGAGCCCGACCCGCCGCGGCCGTCGGTGCCGCTGAAGGAAGCGACGTATATGCCCGCCTGAGCCAGAGTCGTCGCCCAGTCGAACGTGCCCGTATTGTTCGCGTGGTCCGTGAACGTGGATCCCGGGGGCAGCGCGCTCCCGAAGAGATCCACGTGGTCGCCGTCAGGATCGGTGGCGGTGACGTCGAAGCTGAGGGTCGATCCGGCCGGCACCGACTGCGCGGCCGGAGCGCTCAGGACCGGTGCGTGGTTATCGCCCGGGCCCGCGCCCGTCACGATGATGTCGAAATCCTCGGTGACCTGGGTGTTTTCCGAGATCGCCGTGACCGAGGCGTGGTAGGTGCCCGCGCTTCCGATCGGGGGCGAGAGCGCGATCGTGGTGTTCACCGATCCCGTGCCCGTGCCCGGAGGATTCAGCGTTCCAAAGGAGGGAAGCGAAGCGGTGAGAGAAATTAGAGCGCCCGGCACCCCGCTGGCGCTGACCGGAACCGACGCGAAATCGCCGCCCGCGACCGTCACGTCTGCGATCGGCGCGATCGCGAGGACCGGAGCGCTCTCGACATGAATGTGGGTCCCCGACGTGCCCGTGAGAGCGTTTGCCGCCGTGAACTGGACGTCGTACTCGCCGGCGTCCCCCGACGCCGGGGTCCAGCTGAAACTTCCACTCGTGTTCGTGCCGTTCGGCGAGAAGGTCGAGCCCGAAGGCGCGTCCGTGGCGCTGAGCGACGTGATCGCGTCCGCGTCCAAGTCACTGGCGTTGACCGTGAAGTTGAGCGCTGCCCCCTCCGTGACCGTGATATAGGCGGGGGTGCTCACGACCGGGGCCTGATTGCTGCCCGCGGGGTTGACCGTGATCCCAAAGACCCGGACGCTCGAGACG
>WNFL01267278.1_pt1 | contig 10469 bp, 9 predicted proteins | sample 5400361 | NCBI WGS metagenome assembly WNFL01 (sample SAMN13153351, study PRJNA577476) | soil metagenome | isolation source: 40 cm soil on Douglas fir-dominated hillslope | place: USA:California | collected 2013-09-17
CGAGATCACCGCCAATGTCCAGCGCACGATGTCCGAGCGGCTCGAAGAAGTGACGGGGAATTTCGGGCAAAAGTCCGCCGAAATTCTCGATCTGATGAGCCGTCGCTCGCAGGAGTTGACCGACCTCGTGATCGATACCGGCAACCAGCTCTCCGAGACCATTTCCAGCCGGGTCGAGGAGGTCAACACCACGCTCAAGAACACCGGCGATTCCCTCGTCCTCGATCTGAGCCTGCGCGGCGGAGACGTGGTCTCCAAACTCGAGCAGACCGGCGCGCGCGTCACCGATACCCTCGTGCAGCACGGCGACCGGCTGACCGGTCAATTCAACCAGAGCGCCGAGGCGCTTGCCGACGTGATCGCCAGCCGCGGCGAGGCGGTGCGCGACTTGCTAGCGACGCGGCTGCAATCGTTCGAAAACATGTTCAACCAGGGCAGCAGCGAGCTCGCAGACGTGATCGCCAGCCGCGGCGAGGCGGTGCACGACTTGCTCGCGACCCGACTGCAATCGTTCGAGCACATGTTCCATCAGGGCAGCGGCGAGCTCGCCGACGTGATTAACAGTCGCCACGATATGGTGCGCGAATTGCTCGCGATTCGGCTGCAATCGTTCGAGGACATGTTCAACCAGGGCAGCAGCGAGCTCGCCGGCGTGATTAACAGCCGCCACGATGCGGTGCGCGACTTGCTCGCGACGCGGCTGCAATCGTTCGAGAACATGTTCAACCAGGGCAGCAGCGAACTCTCCGACGTCATCGCCAACCGCGGCGACGCGGTGCGCGACTTGCTCGCGACGCGGCTGCAAGCGTTCGAGCACATGTTCAATCACGGCGGCACCGAGCTCGCCGAACGGATCGCACGCGACGCCAGCACGCTCGGCAATCTCATCACCCGCCATCTTGCCGAGTTCGACCGCACCGTGAAGACCTACGGCGGCGAGATGGTCGAGCGTCTGGGCGAGCGCACGCAGGACATTTCGGGCGCGATGCGCGATTACCTGGACAATTTCGACACCCGCGTCACGGTCAAGTCGGCCGAGATCACGGCGAGCCTCGACCAGCAATTCAATCGTTTCCGCGACGCCCTCGACGGGCGCACCCAGACGCTCGGCGAGGCGCTCTCCTCCCGCGTCACGGACGTCGCCAGGAAGATCACCGAGGGCGGTAACGAAGTGGTGGGCGCGCTCGACAAGCGCATCGCCGACGTCAGCGGCGTCATCAACGCGCGCGGCGCCCAGCTCGCCCACAGCATCGGCGCCAAGATCGACGACATCGACCGCACGCTGGGCGTCAAGGCGATGGAGGTTGCCGACAATCTGGATGCGCGCATCAGCCGTTTCGAAGATCTTCTGAGCGGGCGCGCCGAGAGCATGACCAGGGAGATCGAGACGCGCAGCCAATCCGCCGTCGACCTGCTCGCCGCGCGCACCGAGAGCTTGACCAAGGAGATCGAGGCGCGCAGTCAGTCGGCTGCCGAGTTGCTGACCGCGCGCACCGACAGCTTGAGCAGGGAAATCGACACGCGCAGCCAGTCGGCTGCCGACTTGCTGACCGCCCGCACCGACAACTTGACCAGGGAAATCGACGCGCGCAGCCAATCGGCCGCCGAGTTGCTGACCGCGCGCACCGAGCATCTGAGCAGCACGATCAGGGCCAATACGGGCGACGCCGCGCAGGCGATCGAAAAGCTGACCACGGCCACCGTCGAGGCGATCGACACGCGCACGGAGCAACTGACCAGCGCGATCAGGGCCAGCACCAGCGAGGCGGAGCGCTCGCTCGGCAACCTCTCGGCCTCCGCCTCCAGCACCATCAGCACCCGCATCCAGCAACTCGGCGAGGCGGGCCAGCACCACGACCGCGATCCGCGCGAGCGCGCACGACGCCGAGCGCGTGATCAGCGGCATGTCGACCGGCGTGAGCAACGTGCTCAAGCAGAACGCCGGCGAGGTGGAACGCACGTTGCTTTCGGTCAGCGCCGAGGTGGCGCGCAATTTCGTCGGCAAAGCCGAGGAGATTTCGACGGCGGTGGGGCAGCGCGCCGCCGAAATGACGCGCATCGTCGACGAGAAATCGAGCGGCCTGCTCGCCGCGCTCACCAACAAGAGCGAGGAATTCGTGAGCGAGGTGAGCCGCGTCACCGAGCATGCGGTCAAGGCGATCGAAGCCAAGGGCTTCAACTTCACCCAGACCATGATGGACAACAGCGAGCAGATCGCGCGCCTCATCAGCCAGGCGAGCGAGAGCGCGACCGGCGCCGTCAATCAATCGCTCAAGGATTTGCAGACGAGCCACATCGCGGCGGCCGAAACCACCGGCGAAGCCGTCAGCCGTTCGATCAAGGAACTGCGCGAAACCGCCGAAATGGCCACCGAAAGCGCGGCGAAGACCATCGCCCGCACGCTCAAGGAGCTGCAGGAGACCACCTACGCGGCGGTCGAGCAATCCAGGCAGACGGCGTCAAGCGCCGTCACCGAGATCCAGGAGACGCAAAACATGCTGCGGTCGGACACGACCGCACTCTACGAGCGCCTGCGCGAGGCCAACATTCTGCTGCAGGAGGTGCTCAGCGGCGCGCACGAGAACATGAGCGACATCGAGAGCACGCTGGTCACGCGGGTGTCCGAGTTCGTCGCCGCCATGAACGACGTGGCGCAGAAGGCCGGCACGGCCAACAGCGACGTCGAGCGAAACATCGCGAGCTTCCAAGCGATGTCCGCGCAGACGCTCAACGATCTGAGCCAGGTCGCGGGCCAATTCGACGCCCATGCGCGCTCGCTCGCGGAAGCGGTCGCGCTCATCGACGCCAGCAATCAGCGCACCGACGGCGCGCTGGCCGAGCGCAGTACCTCGCTGGAACAGCTGGCCACCACGCTCGACGGCAAGGCCGGCGATCTGGAGGAGCGGCTCACGCGCTTTGCCGGCGTGCTCGACCAATCGTTCGAAACCGCGGGCGAACGGGCGCGCGACATCGCCCGCGTGACCGCGGAATCCGCGACCACGGGCGCCCAGGCGATCGTCGAGAATTTCGAAGCGATCCGCAGCGGCGCCGAGGAAGAGCGTCACCGCCTGAGCGAGGCGATGCGCAGCATCTACGAGCAGGCGAGCGAAGAATCGCACGGCATGCTCTCACAGGCGGCGCAACGCTTCGCCGACGTGCTCGACGAGTTGAAGCAGATGGCCGCCGAGATGCGCCGTGAGCTCGAGGGCACGCGCGCCGAGCTGCGCAAGGGCATCCTCGAGCTGCCGCAGGAGACGGCGGACACCGCCTCCCACATGCGGCGCGTCATCGTCGATCAGATCGAGGCGCTGGCCGAGCTCAACCGGATCGTGGCGCGCCACAGCCGCAGCCTCGACGCGATCGAGCCGGCGGCGCGCCGGACGGAGCCGGTCGAGCCGGTGGCGCGCCGGGCGGAGCCGGTGGAGGCGGCTCTCCGTCGCGTCGCCCGCGAGGAGCCGCCGCGCACCAACGGCAGCCCGCGGCCGGAGCCCGTCCGCCAGCGCGCGGACATCACCGGCGTGGCCGCACCGCCGGTCATGCCGGCGCGGCGCGCCGAGGCACCCGCGCTCAGTCCCGCGCAGGCCGGCGGCGGGCGCACGGGCTGGCTCTCCGAGCTGCTCACGCCCGCCTCGCACGAGGCCGAGGCGCCCGCGCGCGAGGCTCCGCCGCCACGCGAAGCGCCGCCCCCGCGCGAAGCGCCGCCCGAGGCCGCGCGCCCGGAGCGCCACACCATCGACTCCCTCGATTCGCTCGCCGTCGACATCGCCCGCATGATCGACCACGACGCGGCGGCCGAGCTGTGGGATCGCTACAAGCGCGGCGAACGCAACGTATTCACGCGCAAGCTCTACACCATGCAGGGCCAGAAGGCGTTCGAGGAAATCCGCAAGCGCTATCGGGCCGATAGCGATTTCAGGCGCACCGTCGACCGCTACGTCAGCGAGTTCGAGCGGCTGCTCGACGAGGTGTCGCGCGACGACCGCGGCCAGATGCTGGCGCGCGGCTATCTCACCTCGGACACGGGCAAGGTCTACACCATGCTCGCCCACGCCGCCGGCCGTTTCGACTGACGAGCGCGCGCACGGTCAACACGCACGGGCGCGCGATCAGCGCGCCCGTTTCGTTTTAGGCGACGGCCAAAGCCACAGCGTAGCCCGGATGAGCGAAGCGATATCCGGGGCACCCCTCCAAAATCCGTCGCTCACTACGGTTGCGCCGATACCTCACCATGCGGGCATGATATCCCGGATTTCGCTTCGCTCATCCGGGCTACCTGCTGGGGAAAGACACGTGGGCACGGCGCGAAGACGCGCCTTTGCCCACCCTACGCTCTACGCTTCTGGAATATGGGTCCCCAGCACAAGCGCGTTCACGCGCGTCTTCGACGCGCTATGCGCGGGGACGACAGCGCGCAGTCTGACGTCCCGCCGGCGCCGCTGTTCGCTGCTCAAACTACTTCAAGAACAGCTCGTTCCACACCTTCTCCCATTTCGGCGCCTCGGCGAGCGATTTGATCGGATCGACCATGACGTATTTGTACTGGTCGAGCAGCGTCTTCTGCGTTCGGCTCGAGGGTACGCGGCCCAGTTCGCCGAGGAGCTTCTGCCCCTCGGGCGAGAGCACGAAGTCGGCGAAGAGGAGCGCCGCATGGGGATGCGGCGCGTTCGCCGCCAGCGCGATCGCCTGCGGACGCCCGACCAGCGGCTCGACCGCGGCCCAATCGATCGGCCCGCCCTTCGCCTTGATCGAGTCGGCGTTGCCGCTGTAGGTCGTCAGGCAGAGCGGCAATTCGCCGGCGGCCACGAGCTGCGCCACCAGGACGTGGCCCTTGCGCATTTCGGGCTTCAAGGCTGCGAGCCGGCGGAAGAACTCAAGTCCGCGCGCCTCGCCCATGAAGCTCACGACCCCGTACATCCAGTCGCTGTCGGTCGCCTCGAGCGCGAGGCGCCCTTTCCACCGCGGATCGGCGAAGCCCTCGAGCGCCGCGGGCAATTCCTCGCGCTTGATCTTGTCCGTGTTGTAACCCACGACCCAGAGGTTGGCGCGGTCGCCGAACCAGCGCCGGTGCGCCGGGATCGCCCATGGCGGCAGATCGGCGATATGGGAACTGTTGAATTGCGCCGCCACCCCTTCGCGCGCGAGCGCCTCGACCTCGGGCGCGTTGGTCTCGACCACGTCCATGCTGCGGCGGCCGCCGCGCGCCTCGGTGAGGGCGCGCTGCAACACGTTCTCGCTGAGCGCGCGCCAGACTTGGACCTTGACGCCGTATTTCTTCTCGAAGGCTAGGGCGAGCGGCCCCGATTCGGTCGTCGCCATCGAGGTGTAGAGCGTGAGCGTGCCCTCTTCGCGCGCCTTGGCGATCAGCCGCTCGCCGCGGTCGGCGCCCTGGTCCCTGGTCCATATAGATCGCGGAATTGTCGGCGGCAGCTGTTTGCGCGCGAGCAGGCGTCGCGCCAACGGCCGCGATGATGCAAAAGGCGATTATCGCGCAAATAGCGGTGTGGTGTGTTTCGGGAGGTTTCATCCAGACACCAGTAATGTCGCTTGCGGCTCCTGCTCGACCGTCGGTTGCTTTACCTCTGCTGTGTCACATGCCGCCGACGCACCATTGCCGTTCGTGCCCTCTCCCCGCTGGGGAGAGGGCTACTCTCTTTTGCAACACGAAGGAATGGGTGAGGGGGTTCGGATCCATCAATACCGCCGGTAACCCCCCTCACCCCCACCCTCTCCCCAAATGGGGAGAGGGAGCGCTCCGAGTTTGCGGCACGTTCATGTAAGGCACCTCGCGATAACGTATCATGCGCGGGCGATGAGTCCCCTCGCCCTCTCCGTCCGCGTGGAGCGCTGGCCGATCGCCGGCTCGTTCGCCATCAGCCGCGGCGCCAAGACCGAAGCCGTGGTCGTGGTCGCCGAGCTCTCCGACGGCAGCCATCGCGGGCGGGGCGAATGCGTGCCCTATGCGCGCTACGGCGAGACGGTCGAGGGCGTGGCGGCCGCGATCGAGGCGATGGCCCCGGACATTGCCCGCGGGCTTGATCGCGAACGCCTGCAGTCGGCCATGGCGGGCGGCGCGGCGCGCAATGCGCTCGACTGCGCGTTCTGGGATCTCGCGGCCAAACGCGCCGCACGGCCGGTGCACGAGCTTCTCGGCCTCGCGGCGCCCAAGCCCGTCACCACCGCCTTGACGATCTCGCTCGCAACGCCCGACGCGATGGCGCAAGCCGCCGCCGCGGCCGCCGAGCGCGCGCTGCTCAAGGTCAAGCTCGGAGCGCCGGGCGATCCCGCGCGCATCGCCGCGGTGCGGCGCGCGGCGCCGCGGGCGGAGCTCATCGTCGACGCCAACGAAGGCTGGACGGCGGACGACCTCGCAACAAACCTTGCCGCTTGCGCGCAGGCCGGCGTCACGCTGGTCGAGCAGCCGTTGCCGGCCGCAAACGACGATGCGCTCGCGCGCATCGCGCGGCCGCTTGCGATCTGCGCCGACGAGAGCGTGCACGCTCGCGCCTCGCTGCCCTCGCTCGTGGGCAAGTACGACGCCGTCAACATCAAGCTCGACAAGACCGGCGGGCTGACCGAGGCGCTGGTCATGGCCGGCGAAGCCGAGCGGCTTGGATTTACGCTCATGGTCGGCTGCATGGTCGCGACCTCGCTGGCGCTGGCGCCGGCGATGCTCGTGGCCCAGCGCGCGCGCGTCGTCGATCTCGACGGGGCGCTGCTGCTTGCGCGCGACCGGCCGCACGGGCTTCGCTACGACGCCAGCCGCGTCCACCCGCCGACGGCGGCGCTGTGGGGATGAAACGGGCGCCGCCGGAGCGCCGGCGGCACGGTGCGCCCCTACCAGACCGCCCCTCAGCGGTTAACAACGTTCAGGCTAAGTTCCCTCCGATCGGCACGACTTTTCACATTTAGTCCACATTTGATTTTCAAGGTCTGTGCGAGGGCGGCGCCACCTCTGCCGGGCCGGCGCCGGGAGCACGGAGAGGGCAAGCATGAAAATCGCTGTTCTGGCGGGCGCCGTCGCGGCGGCGCTGGCGGTTTCAACTGCGCATGCGACGGTCAGAATCAAGGCGGATCCCGGCGGCCAAATCGGCCCTTACCTCGAAAACCTGGTGGCGCTGCGCGGCTCCGGCGAGCGGGTCGTCATCGACGGCCCCTGCCTGTCGGCGTGCACCATGCTGCTCGGCGTGATTCCGCACGAGCGCATCTGCGTGACCCCGCGCGCGCGGCTCGGCTTCCATGCGGCCTGGCATCCCGGCGGCAATGGCCAGCAGGTGACGAGCCGCGAGGCGACACAGCTGTTGATGGACATCTACCCGGAGAACGTGCGCAGTTGGATCGCGCGCCGCGGCGGCCTGTCCCCGCGCATGATGTATCTCAGCGGCCGCGAGCTCACGGCGATGTATCAGACTTGCGATTGAGCTCCATTTAGACTCATCACACTCTGTGTCGTCTATGGCTGGTTACCTCCCGTCGGCGAGCCGATGGGCGACCCACGCAAAGATGCCGCCGGCAGCGGCCGCGAGCGCCATGGCGCCATAGGCGAGGCCGCCGAAGCGCGCATAGAGCACGCCCGATAGTCCCATGGCCGCGGCCATCACCAGGCCGAGCGCGACGGCGAGATAGCCCTGGGCGGTCGCGCCGAGCTCGGCCGGCGCCGCGCGCGCCACGAAGCCGAGCGCGCCGAGATGGGTGGCGCCGAACGACAGCGCATGCAGACATTGCAACGGCACCAGCAGCGCCGGCGGCGGATCGAACGCCATCGCGCTCCAGCGAACGACCGCGCCCGCGGCGCCGAGCATGAGCAGCGTGGTGGGGGCGAGCGGCAGGCGGCCGGAGATCGCGAACAGCGCGATTTCGGCCACGACGGCGAGCGCCCACAGCGCTCCGATCGCACCGCCGTCGAGGCCCGCGGCCTGCCAGTCGAGCGCGGAGAAGCCGTAATAGACCGCGTGGCTCGCCTGAATGAGGCTCGCCGCGGCCGCCGCCGCCACAAAGGCGTGATCGCGCAACAGGTCCTGCGCGGACGACACGCGGGTTGCGGATAAGCTTTTCTCGCGCGCAGGCAGCGGTGAGAGCGCGTACGCCGCCGCCGCGGTGATCGTCAGCGCCGCCACCACGAGCCAAATGAGGTCGCTCGCGGCGATGCGCTCGAGCAGCAGGCCGGCGCCGAAGCTGCCGACGATGAAGGCGGCAGACCCCCAAAGCCGCACCGGGCCGTAGGCGCGCTTAAGCCCGCCGAGACCGCGCAGCGCATAGGCGTCGGCGAGCGGCATGATCGGCGTGTAGAAGGCGGACGCCAGCGCCAGCGCCAAGGTGATGGCGACAGCGCCCTGCGCAAGTCCCACCACGGCGTAGCCGAGCACGGCCATCCCCGCCCCGATCAGGATCGCCCTGCGCAGCGCGTCGTGCCGGTCGGCGCCGCGCGTTGCGAGCGGGATCGCGAATCATGGGGAGCGCGAGCGCGACGCCGATCGCGCCGGCATCGAGACCCTTGGCCGCGAGCCACAGCGGCAGGAACGGCAATTGCACGCCGAGCGCGACGAAGAGCGCGGCGTAGAAGACCGCGAGCCGCCACGTAAATGAAGATGAAGGATGGAGGGACGACAAAGGAGGGAACAGCAACTGCGATGTGTCCTTCGTCGTCGTCTGGCAGCTATAGTGGGCTCGCTTGTGCTTGAAGCACGTTAGCGTCGCGCATTCGATAGGCTCCCCTCCCCCTTGTGGGGGAATTATATACTTGACACGTACGTTGCGGAGGTCATGCCACAGCCCCCAGAAGTTTGATCAATTCATCGGCCACAAAGCGGGATTCCCGCAGTTGCAGTCCTGCTTCTGGAACATGTCTTTCGGTCTGACGGTCAAACCCGGCTCCATAGGCCCAATAAACCCACGGCTCCCAAAGGCGCGTCATCGCGCGGCGAAAGCCGCCGCTTGGGCGGGTGTATTCTAGGCATCGAATGATGCCTCCGGGTTTGACCACTCGGCCTAGCTCCCTCATGCCAGCTATCTGCAATTCGTCGGGAAGGGTGCAGAACAGGAACGTAGCGACTGCCGCGTCGAAGGAACGGTCGGGGAAGTTCAGCTGCGTCACGTCCATTTGTCGCAACTCGACCTTTGTGGCTGCCGTGTGCCGCCTGCACTCTGCTCGCGCCAGCATGGCTGGGCTTAGATCTATACCGACGACCTCAGAGGTGGGCGGGTAAAATGGGAAATTCCGGCCAGTGCCGACACCAGCTTCCAATATCCGCCCCGACAGTCCCCGAAAAAGTAGCGGCCTGATTTTGCGGTAACGCCCGTACTCAAATGGCAGATCGAGCAGGTCATAGGCCCATGCGATCCGCTGATAGCGGTCGAAATTGGAGAGGGACACTTAGTTTTCCTTTCGGGGCTTTTTATGCGGCTCATTTCACCGCACCACCCCCATCCCCGGCGCCATAGCGCGTCGAAGACGCGCGGAAACGCGCTTAAGGCGCCGACCCTCCCCACAAGGGGGAGGGTAAAGACCGAGTCCGTCGCTCATTCTTGATTCGAANNNNGAACAGCTCCGGATCGACGTTGCCGCCGGAGAGGACCGCGACCGCGATCTTTCCCTTCACGTCGATCTTGCCCGACAGCAGCGCGGCGAGCGCGGCCGCGCCGCCCGGCTCCACCACCAGCTTGAGCTCGCGAAAGGCGAAGGCGACCGCGGCGGCGACCTCCTCGTCGCTCACGGCTGCGCCGGCGCCGACCAGTTCGCGGTTGATCGCGAAGGTCATTTCGCCGGGCGTCTGCGCCATCAGCGCATCGCAGATCGTGCCGGTGAGCGCGGCGTTCTTTTCCCGTCGTCCGCTTTTGAACGAACGGGCATGATCGTCGAAGCCCTCGGGCTCCGCGGTGTAGAGACGCGCCTGCGGCATTCGCGCCTTCACCGCGAGCGCGATTCCCGCGGTCAACCCGCCGCCCGATGCCGTCACCGCGATGATGTCGGGCACGAGCCCTTGCGCCGCGAGATCCTCGACGATCTCGCGGCCGGTCGTGCCCTGTCCGGCGATGATCAGCGCATCGTCATAGGGCGGCACCAGCGCGGCGTGGCGCTTGTCCGCGATCTCCTGCGCGATGGCCTGGCGGTCTTCGCGCGCGCGGTCGTAGAGCACGATCTCGGCGCCCAGCGCCGCGGTGCGCTCGCGCTTGGGGCGCGGCGCATCCGCCGGCATGACGATGACCGCCGGCATGCCGAGCAGCCGCGCCGCCGCCGCAACGCCTTGCGCGTGATTGCCCGAGGAAAACGCCACCACGCCGCCCGCGCGCTCCACCGGCGGGATGGAGGAGAGCTTGTTGTAGGCGCCGCGGAACTTGAACGAGCCCGTGCGCTGCAGGGTCTCGGCCTTGAGGAACACGCGCGCGCCGGTCAGCGCATCGAGCACCGGCGAGGTCAGCAGCGGGGTGTGTAGCGCAACGCCCGCAAGCCGCTGCGCGGCGGCATCGACGTC